>Ga0210401_10000125_pt1 | contig 88731 bp, 80 predicted proteins | sample IncBWH32MmetaG_FD_150866 | JGI IMG/M metagenome (GOLD analysis project Ga0210401, IMG submission 150866) | Forest soil microbial communities from Barre Woods Harvard Forest LTER site, Petersham, Massachusetts, United States - Inc-BW-H-32-M | ecosystem: Environmental > Terrestrial > Soil >...
TTACGCGCACCGGCATCGCCACGATCGTGGACATGAATTCCAACGAAATCGAAGTTGACGTCAACGAGTCTTACATCGCGCGGGTGAAGGAGGGGCAAGCCGTGAGGGCGACACTGGACGCCTTCCCGGATGCGCCCTACGGCGCTAAGGTCCGCACGGTGATTCCCACAGCGGACCGTCAAAAAGCCACGGTCAAAGTACGAATCTCGTTCTTGAAGCTGGACGACAAGATTCTTCCGGACATGGGCGTGAAAGTCGCCTTTCTCGAGGAGCCCAAGCCGGCAGCCAAACAGGGAGCGGGGAAAGCTCCGGAGGCGGTTGCCTACATCCCCAAAAGCGCGGTGCGGTCGGACTCCAATGCTTCGTTCGTGTATCTGATCAAGGACGGAGCGGTTGAGCGCCGCGCGGTCAGCCTCGGAACGGACAGAGGGACGGACATCGGTGTGATGGGCGGCGTCGCGCCGGGCGATTCGATCGTGGTCAAGGGCCCCGAGAATTTGCGTGACGGTGAAAAAGTCGAAATCGGCCAATAGGAGAAAACCGGCATGATTCGAGTGGATGGAAGCGCGTCCTCGCAAAGCTTGATCCGCGTGCGCGGCTTGAACAAGACGTACAGCCGCGGCGGCGAAAAAATTCAAGTCCTGCAGGGATTGAACCTCGACGTGGACAAGGGCGACTTCGTCGCCTTCATGGGCCCGAGCGGTTCGGGCAAGACGACATTGCTCAATCTGCTGGGCGGCCTCGACGTGCCCTCGGCGGGCAGCATCACCGTCGACGGCGACGAGATCACGCACATGTCCTCGAGCAAGCTGACGGAGTGGCGCGCGCGCCACGTGGGATTCATCTTCCAGATGTACAACCTGATTCCGGTGCTCACCGCGTTTCAGAACGTGGAGCTGCCGCTTCTGCTGACCAAGCTCTCCAAGTCCGAGCGGCGCAAACACGTGGAAACCGCGCTCAGCGTCGTGGGTCTATCCGACCGCATGGGCCACTACCCTCGGCAGCTTTCAGGCGGCCAGGAACAGCGCGTCACAATCGCGCGCGCCATCGTCTCAGATCCGACCTTCCTGCTCTGCGATGAGCCCACGGGCGATCTGGACCGCAAAAGCGCCGACGAAGTGATGGCGCTGGTGGACGAGCTGGTCGGGAAGTACGGCAAAACCGTGCTGATGGTGACGCACGATCCGGTGGTCGCGGCGCGGGCCCATACCACGCTGCATCTCGAGAAGGGCGTTCTGGTGGAAGCCTCCAAGCTTGAGCAGGGCGTGGGGGCGGGAGGCGCGGCATGAAATTCAGCGCGTTGATCTTCGCCAATCTCTTCCGTAAGAAGATTCGCTTGATCCTCACGATCGGCTCGTTCGCCGTCGCGCTGTTCCTGTTTGTGTTTCTCGCCGTTGTTAACGGTGCGTTCAATCGCGGCGCGGATATTGCCGGCGCGGACCGCCTCGTCGTCATCGATCGAGTCTCCATCATCAATCTGATTCCGCTCAAGTATCGCGACCAGATCCTGCAGATTCCCGGCGTCAAATCGATCACGCACAACAACTGGTTCGGCGGCGTTTACCAGGATGAGAAAAACTTCTTCCCGCAGTTCGTCATCGATCCGGAAAATCAGCGCCAGGTCTTTCCCGAGCTGGTCGTCCCCGATGACCAATGGAACGCCTTCCTCAAGGACCGCCAGGGAGCGATCGCGGGAGCCAAAACGGCCGAACGCTTCCACTGGAAGATCGGTGACCGAATTCCGATCAAGACCACCTTGTATGGTGGCGGTTCCTGGGAATTTAACCTGGACGGCATTTACCACGGCGAGCGCCCCGAAATGGACGAGACCCAGTTCTGGCTTCAATGGGATTACTTTGAGGAGAAAGTTCCGCAGGAAGCGAAAGGGCAGATCGGCTGGTACGTCCTCCGCGTGAACAATCCCGAGGATTCCGTGCGCGTCGCGAAAGCCATCGACGACAAATTTGCAAACTCTTCGAGCGAAACGAAAACAGAAACGGAATCTGCTTTCGCCGCGGGCTGGGTGAAGCAGTTCGGCAACATCCAGTTCCTGATTCTGACGATCGGCTCGGTGGTCTTTTTCACGCTGCTTCTCGTGACCGGCAACACGATGGCCATCTCCGTTCGCGAGCGCACGGCGGAGCTCGCAGTCCTGAAAGCCATCGGCTTTTCGGGACGCGCCGTTCTATTTTTTGTGCTGGCCGAGTCCCTGGCGATCGCCGTGATCGGCGGCCTGCTCGGACTGGGCCTCGCGCTCCTCGCGATTCCCGCTCTCGCCAGTGCGCTGAACGGCATGTTGCCGCAGCTTGTGCTGGAGCCATCGATTCTGGTGCTGGGCCTCGTTGCGGCGGTCGCCGTCGGACTGGCCAGCGGGTTTCTCCCGGGAATGGGCGCGATGCGCATGCGCGTCGTCAACGCGCTTCGGAGGGTCTGATCCATGGCCATACCGTTGATCTACAACATACGAAGCGTTCGCGCCCGCTGGACCTCCGCGATTGTCGCGGTGATTGGAATCGCGGGAACGGTTGGCGTGTTCGTGGCCATGCTCTCGCTCGCCCGCGGCTTCCGCGCGACGCTGGTGGCCTCCGGCTCGCCGGGAAACGCGCTGGTGATGCGCGCCGGTTCAACTTCCGAAATGATGGGCGGCGTCACGCTGGATAGCGTCAAGATCATTCAGGATGCGCCGGGAATCGCGCGCGCTTCGGACGGCCCGCTCGTCACCGAGGAAGTGGTCGGTGTCATTCCATTTCCGATGATCAGCACCGGCACGGACGCCAATGTGCAGGTCCGCGGGGTTTCGCCGAATGTCCTGCGCATTCGCAACTTCGTCAAAATCGCGCAGGGCCGCATGTTCAATCCCGGCCTGAACGAGCTGGTCGTCGGCAAAAATGCGTCCACCACCTACGCCGGCTTGACGGTGGGCAACACGGTCAAGTTTGGCGGCAATCCCTGGCAGGTCGTCGGTGTGTTTGACGCCGGCGGCTCCGCCTTCGATTCCGAAGTCTGGTGCGACGGAACCATCCTCAATCAAGTCCTGAAGCGCCCGCCGAACATCTTTCAGTCGGTCACTGTGCATCTCGCCTCGCCCGACACGTTCCAGCAATTCAAGGACGCCATCACCGCTGACCCGCGGCTGAACGTCGACGTGGTGCGAGAGATCGACTACTACGCGAAACAGTCCACTCGGATGACCACGCTGATCACCATTCTCGGAGGCGTCGTCGCTTCCATCATGGCCATCGGCGCCATCTTCGCCGGGCTCAACACCATGTACTCCGCGGTCGCCGAGCGCGGCCGCGAAATCGCCACCATGCGCGCCCTCGGCTTCGGCGCTGTCGCCGTGGTCATCTCGTTTCTGATCGAAGCGCTCCTGATCTCCTTCATTGGCGGACTCGTCGGTTGTGTGGCCGTACTGCCGCTGAACGGCCTGACCACCGCCACCATCAACTGGCAGACGTTTTCGAGCCTGGCCTTCGCTTTCAAGGTGACGCCGGACTTGCTGCTGAATGGCGTTATCTTCGCGCTCGCCATGGGAATCGTCGGCGGCCTGTTGCCTGCGATTCGCGCCGCCAACACGCCAGTGGCTACCGCCCTTCGCGAGTTGTAAGTCCGACCACGCTCTTCGCTTCACCATTCGCGATCCCGAGTTCATACTACGGCCATGACTTCCGCCACGGCTGCGGCTCTCGGAGAACTCGGCCTGCCTGCTCCCATTCGTGAGCTGTCTGCGCGCACCTGGGATGCGATCGTCGTGGGCGCGGGCCACAACGGCCTTGCCTGTGCGGCTTATCTCGCTCGCGCGGGGAAGCGCGTGATTGTGCTCGAGAGCCGCACGAGAGTGGGCGGCGCGTGCACCCTCGAAGAGCCGTTCCCCGGCGTGCGGATGTCTCCCTGCGCGTATTTGGCCGGCCTCCTGCATCCGCTCGTCGTCTCCGAACTGAATCTGCCTCAACGCGGTTTTCACTGGACTCCGGCCGTCAACGGCCTCTTCGTTCCGTTCCTCGACGGCTCCAGCATTCAACTTTGGGACGATGACGAGCAGTGCGAAGCGGAGATTCGCAGATTCTCGCCCGGGGACGTGCACGGCTGGCGCGCCATGAGCGACGTGATTCGCCGGCTGCGCGACGCTTTGCGTCCCGCCGGCGCCGGCGATCTATGGATCGGCGACGCTCCCACACGCGTCCAGATCGAAGAGCGCCTCGGCGATGACGACGAAGCCGCGCACCTCCTGTTTGACTGGTCGATGGCGGAGTTCGTTGAGCGTTATTTGCGCGATGAGCGGTTGCAGGTCGCCTACTTGGGCCAGGGAGTCATCGGCACGAACGCCAGCCCGTTCGACGCCGGAACGGCCAGCATCCGCTTCCACCATTCTTCCGGACGGCTTTGCGGGATGCCCGGAATGTGGGGCTACGTGAAGGGCGGCATGGGCATGGTGTCATTCTATTTCTGCGATGCCGCCCGAGAAGCCGGAGCCGTGGTGGCCTGCGGCGTTCCCGTCGCGCGGATCGAACCGGGACAGGGCGTCGTTCTCGAGAGCGGTGAATTGCTCGCTGCTCCCATCGTGATTTCGAACGCCGATCCGCGGCAGACGCTTCGGCTGCTCGGTCCCGCCGCAGATCCTAGCTGGCGCAAGCAGGTTGAATCGGTTCCCATCGAGGGCTGCACCGTGAAACTGAACGTGCTTTTGCGCGAACTGCCCAATTTCACCGCGCGGCCCGGCACAAGCGAGCCTCACCACTACGGCCAAATCAACGCGCCGCTCACGAAGCTGGAATGGAAAGCTGCGTTCAGCGCAGCCCGCCGGGGCGAATTGCCGGAGCACTTGTGGTGCGAGCTTTATTTCCAGAGTGTGCACGATTCTTCGGTGGCCCCGGCCGGGCAGCACACCATGAGCGTTTTCGCGCAGTACGTCCCCTACCGGTTCGCGCGCGGCTCATGGGATGAACGCCGCGAGGAAGTCCGCGATCTCGCGCTCGATTCCCTGGCCCGCTTTTGTTCCAACATCGAAACTGTGGTCATCGATGCGCAAGTTCTCGGTCCGCCCGACATTGAAAAGAAAGTGGGACTCACCGGCGGGCACATTTTTCAAGGCGAGTGCCTGCCTCCCTACATGTGGTCGAACCGGCTATCGGCGCGCACACCGATGCCGGGAGTCTATCTGTGCGGGGCGTGTACTCATCCGGGAGGAAGCGTAATCGGCATCAACGGGCGCAACGCGGCGATGGCCGTACTCAGAGACCAGTCTTGACTCCGCCTCGCGCGCTCCGCGCGGCCAAGCTCCGCGTCTGCACCACATAAATGAGCGCGCTCGCGCCCACCATTGCCAGCAGGCCCACGATTTCGGCGCGCGAGGCCAGCGCGATCATCGCCAGCATGCTGCCAATGCCCACCACCGCGGCGGTTCCGAGCCACTTGAAATTCAGCGGCGCACCGGCCAGCGCAACCCCCCGGCGAGCCAGCTTCCACGACGCCGCGCAGCCGCCGATGTACAACACAGAAACGGCGAGCGTAGACAGTACAGCCAACTCGGCGAACGTTCCCGTCAGCGCGAAGCCGATCGCCAACGCGGCGTAACTAAAGATCGCGACGTACGGCGCGTGGCTGCGCGGGTGTAACCGCCCGAGGAATTTCGGCAGGAGCCCATCCCGCCCGAACGCAAACAGCATGCGCGGGCTTCCCAGGATATCGCCGCTGATGTACGCGAACATCGATATCGCCGCGCCCGCCAGCAGCAGAAGCCGCAGTGCCGGATTCACGCGCGCCATCGCGTCCGCCAGCGGGACGCTGGAGGTTGCGAGCGCCGGACCCAGGATTCCTTGGGCGACCGCCTGGATCGCGATGTACAGCGCGGTGGCGGACACCATCGCGATCGCCAGAGCGCGAGGGATCGTGCGCGCCGGCCGCGTCACTTCGCCGCTCGCTGCCAGCGGCCCCTCCATGCCCGTGAACGAAAAGAGGCTCAGAATCATGGCGCGTCCCGCGCCAGCCGAACCGGCCGGCACGCCTCCCGAAAAGTTCGCGTGGCGAATCGCGCCCGCGCCGGCGAACACAAAAATCGAAAGCGGAACGAGCTTCAGCATCGCCGCCGCATCGATCAGCCGCACCCCTCGTGTGACTCCTCCGGCGTTTACGAGTGCGATGCCGCCAATCACGGCGACGATTGCCGCTGCACGCCCAGCCGAAATCCACCGCACGGGAAGGGGGCTCGCCACAACATCCGCAAATGCGGCCGCGATTCCGCCGCACGCCAGCGCATCTGCAAACCAAAAAAGTGTGCCGGCCACGTAGCCCACGAGTGGGCCGAAAGCGGCTTCGATGTATCCGTATGCGCCGCCGCTCGTGGGAATCCGGCTGCCGCCCTCGGCGAAGCAGATCGCCACCGATCCAATCGCGATCGCGCACACCAGGAAAGCCGCTGGAGCGTAGGGTCCCAGGGAAGCAGCCAGCGCGGCCGGCACGGCAAAAATTCCGGCGCCGACAACGATGTTGAAGATGCCCGCCGCAAGGCCCCACGTCCCAACGGAACGCACCAGTCCCGCATCGCGTTGATTCTCATTCACGCACGTACGCTACCACGGCGGTCAAGAGGATCAATGGCTCGTACTCGGCACCAAGAAATTTGTTACTATCCGGCTATCTTAATCGAGGGGGTCGTACGCCTCAGGCGCGTCCTCGAACAGCCGTCTTTGCGATCCTCTGCCTGTCGTTCCTCACCGCGCCAAGAACTAGAGGGCCGGACCTCGCAGCGATTCAGGAGTCTTGAAGGAAGAAGGAGGACCGATGCGGAACTCGTGCAACGCATCTCGCTGGATCGGGTGCGCGTGCGTCGTTGTGCTGTTGCTGAGCTTTGGCAGTCTCGCGCCGGCTCAGACAAATCATGAAACGAAGGAAGGCGACCGCGCGCCCGACTTTTCCATCCGAGCGGACAGCGGCAAGCACATCGCTCCCACGGCATTCGGCGGCAAGCTGCTGGTCGTGAATTTCTGGGAGACCGCCTGCGTTCCCTGCGTCCAGGACCTGCCTTCGCTCACGAGCTTTGCGCGCAAATTCAAGTCTCGGGGCGTGGTGGTTGTCGCGATCAGTGGGGATGAGGACGCCCAGAAATATCGGCGTTTCCTCGCCGATCACCACGTCGTCTTGAACACCTATCGTGACTCCTCGCGCAAGATCGGCCAAAGCTTTGGAACGTACGAGTTCCCGGAAACATACGTCATCCAAGACGGTGTGGTCGTCCGAAAAGTGGTGGGCGGGATTGACTGGATGGGAGATGAAACCGGCTCTTTCGTTCGCGGCCGGCTCGCAAACCGATAAGCGAACTGAAACCGAGAGCGGGCAAGAGCGCCCTTCGCGAGTTGTAGAGGCCGGCCTCATGCGATTTTCCCTCGTTCCCCGTTCTGTTGTATCCTCTCACCACCATCTGTTCTTTAGGCTCTGGCGCTGGGCCCCGAAGACAAGCTGCGGGGGACATGAATGCTGGCCGGACGATTCCTTCTTCCATTCGTGGTGCTCGCTTCGGGTGCGGCGTGTTTCGCGCAAAATGATCGAGCTCCCGATTCCCTCCAACGCGACATTACGAAAGCGAAAAACGAAGGACGACTCCTAGACGCGGAGAATCTGCTCCGGGACGGCATTCGAAAATTGGAGGAAGACAACCCCCAGAATCCGCAGATAGCAATCTATCTGAAAGAATTGGCCCCGCTCGTGGCGCGCACGGAAGGTGAGGCAGCTTACCTGCCGCTTTTGCAGCGCGCCTATGAAATCGACAGGGCTGCTTTTGGCGGCTCCGACTTGCGCGTCGCCAATGATCTGGGTCTCCTCGCCGCTTCCTCGAACCGCACCGGCAACCGTCAAGACGCCGAACGAGAGTTCGACGAAGCTGTCGGCATCGTCCGCTCGAAGGAAGCGGATCTTCGTTGGAACGAGGGAGCAGGCCTGGCAGCCAGCATCATCGGCGGGGCCGCGAGATTCTATATCGAAGAGGAGAGATGGGTTGACGCCGAAGTGTTGATGCCGGAAGAGGTGAAGCTGTGCAATATGATCCCGGGCGAGTTCCATGACGGCTTTGGCCTTTGCAGCCGCATTGAAGAGACTATGGCGGAGATTTATCGCGGGGAAGGCAAGGCGCCCCAGGTCCAGGAACGTCGTGCCCTCACGAACTTTCCCCCGGAACTCACCGCACTGAACGAAACCGCCCAGAAATACGTGAACGATGGCCTCTATCCATCCGCCGAAGAAACCTACGAGCAAGCCATCAAGCTCGCCAAAAAAATGGACTCCGATCGCGGCCACTATGGCCAACTCAGAAGAGTGGAAATCGATCAACTCGGCCAATTATTCGAGCGGGAGGGATTCAAGGACCGAGCTGAGAAGTCATACAAGGACGCTCTGGAGATCGGAGAACAGGAGGCTCGTTCCCAATCCGGTCGTCCCACCTTTGCAGAGTCACTGTTTCCCGTGAACCTGATCTACCTGTATCGGCATGAGGGACGCTTGCAGGACGCCGACGCAGTTGTCCAGGGCGTGCTTGAATTCCAAATCACTTCATTGGGACCGCGGCATCGAGTCATCGTCGATACGCTTACCGAGCTCGCCGATATTCGCGAGCAAGAAGGGCAAAAAGATCCCACGAAGTTGGCGGACGCGAAGGCCACCTACGAGCGCGCGGTCGCAATGCAAGAGGCGAACGTGGGCCCCAATGACGCAAGCCTAATCAATCTGCTTCAGAAGTACGCCAGCCTTCTTTCCCGGTTGAACGAAGACGCGAAGGCGGCCGAAGTGAGAGCCCGAATCGATTCCCTTCAGGCAGTCCAACGAAAAGCGGGCAAGTAGCCCTCGGCAAGAAAAATCCAAGGGCACGGCTCGCGCCGTGCCCTTGGTTCCTGGCAGTTGTGTTTCAACTTGCGGCTCGCTGCTTCACTCGCTGGCCTATTCGCCGGTGACCGCCACTGTGCCCGAAGTTGAATAGATCGAACAAGTCACCGATGGCCGGCATGTTGCGCGGGACGTAGACGTTGTCCTCGTCATCCTGAATCGGATTGGCGAGGTTGTCGCGGCTGCGGTCGCTCAGCTTGTCCTCGAGCATCCAGTTGCGTTCCACGAACTTCACGAAAGAGGAGTGCTCGGCGTAGGTGTGGCTCACATGGCCGCCGGTCGAGTAGGGCGAAACGGCGATCATCGGAATGCGCGGGCCGGTGCCGAAGAAGTCCACCGGTTGGATAAAGCCCGAGTCGTAGTAGCCGCCGCCTTCGTCCACGGTGACGAAGATCGCGGTCTCGGCCCACTGCTCTGGGTTGCTCTGCGCCAGTTCGATGATGTTCTTGGCGAACGCCTCGAACAGGGTCCACTTTGAGGAAGCGGGATGGCCGTCCATCGTCCCGTCGGGCTTCACGTAGGAGACCGCCGGGAGGGTGCCGTTTTTCAGATCGGTGAAAAGATCAGTCACGTCCCGCATGTGATCCGGAACCACCGTCGGATAGTTCGCTTCATATTCGAACGGATTGCAGATGTTGCAGTAGCTCCCCGCGAACGGACTTGTGGTTCCATCGGCATTGAACCCGCCACCGTAGTATTTCCACGGGATATTGTGCGCACTCAGAACGTCGCCGATGCTCTGCTGCATGGTCTGCGGAACAATCAAGCCACTCTGGGGCAAACCCTTAGGCGTGAAGGCAGGGTTGACGTTCACGGCCTGCCAGTACTGGCCGGGTCCGCACTTCGTCTCCACGTGATAGGGCAGCTTGCCTAGATAGTCGGTGATCGCATCGATGCCCGGAATGTTCGAATCCGAGCAGTCGAACCACTGGGCGCGACGCGTGTAGAGGTTCAGCGTTCCGGCCACCGGATCGGGATCGTAGATGTTGGCCGCCAAGGGAGTGGCCGGATTGCCTTTCCCGTCGCTGAAGAATACCTGATCCGCAAATCCGAGCGGCTGACTGTCGGGTCCCGTCCCGCCCAGCACCGGCTGGTGATAGTTGTCGCTCATCGTGTATTGGTCGGCGAGGGACTTCAGGAGCGGCGCATCTCCATTCTGCATGTTGAAGAAGGCCATGGTCTGCCCGGTGTCATGCGGGGTGCTACCCGCCGGCGTCGCGTAGGTGGTGGTGGTCGCCGACTGCAGGTCGTGCAGGCAGCCCGTCGGATTCCCCTTCGACACATGCTCCTTGTCGATCGCGCAGTCCACCTGCTGAACCATCTGGAAGTACTGGTGGATCGTATCGCCGGTATAGGCGTCGAACGGCATGGTCGGGCCGGTCATCTGGAACGGACCGGGAAGCAGGTTCGTGTCATTGGTGATCCGCGTATCCGGCCCCTCGTTGTAGGACAAGCCGGTGCCTCCGGTGGCAAACAGGAATTGATCGGAAGCCGGCAGGCCGGGATTGCCGCCGGGGATCAACAGGATGCCGGCGAAGGGCGGGTTCTGAACGCCGTTCACATCAGGCGCGGGCAGCACGGTGTAGAGCTGCTTGTCCTTCATGTCCGCGCTGCTGAAGAACTTGCCGCCGTTCGGGGCGGCGACAATTTGGAATTGATGGGCCTTGGCGAAATTCGGGCCCGGCGTTCCGTCGGCGTTGATGATTCCTTCCGACAGCAGGTTCAATACCTTTTCGTCTTCATTCTTCGGCACATACGTGGCGAAAAGATGGTCGAAGCTGCGATTTTCGCCCACGATGATGATGACGTGCTTGATCGGCGTGGCGGTCTTGAGCGAGTCGACCGCTTTGTCCGGATCCTGCTGCGCTTGGGCGGCAGCGCCAAAGCCGAATACCGATGCCGCGAATAGGAGCCCGCATGTCGTGGTCCTCGTTTGCCATTTCTTGGTAGTGCTAAGGTTCATCATGTCCTCCTTTAAAAAATCGACCTCAAGGAGGTTTAAGCGGCATGCATGACTGGCGCGTTAAGGTCGCGTTAAGGACGCGTCTATGTTCGTAAAATATTTGTCTGCGAAAACATCGGGGCAAGCAGGGAGTTGCAAGCGCGGCGGTTCCTTCAGGAGTGGCCAGTAGAAGTTGTCACTGAAGCGGTGGCGCGCGGGGCGTACTTCGTCTGGATGTAATCGTCGACCAGTTTGCGGAATGAGGCGGAGAGTTCGTCGTAGTTGCCGTGCAGCGTCACGGTCTTTTTGCCGTCGATGTAGACCGGGCAGCTGGGCTCTTCGCCGGTGCCGGGCAGGCTGATGCCGATGTTGGCGGCTTTGGATTCGCCGGGGCCGTTGACGATGCAGCCCATCACCGCGAGGGTCATCTCCTCGACGCCCTCGTACTGCTGCTTCCACTGCGGCATGCTTTCGCGGATGTAGCCCTGAATTCGCTCGGCGAGTTCCTGGAACGTGGTGCTGGTTGTTCGGCCGCAGCCGGGGCACGCGGTCACGCTCGGCGCAAACGCGCGCAGGCCGAGCGCCTGCAGCAGCTCGCACGCGGCGTAGACTTCCTCCCGGCGGTCGCCGCCGGGGCGCGGCGTGAGGGAGATGCGGATCGTGTCGCCGATGCCTTCCTGCAGCAGGACGCCGAGGGCCGCCGAGGACCACACCACGCCCTTCGTGCCCATGCCGGCTTCGGTGAGGCCGAGGTGCAGCGGCTGCTGCGTTTTCTTGGAAAGCTCGCGATACACGCGGATCAGGCTCTGCGGCCGCGAAACTTTGCACGAAATGATGATTTGGTCGTGCCGCAGGCCGCACTCAAGCGCCAGTTCGGTCGATTCGAGGCCGGAGAGGACCATGCAGTTGTCGATGATCTCCTCGGACTCGAGGCCCAGGTCGCGGTCGGTATTCTCCTGCATCTTGCGCATCACCAGCTCTTGGTTGAGCGAGCCGCCGTTCACGCCGATGCGCACCGGCTTACCGTTGTCGACGGCCACCTTGCAGATCGTGGAAAACTGTTCGTCGCGCCGCGCGCCCGCGCCAACGTTGCCGGGATTGATGCGGTACTTGTCGAGCGCCCGCGCGCACTCGGGGTATTTCGTGAGCAGGACGTGCCCGTTGTAGTGAAAATCGCCGATGATCGGCGCGGTGCAGCCGAGATCACGCAGCCGCGCCACGATTTCCGCCACCGCCGCAGCGGACTCCGGCAGGTTCACCGTGATGCGCACCAGCTCCGAGCCGGCGTCGGCCAGTTCCTTGCACTGCGCCACGGTGCCGGCAATGTCCGCCGTGTCCGTGTTGGTCATCGACTGGACGACAACCGGCGCGCCGCCGCCGACCTGGTATTTGCCGACCTTGACGCCGTACGTCTTCCGCCGAGTGATGGGGAAAATCTGCATTTTCAGCGTTTCGTAAATAATGATAGCAGGCGACCGCCAGTCCTCAAAATGGCAATGCCGCTGGGAACGGAAATCCGAGCTGCTCACGCGTTGGCCGCGTGATTCCCGCGCAGGCCCAGCTCGTCCGCAGCTTCGCGCATCGCACTGATGCAGAAGGCGATGTGCTCTTCAATGGGGATCGCCAGCTCTTCCGCGCCTTTGCGTACGTCTTCGCGATTCACGCCGCGGGCGAAGGCTTTGTCCTTGAGCTTGCGCTTCACGGAATCCGGTTCCACCTCGAAGATGCTTTTGCCCGGCTTCACGAGGGAGCACGCGGTGAGAAAACCGGCCAGTTCGTCGCAGGCGAAGAGCGTGTGTTCGAGGGGGCTCACTCGCGGAACGTTGCAGTAGTCGGCATGTGTGATGATCGCGCGAATCATCTCCTCGGGGTAGCCGCGCTCGCGCAGAATCGCTGAGCCGCCGGCGGGATGCTCTTCGGTCGGGCTGTGCGCATCGTTGGGCCAGCGCTCGTAGTCGAAATCGTGCAGCAAAGCGGTGAGGCCCCAAAGCTGTTCATCGGCGCCGGATTTCCGCGCGTAGGCACGGACGCAGGCCTCAACGGCCAGCGCGTGCTTGCGCAAGCTTTCGTTTTGCGTGTATTCGCATAGAAGCGTCCAAGCGTCAGCTCTTGTTGGCATCTCTGTCTCCGCATTCAAACATACAAATAACGACGATCGGCCCGTACGGGAATTACCCGGTCATTACTTTGGTCAAAAAGCCCGGAAGAATCGCTCCCGGATCTGTGCGCGGCGGGCCGTCAGCCGCGCGCACTCCGATCACGGCAGGGACCAGTTCCACTCTAAACCGCAAGTTTACCGCAACTTCCCGATTCCGTGCCTCGTTGGCTTGGCGATCCAGGGGGCGAAGAAAAAGTGCTAATGCAATTCCGAATTTGACCGATCTGATGATCGACGTACAGAAAACACTTGACACCGGAAACGGATACCCCCATGATGTCGTTCGCGCCAGCTGCTGCCTTCCCCACGCTCCAAGTCCCTCTCATCCGCATGCCGGAATAGTCTGCGAGGAGCACCGGTGTCGGAACACAATAGTACGAATGGAATGAACGGTACGAACGGAAATAAGGTCACGGTCGATATCGATATGGACCGCGAAGTCATCCGTTGCAAAACCTGCGGGCTCGTGCAGTATCGCACCCGCACGGGGAATTGCCGCCGGTGCCTGCGCTTGCTGCCGCCGAAGGTGGAATTCCTTATTCCTCCTCCCGAGCCGCAAGAGCTTCCGGGCGACGACCGGCAACTCTTCGAGAAATGGCCGAACCGCGAGACGGTCGAGAATATCGGCCAGCGCATCCGGCAGTTGCGCGAATCGCGCGGGATGACGCAGAGCCAGCTTCAGGCGCGCTCGCGCGTTTCCCGGTCCTACCTGTCCCGGATCGAAAGCGGACAAATGACGCCCAGCCTCGGAACGCTCGAGAAAATTTCCGAAGCGCTCGGCGTCGGTTTGAACCGCTTTTTCGTCCCGGAAACGAATGGCGAGGCGCTGCTGGAGGATCCTTTCATCCAGGGCCTGCGGCCATTCCTTCGACAGCTGGACTGGGAGCAGTGGCAGTCGATTCTGAAGCGCCTGGCCGCGATCAGCGACCATGTCTCGAGCGGCACCCCGGCGTTGCGTCCTTTGGCGCCGCCGCAGCCGTCTCGCGTCGAGCAACTGGCGCGTCGGATGCACCCGGCGGCGATGGGCCACCGCTAGCCGGCTGCTTCAAGAGGATTTTTACGGAACGGCGCGAACTCTTTCTCTAAAGAGTTCTCGCCGTCGCGTTTCTCGCCCTAGCGAGCAAAGATCACTCGCGTGAATGGGCTCGCATCAACGAGGTGGCTCGTTGGTGCGATCAGTCTCGCCGCCTCGAAATTCACTCGCCAGCACGCCGTAATTTTCAATGTCGATGAAGCGATCCCACTTCCGGATGTGTTGCCGGAAGCGGCCTTCGTGTCGCATTCCAATTTTCTCAAGCACGCGCCCGGAACCTGTATTCCCGGCAAAATGGTGCGCGAAGATCCGGTTCAGGCGCAAAGTTTCAAAACCGAAGGTGACAGCGGCGCTGGCGGCTTCCGTGGCATAGCCTTGGCCCCAGAACGGCACCCCGATCCAGTAGCCGAGTTCGGCGTGCTTGTGCGCTTCCCCAATGCGCAGGCCCACCGCACCGCAGAGTTCGCCGGTCGACGCGAGACACATCGCGAAGGAAACCGCCCGCCCCCCCAGAAAATCTTCGTCGGCCTTCGCGAGAAAAGTCCGGGAGTCCTCTTCGGAGTAAGGGTGCGGAATCTGCATTGTGGCCGCGGCGATCTCCCTCGCGCCGGCGAGGCGGACGATGGCGGACGTATCTTCGCGCGCAAAAGAGCGGAGAAGACGCCGGGCAGTTCGCAGTTCCTGTGGAGCGGTCATCAATGAAGTTTACTTGAAAGCGCCGCCGAGTCGACCCTATCTTCCCGCCAGGAGCTTGTAGTTGGAATATTTCATCACTTCGCGAATGTGCACGGCATGCTTGGGGAACGGCAGAAACTCATCGGCCTTGGAGTAGGTGGGAAACCACATTTTGCCGTCGAACTGTTCGCGGTAGGTGACGAACACGGGCGTGATATTGGCCGGAACATTTTTCTTTTTGGATATTTCGTCCGGCCGCGGCTTGCCGCAGGTCTTCACGATCACCAGGTCCTGGTCGTCCACCCAGATGCGGCCCTCGAAGATCTTCTTTTGTTTCTTCGCATCTTTCGGGGAGACGTTGAACACGTACGTGCTCAGCTGGTCCACGTGCTGGCGTCCCGCATAAGCGATATTTAGAAGCGGGACTTCATCGGCTCGGATGGGGAACGGAATCCGCTCGTGGATATCGTCGAGATCGTCTTCGGAGAGAGAAAGCTTGCGGAGAGTACTTTCCGGAGCGTAGGTGGTCCGCTCCATGCGCCGGCCGTTGTCCTCCATGACGACCTCGGAAATCTGGCGGTACTCGCCGTCAATCTGCCCGAAATTGTCCAGGGTTTGCACGGTTACGCTCAGGGTGTAGCCGTAGCGGTCCCTCGCGGACTTGAAAACGGCCTCGTTGGCGACGAATTTCTGAATGATTTCCGCGGGCGTGATCCCCGTGGGTTGGCCGGGATTCAACGAGCCGTTACCCTGGTCGCACACACCCTGCGCGGCGAGGCGTGCGGAAAATATCAGGCAGGCGACCAAGAGGCCCGCGCAGCGGCCGAAGCTCCGACAAATCTCTTTGGTCTCCGCGCAGCCGGGCAAGAGGGCGCTCCTGATCCGATCTCGAGATCGTGGCCATTTTATATCTCAGCCAACACCCCTCGTCAAATTAATCTGTGGTTAATTCCGACGATCCAGTGCCGGGCATCAGGCGAAACGTACTTTGACGTCGGGACGCTTGTCCAGGGTGATCGTGTCGATGAAGCGTACTTGGCGCTCCTCCAGCGTGACAATCAAGGATTGCGTTCGGATGCCCTCGCCAAAGAAGCGTACGCCGCGCAACAGGCCGCCGTCCGTGACGCCCGTACAGGCAAAAATCAGTTTCTTGCCGGGCGCAAGGTCTTCGGTCCGGTAGACTCTCTTGCTGTCCTTGATACCCATTTTCGCGACGCGCTCTTCATGCTCGGGCTTGGAAACCACCAGCCTCGCCTGAATTTCCCCGTTCAGGCAGCGCAGCGCGGCCGCCGTCAAGACGCCTTCCGGCGCGCCGCCAACGCCCATCACGGCGTGAACTCCTGTTCCGATCACCGCGGCGGCAATGCCCGCCGAGAGGTCTCCGTCGCCAATCAGGCGAATGCGCGCGCCGGCGGCGCGAATATCGGAAATCAGTTGTTCATGTCTCGGGCGGTCCAGCACGATGATGACCAGGTCCTCGATGTCGCGGTCGAGTCGCTTGGCGATCGCCTTCAGATTGTCGGCGACCGGCGCATCCAGGTCGACCGCGCCTTTGCACGACGGTCCGACGATGATTTTTTCCATGTACAAGTCGGGCGCGTTCAGCAGGCCGCCCTTTTCGCTCGCGGCCAGCACGGTGATCGATCCCGGCGCGCCCGTCGCGCACAGGTTTGTGCCCTCGAGCGGATCGACCGCGATATCGACGGCCGGAAAATTAAATCCGCGGACGTGTTGCGCGGCGCCGATTCGTTCGCCGATAAAAAGCATCGGGGCTTCGTCGCGCTCGCCCTCGCCGATGACGATCGTGCCGTCCATGGGCACTTCGTCCATCACCCTGCGCATGGCTTCGACGGCGGCCTGATCGGCTCGGTGAGCGTCGCCGAGACCCATGGTCTTGGCCGACTCAATCGCCGCCTGCTCGACAACGCGCAAAAATTCCAGACTCAATTCGATTTCCATCAGAGCTCCCGATCGCAAGATTTTTCTGGATCCGCTGCGGTCTCAGACGCGATCCCGCTCGGTGAAACTGGGACACAGCTTATCCTAATCCAACCCGGGCAGCGCATCTAGCGCCACAACGTCGACTCGCTTTCCGGCGACACCTCCGACCTCCCCGTTGGCAAACGGTGCAGCTAAGATATATTAATGGCGGGCGGAAACGGAAAACTGTTCATGTTGATCCTTGTTGAGCGCGATCTAATATGAGAATTACGATTCTTGACGATTACTTCGACACGCTGCGGTCGCTAGCGTGTTTCCAGAAACTGAAGAACCATGACGTTCAAGTGTGGACCGACCACGTACAGGATCTGGATCCGCTCGCCGGACGATTGAAAGACACCGAGATATTGGTGCTCATCCGGGAGCGGACGAAGATTCAAGCCCCGTTGCTGGAGCGCCTGAGCAAACTGAAGCTCATCAGCCAACGCAGCGTTTATCCGCATATCGATATTGACGCTTGTACGAGGCACGGCGTGGTTGTGTCGTCTGGCCAGCACGCGGACACGCCGTGCTACGCGGCAGCGGAATTGACTTGGGGGCTGATTCTCGCCGCCATGCGCCAAATCCCGCAACAGATGGCTTCGCTGCAGGCGGGAAACTGGCAGATCGGTGTCGGGGATACGTTGCAGGGCAAGACGCTCGGAATCTACGGCTACGGCCGCATTGGGAGTGTGGTCGCAGGTTACGGCAAGGCGTTCGGCATGAACGTGCTGGTGTGGTCCAACGAAGAGGCGCGCGAGCGGGCGCGAGCCGACGGCTACCGCGCGGCGGACAACAAGGAATCGTTCTTCCGAGAGTCCGATGTGATCTCGCTGCACCTGCGTCTCTACAAGGCAACACGGGGAATCGTCACCGCGGCTGATCTAGCGCTCATGAAGCCGACAGCCCTCATCGTGAATACCAGCCGCGCGCCGCTCATCGAAACCGGAGCTCTCGCGCGTGCACTGCAGATGGGGCGCCCCGGAATGACGGCGGTTGATGTCTATGAGGAAGAGCCGCTCGTGGACAAAAGTGACCCGCTTCTCGGCATGAAAAATGTAATCTGCACGCCGCACATCGGCTACGTCACAAGGGATGAGTACGAACTTCAGTTCTCCGAAATCTTCGATCAGATTCTAGCGTACTGCGCAGGCGCGCCGATCAATGTCGTCAATCCGGCTGTGCTGGACTCCCGTGATTTTCGTCAGCCACCTCAGGCGGCGGAAAAGTCGTGAATTCAGGGAGCGGAAAACAATGCGCCAACCATTGAGCAGCCGTAAGAAGGAAATGTCACCAGCACAACGTAAAGAACTGCTCGGAGCATTGAAAGCCCGTTTCGAGCAGAACATGAACCGCCACAAAAGTCTTGAATGGGCCAAGGTTCAAGCCAAGCTGGAAGCAAACACGGAAAAACTGTGGTCACTCAATGAAATGGAAAGAACCGGTGGTGAACCGGACGTTGTTGGTCATGATAAGAACACGGGCGAATACACTTTCTATGACTGTTCAGCGCAAAGCCCTAATGGCCGCAGAAGCGTTTGCTACGACCGTGAAGCGCTGGAGTCCAGGAAAGAACATAAACCAGAAGGTAGCGCTATTGGCATGGCGACTGCCATGGGCATTGAGCTTTTAACGGAAGAGCAGTATCGAGACTTGCAGAAGCTTGGAGATTTCGACACGAAAACGCAGAGCTGGGTGAAAACACCTTCTGCGATTAGAAAACTCGGCGGCGCCCTCTTCTGCGATCGCCGCTACAACACCGTTTTCGTGTACCACAACGGTGCGGAATCTTACTATGCCGGCAGAGGGTTCCGTGGCTCGCTAAGGGTCTAGATTTTGCATGCCGAAACGTCAAACAGCCGCGCCGTCATGGCAGCGGCTGCAGAACGGTATTTACGAGGTTCGGATCATCGAAGGTCGTCTGATCGCCGGCTTTCGCGCCGGGAACGGGCATGAGGCGCGCCGTCAGCGGCTTCGTATATTTTACGGAGAGCGTGGCGACGTCGCCGATGATGCGCTCGATCTGTTGCGTGGTGACGTCACCCGGCAGCGGAATGGTATCGAGCCCGGTCCCGCAAACGGAGGAATAGGCGAGGAGTTGATCCATCGAAAGGGCGCCCTGCCCCCAGAGCTGCGCGAGGCGCGTGTCTTCCAGAACCGGCATCATCACGCCGGAAAAACCGACTTTTTTCACGTTGATGTCGCGGAGCGCGGAAGTAATTGTGCCCACGCCCGTCAGCGTTCCGCTCGCGCCGAAATGGCTGCCCGTAAATCCAGCCAGGGCCGACCCGATCGAAACTTCTTTGCGCGGGGCGGGAGAAAGATCGATGCCCATGTAGGTCCAGCCGCTCTGCTGGTCGATCCTGTCAGCAACGTCCGCAATGGCGCGAACGTGCAGTCCCAGCTCGTTAACGAGAACCTGGCGAGTCGCTTCCGGATCGCGTTGCACCGCCATCACCGCAGCGACGACGTTCGCCGATTCCAGCGCGATCGCGAACTGGTGCCCCAGCCCCTGATGATACGAGGATGGATAGAACGGCGTGTAGGGCGGAACGTTGGCGATCGCGGTGAAGCGGAAATTCCCAAGCCCGCCGTCTCCGCTATCCTCCAGGTGTTTCACGACGCCCGCCGCTGCGTGGACGGCCTTCCAATGCACCCCGTCGCTTCCAGCGACCACCACGCTCCCGCGCAGATTGCTCGTTGCCCCCAAAACCTCGCCCAGAAGTTCCGCCGTGGCGGGATCGTCGGATTCATTCATCAGAGCTGGGCCGATGCCGATCAGGATGTCTTCTCTTTTGGCAAGGCTGTCGAGATCGTGAAAAAAAGCGAGTGTTTCCTGCTTGGTCTTGCCGCTCGTGTACTCGGGAAACGGCTGCGTGGTGATGCGAATGGTCTGAACTTCGTAGCCCGCAAGCTCAAAACGCGACTTGGCATTGCGCAGCATTTTGAGTGCGTCCGCGATTTCGTCCTTGTATTGCGCGGGATCCAGGCGAATGAACGCGGTAACCGAGCGAACCTTGGGTTTACCCTGGCCCGACGCGGGGGCGACTCCCACCGCGAGGACAACGACAGCCACAAAAATGGCGGGTAGGACAAATCGAAGCAGGGAGGCGGAACCGCGTCGGTGGCGAAACATCAGACCCTCCTCAAAATTCACGATGCTTCAAAAGTAAGCAGGAATCCCCGTGATGCGCTCGCCGATCACGAGGCGATGGATATCATGCGTGCCCTCGTACGTATAAACCGATTCGAGGTTGTTCATGTGGCGCATGATGCAGTAATCGTCCACGATGCCGTTCGCGCCCAAAATGTCGCGCGCCTTGCGGGCGGTCTCCATAGCCATCCACACGTTGTTCATCTTCAGCATGGAAACATGCGCCGGATCGAGCCGGTCCTGATCCTTCTTCCGGCCGATATGCAGCGCCAGCAGTTGCGCCTTGGAAATTTCCGTGATCATGAAGACCAGCTTGTCCTGCACGAGCTGATGTGAAGCGATAGGCTTGTTCTGAAATTGCTTCCGTGTTTTCGCGTATTGCAACGCCGTATCGTAGCAGGCCATCGCCGCGCCGATCGCTCCCCAGCCGATTCCGTAGCGCGCCTGCGTCAGGCAACTGAGCGGGCCCTTCAATCCCGCCACTCCCGGCAGCACGTTCTCCGCGGGAATTTCGCAATCGTTCATAGCGAGGCCCGAAGTGACGGAGGCGCGCAGCGACAGCTTTCCGTGCACATCCCAGGCCTTGAATCCCTTCGCGCCTTTTTCAACCAGAAATCCGCGAATCTTTTCGTCCTCGCATTTTGCCCACACCAGCGCAACGTCGGCGAGCGAGCCGTTGGTGATCCACATTTTTTCGCCGTTCAGGATGTAACGATCGCCGCGCTGCACCGCGCGGGTGAGCATGCCACTGGGATTCGAGCCGAATTGCGGCTCGGTCAGGCCGAAGCATCCGATCGCTTTGCCGCTTTGGAGGCGCGGCAGCCATTTGTCCTTCTGCGCCGCGGAGCCGAAAGAGTGAATGGGATACATCACCAGCGCGCTTTGCACGGAAACGAAGCTGCGCAAGCCGGAGTCGCCGCGTTCGAGTTCCTGTGTCACCAGGCCATACGCGACGTTGGACATTCCCGCGCAGCCGTAGCCCTCAAGACTCGCGCCGAAGAATCCCAACTCCGCGAGCTTCGGCACAAGCTCGATCGGAAACGTCGCTTCCCGATTGTGCTTTTCGATGATTGGGAGGACGTGCTCGTCGACGAACTGCCGCGCCGTCTTGCGCGCCAGCAATTCCTCATCATTCAGCAGGGAATCAAAATCGAGGTAGTCCACGCCGGCAAACCCAGGCATCAAGCGCTCCTTAAAATGGTCGCGCGCGGAAAAACGTTCAGGCAGGGCGAACCACGCAACAAAATTGAATCCATTGCCCTCGCGCGCTGCATTCTAACTCGCTCGATTTCAGCCCGGCAAGCTGCGTCTCAATTGGCAGGGGGAATCTTTCGGATTCTTCGGATCAGGGCACGCAGCGATTCAGTGCGGAGAGGTGCGGCGAGCCCGCAGGCAACGCCGGCGACAAGTCCTCGCCCACGACGAACCGGATAACGGTGATCTTCGCGCCAAAGTTCCTTGAAACAAGGCATCGGTATTTCGGGGCGAACCACGGCAGTTCCGCATCGAGATTGGCGCCCCACCCGGATTGAAACACCCAGACCGTGTCTCCCGGTTTGAAGTTGTATGCGGCCGCAGCCTGCTCGAATCGCGCCTCGAAATTGTCCGGCGTGAGTTTCCAGGTGTGGTCGTCGGTCGAGACCGTCGAATAGCCGCCGCATCCGAAGCGCGCGAATTGCGAACCGCTTGCAGGTGGGAAGTAAAAGTCCGTTGGACCGCAGAGGTAGTAGCTGAGGAGAAAGCCGCCTTGCAGATCGACCAGGATCGTATCGTTTCGGGCCGCCGTCTCGCGGATGTAATTCACGGCGCTTGTCATCTGGGATGGCGCCAGGTCGGCATTTCTGAAATAAGGCTCGAATCTGACCGGTGAAGCCAGTCCGGCCAGAACAATCAGGCCTGCCATTAAAAGGGGCGGCCAGATTCTTTCTTCTGATAGCTTTCCAAATATCGCGCCGATCCCCGCGAAAACGAAAGGCGCGAGAAATGCGCTCTGCCGGCTGCCCGTATACGGATAAACGCGAAAAAGCGACGCGCTCCACTCGGCCAGGAAGGGAAGAAGAAACAGAAGACCGAGCGGCCACGAGCGTGAAGTTAGCCGCGCCCGGGGGCGCAACACGCCGGAAAATAGCAGCACGATGGCGGCGGCGAACAGCGCAAGCAGTCCCCAATAAATGTAATTTTCCAGAAAGAAAAATCGAAAGACGGCGCCGGACTTCCTCAGCGTAAACGCCAGAAGCGACTCTTGACCCACGTGAAAAAAGGCCCCGTCGTGCGGACTCGCCCACATGTCCATTTCGCTCGGCTTGATCTGCGACACGTGCGTCACGTAGAGAAACACGTAGATCGCAAGGGCTCCCGCCTGGCCCGCGATCCACGCCCCGATGAAATTCCGCGAAGGCCGCGCCTCGATGATCCTCGCCAGCGCGTAGACGCCCAGCGAAAAAACGAAGAACGCAACCGAGTAGTGCGACAGGATCGCGAGGTACAGGAACGCCGTGAAGGGCCACGTGTCGCCAACCGACTTCTCTCTCAGGGCGCGCTCCAGGAAATATAAAGCGCCCGCCATGCAGAACAGCATTACCGCGTATGCGCGCACTTGCGCGGAAAGCGAAATCAAGCTCGGCGAGAAAGCGGCCAAAACCAGTGCCGACAGGCCCGCCGCGCGCCCGAAAAGCATGGCCACCCACTTGTACAGAATCCAGCAAAACGCCGTCCCTGCGAGGACCGAAGGCAAGCGCAGCGTCAACTCGGAGCGGCCCAAAAACTGCCAGAAATGAAGGATCACGTAGATCAAGGGAGGATGGGCATTGGTGAGGCTCGCCTTGTAAGCGAGCAGCAACGAGCGCTGGTGGCTCAACGCGAAGTGGAGCGCCTCATCAGGATTTAGGTAGCTGCCCGCGGCGACATAGATTCTGAGCGCGAAGCCCGCAGCCAAGATCGCGGCGGCAACGATTTCCGCGCGCCCGCCAAGCCATCCTTCAACACGGTTCGCCCGAGCTGCTTCAATCGAATTCGAAGCAGCGACCTCGACGCCCGGGATGGGTTCAAGTACGGCGCTTTTACTCACAATTTATTAGAGTCGGCGGACATGCCGCGTGTCGAGGGTCGCGTGAGATGGGGTGCTTTGGTAGCTACTATCCGTCTGCGCTTTGGTCTGAGCACAACGCGAGCCCGGCTCCCGACGCGGCCGTTCGCGGCAACGCCCACACCGCCCATCAGCCGACCCGGGTTCTTAGTCGAACGTGGCTGTCGGAATCGCTCCTCAGGTATACTCGTGAGGGCTGGTTTCGCGGCTTCGCCGGCGCGGCCTGGGCCTTGCGCGAAATAGGCTGCGATGCTATAAAATCACTCCTTTATTTGGACAGGAATGGTCTGTGGGGGCGGGTGTGCACCTCAGGTATTCCGGAGAAGCACTTGGCGGGCGTATGGTCGGGCGCCTTAGCATAATCAGTGGAGATCATTAACCAACTCGGCGAGTTGTTCCTGGCGGCTGTTCCCACGGTCATAATCGTTTTTCTTTTCTATTTTTTCCTGCGCTGGAGTTTTTTCAATCCCATTCAACGCGTCCTTGCCGAGCGCCACAAGCGTGCCGAAGGCGCTCGCGCCGAAGCCGAGGCCATCCGGACCGCCGCGCACGAAAAGCAGCGCATTTACAACGAAGCGCTGAAAAAAGCCCGCGCCCAGGTTTTTACCGAGCAGGAATCGCTGCGCCGCCGGGCGCTCGACGAACGCCAGGCCACGATTAACAACGCCCGGGCTTCCGCGCAGGCCGCGCTGCAGGAAGCAAAAAAAGGCATCGAGGCCGATGTGAAAGCCGCGCGCACCGAGCTCGAGCGCTCGAGCGAAATCCTCGCCAAAGACATTGCCGAGGCTATCCTTGCGGGGCTTGCCTCGGGACCCGGCGGTTCGCAAGGCAAGGGGGCGCGATGAGCTTTTTCCGCCGCCTCCTCACGCCTGCCGCCCAGGCACTTTTCATCTTCCTTTTCATGGCGCTTCCCGTGATGGCCGCGGAGGGCGCCGAGCCCGATCCCGCCGATTCGACCGCTGGCCTGATTTTCCGCTGGCTCAATTTCCTGATCGTCTTTGGCGGGATGGCATGGCTCATTGCCAAGTACGGCGGCGCGTTTTTCCGCGACAACGCCAAGAAAATCGCGGCAAGCATCGTTCAGGCCACGGCTGAGAAAGAGGAAGCCCTTCGCGAGCTGCACGCGGTTGAGGCGAAGATTGAGCGGTTGGACAAGGACATCGCCGATATGCGCGAGCAGGCGCGGCAAAACTGGGAGGCGGAATCCCAGCGCCTGCATTCTTCGGGTGTGGCTGAAATAGAAAAGATCAATCAGGCCGCGCGGGCGGAAGTCGGGGCATCCGAGCGCGCCGCGCAGGAACAATTGCGCGAGATCGCCGCGTCGCTGGCCGTGAGAGACGCCGCCGCGCTGGTCAGTTCTCGAATGAACTCCGACCTGCGCGCGAGAATTTTCCAGGGTTTCCTCGCCGACCTCGGGAGGGACAAGAATTGAAAGCCCTGGCGGAACGATACGCGGGCGCGCTGGTCGACGTGGCGCTGGAGAAGAAGCAAGCCGACCAGGTGAAGCAGGAGCTTTCCGCCTTTGCGGCGATGGTTCGCGAATCAGCGGAGCTGCACGCATTCCTCGCTAATCCCTCCATCGCGCGGGCGAGCAAACATGCCGCCATCGAGCAAATCGTCGCGCGAATGGGAGCGAGCCGCACGCTGCGGAATTATTTGTTCGTGATTGTCGACCAGCGTCGCGCGGGCCTGCTCGTGGAAATTGAGCAGGCGTTCAGCCGGTTGCTCGACGCGCGGCAGGGAATCACGCAAGCCGCGGTGACTTCAGCGTCGGCGTTGACCGATGCGGAACGCGCCGCACTGGTCGCGGTTCTGGGAAAACTGACCGGAGAAAAAGTGCAGGCGCAGTTCGGAACCGATCCTGCGCTGATCGGCGGCGCCGTCGTGCGCATCGGTTCGACGATCTACGACGGCTCGATACGCACGCAACTCGAGCGCATGCGCGCGCGCATGATTTCGGAATAGGAGCGGGGAATGGCTTCGATCAAAGCGGATGAAATTACAAAAATATTGAAGGCGCAGATCGCCAACTACGAGCAGGCCGTGGCCGTCGAGGAAGTCGGCACGGTCATTTCCGTGGGCGACGGCATCGCGCGCGTGTACGGCCTGGAAAAAGCGATGTCCGGCGAGATGCTGGCATTCCCGCATGATGTCTTCGGCATCGCCCTGAATCTTGAGGAGGACCAGGTCGGCGTCGTACTTCTCGGCGAATACACGCTGGTGCAGGAAGGCGACACGGTCAAGCGCACCGGCACCATCATGTCGGCTCCCGTGGGCGAAGCGATGGTCGGCCGCGTCGTCAATCCGCTGGGCGTTCCGCTCGACGGCAAAGGCCCCATCGCCACGAGCCAGCGCATTCCCATTGAGCGCATCGCGCCCGGCGTCGTGGATCGACAGCCGGTGCGCGAGCCGCTGCAGACCGGAATCAAGGCCATCGACTCGATGATTCCCATCGGCCGCGGACAGCGCGAGCTGATCATCGGCGACCGCCAGACCGGGAAAACCGCCATCATTCTGGACACGATCATGAACCAGAAGGGCGGGGACATGATCTGCATCTATTGCGCGATCGGCCAGAAACGTTCGACGATCGCGCAGATTGTGAAAATCCTCACCGACGCCGGCGCGATGGATTACACAATCATCGTCGCGGCGTCCGCCACCGAGCCTGCGTCGCTCCAGTACATTGCTCCGTACGCAGCTTGCGCGATGGGCGAATATTTCCGCGATACGAAGCGGCACGCCGTCTGCTTCTACGACGACCTCTCCAAGCACGCGCAGGCCTACCGCGAAATTTCCCTGCTCCTGCGGCGTCCGCCGGGCCGTGAAGCGTTTCCCGGCGACGTGTTCTATCTCCACTCGCGCCTCTTGGAACGCGCCGCGAAGCTCAATGACAAACTTGGCGCGGGCTCGCTCACGGCGTTGCCCGTCATCGAAACGCAGGCGGGTGACGTCTCCGCGTACATTCCGACCAACGTCATCTCAATTACCGACGGCCAGATTTATCTCGAAGCCGATCTGTTCAACAGCGGCATTCGCCCTGCGATCAACGTGGGTCTTTCGGTGAGCCGCGTCGGCGGCAACGCACAGATCAAGGCCATGCGGCAGGTGGCCGGTTCGCTGCGTCTCGACCTCGCACAGTATCGCGAGCTGGCGGCCTTCGCGCAATTCGGCTCGGACCAGCTCGACAAGGCGACGCAGGCTCAACTCGCCCGCGGCCAGCGTCTGACGGAAGCCCTGAAGCAAGGCCAGTTCTCGCCGCTGCCGGTCGAAGAGCAGGTACTCGTCATTTTCGCGGGCACGAGCGGCCTGCTCGACGACGTTGCCGTTGCCGACGTGGAGCGATTCGAAAAAGGCCTGATCGAATTCGTGCGCACCCGCTACAGCCCGCTGCTCGTGCAGATCGTCCAGAAAAAGCAGATCACCGACGAAGCCCGCCCGGAGCTGAAGCGCGCGGTCGGCGAATACAAGGAGCAATTCCAGGCCACCGTGGCCGCGGCCCGCGCCTAATCCGGCTGCACATACTGTCTCATGCCCACACTTCTCGATTTCCGGCGGCGAATCCGCTCGGTCAAGAACACGCAGCAGATCACGCGCGCGATGAAGTTTATCGCGGCAGCGCGCCTCCGCAGGGCGCAGGAGACCGCGATTTCCCTGCGGCCTTATGCGGGCGGCATTCGCGAAGTCCTTCGGTCGGCGATGTCCCGCGTCGAGAATCCGGAACAATTCCCGATGCTGGCGCAGCGTCCCGAGGAAAAGGTGCTCGTGCTGGTCACTTCCGGCGAGCGCGGGCTGTGCGGCGCATTCAACGCCAACGTGCTGCGGCGCGCTTTTGAGTTTCTCCGCGAGAAGAGTGACAAGTCCGTCGAGGTGATTACGATCGCCAAGAAAGGCCGCGACGCCTTCCGAAAGCGCCAGTGGAAAATCGCCGGCGAGTGGGTGGACGTAACCGCGCGCGCCGATTTAGGCAAGGCGCGCGAGATCGCCGCGCAAGTCATGAAGATTTACGAAGCGGGCGGCGCCGATTCCGTCTACCTGATCTACAACGAATTCAAGAACGTGATGATGCAGACGCTGCGCGTCGAAAAGCTGCTGCCGCTCGACCCCGCGGCGCTCGCCGTCCACGACAAGTCTGCCGCGCCGGCCTCTTCCGCCGATACGGTCGATTACATCTACGAGCAGCCCGCCGCGGAAATTTTCAACAAGCTCGTGCCGCGCTACGTCGAAATGCAGATCTACCGCATGCTGGCCGAAAGCTCAGCGGCCGAACACGCCGCGCGCATGACGGCGATGGAATCAGCCACGAGCAACGCCTCCGACGTAATCGACGCCCTGACGCTGCACATGAACAAAGTGCGCCAGGCCGCGATCACGCGCGAAATCATTGAGGTAGTGAGCGGAGCAGCCTCCGCAGGATAATCGCGTGACCCGTGACTTCGAGACGGGCCGCCCTTCACGGAACACGGGTCACGGAACACGAATCACGGAACCAAGGAGCACTACATGGCGCAACACGAAACAGGAAACGTCGGCCGCGTCATCCAGGTCATCGGACCTGTGATCGACGTCCAATTTCCCGAGCACCATTTGCCGGAAATTCATAATGCCGTGCACATCACCAGCGAAGGTTTTGAGGGGCCCGAGAAGATCAATATCGTTGCCGAGGTGGCGCAGCACCTGGGTGAAGGCCGCGTGCGCGCGGTCGCGATGACGGCAACCGAGGGCGTCGTGCGCGGAATGAAGGCGGTCGATCTCGGCGGCCCGATCGCGGTGCCCGTGGGCCGCGCAACACTGGGTCGCGTGATGAACGTGCTGGGAGAGCCGGTGGACGGCCTGGGGCCGGTCCAAACCGAAAAGCGCTACCCGATTCACCGGCCGGCGCCGTCGCTCGAGGACCAATCGACCGTGCTCGAAATGTTCGAAACAGGCATCAAGGTCGTAGACCTGTTCGAACCGTACCTGAAGGGCGGCAAGATCGGCCTCTTCGGCGGGGCGGGCGTCGGCAAAACGGTTTTGATTCAGGAGCTGATCCACAACGTCGCGATGAAGCATGGCGGCGTGTCGGTCTTTGCCGGCGTGGGCGAGCGTACGCGCGAAGGCAACGACTTGTGGCTCGAAATGACGGAATCGGGCGTGGTTGTTCCGGGCAATTCGGAAAAATCGCGCGCGGCCTTAATCTACGGGCAGATGACCGAACCGCCCGGTGCGCGTCTTCGCGTCGGGCTGACGGGTCTCACCGTCGCGGAATATTTCCGCGATGAAGAGGGCCTGGACGTTCTCCTCTTCATCGACAACATTTTCCGCTTCGTGCAGGCAGGCTCGGAGGTTTCCGCGCTGCTGGGCCGCATGCCCTCCGCCGTCGGCTACCAGCCGAACCTGAATACCGAGATCGGCGAGTTGCAAGAACGCATCACTTCCACCAAGCACGGCTCTATCACTTCGGTGCAGGCGATTTACGTGCCCGCCGATGATTACACCGATCCCGCGCCGGCCGCGACGTTCTCGCACCTGGACGCGACCACGAACCTCAGCCGCCAGATCGTCGAGCGCGGCATCTATCCCGCCGTCGATCCGCTGGCCAGCTACTCGCGCATTCTCGATCCGCGAGTCGTCGGCGACGAGCACTACAACGTCGCGCGCTCGGTGAAGGGCGTGCTGCAGCGCTACAAGGATTTGCAGGACATCATCGCCATCCTCGGCATCGAGGAACTGTCCGACGAGGACAAGCAGGCCGTGACGCGCGCGCGAAAGATCGAAAAATTCCTGTCGCAACCGATGTTCGTCGCGCAGCAATTCACCGGCCTCGAAGGCAAGTACGTAAAAATCGCCGACAACGTCCGCGGCTTCAAGGAAATCGTAGAAGGCAAGCACGACGACCTCCCCGAACAAGCCTTTTACATGGTCGGCACAATCGAAGAAGCGCGGCAGAAAGCCGAGAAAATGGCGGCAACGGCGTAGGGGACGCGGCCCGTGGCTCGTGTCCCGTGACCCGTGCTGGCGCGCGATGTGCGTATTGTGCTCCGTGATTCTGTTGTGAGACATGTTGGAGTAGCACGCTGGTGATTAAGAGCTTTCAGGAGCTCGAAGTTTGGCGGAAGGCGCATGATCTCGTCCTTCGAACTTATCGTGTGACGGACAGTTTTCCGGATCGGGAGCGGCACCGAATAATTTCGCAAGTTCGCAGGTCGGCGGCTTCGATTCCCGCGAATATTGCGGAAGGGTTTGGACGTAGGACGACAAAAGAGCTGCTGCAGTTTTTGGCGAACGCGAACGGATCGTTGGAAGAAATCCGGTATTTTCTGATATTGAGTCGTGACCTGGGATACATGGCAAAAGAGCGTTACGAGGAACTCGAGATGGAATGCAATTCAGTCGCCCAGATGATGGCGGCCTTAGGGCGATCTCTCAAGTCTCGGCTCGCCTTAAATCACGGGTCACGGGCCACAAGCTACGGGACGCGCCAAAATGGCTGACACTTTCCAACTCGAAGTGGTCACACCGGCGCGCGAAGTGGCGCGCGAACGGGTGGCCGAGGCGCAGATTCCGGCGCGCGGCGGATACCTGGGCATATTGCCGGGGCACACGCCGCTTATCGCGGAGATGGGTGTCGGAGAGCTGAGCTATCACGTTGGCGGCCGCGTCTTTTCGTGCGCCGCGATCGGCGGATTCGTCGAAGTGCTCGGCGATCGCGTGATCGTGCTTGCGGACAGCGCAGAACGCGCGGAAGAAATCGATGTGGAGCGCGCCCAGCGCGCCCGCGACCGGGCGCAGAAGCGCCTCGCGACTCCCAACGATCCGAGCATCGATTGGAAGCGCGCGGAGGCCGCGCTCGAGCGCGCCCAGGCGCGCCTGCAGGTAGCCGCAAAAGCCGGCGCGTCCTCGGCCGCTGCCGGCTCGCACTAGAATTCCCTCGCCGTGCCTTTCGACTCGCTTCAAAGGCAGTAGCGCCGGCGTCCCGCCGGCACGTTATTCTTCTGCTCACGTGGAATTTCGCGCCGGCGAGACGCCGGCGCTTCTGCCTTCACGAGAAACGCGCCGGGCCGCATGCGATGTTGCCTTTTCGGAGGATCGCAGCCGAAGAGGCGCAGCTCGAATCTCCGCAGCGGCGCTACCATGAAATGAACATGGAAGAAATCACGATGTACTGCACGAGCTGGTGCGTGGACTGCCGCCGCGCCAAGAAATTCTTGTTGGATCGGGGCGTCCGCTTCGCCGAGATCAATATCGACGAGGAGCCGGACGCCGAAGACCTCGTGATCGAGGTCAACGAGGGCCGGCGGAAAGTCCCCACGATCAAAGTCGGCGAACGCTATTTCGCGTGCAGCCCGTTCGATCCCTACCAGCTTTCCTCGGAGTTGAACATTCCCTTGAACAAATAACGCGCTCTGCCCGGCGCAAGGAGGATTTGCAATGCCGAAGCGACTCGGTTTCGGATTCCCAATCTGGATAGCTCTGATATGGCCCGGGTCTTTCTGTCTGGCGCAACCGGTGACAGTCCGCGTTATCAATGTCCATACAGGCCGTCCTCTACAGAAGGAAAGCGTTTCGTTTACCCTCCTCTACTTCAAGGGAGAAAAGACGCCGCAATCCTTCGAACCGAATTTGATAGGCGTAACCGATACTAATGGCGAGGCGCAATTTCAGGTCGCCGAACCAGCCCCCGCACACTTTTCGGTTATGGTCCATCTAACGACCGAGTACTTGCGGTGCGGTTGCTGGGTATTGGGTGACACACAAGACCTGATTCAGAAAGGTATCGTCGGGCCACAGCCTAGCGCCAAGTCGGAAAAGTCCAATACTGCTATCAAGGCAGGCCCTGGCGAAGTGCTCGTTCTGACTGGTCCAATGTCTTTCTTTGAACGCCTTCTGTATCCGATCATGAAGGAATAAACAAACATCGCCTGAAGTCTGGGTCCCCCGCATGTGTTTCCCAGCACGCTCGGCAGTTGGCCACTCTGTCGCAAACTTTAAGTGAATTCGGAACGATCTCTAACACAGAGAACACACGGGGATCCCAAGGAACTGTTCAAGCGAACGTCAGTCCCGCTCCCCTGGTCATTACACCCGAAACCTCGAGCTTGTCGTTGAGGAAGACCATATCCGCGTCCGCGCCCGGCGCGAGCACGCCCTTGCGCCCGGCGAGACCAATCTGCCGCGCGGGATTGGCCGTCAGCATGCGCAGCGCGGAGGAAAGCGGAACGCCCAACGCCACAATGTTGCGCAGCGCGCGATCCAGGGTGAGCGTGCTTCCGGCGAGCTTGCCTTCGGCGTTGCGCGCCACGCCGCCCGAAACTTTCACTTCAAACAGGCCGAGTTGGTATTTTCCGTCCGGCATTCCCGTTGCGGACATGCCGTCGCTCACGAGAATCACCCGCTCCGCCGTCTTGAGCTCGATCAGGATGCGCATCGCCGCGTCGTCCACATGCACCCCGTCGGCGATCAGCTCCGCGCTCACCTTCGGCGAAGTCAGTACGGCGCCAAGCACGCCCGTGTCGCGGTGCGAAAACGGGCGCATGGCGTTGTAAACGTGCGCGGCGTGCGTGGCGCCCGCCTCGATCCCGGCCTGCGCTTGCTCGTACGTCGCGTCGGTGTGCCCCAGCGACACGACCAGCCCGGCGCGCCGCGCCACCGCGATCAACTCGAGCGCCCCGGGCAGCTCCGGCGCGAGCGTCAGAATCTGCGCCGTGCCGCGCGCCTCATCGAGGAAACCCGCCAGCAGTTCGGGCGAAGGCCGGGCGATCCACTTGGCCGGGTGGACGCCCCGGCGCGCCGGGCTGATGAACGGCCCCTCAAAATGAATCCCCACAATCTCCGCGGCCAGCTCGCGCGCGGGGTACTGGCTCATGTGCAGGATAAAATGCGCGATGCCCCCGACGCTGTCGCGGGTGTCTCTTTCACTGGCCGTCACGGTTGTGGCCACGAACGAGGTGGTGCCGTGCGCCGCGACCGTCGCCGCGATCGTTTCCAGCGCGTCGCGCTTTCCTTCCATCACGTCGCGCCCGCCGGCGCCGTGAATGTGCAAATCGACGAATCCCGGCGCCACCGTTTGTTCCCGCGCAATGATCTGCTTTACGCCGCGTGGTAAATCCACTTTGTCGCGGGGTCCGACGGCGACGATTTTGCTTCCCTGGATGACGATCACCGCGTCCGTGATTTCATCAAAAGGGGTGAACGCCCGCGGGGCGCGGATGGCAATGGGCTTCATAAGGCCGGGGATCATCCTACTCGAATCGAAGAGGAATTGCCCGGCCCTAGAGCGGCTGAGGGGGCTTGCAGGGAACCTGCCGATGCGGGGCAACCTTTCGACACGCCGGCGGTTCTTGTCTTAGGGAGGGCGACGGTGCTACACTTTTCCTCGGTTTGGCGCCCTCGATAGGGAGACAATTTTTTGATCGAACTATGGTCAAAGATCCACCAAGCCGTTGTTTGGACTTTTTCCCATCTGCCCCCCCAGATGGCCATCGGTTCAGGTGGCTGTTAAGAAACAGTAGTACAAAAGTCCTATTCAGACCCCCAGCCAGGCCCAGTACATTTGTACTGCACGCGGCAGCGCCAGCCTCGCTCCTGTCTAACCACAGGTTGTCAGCTGTTTCTGCGCGCTCGGAATCCTTACGATAGGCGACGTGACGATATGACAACGACGGTCCAACAGTTTACGCAGGGGAGTCTCCGGTTGCGTTTTGGCTCTCCATCGTCCAGCCACAATCCGCATGCTTGGAAAGACATGATGGGAAGCAAGCCGGTGAGCGCCCGATTCGACTTGCTGCCGGATACCAAGCCCCGCGCCAGCGCCATGGGAACCAGCGTTGTGCTTCAGCTCTGCCTGGTCACGGTCGTCGTCATTCTGCCCCTCCTTTTCCCGCAACAAATGATTCCGAGGGCGATGTCGATGGTCACCGATCTTGCGGGACCTCCGCTCGATGTTCCGGAGCCGCCCAAGCCGAAGCCGCCCGCTCCCCCCAAAGTTGCGAAGGTTCAGCCTCCACCTCCAGCGCCGATTGAGAGAACGGAGCCGCCCAAGCTGGATGTGGCCAAGTATTTCAAACCGAAGATTGAAGCGCCGAAGGTGAAGCCGCGCGACGTTGTGGCGGAGCTTCCGAAGGTCAACGACACCTTCCAACCCATGAATCTGAAGGTCGAAGAGAAGCAGCCGGCGAAACCGCGCGAGCCGGTGAAGACCGGCGTAATGGGCAGCGGCAGCTCGGCGATTCCGACGATCACCAAGCCGACTCCGGTTGAAAAGGTTCAGACGGGTGGATTCGGCGATCCGAACGGTGTCGCGGGCCCGAGCAACCCGAACAAGCGCGCCAACGTCGGCCAGTTCGGCGACGCCGCTTTGCCCCCCGGCCCTGGATACGGAAACGGCACCGGCGGCGCGACTGGGCAGCGCGGCATCATCGCCAGCACGGGATTTGGAAACGGCACGGCCATTCCGCCTGTGGAAAAGAAGGCCGGAACCGTCCAGACCTCCGGGTTCTCGAACTCGAACGACGTAGTCGCGCTCACGCCGAAGAAGAAGACGGAGGACGTGGCGGCGGTCGAACCCGTGGTGATTTTGGCCAAGCCGAAACCGGTTTACACGCAGGAAGCAATCAAGCTGAACCTCGAGGGCGAAGTGCTGCTCGAGGTTGTTTTCCCCGCCTCAGGCGGCGAGGTGCAGGTCAATCGTGTGGTCAAGGGCCTGGGCCATGGTCTGGACGAGGCGGCCACGCGGGCCGCGCAGCAAATCAAGTTCAAGCCCGCGCTTTCGAACGGCCATCCCGTGGATTTTCCGGCGGTGGTTCACATTGTGTTCCAAATCGCGTACTGATTGATTTTTAACTGCAGTTCGGAGGGGATATGCGCATTCTCAAGACGGTGGTGGTGATTCTGGCTCTGAGCGCTCTGCCGCTGCACGCGGCCGAAGACACCGCTCTGAACCAGATCGTGGACCGTATCGTCAGCACGGAAAGCACGGAGATGAACTCGTTCAAGGCTTACTCCCCGCTGGTGGAAACCTACATCCAGAATCTCCGGGGTGACGCCGCACTGGGCACGGTTCCCAACGGCGACAAATATTTCCTGGGCCACGCCGTGCTCGCCAAGGGAGTGAATCTCGAGCCTCTGACGGACGGCACGGAAGGCGGCGGCAAGCACAAAGTCTTCGGCGGCCTCGGCAACATGCTGTCGCTCTCGATGGAATATCTGCCCCAGGGCTTCCTCCAGATGATCTATCTGGACACAGCCGGCTTCGACAAGCAACACTACAAGTTCGACTATGTCCGCCGCGAATTCCTCGGTGAAGTGCGCACCCTCGTGTTTGACGTTACGCCCCTGCCCAAGGCCGGCAAGGGCCGCTTCATGGGACGCATCTGGGTCGAGGACCAGGATTTCCACATCGTCCGGTTCAACGGCGCTTACAGCGGCAGCTCGCGCACGAATTACTACTTCCACTTTGACAGCTGGCGCGTGAACACAGGCCCGAACCTCTGGCTGCCGGCCTTCATTTACAGCGAAGAGTCCGACCTGAATTTCGCGCTGGCCAAGCGGCTCTCCTTCAAGGCGCAGACCCGCCTCTGGGGTTACAACCTGGGCCACACCGCGCAGGAGCAGGAACTCAGCAAGATCCTGATCGAATCGCAAACGCCGGTGAAGGATCAGACCACCACCGCGAACGACATCAGCCCGCTGATGGCCCAGCGCAACTGGGACCGCCAGGCCGAAGATAACGTCGTGGATCGCCTCGAGCGGCTCGGCTTGCTTTCGCCCGAGGGTGAAGTCGACAAAGTTCTCGAGACTGTCGTCAACAACCTCGAGGTCACCAACAACCTCGACCTTCAGCCGGAAATTCGCTGCCGCGTGCTGCTCACTTCGACGCTCGAGTCGTTCGCCATCGGCCACACCATCGTGTTCAGCCGCGGCTTGATCGACGTTCTCCCCGATGAAGCCAGCCTCGCGACGATGGTCGCGCGCGAGCTCGCTCACGTCGTTCTGGGCCACCGCATCGACGGCCAGTATGCCTTCTTCGATCGCCTGCTCTTTGACGAGAAGGATACGTTCCGCCACTTCGGCTTTGGCCGCACGGAAGCCGAGGAAGACTCGGCCAACGTCAAGGCCGCCGAGCTTCTGCAGAATTCGCCGTACAAGGATCAACTCACCACTGCGAAGCTCTTCATGGACGCTCTCGCATCGCGCGAGAAAGATATTCCGAACCTGATCAGCCCGCACATGGGTGATCGCGTTCCCGGGAACATGACCATCGCCGCGGCGGCGCCCGCCGCCGCGGCTCCTGATCCTGCCCCGGCCGCGAACGACAAGAAGCCCGGCCAGGCTCCCATCGTGGCGCTCCCGCTCGGCGGCCGCGTCAAGATGGATCCTTGGAGCGACAAGCTCGAAATGCTGAAGTCCAAGCCCATAGGTCAGGTCGCAGAACGTGAACGCATGCCGTTCGAAGTCACGCCGTTCATGCTCTACCTCACCCGCGAAGTGAACCCGAACACCGCGACCACGCCGATGGGCGCCATCTCCGCGGATTCCAAGACCACTGCCGTCGAGAACCCGACGGCGCCGGAGCCACAGCCCGCTCCGCAAAAGTAACGAACGACCACGCAACGCTCTTCAAACCGAAGCGGTCAGCCCTACCCGGGCTGGCCGCTTTGTTTTTGCACCGACTCGCGAAATCGGCCACCGCATCTGGGTTTTGCTCGGTGACGATTGCCGCGTAGAATGCTTCTCTGTGGAGCGAAATAGCGCTTGACTTCGATTGGCGCGCGGCATATCAACGCGTGAGTTTACAAACACATTCAGGGGCCGGGCGCGCGGCGGAATCCGCGCGTTTCTGGGAGGAATGGATGCGCCACGAGTTTGCCCGAAGATTCATACTGCGTGTTGCGGCGGTTGCTTGCGTTCTGGCGATCGGCGGCTGCGCCAAGCGCGCGACCGAGGTCGATGACGCCGCGTTGCGCGCCGCCGACGGCGATTCGACCAACTGGCTGACGTACGGGCGCACGTACACCGAGCAGCGCTTCAGTCCCTTGAAAGAGATCAACGACCAGACCGTAGGCAAACTGGGCCTGGCGTGGTCTTACGATCTCGAGACGTTGCGCGGCGTGGAGTCGACGCCGCTCGCCAAGGATGGCGTGCTCTACGTGACGAGCGCCTGGAGCCTGGTCTACGCCTTTGACGCGCGCACGGGAAACCTGCTGTGGAAGTACGACCCGCAGGTGCCGAAGGATCACGCCAAGTACGTGTGCTGCGACGTCGTGAACCGCGGCGTGGCGCTGTACAAAGGGCGCGTGTACGTGGGCACGCTGGACGGGCGCCTGATCGCGCTGGACGCGAAGACCGGCGCGCCGGTCTGGGACGTGCAGACGACGCCCAAGGACGGCAGCTACGCCATTACCGGCGCGCCGCGCATCGCCAAGGGCCGCGTGCTCATCGGCAACGCTGGATCGGAATATCCGGTGCGCGGGTACCTCTCGGCGTATGACGCCGCGACGGGAGTTCTCGCCTGGCGGACCTACACGGTCCCGGGAGACCCTTCGAAGCCGTTCGAATCGGACGCGATGAAGCGTGCCGCAGCGACCTGGGCGGGCGAATGGTGGAAGGCAGGCGGCGGCGGGACGGCCTGGGACGCGATTGTGTACGACCCCGAGCTGGACTTCGTTTACTTCGGCACGGGCAACGGCTCGCCCTGGTATGACACGATTCGCAGCAAGGGCGACAACCTCTACATCGCTTCGATCGTGGCCGTGCGCGCCGATACCGGCGAGCAGGTTTGGGCCTACCAGACGACCCCGGGCGATAACTGGGACTACGACGCGACGCAGCCGCTCATGCTCGCGACGCTCAGCATCGGCGGGGCGCAGCGCCGCGTGGTGATGCAGGCCAACAAGAACGGTTTCTTTTACGTGATCGATCGCGAGAACGGCAACCTCATTTCGGCGCGCACGTACGCGCCGGTCAATTGGGCGACGGGCATGGATTCGAAGGGGCGGCCTGTTGAGAATCCCGCCGCCCGTCAACTACGGGATGCGGTGCTGATTCAGCCGTCGGCGGAGGGCGCGCACAACTGGAACCCGATGTCGTTCAGCCCGATTACGGGGCTCGTGTATCTGCCGGTCCTGTACGACACGTCGATGCACGCGTTGATCCCCAACTGGAAGATCAACCTGCACGATCAGACCACGGGTTACGACCGCGCCTATCACGGACGCGTGCGCGACGAATACCTCAAGATGAAGTCATCCGGAAGGCTCCTCGCATGGGATCCGGTGGCGCAGAAGGAAGTCTGGCACGTAGATATGCCCGACCCGAAGAGCGGAGGGACGCTGGCGACAGCAGGCAATCTCGTGTTTCAGGGACGCTCCGACGGACAACTCCACGCGTACCGCGCGACCGACGGCCAGGACCTTTGGAAATTTGAGGCCGGCGTGGGAATCGCTGCGCCGCCGATGACGTACACAGTGGACGGCGTGCAATATATTTCCGTGGTCAACGGATGGGGCGGGCCGCAAGTCCTCGGCAATCGCCCTCCCGGACACGGAAACGTGGGACCCGGGAAAGTGCTGACGTTCAAGATCGGCGGGACGCTGACGTTGCCACCGTTTCAGCGCGTGGTTCGTCCCGTGCCGATGCCGACCTTCAAGCTGGCGGCTTCTCCCGCCGAAGTCGAACAAGGCCGCGTCCTGTTCGCGAATTTCTGCTCGCGTTGCCACGGCGGCGACGTCGTCAGCGGAGGTTCGGTGCCGGATTTGCGCTATGCCGCGGAAGGAACGCACGCGATGTTCGAGGACATTGTGCTGGGAGGGGCGCGACGCGAATTTGGCATGCCGTCGTTCATGGGCGATCTGAACCCGGCGCAAGTCCGCCTGATCCACGCGTACATTCTCGAACGAGCGCGCGAATCGGCGCAAGCTAAGTAGGACAACTTTCAAGTGCGACCCGCTGGGGAGAACGATTTACAAATCCTCATCAAGCAACACTTCAGTGTTCACGTACGCGATGAGCCGGCTCACGAAGATCACCTATCCCGACTCGACGACCACACAGTTCGCCTACGATTCGCGCGGGCGGCGGACTTCGGTGACGGACCAGAACAACAAGAGCACTACCTACGCCTACGACGACTCCGACCGGCTCACCAGCGTCACCGATGCGGCAACCCATGTCACCCACTACGCCTACGACACCGAAGACAACTTGACCAGCATCACCGACGCGAACAGCAACCAGACGGCGTTCACCTATGACGATTTTGGCCGAGTCACTCAGACCAATTTCCCATCGTCGCTCAGCGAGTTCTACCAGTACGACGCCGGCAACAACCTCACCCAGAAAACCGACCGCAAGAACCAGACGATCACATATGTGTACGACGCGCTGAACCGGCTGTCCAAGAAACAGTACCCGGATTCGACCGAAGTCGATTACGCCTACGACCTGGTCGGGAAAATCCAGCAGGTGAACGATCCGACGGGGACGTACGCCTTCGCCTACGACAACATGGGCCGGCTGATCGGCACGACCACGAGCTATAGCTTCCTCACCAGCCGAAACTTCACAAACGCCTACACCTACGACGCGGCGTCGAATCGCACCGGCTTCACCGACCCGGAGAATGGCTCAACCACGTACAGCTACGACACGCTGAACCGGCTAACCTCGCTGGCTCCGCCGTCAGCCTTCGGCTCGGGATCGTTCGGGTTCAGCTATGATGCGCTCTCGCGCCGCACGCAGATGACGCGGCCGAACAGCGTCGCCACGAACTACAGTTACGACAATCTCTCGCGCCTGACCTCCGTGCTGCACCAGCTGTCCGGGAGTACTATCGACGGAGCCACGTACACGTTGGATAATGCTGGAAACAGGACGTCTAAGACGGACCAGTTAGCGGGGGTAACATCGAACTACACGTATGACGCGATCTACCAGTTGACGCAAGTGACCCAGGCGAACAACACGACCGAAAGCTACAGCTACGACGCGGTGGGCAACCGCACGGCGTCGCTGGGCGTGTCGTCGTATACGACGAATGCGTCGAACGAGCTGACGGCAACGTCGAATGCGACGTACACCTACGACAGCGACGGCAACACGCTGACCAAGACGGTTGGCTCGAACATAACGAGCTATACATGGGACTTCGAGAACCGCCTGACGAGCGTGACCCTGCTTGGCAGCGGCGGGACGGTGAGCTTCAGCTATGATCCGTTCGGACGGCGCATCAAGAAATCGTCCTCGGCGGCCGCGAGCGTCTTTGCTTACGATGGCGACAACCTGATCGAGGAAGCGAATTCCTCGGGCGACGTAGTCGCTCGCTATACGCAGACGCAGAACATCGACGAGCCGCTGGCCATGCTCCGCAGCAGCGTGACGAGTTACTACAACGCTGATGGTCTCGGGAGGATCGAATTTTGCCGGTTCCCTGTCCCGGTCCGTCGGAGCAGTTGTCAAACTAGAAAAACACACATATACGGACAATACGCCAGTAACTGCGCTGTTCAACGGCATGAATGATTTGCCGTCGAATATTCCAGGAAGCGGGCAGGCCTACTCAACGACAGACGGGGCTAAGTATCCTGGATTTATTGATTATTGGTTCCGCCAGTTGGCAAGATTCATTGGAAAGTGCAAATAGGTGGCCGCATGAGAAGATTTCTACAGTCGATGGTGTGCTTTTTGTGCATCTCAGCCATGTGTGCGTCTATCTCAGCCGACGACAAATCTAAGGATCAGAAATCGTATGCCAATAAGAACTTCGATTTCTGCATTCATTTTCCGGCAAATTGGACATCCAGCGAGTCCTACAGCCGGAACGGTGCTACGCTGGCGCCGAGCAATGCGAAAGCTTTCTCATTGCCTCCTCGAATTAGCGTGGGAGCGCGTGTGGATCAGCCTAGCCAAACTGGCAATGGGCCCCAGACGCTTGACGAAAATATTCAATCATCTATCGATAGTCTCCGGGAATATGGGTCTGCCCTGGATATTCAGGTTTTGAAAAAAGATGCGATCACCATTCAGCGTTTGCCCGCGCGCGCCATAACCCTAAAATACCGAGATTCGCACTCGGAGGACGAATGGTTCGTGAAGGACGTTAATCTCATTGACCACCAAAATACCGTTTATTTTGCAGAACTCAAATGCCATCCGAAGGACGCTATCGCGCTAGAATCAATCTTCGATGCATTAGTCCAAAGCCTTCGGCTGCAATGCAGGTCGAGGACGCGAACAGAATGAAGGCTTCTACTTTGGGCGGGTGGCGCACCCTTCCGGGCGATTTTGCTTTTCCGGGTGGCCGTTCCTTCGCGGGTTTCGAAGGGACGGTTAGCGCGAACCGAACGCAGGAACGGCACGCGACGATAGCAGCTGAACGTAATGAAGTGAAGATGCCCGCGCCCGTAGATCCGAATGAGTTTGTTGGCCATGACGTAGTGGGCACCAAAAGCCAGACCCTTCCAAACCCGCGAAGGGTCTGCCACCCGGAAAAGCAGACCTCGTTACTCGGCGTTGACGTATCGGAGTGGTACCATTGAAGGGTCACGCGTCGTCAAGAGAAAAAAGCGAGGAAGGGTGCGGCACCCGCCCAAAAGCCCCGACCTTGAAAAAGGCGTCAAGGACGGGGCACCCCAAGTCCAAAATCTTAACCCGGCGCGGACGTAAGAGAGTAGTATGAAAGGCGGATGCGAGCAGGTGCTGCGTGAAAGGGCGGGCCACCCGTCCCTTCGTAAAAGCGCAAGCAAACCCAAACCCGACAGGCTATAAGCCTGTCCTACTATTGACACGAACCGTGACAACGTAGTAGCGTCACGCCTGCCGTGGAACTGGATGCTTCCCTCGACTGGCTCTCCCTGGCAATGACGCCGGGCCTCGGCTCGCGTCTTACCGGAAAATTGCTGCGCCAATTCGGATCGCCCGAACATGTGTTTCGCGCATCCCTGACGGAACTCGAGGCCTGCCAGCTTCCCGCCGCGCCAGCGCAGGCCATCCGATCGAAGCGCTCGCACAAGGAGGCCGAAGCGGAACTGGCCGAGGTGCGCAAGCTGGGCTGCCGCCTGCTGAATTGGGACGAGCCGGAATATCCACGGAGACTCCTGGAGATCTACGACCCGCCGCCGCTCCTGTACGTTCGAGGAGACGCAAGCGTTCTCAACCGGCACTCGATTTCGATGGTGGGCACGCGGCGCCCGACTCCGTATGGCAATCAAATCGCTGAGCGACTGGGGCGCGACCTGGCGGAGCGTGGCTTGGCCATCGTCAGCGGAATGGCGCGCGGCATCGACAGCTCCGCACATCAGGGCGCGTGCCGCGCGACGCATGGCGCGGCGATCGGTGTGCTCGGCACGGGGATCGACGTGATCTACCCGAAGGAAAACAAGAAATTGTTCGCGGAGGTGGAAAAGCGCGGCGTGCTGATCAGTGAATTCCCGATCGGCACCCACCCCGCCCCGGAGAATTTCCCCGTGCGGAACCGCGTGGTCGCGGGAATGGCGCTGGGTGTGGTGGTGGTTCAAGGCGCGCAGTACTCGGGTTCCCTGATTACGGCGCGGCTGGGAATGGAATTTGGCCGGGAAGTCTATGGCGTGCCAGGCAATGTTACCGTGGACGTCAGCTTTGCCCCCAACCAGATGATCAAGCAGGGCGCCAAGCTGGTGACTTCCTGGGAGGACGTCGTCGAGGAGTTGCCAACGGGGATCCGCGCCGAGCTTTTCCCCGTCGAAGCAACCACGAGCGCCGAACGAGCGTCCTTATTTGAGAAGGCCCTCTCTCCCGTGGAGGCGAAAATCTTCGGGCTGCTCGGAACCGACGAAACCATCCACGTGGACGAGCTGGTGGAGAAGGCCGAACTCAACTCGTCGGAAGTGCTGGCGGCGCTGTGCGAGATGGAGATGAGAGGGATCGTCCGGCAAATGCCCGGCAAGCAATTCCTGAAAATCCTGCTCTAGCGTCCGCTGGGCGGGCTTCATTCCAAATTGACCGAAGCGAAAGACGCAATGCCGCCCCTTGTCGCAAGTCATTGAACATACAGCTAGTTACACCGAAGTGCCGTGGCTCATAGAATCGAGAAGGACACAACGCGCATCTATCAGTCGTTGACAAACAGTAGCAACGCGAGCAACGCTAAGAGAACAGAAAGGGAAAAGCGCCCCGCGTGGGGCGTTCAGGTTTTCAAAAAATCGATATGGGAAGATCGCTGGTTATCGTCGAATCGCCCGCCAAAGCGAAGACGATCAACAAATATCTAGGGCGCAATTACTCGGTCAAGGCCTCTTACGGGCACATTATGGATTTGCCCAAGAAGGTTCTGGGGATCGATATCGCCCACGGGTTCACCCCGACGTACGAAGTCAACCCGGATAAAGAGCACGTGGTCACGCAGCTGCAAAAAGCCGCCTCGACCGCCGACGCCGTATACCTGGCGGGCGACCCGGACCGCGAAGGCGAAGCCATCTGCGCGCACCTGGCGGACGTATTGAGCGGACCGAAGCTCGAATTCGCAACGGAGGAAGAAAAGGCTCTCGAATCCGCGAACGGAAACGGCAAGAAGGGAAAGAAGAAAGCCAAAAAGCCGGTCAAGAAAGCGGTGGCGAGGGGAAAGCCGGTCATCGCCCGGAAGAATATCTATCGGGTGATGTTCAACGAGATCACGTCCAAGGCAATCAAGGCCGCCTTCGAGCATCCCGGCGAAATCAACGAGAACCTTGTCGACGCGCAGCAGGCGCGCCGCGTCCTGGACCGCCTGGTGGGCTATAAGATTTCTCCGCTGCTGTGGGACAAGGTGCGCCGCGGGCTGTCCGCCGGGCGCGTGCAAACCGTCGCTTTGCGCCTGATCGTGGACCGCGAAACGGAGATCAAGGCCTTCGTCCCGGTGGAATATTGGACGATCCACGCCATGCTGGCCGCGGGCGAGCCGCCTATATTCGAGGCCAAGCTCACCAAATATAAGGGCGAAGATATAGAGGTCCACACGCAGGCCGAGGCAGACGCTATCGTCGCGGCAGCCGGCAAAGCGTCGTGGAAAGTATCCGCCGTCACGCAGAAGGAAAAGCGCCGGTATGCGCCGCCGCCGTTTACGACCTCCAAGCTCCAGCAAGCTGCCTATAACCGCCTGCGGTACACGGCCAAGCGCACCATGGGCCTTGCACAGCGGCTTTATGAAGGCGTGGAGCTAGGCCAGGAAGGCTCGGTCGCGCTCATCACCTATATGCGTACCGATTCGGTGCGCGTCTCGAATGACGCGCTGGACCAGGTGCGCCAGTTGATTCCGTCCCGCTTTGGTGCCCCCTATTTGCCGGAGAAGCCGAACTTCTTTAAGTCCAAGAAAGATGCGCAAGACGCACACGAAGCCATCCGCCCAACCGACGCCGCGCGAACGCCCGAGGACGTCCGGCCGTTCCTGAGCGACGACATGTTCAAGCTGTACCAGCTGATCTGGCAGCGGTTTGTGGCCTCGCAAATGGTTCCGGCGGTCTTCGACCAGACCACGGTGGACATCTTGGCCGGGGACTACACGTTCCGCGCGTCCGGATCGGTACAGAAATTTGACGGCTACCTGGCCGTCTACCAGGTGTCCGCGGACGACGATGAAGAGGGCGAAGCAGACCCGGCGAAGGCACTTCTGCCCGCGGTCACCGAAGGCGAAACGCTGCGCCTCGAATCGCTGCGGCCCGACCAGCACTTCACCGAGCCTCCGCCGCGCTACACCGAAGCGACGCTCGTGAAGGAGCTCGAGGAAAAGGGAATCGGGCGGCCGTCGACCTACGCCTCGATCATTTCCACGATTGTCGAGCGGGAATACGTCACCAAGGACCAGGGCCGGTTTGCGCCGACGATGCTGGGCGAAAAAGTGAGCACCTTGCTCGTCAAGAGCTTCGAGGACATCTTCGATGTGAGCTTTACCGCGCGCATGGAAGAGGAACTCGACGAGATCGAGGAAGGAAAGCTGCCGTGGAAGCGCGCCGTCAAGGAGTTTTACGGTCGCTTCGCCGCCGATCTCGAGCAGGCCAAGGACGAAATGGAATCCTATAAAGCCGGGATTCCCACGGGACAAAAGTGCGAGAAGTGCGGCGAGGGCAACCTTCTCGAGCGCATCAGCCGCCACGGATTTTTTCTGGGCTGCTCGCGCTATCCCGATTGCGATTTCATCCGCGACCTCGCGCCGGAATTGCCTCCCGAAAGCGAAAACGGCGAACCCAAGATCGAAGTCTGCGATAACTGCGGCCGCGAGATGGTGATCAAGCGTGGGCGCTGGGGCATGTTCCTGGCCTGCACCGGATACCCCGATTGTAAAACGACGCGCCGCCTGAAGGCGGGCACGCGCAAGGCGCTGCAGCCGGACGAGCTGCTCGACGAAAAATGTCCCGAGTGCGGCTCGCAGCTCGTCAAAAAATACGGCCAATACGGTGAATTCACGGGCTGCACCGCGTATCCGAAATGCAAGTTCATCCGCGCCAAGACTCTGGGAATCAAGTGCCCGAAGTGCGAGGTTGGAGAACTTGTGGAGCGCGTCGCGAAAAAAGGGCGCCGCCGGGTCTTCTACGGCTGCAACAAATATCCCGCTTGCGATTTCACCACGCCGCACCAACCGATCCCCGAGCCTTGCCCGAAGTGCGGCGCGGCGTTCATCGTCGAGAAGCGCGGCAAGATGGGTGCGGTGCGCGCTTGCCTCAAAGAAGGTTGCGACTGGGAATCGGCGGTCGCGGAAGCGCCGGCTGCAGCCGTTCCCGAACCCGTCGGATCGAGCCACTCCTGAAGGAGCTGCGGGCGTCGCGCAGGCGTTCGAGACTTCGCGTGGCTTCGCAGCTCGTTACGTTCCCGTAGACATCGCTTGCTTTTCAGTGTGCTCGGGCGCAACTTCTAATCAGCGGTCCTTTGGGGGGCCATGGATTCCGCTGTCAAGCAGTTCCTGATTTATCTGCGCGCGGTCCGGAATTCCTCTCCGAACACGATCCGCAGCTACCAGAATGATCTCGAGCAGTTCCTCGCCTTTTTAACGCCCCCCGGCACGCCGATGCCTTCCCCCACCGAAATCACGCATGTGATGATCCGTGAATTTATCGCCCACCTGCACGACCTGAAACTTGAAAAATCGTCGATCGCGCGGAAGCTGGCCGCGATTCGTTCCTTTTTCAAGTATGCGCTGCGGGAAGGTTTTGTGTTGCGAAGCCCCGCGCGCTTGATAGCGACCCCCAAGCTGCCCAAGCGCATCCCAGCCGTTTTGAGCGCGGAGGATCTGAACGCTTTTCTCGACGGCATCGCGGAGGGCGCCCCGGGCGCTTCCGGGCGACGCGGCAAGCCGACAGCCCAAAGCGAGGCCAGCCGCCTGATGGTTCGGCGCGACCGGGCCGTCCTTGAATTGCTGTACGCGTCCGGCCTGCGCGTGAGCGAGCTGACGGGACTGAATCTTGCTGATATGGATCGGAAAGAAAGGATGCTGCGCGTGCGCGGCAAGGGCAACAAGGAGCGGATCGTGCCCTACGGAGGAAAAGCGGAGAAGGCGCTGGAAGCCTACGAACCGGTGCGCGATGAAATTCTGCGCAAGTCCGGAGGCCGAGGCGACCGGCAGGCGGTGTTTCTTAATCATTTCGGCACGAGGCTCACGCAGCGGTCCGTGGCGCGACTCGTGAAGAAGTACGCGCGCCTCGCCAACGTGAATTGGGATTTGCATCCGCATTCCCTGCGGCACGCATTTGCCACGCACCTGCTCGCCGATGGCGCGGATCTGCGCGCGATTCAGGAGCTTCTCGGGCACTCTTCGCTTTCCACCACGCAGCGATACACGCACGCCACGATCCGCCAGCTGCTTGAGGTTTTCGACAAGGCGCACCCGCGCGCGTAATTCCCTCCAGCTCTGCATGCAATCGTTCGGCTCCGCCGCGAAAATTTGGAAACGCTAATTGCTGGGGCCGGTCGGCTGAGATATTCTTGGCGCGCTTCGCCGGCACGGCGCCGAAGCGAGGGAGCTTGGCGGATGCAGGGGCGCAACCGCGGCGGTTTGCCGTTTCGCCACGAGGCAACTCGGCGCAACTTTTCTTCGTTCCAACACGTCCTGACAGTGAACGGTAACCGCGAGCGAACGAATAGGGAGACGATCGGACACAATGGAATTCTTTCGCAGAAATCTGTATCTCATTTTGGGATGGATCGCTTTCGCTCACCTCGTGGGAGCGTCACCGGTTTTTGCGCAAACCGATGAAATCCAGGTGTACGACGCCGAGATCGAGGACCAGGGCAAGTTCAATCTCATGATCCACAGCAACTTCACGCCCAGCGGACGCACGACTCCCGCATTCCCGGGCGGGATTGTTCCCAATCACTCGTTCAACGGCACGGCGGAGTGGGCCTATGGCGTGGCCGACTGGTTCGAGCAGGGGCTGTACATGCCGGTCTATACGATATATTCGCCAGGGCGGGGCGGAACGATCAACGGCTTCAAGCTTCGCGAGCTTTTTGTGAGGCCGCACGCGCACGATCATACTTTTTTTTACGGCGTGAATTTCGAGTTCAGCGTGAATTATACATATTGGGAGTCCAGGCATATTACGTCCGAGGTCCGGCCGATCGTGGGCTTGCACCTGCATCCCGTGGATTTGGTTTTTAATCCGATCGTCGATACCGACTACACCGGAGGTTTCGGAGGGTTGGAATTCGTGCCGGCGACTCGCGTCGCGTACAATTTTAACGAAAAATGGGCTGCGGCGCTCGAGGAGTATTCCGACGACGGGCCGCTGCGCAAGTTCTTGCCCGTGCGCAACGAGTTTCACGAAGTCTGGGCCGTGATGGACCACAACACGAAATGGTTGAATATCGAGACGGGAATCGGTTTCGGAGTTACCCACGGAGCGGACCGGCTAACACTGAAGCTGATGCTTTCGCGCGACTTGAACTGATCGCGAGGCCCGTGTAGTGCCCGCCGTTGAGGCGGGCATTGCGGCGCTACCGGGGTGCCCGCCTCCAAGGCAGGCGCTACACGGCCCCGCCCCACCGTCCGTGTGGATTGACGATGCCGCGCCGAAAATTCCACAAGGAGGCGCCATGGCCGCTCAGCGCCTGATCGAGTATAAAGACGCGCCTCCAGAAGTGCGCGCCGTCTACGACGATATTCTCGCCACGCGCAAAACCGACTACGTCAACAATTTCTGGAAAGCGCTGGCGAACGATCCCGCGTCGCTTCGGCGCACCTGGGAATCGATCAAACAGATCATGAAGCCCGGCGCGCTGGACGCGCTGACCAAGGAACTGATCTACGTCGCCGTGAGCGTCACGAACCAGTGCCCCTACTGCATCGCTTCGCATACCGCTTCCGCGCAAAGCAAGGGAATGACGGACGAGATGTTTCACGAACTGATGGCCGTGGTCGGCATGGCGAATGAAACGAATCGCCTGGCCGCGGGCTACCAGGTGGAAATCGACGAACGATTCAAGAATTCGTAAGCCCCACCAGGCCGCGGGCCGCGAAAATCGAATCCACAGATGAACACAGATCAACACTGATAAAAGCAAAAACCAAAACCTGGTGTCACTCGAGGCTTGGGATTTACGGGGTTGGGTTTGCCTTGGATTCTATCCGTGTTGATCTGTGTTCATCTGTGGATTCGTCTCCGCCCTACCGCATTGACCAATTACTGATATAATTCCGTCTTATAGAGTTCACAATTATTATAAATTTGATCTGTTTGCTGTTCCGGTGTGGAATGGCTGGAGTGGGAGAGAGCCATGGAAACCGTACGCATTTTTGACACGACGCTGAGGGACGGCGAGCAGTCGCCGGGATTTTCCATGTCCGTGCCGGAGAAAGTCCGCATGGCGCGGCAGCTCGAATCGCTCGGCGCCGATATCATCGAGAGCGGCTTCCCCATTGCCTCCGCGGGGGACCTCGAAGGAACGCGCGCCGTGTGCCGCGAGATTCGCAGCTGCACGGTGGCGGCGCTGGCGCGCACCCGGCGCGACGATATTGACGCGGCGCTCGAAGGCCTCTCCGGAGCGGCGCATCCCCGGCTGCACACCTTCCTCGCGACTTCCGACCTGCACCTGCAGCACAAGCTGCGCCTGACGCGCGAAGAGGCGCTCGAGGCCATCTCCAGCAACGTGAAGTACGCGCGCGAGCGGTGCGCGGAAGTGGAATTTTCCGCCGAGGACGCCAGCCGCACCGACATCAATTTCCTTTGCGAGGCGGTCAGCCGCGCGGTCCGCGCCGGCGCCACGACCATTAATCTGCCGGACACCGTGGGCTATGCGGTGCCCGAGGAGTACGCCGCGATGTTTCGCCGCGTGATCGAGCATCTGGATGGCGCGAACGGGATCACGCTGAGCGCGCACTGCCATGACGATCTCGGCCTGGCCGTAGCGAACTCGCTGGCGGCCGTGCAGGCGGGCGCGCGGCAGCTCGAACTGACCATCAACGGCATCGGCGAGCGCGCCGGCAACGCCGCGCTTGAGGAAGTGGTCGTCTTGCTGAACGTACGCCAAGCCACGCTGGGCGTAAAAACCAACGTGCGTCTCGAGATGCTCTACGCAACGAGCCGCATGCTGACCGAAATTACAGGCGCGCAGGTAGCGCCCAACAAGGCGGTAGTAGGCGCGAACGCCTTCGCCCACGAAGCCGGCATCCACCAGGACGGCATCCTCAAGAATCCCCTCACCTACGAAATCATTTCCCCCGAAGCGGTCGGCGTTCCTAAGCGGCAGCTCGTGCTCGGAAAACATTCCGGGCGCAACGCGCTGCGCGCCACACTCGTCGATTTGGGCTACCAGCCGTCACGCGAAGAACTCGACGAATGTTACAAGCGGGTGGTGGAGCTTGCCGATGCGTCCAAGCAGGTGACGAATCGCGACGTCCTCGCCATCGCGCATCAGGTAATGCGCAAACGCGGGAGCGAAACTGCGCTTGCCACGTAATATGTTGGCCGAGTGCGCCGGCCAGGACTAGGACGTCGAGCTGCGGTTAGCGGATTCCCGCTCTGCAGTTGTTTTCCGATTTGATTGCGGCCTGAGATCCCCCCAGAAATCCGTCGGCGCTGGCTCGGAAAATTCCACACCGACATGAGCAAGTCCTTTTCCCCGTTTTTCGATCCGAACGACTCGGCCTTTCACCTCAATCTGGTTCCGCGGATTCTTGAGGTAGAGCGTCTGTCCGATTTGGACCTCCGCGGACAGGGCGATCAGCGCGCCGTGATCGCTCGCGGAGATTGCAGACGCGTTTTCCTGGGAGAGCAATGTTTCACCGGCAACGGCCCGGACAACGAGGCCCACGCTTTTGAATGAACGCCGGCTGCGCCGGCGTTCTTCTCCGAATCGAAAGAGCGGGTGTGGAGCGAACGGGTCGGGAAGCTCTTGTTCGTACTTTCGCACATCCGATGGCTTGTAGAGATATTCCTTGCCGCATTCATCGCACCGAACCCGGAAGGGACCATCGAGAGGAGGCAAGGGCGTTACGGCGTCGGTTTCGCCCAACGGAATCCGATGGTGGTTGAAGAGTTGTTTGCGAAGATGAAACCAGCTGTTCTTGCAGAGAACGACCCAGCAATAGCTACTGTCCTCCCACATACACACCCCTCGCACACTGGATTTGGCGAAGGGAAATCAAGGGCGGGTGAAATGCCAGGCTGCGAATGCTGCTGGATTCGCATTCAGCTCCGAGCTTTCGTTTGAGTTTCCCTTTTGATCGAAACCGTACCCCGGCCACGCCGCAGTGTCAAGCGCGCGTCGCGCCGGTCGATCCCCGAGCAACGCTTGGCGATTCCAAAAACTTGCTGGACATTTCTTCGCGAATCGTTTTCCATTGCTTCCACCGTGCCGGTTTGGGAGGAAAAGTCCGTGTTTAAGAAATCGTGCCTGTTTGCCGCGGCGCTTTTGATGGGCTGCGTTCCATTTATTCGTGCGCAAGAGAAGGCGGCGAAAAAGCCGCTGGACATTTACTTCCTCGACACGGAAGGCGGGCAGGCCACGCTGTTCGTCTCTCCCTCCGGACAATCGATGCTGGTGGACACAGGATTTCCCGGCAATCAGGGCATGCCGCCCGCGGAAGCGAACGCTCCGGGGATCACCCGCGATGCGGACCGCATCATGGCGGTACTGAAAACCGCGAATATAAGCGTCCTAGATTACGTCGTGATTACGCACTTCCATGCGGACCATGTGGGGAACGCGGCTGAACTCGCGCATCGGATTCCCATCCGCCATTTTGTGGACCACGGCCCGTACACGGTGGAAATGCAGCCGGGACGCGACGCCGCTTTCCTCTCTTACTTGCCGGTTCGCGAGCTGGCGCATGTGTCCGTGGCGAAGCCGGGCGACCGGATTCCCGTCGAGGACCTCGACGTACAAGTCGTCTCTTCGGCGGGCGAAACGCTCAAGGAGCCGATGGCCGGCGCGCCTGGAGCCGGGGCGCCGAATCCGCTGTGCCGTGACGCCAAGCTGATGGAACAGGACGCCACGCCCGAAAATTTCGAATCGGTGGGAATTGTGGTGCGTTACGGCAGCTTCCGGCTCGTCGATCTGGGCGATTTGACCTGGAACCAGGAGCACGCGCTCGCCTGCCCGAACAATCTTGTCGGCACGATGACCGTGTTTCACACCACGCGGCACGGCGACCCGCATTCCGGCGCACCGCAATTTGTGGACGCGATCCGCGCGCGCGTCGCGGTAATGAACAACGGCGAAAGAAAAGGCGGCTCGCCCGAATACTGGCAGACCGTCCACGGCGCGCCGGGCCTCGAGGACTTCTGGCAGATTCACCGCTCGGCCGCCGGCGGCGCGGACCACAATTCACCGGAACAGTTTCTAGCGAACCTCAACGAGACCGACCACGGCCACTACATCAAAATGTCGGTCCGAGCCGACGGCAGTTTCTCGATGACCAACGAGCGCACCGGACTCACCAAGGAATATCCGGCGCGCCCCAAAGCGGCCAGCGAGAAACCGGCGAATTAGCGCCTGCTCAATTCACCTTCAGAGTGACCGTGGTCGGCGCGTTGTGCACGTCGGCGCCGGCTGCGCCGGTGATCGTAACGGTGTAGGTTCCCGGCGGCGTGCCCGTCGAGTTTCCTCCACCGCTGTTGCTGCTCGAACCGCAGGAGAGAACCGCAATCGCGACGAAGACCACTCCGCCAGCGAGAACCAGGCGCATTCTCTGACGCCTCGAAAAACCGATCAATAGCGCCACGGCTGTAAGCGCGGCAATCCCCACGGGTGAGAATATCCAACCAATCGGCGTCGCGGGACGACGAGGCGAGCCGGGTGCCACGGCGTTGGATTTGGTCATGATGGTGGCGGTTGTGCTCGCGGGAGCGCCGTTGGGCGTGACCCCCGGGCCGGCACAACTGGATTGCGGAGGCAAGCCGCTGCACCCGATCAGCACCAGCTGATTGAACCCGCCCGTTGGCGTCACCGTCACGTTGAGCGTCCCTGATTGTCCGGCCGTCAACGTAAGCGAGCTTTGCTGAACGCTGACGGTAAAGTCCGGCGCAGCGACGGAATCCGCCCGAGGAGTTTTCAGTGGTGCGCCGGCTCGGTCGGGCGAAAACTTCGTCAGGAAGACGCCGCCTTGCCCGTTGCCGTAGGTGCCCGGCGTTGCGGCGGAGGGTTGTTCGTTGCCGGAATTTTCTCCCGCGACGAAAACATTGTCCCCGCCGTCAATTTCGATCGCGAGGCCTCGCTGTCCGGGCAGCTTCGTTGAAAAAACATTCTTCGTCCCGTCGGAGCTGATTTCGGAAACGAAGGCGTTTTCGATGCCGGCGGCGCTGGAGTACGCGTCCGGCGTCAGCGGAAAATCGGCGGAGCGCGTCGTCCCGACGATCCAAGCGTTGTTCGCGGAATCGAGCGCCATGCTCAGCGCGCCGTCGTTGCCGCTGCCGCCGGCGTAGGTCGAGAAGACGAGACTGGCTCCGCCGGCCGCTACTTTTGCGACAAACGCGTCTCCGCAGTAGCGGAGACCAAGGGCCGCGCTCTCCAGGTACCCCGGGCAATCCGCCACGCTCGGGCCGGCGTACGTTCCTTGCGGCGCGGCGGAGGACGCCGGGAAAATCGGGAAATCGGTTGATGTGGTCGAGCCCGTCACATACGCGGCGCCGTTAGAATCGACGCGGATGCTCGTGGCGAACTCGTCGCCGGCGCCTCCGATGAAAGTGGAATATGTCAGTTCGGAAAGCGACGAATTCAGCTCGGTCACGAAGACGTCACGCTGGTCGGCAGGAGACGTGTGCGTCGTTTGAAACGCACCCGGCGTAACCGGAAACGTTGCGGAACGGGCGCTTCCGGTCACGAACACATTGTGATTCGCGTCGAGCGCGATGGCGGTCGCGCCATCGTCGTCATCTCCACCCAGGTAGGTCGAAGCGAGGAGCTGGGTCCCGGTCGAGTTGAGTTTCGCCACGAACGCGTTGAGGCACGGCGCGGCGACGCCGTTCAGCGATTCGCACTTGCCGTTGTCTCCGCCATACGCCGGCTGCGCGGCTGGTGCGGGAATCGGGGAATGCCGGGAATTCGTGGCTCCCGCAACGTAAATGTTTCCGGTTGCGGCGTCCTGCGCGAGGCCGAGCAGCAGGTCCTGGCGCTCTCCTCCCAAAAGAGTTGAGAAGACAAGCTTGTTGCCCGTGGAGTTCAATTTCAATACGAAGCCGTATGCGCAGGGCTGATTTCCTATGGCAGGACCGTACGAACAAGACCCTTGCTTTGCCGGAGGCTGGTAGCCGCCGGTTGTCGGGAAGTCGGAGGAGGCAGTGGTTCCGGCCAGGAGCGCGTTGCCGCCGCCATCCACGAGGATGCGCGCGGCGAAGTTCAGGCTCGATCCGCCGATGTACGTTGAATAGATCACCGACGAGGCCTGCGGATCGAACTTCGTCACAATGACGTCATCGCAGGCGAGCTCGGCGGTCGAGCCTGCTGGCGACCGCAGGGCTGCTCCTGCGCCTGTTGCCGGATCGCTCGCCAGGCAGGTCGTGCCCGCGACGTAGATGTTGCCCTGCGCATCCGTGGCGATGTCCGAAACAGTGTCATCCGCGCCGCCGAACGACGCGGAATAGTCGAGCACCGGATCGATGATGAGCGGTTGCGTCGCATCGTATCCGCCGATGGAAAAGCCCGCGGTGTGCGAGTCTTCCAGCACGAACCGCGCATCCACAATCCGCCGCTCTCCCCGGATTTCCTGGTATGCGACCGGGGCGCGCAGCAGCACTTCGTCTCTCGCGGAGCTGATGCAGAGATTGCCCTGGGGATCGATTACAGCAACGCCGGGGCCGCCGATCCCAATGCGAATCGCGCCGGGTGCCGCGTTCGGCGCCAGGACGTAATCCATTTCCACTCGATCCTGATTGCCGTGATAGAGAAGGTCGATTCCACGATAGAGCGAGGAAAAGCGCACCTCTCCGAACTGGAGGACGTCCGTCCGCCATTTCCGCGGATCGTTGCCCTGGATATAGTTGCTCGTTCCGTGCCGGGGGCCGACGCCTTCGGCGCGCACGCCGGGATTCGCACCGATCCAGCTGAGGCGGACTTCGGTCGAAGCGATTTGCCTGGAACTTCTCGTCGCCGCGACCGATGAGAGAAAATCGCCGCTTTCGCCGCCGCTTCGAATTTTCACGCGGCGGGTGAGGACCGCGCCGTCCCGCGCGAGCAGGAGCGCGTAGCCGGGGCCGCGCGACACAAACGCGGCGCCCGCAGGGCCGTCGGCCTTCTCAAAGCTCAGCGGCAAATGAGCCATCTTGCTCGAGACGATCCGCGGCGGCGCGGACACTGACTTTGCCGGCGCATTTGGTGCGGCGATCGCGACAGCGGAAGATGAACGGGACCCCAAGGAAGCAACCGCGATGGATGCGATCACAAACGCGGCAAGAAGATACAGTACGGCGAAGCAGCGACGGATGGCCAAGGTAAGCTCCCTGTGGAAAATTCTCTGTCCAGTTCAGCGATGTACACGTGAGGGCGTCGAGAAAGTACCGGTTTTCGCTTCACCGGGCTACGAGCGAAATCGCCACGGAGAATTCGCCCACAACACGAGCCCGGAGCCGTCATCTGAGAAGCTGGGATTGCATTCCCGTAATCTTATACGACAAGCTACCTATGCGGAGTCAAGCGATTCCAAACATTGGAGGGCGCGCTGCTCGCGGCGCGGGCGAAACTCAGCATGAGCCCTGTCTAGTACGCAAGGCCGGTCGTGGAGAAGAGCGGCCCCTGTGTTTTTCCTTCGGCTGCCGATTTCAGGCGGAACATCAGCTCTCCCCACGTCGTGTTGCACGAAACGAAGTAGTCCGTCTCGGCAGCCCAGCCGGCGTGCGTGAAGCGGAGCTGCGTTTTTCCGTTTTGCTCCGCGAGGTCGAAGAGCAGGCGCGTGCCGCTCCACTCCTTGCCCGAATCGCAGAGCCAATGCGCGCGCAGCGGCGTCGCGATTTGGTTCGGGCGCAGCCGATACACCGTGGAGCGATTGAAGAAGCCCAGTTCGACGGATCCTGCGGCCTTATCTTCGGTCACGTCGGCGGCCCACCACTTCATGAATCCTGCCGCGGTGGCGGCGAAAGGGAAGACGATGCTTGGAGCGGCGTCAATTTGAATCGCGTGCTTGATGTCGGGCATTTGTCGTCCTCCGCGGGCTAAGCGTCCGAGCCTGCCGGCCGGACCTTCGGCTGCGCGGCGCCCAGAGAAATTTGCAGATCGGGTCCGTAGAAATGTTTCGGCATCCAGTTTTCCCGCCCTTCGGGAAGCAGATCGAAAAAATGCCATACGGGAGAGAACGGATCGATGCCGCGATGATGTCCGGGATTGCGGGACATTTCCGTTGTGTAGGTGAAATAAATCCTGCCGTCGGGGGCGCGCTTGAAAACGGAGACTGCGGGGCGCTGGCCGCGCTCATCCTCGACAAAGTAATCGCGGTTGAAGGTGTTGTCATGGCTCGAGAGCAGGCGGAACTTGACCCAGCCGCGGCGGCGTCCCCAGGCGCGAAGCGTGGCGAGATCCACCTTGGCGACGAGAACGAAATTCACCTTGTCGCTGACGTGCGGCGCGACGGCCGCGTAGCCGTCCGCCCACATGTTGCACATGCGGCAGGGAAGCTCGTCCCCCGGTGCCCACATCAGGTGATCGACGATGAGGCTGTCTTTCCCCGGCGCAAAAAGTTCGGAGAGGCGCACGTCGCGAAAATGCGCGGGCGAATCGTCGCTCAGATCGGCCGGCCCTTCGCGGAAAATGTAGTCGGTCTCGACGACCGGTCCCGGCGGCAACTGGCGGCGAAGGGCCGCGACGCGCTCGGTCTGGTCCTTCAGCGCAGTCTCCGCTTCGAGCAGCTCATCCCGCAGCTTGCGATAGGCTTCGCTCTCGCCTTTGATCGAAACTTTCATGGCGCGTTCCTTTCGTTAGGTTCGATGGTGTGGTAGTACAGCGTCTCCCGGCTGTTGCGTATTTCAGTGTCGACAAAATTGCAAGGGACAGCCAGGAGTGGCTGTCCCACTTCCTCGCGCAAATTAACCGAACGGGTTTTCGTCCGCGCTCGGCCCATAAATCGAGGGCACCGGCAAGTCGAGCAGCTTGATATAGACCGAGAGCTGCCCGCGATGATGATAGATGTGATTCATCATGATGGCGCGCAGAAAAGCGGCGCGCGGCACGGACATAATCACCTTTCCGTTCCGCGTTAGGGTCCACGTCGCCATCATCTTCGCATCGTCGAAGCTCTTCACAACTTGCTTCGCCGTGGCGCAGCTGGCCGCGAAAGCTTCCATGATTTCCTGGCGGGTTTTGGGATCCACGGGCGGCGGAGGCGTAAACTCACGCGTGTCCTCGACGGCGGCCGTGGCAACGCGGCCGGGCCCGACCGCGATGTGCATGGCGAGTTGGCCCAGCGAATAGGCTTTCGGGTGGGGCTTCCAGCTGAGCTTGCTTTCCGGCAGGCGCTCGAGAACACGCTGTGTGGTTTTCTCTTCCATATCCATTTCCATGAGCATTGCGTCGGCGATTGCCATGACTTCTCCTTTTCGCACGCCTTTTCAACGTGTCGACTTTGAGTTGCGAGCTAGGAAATTTTCAAGAGGCGGGCTTCATCCGACCTCGACAAACCGGGCCAGCTGCTCGAGGCAGCCGTTCCAGCCGTGTGCGTGCTTCTCGCGCTCCTCGGCGCTCGGGAGCTGGACGTGCGTGAGCAGAATTTCCGTGGACGATCCAAGATCCAGGAATTCGATGGTAACGAGAGATTCCTGCGCCTCGGGACCGCTCTCCCAGCGCCACGTAAACGCGATCTTCTCGGGCGGCTTGATTTCGCGATACGTTCCTTCCACCGTGTGGATGTTTCCACTCTTGTGATGCATTTCCACTTTATACTTCCCGCCGACTTTCAAATCCAGCTCGGGAACCTTCGTGGAATATTCGGCGGACGGCGCGAACCAGCGCGCCAGTTCCTGCGCGTTCGTCCAGGCGCGGAACACGCGGTCGCGCGGCGCCTGAAAGGTTCTTCTTACGGTCAGCGACGTATCGGGAGAGAGCTGCTCCTTGGCCATCAATTTTCCTCCACTTTTTGCTGAGAGAGGTAGCGATCAAGGGCGTCGAACTGGCCCTCCCAGAACGCGCGGTATTGCGCAATCCAGGCCTCGGCGCGTTGCAGCGGCCGCGGCGCGAGGCGGCAGTGGCGCGTGCGCCCGCGTTTTCGCTGCGTGACGAGCCCGGCCCTTTGCAGAACGCGCAGATGTTTCATCACCGCGGGCAGGCTCATGCGGTGCGGCCGGGCCAGCTCGGTGACGGAGGCCTGGCCGCGAGACAACGCCGCGACGATGGCGCGTCGCGTCGGGTCGGCGAGCGCCTGAAAGGTAGCGTTCAATTCTCGATTATACTTAACCATTAGGTTCAGTAATATACGGACTCGCTCGCCGTGTCAAGTGGAAACTCCCGGCCACAGCAGGTCGTTAAAAGGGGGCTTAGCGTTTTTCGACGCGCGACCGGCGAGCAAAGATTCCGCCTCGCGCAACACTCCTTTCCGAATCCGATCGCGGTCCCGCCTGACAGGCCCGCCGATCCGGACTATACTGTTTCGCCTTGGAATTGGTGCGAAGGCGCTGGTGACGCTACCGCGAATCGGTCAGGATCACGGAGAGCCGCCTCGGCCCAACGAGAAATCATGGCCACTGAAAACAAGAAAATTGTTCTCCTGCCCGGCGACGGCATCGGCCCGGAAATTACGCGGGTCGCGGTGCGCGTCTTGCGGGAGTGCGCCGCGCAATCCGGGCTAGCGTTCGAATTTGACGAACGCCCGTTCGGCGGGAGCGCGATCGACGAGAGCGGTGAGCCACTTCCGGCCGAAACGCTCGCTGCTTGCCGGTCCGCCGACGCCATCCTGCTCGCCGCCATCGGAGGGCCGAAATGGGACGCCGTGCCGCCCGCCAAGCGCCCTGAAAGCGGCCTGCTCGCCCTGCGCAAGGCGCTCGGGCTGTACATCAACCTGCGCCCGATCGACCTTCACGTCCCGCTGCGTGGCCTTTCGCCGCTGCGTGCCGATCGCGCCGAGGACATTCACATCGATTTTGTGCGTGAGCTGGCCGGCGATGTGTACTTCGGCGAGCACCGTGTGGACGCCGACCCGAGCGGCGAGCGCGCCACCGACGCGGGCGCGTACACGACCGGAGAAATCGAGCGCGTGGCCAAGTACGCGTTCGAACGCGCGAAGGGGCGAAAAGGGCGCGTCGCCTCGGTGGACAAATCGAACGTGCTGGCGATGTCCCGCCTGTGGCGCAAGACGGTCACTCGCATGGCCGCAGATTATCCGGGCGTGAAGCTCGAGCATATGTACGTCGACAACGCCGCGATGCAACTCGTCCTCGCTCCCGCCCAATTCGACGTCATCCTCACGTCAAATATGTTCGGCGACATTTTGAGCGATCTGGGTGCGGCGCTCGCGGGATCGATCGGCCTTATCCCGTCGATGAGCCTGGGCCCGGGGCCGGCGCTCTACGAACCAATTCACGGCTCGGCCCCCACACTCGCGGGAAAGGACGTCGCCAACCCCGTGGGAATGATTCTTTCCGCCACGATGATGCTGCGAGAAAGCTTCGGCCTGGCGAAAGAAGCGGAATGCATCGAGTCCGCCGTTGATCGGCTTTTCGAGAACGGTATCCGCACGCCCGACACGATGCAGCCTGGCATGACGCAGGTCGGCTGCGCGGAATTCGGCGAGCGATTGTGTGCAGAAATGGCCGCGGGGCCGCGCCAGCCGAAGCGCGCGGAACACGGCGCCTAATGGGATCTTTTCGCCTTCACGAGTTTCTTGATGAGCTGAATCTGCCCGGCGTGATAAACGTCGTGAAATGCAATTCCCGCAATCAGCCGGCGCACGGCGGTTCGGCTTCCTCGTGCTCGATGGTCCAGATCCTCGGGCTGAATTGATAAAACCACTTCCCTCAGCTTCCGATGTTCAGATTCAAGGAGCGCCACATCCGCCCGCCACGCTTTTTCGCTCCGGTCGACCGGGCGAGCGAAAAAATTGCTGCCTGGCAGAGAAAATGAGCCGCGCTTCTCACCGAGGAGCCGGCGCCTGACCGTGTACTTCCAGTAGGCTGCATGCACCACGAGTTCCCAAATACTGTGCCGTCCTACGGAGGGACGGTGGGCCGCTTCGCGCGCAGTGACGCCTCGAATCGAACCACGAAGGTTGGGCCCATGCCATGCAGCCCGGCTGTAGGCCTCGTCCAGCAGTTGCAGCAGGTGCTCGATTTCCCGGTTCGGCATATTTTCTCCGCAGGGCTCGCGACCGCGCCACAAGCGGTTTGGCTGGCAGTTTGGCAGATCGAGGACTCACCATTCTAGGATCACCCCGAATCAAAAACGGAAGGGGAGCGCCCCCAAAATCGGGAGACGCTCCCCCATAATACGCCGTGCCAAGAGCCGCCGGCCTTGCTTCCACTGACTACCTTAGAATGGCAGGCCGGGAAGAACCTGCGTGCCTTCGACTTTCACGGCGTCCAGGGCACTCGGGTTCAGCCCAAGAGCCTTGAGAATTGTCGGGGCCACCTGCATGGTTTCGACGGTACTAAAGACTGTATTCCGTTCGAACGATGGGTTGGAGAGCAGCATCATGACGTTGGTGTCATCGTGCGCGAAGCCGCCATGTTCTGCCTGTTTCTTGGAGCTGCCTGAGTAGGTAACCCCGGTGTTCGGCGTGACGACGATGTCCGGAGTCCGCGGATCGCCATCCGGCGGCAGGCCCGGCTTGTTGAACATGGTCGTAATCGCCACTCCCCCGTAAATCTGACCGATGCCCGCGACATTCGCGGTTGCCGGGGATGCCTGCTCCAGCGCTTGCACCGCTTGTGTCGTGGTGCACGAGCTGTTGAGCCAAATCAGCGAGACGTCATCCTCGGTCGGCCCAATGCCGGTGGGGTTAGACGGAGCCTCGGAGAAAGGCAGACAGCCGAGGCCGTCCAAAATGGTCGCGGGTGATGTCGTTACCGGGTCATTCGTCGAAGTCGATATGCCCAAATAGCGCTGCGAGTCTACCGGACTCTGGCCGTGCTTCGCGGTAACGACGATAAGGGTCGAGTCATATGCGCCGCTCTTCTTCAGTGCGGCAACCATTTTGCCAATGGAGCCGTCGACGAACTCGATTTCGCCCACCAGCGTAGACGTCGGCGTACCGAATGAGTCAAGATAGCCGCCCGCCACAACTGGGGTTAGCGACTTCTGGATCAGTTTTTGCCCGACGCTGACAGCCTGGAAGTTCATCCCGAATATCGTCGGGACCGGAGCGTTCGCCGATCCGTCATGCTTTTTACCAAGGGCTTCGTTGACAATCGCATTCACTTTCAGCGCGTCATAGCACTTGATATTCTGGAAGCTGGTGGTGTAGTCGTCTCCGGATGTTACCGCATTCTGATCGGGCAACGGATTGCACCCAGCAACGGTCGGCATGTTGACGGGAATTGAATTAATCTCAGGGGCGAAGAAATCATCCAAGTTGTTACCGGTGCCCGGTCCGGAGGTGGAAGAGTAAGCAGCGTGCTTGTCGGACCAGGCGGTATAGCCTCCCGCGGCGTGTATAACCCCAAAGATCGTGTTGGTGCGAACGAAATTCCAGGGATAAACGGGCGCGCAATTCTTGCCGGGATCGCGGGGCAGCTTGTTGGGATCGATGGAAGCGAATCCCCCATCCACGCCTGCCGGCGCTCCGCCGTTCAGAAGAGTCTTGTCAATATCGATACCTTCTTCGTATTCGGACCTTGTTCCCATCGGGGGCGCGCCCGGAGTGCAGAGGCTTGGATCGCCGGCTACTCCGTTGCCTGTCGTCGTCGCCGGAGGATCCAGCGAGCGGTCATATGCGACGTCATAATATACTCCCTCTACGCGGGGGGATCCGCCGGACACGATCGCCGTCAAGCCCGGAAACGAGTCGGACGGTTTCGATGTGGACGTATCCAGGTAGTTGACTCCCGTTTCGGCAAGTTCCGCTAGATTTTGGCAATACGGCTCGCCGCCATTGATGCCCTTGATCCCCTTCGAGCAGTTCAGGAAATCCACGGCATGCATGCCATCGATGCTGAGCAACAAAACGTGTTTGAATTTGGATGCTTCATCGCCTCGCTGAGGGCCGGGGTTTGGCCCTGCGTAGCTCGCCGGCGTTGTTGACAAGATCAGTGCGGCCGTGAGGACTGCCGCCTTCCACTTGCTAGTCATTCCAATCCTCCTTGAGATTTTTACTTTTTCGTAGTTGCCCTTGCGGGGAATGCAATGTACTTATCGGACGTTGAGAGACGCGTGAACCGGTTGTGAATGCTGTGTAAAAATCAAAAATTCGGTCTGCGCGGCTGCGGCAGGCTTCCCTCGCAGCCGCGCTCGACAAAAATGGACGAGATGGTGTTTACGGGTTAGAAAGAATTCCAGCTACGTCCTTCGCACGAATTTCCTTCGGGTTGATCTTCCTCGCCGGATTTCGACGTATCCACGAACATCATGCCGCCCGGATTGCCCAATCCCGTTACGATCGGGGTGATCACCCCGGTGGTGAAGTCCACCGTCCCGACAAAAGGTCCGCCGTCGGCGGCCGTGAACGCCGTGCCCGGTGAGAAAGCGTTGCGGCTGATCTTATAGACGGTGTTCAAACCCTTGTCGGCGAACAGAATGAAACCCTGGGTGGAAGTGACGAAGGCGGTGTCGTCCGTCTCGACGGAAACGGGTCCGGCGGGCGTGAGATAGCTCAACGGCAAGCGGAGGACGCGCTGGTTGCTGGTGGCGGGATTGCTGACGATGATCAGTTGTTGGTCACCTTGGCTATCCAGAACGATGTTACCAAGTGGGTCGAGGGTCATCGAGTCCGGGTCCTGCAGATTCAGCTGAACCGTGGCGTCCGTGGGAATATCGATGGCACTGGCTTCACCGGCCAACACCGGCTTGATGTTCACGAGGTTCCCGGACAGCGTTATGCTGACAATCGCCGGGCCGGTGTTCGGATTGTTGGCGGGATTCGAGGCGCTGACGAATACTTTGCAGCCGCTGAAAACAAGGTCATCGTAACCGCCGCCGTGCAGGGTAGGGCCGAAAGTGAAGAGCTTCTGCTGGTGCGTTTCGGGATTGATGATCACCAGGTTGGCGTTGGCGTCTTCATTCTGGATGGCCCAGAGAAGATGCGTGGACGGGTCAACCTTCAGCCCGTCGCTGTGCCCGGGCACCGTGTACGTGTGCACAGGGGTCCCGTTCATTGTGAATTCGACGATCTGGCTGTTAAGTCCGTCCGAACCGTCCGGCAGATGGCCGTCGCCGTATCCGACGAAGACATGATCGCCGAGCACGGCGACGGAATCGGGGGCGCTCAATCCTGTGGGCGCTTTGGCAAAAACGCTCAATTGATAGGGAGGGGCGGCTGTCTGGCCAAAAACGGGACCGGCGGCTGCTCCGGTCAGGAGCAGAGCCGCGAGGGCAGAGACAATCGTTTTTCCTTTTTTCATGGATTTCAGTCTCCAAATGAGAGTTGGGGGAGCGTTATCAGACTAAGCGCCAAATAAAACAATCCTGTGAACAAACCTTGAACATTCGGCGACACGCTGGCAGATTCTTACGCAGGGCGGGGTTCAGCTTCGGCACATGCAAGTTGCACGCCCTTGCGATTCAGGGGCGGGGAATGATAGGTTTCACTCTGGCCTAATGGGTGATTCTTCTTTACGTCACTGGATTGGAAATCACCGTTGAGCAATCAGTCCGCCCAAATTGGACCCAACGGCCATCGCCTTTCAGGGATCATTTCTCCCTCTCTCCCGCGTCCGGACTTGCATTCACTGACGTTTTGGCGGGTGGAAGGGAGCCTGGCCGCTCTCGGCGCCGTTCGTCCTGTCGCCTACTTTACGTGGAATTCCCACACATTCGCCGGGCGCTGGGCGCGCCGCGGCGGAACGCTGGCGCTCGCGCTCATCCGGCCGTTCCTCTACGCCGGCCATCGCGTGTTTGCCACACGGGTGCTGCACACGCTGCTGGCCGGAGTCACCCGGGACCGGTTGGATTCGCTGGGGGAAGAGTATTTCGAATATGTTTTGAAGAAGCAGTTGAAAGCGGAGGGGGTTGAGCGATTGCGCGCGTGCCTGGGGGAACAGGGCGCCGGCAAGGTGGTGCTCGTCAGCCAGGGGCTCGATCATGTGATGCGTCCGCTGGCGCACCATTTGGGGGTTGCCCGCCTGGTTTGCAACCGGCTGGAATTCCGCGATGGAATCGCGACCGGGCGCCTGCTCGATCCCGTGATCCGGCCACGCAGCCCGCTCGCCTGGGCCTTCGAACGCAGCGCCGACGGCTGCGTGCCGGCGGAGCGTCTGCTGAAGAATCTAGGGCTCACGAAGCGCCCCGATCTGCTCGAAAACGCGATTCAGCCCTCCGAGCGCCGCGCGGCGCCGAATCATCGCTCGCTGGTGGTATTCGACGGCAAGAAGCAGTCCGAACCGTTGTCCGTGCGCCGGACACTGGCTGGCAAGAATATCTTGCTGATCGGCGTGACCGGCTTCATCGGGAAAGTGTGGCTCGCGCAGCTGCTCAACGAAATTCCGGACATCGGCAAGATCTACGTGCTGATTCGGCGGCAGCGCTCGACGACCTCCGAGCGGCGGTTTGAGAAGATTTGCGAGGAATCGCCGGTGTTCGATCCGCTGCAGGAGCGGCTCGGCGATCGCTTTGCTGAATTTGTGTCGGAACGGGTCGAGGTGGTCGACGGCGACGTGAGCCAGCCGGGGCTAGGCATTGCGCCCGACGCGCGCGAGCGCCTCGCCCGCACGCTGGATCTTGTCGTGAATAGTTCCGGCCTCACCGATTTCAATCCGGACCTTCGCGAGGCCATTGGCAGCAACGTTGCACCCGTCGTTTACCTCACCGAGTTCCTGCGGGAATCGGATCATGCGGCGTTGATGCACCTTTCGACCTGCTACGTGGTGGGCGCGAAGGATGGCCGCGTCGTCGAGCGAGTCGAGCCGAACTACACACCTCTAGGTGTTCGGGATTTCGACGCGGAGCACGAGTGGCACTCCTTGCAGGAAGTGGTCGCGCACGCCGAGGCCCGCGCGGAAAGTCCGGAAATTACCGCGGCGCTGAAGCGCCAGGCGCTCGGGAAACATCGCGGCAGTGAGGGGCCCGCCGGCCCCGAGCTGGACAATTTGATCCGCAAGAATCGCATGCGCTGGCTGCGCAATCGCCTGACGCGCGCGGGAACGCGCCGCGCCCGGCGGCTCGGCTGGCCCAACACCTACACGCTCTCAAAATCGCTGGCCGAATCGCTGATCGTGCGCTACGGCGCCGGGCTGCCCATCGCGATCGTGCGCCCGTCCATCGTCGAGACTTCCACGGACCAGCCGTTTCGCGGCTGGAACGAGGGCATCAATACTTCCGCGCCGCTTTCATATCTTCTGGGCACCTATTTTCGCCAGTTGCCCACCAACGAGCGAAAATGCCTGGACATGATTCCCGTGGACATGGTGTGCCGCGGCATGACGCTGATCGCCGCCGCGCTCATCGCGCGGCGCCACGAGCCGATTTATCAGCTGGCCACGTCATCGAGCAACCCGTGCGACATGGGACGCTCGATCGAGCTGACCGGTCTCGCCCACCGCAAGCACTATCGCTCGCAGCAGAGTCTTGAATACTGGATGCGCATGCAGTTCGATACCATCCCGGTTTCCAAGTCGCGCTACGAGAAATTCTCGGTCCCCGCGCAAAAAGCCGTGATTCAGGGAATCAATCGCGCCGCGTCCGCGCTGCAAATGAAAAAGCCGCCTCTCGCGCGCGCCGAACGCGACCTGGCCCGCGTCGAAAAACTGATCGAGCTCTACGAACCTTTCATTCTCCACAACGAACAAGTCTTCGAGGCCCAAAACGTGGAGTTGCTCTCGATGGCCCTGCCTCCTGAAGAGCGAGCCGCGTTTGGATACGATCCCACTATCGTTGACTGGTGGGATTATTGGATTAATATCCATGTCCCGGCGCTGCGCCGTTGGGTCTACCCGTTGATCGAGGGGCGCCCGCCGGAACCGCGCAACAGCCGCTCATTCTCCCTGCAGCACGCGGGCAACGGAGGCGGCCGCCGCGAGAACGTTCCCCAGGCGGGGACGGCGCCGGGCGCGGGGACGCAAGCCTAATCCATGGCCATTTTCCTGACCGGGTCCACCGGCTACATCGGCGCGCACGTCGCTTCAATCCTATTGGAACGGCACTCCGACCGGCTGAACCTGCTGGTGCGCGCGAAGACCGAGCAGGAAGCAAACGAGCGCGTCTGGCACGCGCTGCAATTGCACATGGATTTTCCGTGCTTTCGCGACGCGCTCGCGACGCGCATCTCGATTTTCAACGGCGATCTCACCGAGCCGCGATTTGGCCTGAGCACGGCCGACTATGCGCGCTTGCTGGGCACGACTGAGTCCGTGATCCATTGCGCGGCGTCGCTGAACCGCAAATCCGAGAAGAGCTGCCTGAACGTGAATCTGCGCGGGACGCTGGAAGTCGCGCAACTCGGGCGCCGCGCGCAGGACCTGCACGGCCTGCGGCGCTTCAGCCAGGTTTCCACCGTGGCCGTCGCGGGCCACCGCAGCCACGAAGTAGTCACCGAGGATGCTTCCATCGACTGGAACCGCTCCGACTACGATCCCTACGCGCGCACGAAAAAATTCTGCGAGCACATGGTTCGGGAGCTGCTCCCCGATGTGCAAAGAGCGGTGTTTCGTCCGAGCATCGTGCTGGGCGATAGCCGCCGCTCCGAAACCACGCAGTTCGATATGGTGCGAGCATTCGTGTTTTTAGCGGGGCTTCCGGTTTTGCCGTTGCGTCCCGATGACCGCATCGACATCGTGCCCGTGAACTACGTCGCCGAAGCCATTGTCGCGCTACATCAGAAGCCCAATCCGGCGCACGAGATTTATCATCTCTCCTCGGGCACGGGCTCTGAAACGTTCGCCCATGTCACACGGGCGCTCGCCGAAGCCGCGGGGAAAATGGAGCCGCTCTTCTGGCCGGGCCTGGAGCGGAGATTCAATTCCATGGTGAATTGGCTTTCGAATTCGCGGGGAGCTACGGGGCGCAGCGCGTCTTTGCTGAAGGTGTTCATGCCGTACCTTGTCTGGGACACGGTGTTCGATAATTCGCGGGTCGTCGCCGAGATGGGCGGCGCGCCGGCGCCGTTTTCGAACTACTGTTACCCGCTGTTGCGGTTCAGCCGCGACCATCATTTCTCCTACCCATATCAGCCGTGGCCCGGACCCACGGCGGCTTCCGATCGCGAACCCGCCACCGCCGGAGCGGGCAGCGCGAAAGGAGCCTACCCATGATGGACCTGGTGCTGCAGGCGTGGACGAGCTCGCTGATCGACCTTTCGAGCGCGCTCTGGAAGCTGGGCGCGGGCCGCCCGTGGCAGCCGGGAGAAAAACTGAACCTGCTCTACGCCGGATACAATGGCGCGCGCAACACCGGGTCGGATGTTCGCGTCGAAGAGATGCTGCGGCAGGCGCGGCGCGTGCTGGGCGCGGAAAATCTCGATCTCAACGTGATGTCGCAGGATTTCGACGCGAGCCGCGGCTACTTCGGCGACGCTCGGCAGGTGTTCCTGCCGGACATTTATCCGCCGTTCTTGTTTCGCGAGGTCCGGAAACACCACGGCGTGGTGGCGTGCGAAGGCTCGATGTTCAAGAGCAAGTTTGCCGACGCGCTGACGACCATGTTCATCGGAGCGCTCGGGATTGCTTCCGCCGAAAATAAATTGTCCGTGGGTTACGGCGCGGAAGCCGGCTTCATGAATCCCTTGCTGGAACGAATGTGCGCGCGGTACTGCAAACGCTCGCTTATCATTACGCGCAACGAGGAATCGCAGGCGGTGCTGAGCAAGCTCGGGATCGCGAGCGAGCTGGGCACGGACACGGCCTGGACTTTCGAGCCGCATCCCCCCGAGTACGGCCGCAAGGCGCTCACCGACGCGGGATGGGACGGCAATACGCCGATCCTGGCGGTGTGCCCCATCAATCCGTTCTGGTGGCCGGTGAAGCCGTCAACGCCGAAATTCCTGGCGCACTCGCTCTTTGGCGCGTACAAAGACAGCTATTACCGCACGATCTATTTCCACAAATCGGGCGCCGAGGTTGACGCGGCTTACAAAAAATATCTCTCCGCGATGGCGACCGGCGTGAAGGCGTTCTGCAGCCGCCATCGCGTTTTCCTGGTCCTGATTGCCATGGAGAAACTGGATACGCGGGCCTGCCAGGCGCTCGCGCCGGAGCTCGGCGGCGCGCCTGTCTTCAGTTCCGAGAGCATGGACATGTACGAGCTGGTGAGCATTCTGCGGTGCGCGAGCCTGATTCTCTCTTCGCGCTTCCACGCGATCGTGACTTCGATGCCCTCGCTGATTCCTTCCGCCGGCGTCACGATGGATGAGCGCATTCGCAACCTGATGCGCGAGCGCGGGCACGACCGCCTGCTGCTGACCGTGGACGACCCGGACCTCGGCGAAAAAATTGTCGACGTGATGGAATATTTGGCGGCGAACGCCGATGCGATCCGCGAAGGGATTGGCAGCTCCGTCGTGCGCAACTTGAAGACCATGGCGCTCATGGGCGTGTTCCTCGAGCGCGCGATTCACCAGCAGTATCCGGAATTCCCGGTGCGCTCGGGCGTGCATGGGTGGGAGGAATATCTGCCGACGCTCAGTCCGAATCTCGAGAGGCTGCTCGAGTGGTATTCGGGCGCCGCGGCGGCTGCGGCGGGAAATTAGTTAGGCGGCACGCTCTTGCGAGCCGCCGCCGGCTTTACTGTTTCGGCGTCTGACCTGCGGCGGGCATGCGGATGCGATTCGTGAACGTGTCTTCCTCTTCCGGAATGCAGGGAAGCTCGTCCATGTAGGCTTTCTTTCCCTTCAGCAGCTTGTAGATTTTCGTGTCGCCGGTCCAGGTGGCCGTGTAGGCCTTGGGATCCTCGACGATCAGTTGCAGCGTTAGGGTGTCGTGGTCCACCCGCTTGAAGCGCTCGACGAGATGAATGTCGTCGCTGTGCGGGTCGCCATAGAAATCAAGCCAGCTTTTTTCTGTCAGCCCGATCGTATCCACCACGAAAGTATCACCGTCCCATTTTCCGACGGAATCGCCGATCCATGTAGGCTCGAAAGCGGCCGGATGCGCGCGGCCATCGGTCCAGATTTGCCGCCAGGCGTGGTCGCGCTCGAAGAACATGAAGAGCCTTTGCGGCGTTTGAACGATCTCGAACGGCTGCGGAAAAAATAGGAGTCGCGGGATCCCGGTTGGATAGCATTTCAGAATCGGGTCGTTCCCGCCGGCCTGCGCTTTGGGGCCATAGCCGGGCTTGGCTTCGTCGTATTTTGCTTTCGCCCAAGGCGTCATCGGAGGATGGTCCTTGCTCGGGGTCGCATAAATGCCCTGGCCGGCGACGCCATTGAAAAATTCCCACATTCCGGACAAGTCATGCGGATCAGCGGGAGCCGAAGCGTCATTCTTCGCCGACGTGGATTGTTGGCCGGGCATTTGAGCGCGACCTAACGCAGGCAGTATCAATATCGCTGCGAGCGTGGCAACCCACGTCAGTGTCATCGTGCGTTTTCGCATCGCGAAAATTCTCCCTCGCTCAACCGGGTCTTGGAATCCAAGACCCGACTGGCCGATGATCCTTGCGAGATGATTCTCAGATGTCCAGTTCCTGCAGCGCCAGTTCCTTGCCGTTGGGCAGCACCATCTTGTGGAGAAACCCGACGGGCGAGCCGTTCCTGGCGGGAATGAGAATGATGGAGACCAGGTCCCCGGGCTTCACAACATCCTTCGACCAGCCGGCCCTCACCAGCTTGCCCGGGCTGTAGGTTTCGACGCTCCAGTGCGCAACTTTGCCTTTGTCGTCCTTCACGTCCAGATAGATTTGGACGTGCGGATTGACCCACGCAAATTCCGTCACAGTTCCTTTTATGGTGATGGGGTTCTTGTCGTCGTAAGCGGCGTTTCCGTGGTGCGCCCATACGGGAATCCCAAACGCCAGAATGGCCGTCACCGCGATCAAGAAATTTAGTCTAGATGTTTTCATTTCTGGCTCCAGGTACCCGTTCGCGCAAGAAGAAGGCGTTCAAAAACCGCACTCACATGAAATTTATTTCTTTGACCGGCGCAAATGCGCGCGGTCTTTTTCGTTCTCTTCGCAGGAGTACGACATGATCTCCGTGTTTTGCCGAGTGATCGGCAACGTCACCGACCACGGCTCGGTGAAAAACTTCGGATCCTCGAACGTAACGGTCCACTTGATGGTGTTATTGTCCACCTTTTGAAATCGTTCGGCCAGATGCAACTGGTCGCTGTGCTCGTGTCCCGCCGTATCGAGCCACGTGCGATCGTCGACGCCCACCGTATCCACGATCAGCGTGTCTCCCTCCCAGTGTCCGATGGAATCGCCAAACCACGTTGCGTCGAGATCCTTCGGATGGCTGCGTCCGTCCGTGTGAATGATGCGAAATGTATGCTGGTTTTCAAACAATATCGCAAACACGCCCGGAGTCTGCACGACCTGGAAGGGCATGATCCCGGCCTGAATTCCTCGCGCAGGGCCGATGGGCAGGCACTTCGTCAGCGGATCGTCGATCTCATCTTCTTTCGCGAATCGCGCCGCGCCGTATGCAGTAAAAGGGGGCTGGTGCCCCAGAACCTTCGAGAGGTCCGGCGTGAACGGCGCGGACCATACACCGTTGAAGTCCGGCGGCGCCGCCGCTGCTTGCGAGCTGCCGGAAACCGCGCGGCCTCCGCAGCCGAGCGCAGAGAGCAGCAAGGAAAACACGCATGCGGCGCAGAGATTTGTCGGGCGGATGGGATTGGACATGGTGGCCTGAGTCTTGTCTCTCAGTACTTTCCCGAATTTGTACCGGAACCTGGTGCGCCCGCCGCGACGGCGCCAGACCCGGCGGAAACTTCCCGGCCGTCCGGAAGTTTCACGGTCGCGCACGCGGCCAGATGCGTGCCGTCCTTCGCGCGAAAGCCCTTGACCGTGACCACATCGCCCGGTTTCAAAGTGTCCTTGCGCCAGCCCTGGCGATAAATCACGTTTGGCGGCCCGCCCTCGAAGGCCCAGTTCACCACTTTGCCGTCCTTGCCCTTCACATCCACGTAAAAATAGATGTGCGGATTCATAAATTCAAATTTAGTCACGGAGCCGGTGAGCGTGATGGGGTTGTCCTTGTCGAATTCGACGGAGAACCCGTGGTGCGCAATCACGGACCGAGGCGCAACGGTCCAAACGAGGGCAGCAACCACCAAGGCAAGAGCGAGAGACGACAGGGTCCTCAAGACTACACCTCAATCGGCGTCGACGAACGTGTCCCCTTGTATAACCGAAGGATTCGCGGGGTCAAGCGGGAATGATTCCTGATCTCGAGCCAGTCGATCGCCTCGGGAACCGGTCGGTCCTCGCTGGTGTCCAAAGTTATGGCGGCACTGTTCCGAGGTCGCATTCGGTGACATCTCGAACTTGGCTGCGGCGCGGCTGTGCGCCGCAACGGAAGTGGACACCCATGGCTCGCTTTAGATTGCAGGCCGGTTCTGTGATGGCGTCTCCAAACATCATTCCCATGGCCGACATCATGCTCGTCTTGCTCATCATCTTATGGTGGTGACGCCCTTGTTCAAACCTGGTGCGCCCGTGGACATGGCCAGAGTGAAAGATCCCATCGAAATGCCCGATGCGAACAGGGATGACGCCGTCGTCGTCGCGATCGCACGCGACGGCAGCACCTTCCTGGGCAATACGAAGATGCCTCTGGATGAGATCTCTTCGCGCGTACGTGATCGTATCTCCAGCCGCCTGGACAAGACAGTCTTTATCAAGAGCGACGCACGCACAAAGTACAGCGATTTGGTCAAGGTAGTGGACGAAGTACGAACCGCCGGTGTGGACGAAGTCGGTCTGCTGACGGAGAAATCTGACGCGAATCGCCGCGCGATGGCACCTCGAGCAGCCGCCGAGTAGTATCGACGCGTATTCCGTTTCGCGGAATTGTGCTTCTCACTTCGAAATCTTGATCAGGAGGGAACGGAGCATGGGAATGGATGTTGGACCCAAGGGAACTGCGATCTCGACGATGAATGTCGTTCCACTGATCGACATACTCCTGGTGCTCATCATTATTTTTATGGTGATCACTCCGCTCGCGCCGAAGGGGCTGGATGCGCGGATTCCGCAGCCGACAGACAAGCCAAGCCCCGTGCCCTTCGTGAAGGCAATTGTTGTGCGAGTATTCGAAACCGGGAAGCTGAAGGTCAACGACGAAGATGCCACTTGGGATTCCCTCGGCGCGCGGCTGGCCGATGTTTTCAGGGACCGCGCTGAGAAGGTCGCGTTCGTTCAGGGCGAAAACAACGTCCGGTTCTCCGACGTGGCGCGTGCAATCGATATCATGCGCAGCTCAGGCGTCGACAAGGTAGGACTGATGACTGCCAGGCTGGAGGTCCAGCAGTAAGTGGCCACTGGGCGAGGAGCGCCCTAGCTTCCCGCTCAGGTTTGTCGATTCGCCCAGTTGCACTTGCGTAGCGCGAGTTCCGAGACCAAACCTTCATCTTTTCGCCAAATTGTCGCTCCAGGAGGAAGTTGTTTCCGCCAGCTCCGCCAAAATGTCCGTGTCGGTTTTTCCTGACTTTTTCGGAACGTGGAACGAGTGGTCCGCGCCGTTGATGACGTGAAGCGTGGCGCGCGATCCGAGTTTTGCGAGGATTGGATGCAGCAATTCCAGCCCGGCGAACGCGTCTCGCGTTCCCTGGAGAAAGAGCATGGGCAGGGTTACCTTCGCCAGGTGATCCGCTCGCTTGGTTCCGGGCCGATTCGGCGGGTGCAGGGGAAAACCGAAAAACACGAGGCCGGCCACGCCTTCGAACAGCCCTTCCGCCGCGGCCTGGGAAGTCATCCGACCGCCCATCGACTTGCCGCCGGCCAGCAGGGGAAGGCCCGCGGCCGTCTCCGAAGCCGTTCGAACAGCGGCTGCGACGGTCGCGGTCAAGACCGGCGGCGGGTCGGGAACTCGACGCCGTGCTTCCATGTAGGGAAACTGGTAGCGCAACGTTGCTATGCCCACATTCGCTAGACGGCTCGATAGGTCTTCCATGAACGGGTGGTTCATTCCCGCGCCGGCTCCGTGGGCCAGCACGAGGATCCGGCGCGCGCCGGTCGGACGATTCAGCAGCGCGGACACTTCTGCGCCGCCCTCAACCTGAAATCGAAGTTCGTTGAGCTTGGCCATTTCGCTGGAATTCTAACAAATGGCGCACTACGAATTTGGCCCCAGTGAAATCAGGGAAAGGTGCGGCGGGGCTTGAACAGACGGTTGACGTCCGCGTACGGAATCGTGCCCTCGGTCATCATCGTGAATACGCCATCGTCTCGGATTTCGCGCGCCATGCGCGAGAGAAAAGCGAGCGTTGCGCGCATCGGCCCGGAGCCGATGCTGAGGCGCGCTACGCCCAACGCTTGCAGCTCCGCGACCGCAGGCGTTCCTACCGTGGCCAGAATGTTGAGCGGCCCGCTTACGCCTCGCGCGAGTTGCGCGATCGTTTCCTTGTCCTTCACTCCTGGCGCGAAGAGCGATTGCGCGCCGGCCTCGCGATAGGCGTTCAGGCGGTCGATCGCGCGGGCGAGGCGCGTTTCCGCCGAGCCAATGCCGTTCAGAAAAATATCGGTCCGCGCGTTCAGCACGAAAGGCACGCCGGCGCTCGCGGTGGCTTCTAGCACGGCGCGGATGATTTCTTTTTGGCGGCCGAGGTCGGCGATGTATTCGGGCCGTTCCTCAATGCCGTCCTCGAGATTCATTCCCACCGCGCCCGCGGCGATCACTGCGCGCGCCGTGTCCGCGACTTCCTTTGGCGAAGTTCCGAAGCCGGCCTCGACGTCCGCAGTGACAGGCACCTCGACGGTCTCGGCGATTCGGCGTACGACTCCGAGCATTTCGTCGCGGGAAATGTTCTGGCCGTCGGGATAGCCGAGCGCAAATGCCACTCCGGCGCTCGAGGTGCCGATTGCGGGGAATCCCGCCTGTTCAAAGATGCGGGCGCTCGCCGCGTCCCACGCGTTTGGGAGCACCAATATTTTCGGTCCGCGATGAAGCTCGAGGAATTTTCTGCCGAGTTCGGCTCGGGTCGGTTTCATGTCGGTTTCCTGCGGAAATTGTACAACGGCAGGCCTTTCTTCGGGCGCCGACATTCTCCGCTTCCTCTGTGTGCTCTGTGTTAGGTTTTGAGTCGATAGAAAAGCTTAACACAGAGAAAACCGGAGAAAGGCGGGAGGGCCACGGAGAGCGAACGGCGAGAACGATCGCTTTCTCGGGTGCACCTGCAATCGTGATAAATTACCGGGACAAAGCCGCACTCATACTTGACTGGAGGATGGAATGATTGGGAGGAGAGCTTTCGGTACGGTTCTGTTTGCGCTTTTTGCGTTCGCGGGCATTTCGTATTCGCAGACGCCCGCAGCGATCGCGGTCCGCGCCGGACATTTGTTTGACAGCAAGACGGGCCAGATGCTCGCGAATCAGGTGATCCTGATTCAGGGCGAGCGGATTACGGACGTGGGCCCGGCGGACCAAGTGAAGATTCCGGCGGGCGCGCAGGTGATCGATCTCAGCCAGGCCATCGTCATGCCGGGATTGATCGATGCCCACACGCACATGTATGACAGCTTGTCGGCGGGCGCGCGCGTAAACACGTCCAAGGAGGCCTGGACGGTCTCAGCCGTGAAGGAAGTGCGAACCGATCTGCGCGCCGGCTTCACCGCCGCGCGCGATGTTGGCACGCACGGCGAGGGCTACGGCGACGTGGACGTGCGCAACGCCATCAACAAGGGCCTCATTGAAGGGCCGCGAATGCAGGTTTCGACGCGCGGCATCGGCGGCGCGGGCTCCGATTACATCGGCGCGCCGGGAATCAACCTCACCACCGGCCAGCAAAGCATCACGGGCGTTGTGCAAGCCCGCGAAGCCGTGCGCGACCAGATTCGCTACGGCGCCGACTTGATCAAGATTTTTCCGGCGGGCGGGTACTCCTTCAGCCCCACCGGAGAGCTGTTCGTCGAGCCGATGATGACGCTGGACGAAGTGAAGGCGATCGTGGACGAGGCGCACGCTCACCATCGAGCGGTCGCTTCACACGCGTATGGCGGTGAGGGCTTGCGCTACTCGGTGCTTGCCGGCGTCGATACCATCGAGCACGGCCAGGCGCTCGATGAATCCGAAATGAAAATGATGATCGACAAGGGCATCTATTGGGACGTGACCGGATACCGCTATTCGATGCCGGAAATCGTCGCGCGCGACCGCAAGGACACGGGCGGAAAATACGATCTCCCGTCGATCTTCGAGAAAACGTTTCAGATGGGCATGTCCATGAATGTGAAAATGATGTTCGGCAGCGGCGTCGACGGCGATCCCTACGCGCACGGCGACCAGTACACCGAATTTGAGTGGCTCGTGAAGCACGGCATGGCTCCCGCGAAGACGCTTCAGCTCGCAACTCTGGTCGACGCCCAGGTGATGGGCTGGCAAAACGATATCGGTTCCGTCGAAAAAGGAAAATACGCCGACCTCGTTGCCGTCGCGGGCGATCCGCTGAAAGATATCTCCGAGATGGAGCACGTCAAATTTGTGATGAAGGGCGGCAAAATCGTCCGCAATGATATAAAGTGAGCGAACTTTTCGGAGACTCCAAATCTCATGAGAGAGAAAATTGCAGTTCTGTTTTTCACGCTGGGAATTCTTCTAACAAGCCCCGCGCTTTCCGCGCAGAGTAGTGGGCAGATCATCCGGCTCGATTCGGCGCTGGACGCTCTGATCTCCCCGAACACGCAAATTGAAAAGGTGGGAGACGGTTTCGGCTTCCTGGAGGGCCCGGTCTGGGTGCATGCTTCGAGTCCTGGCTTTCTGATTTTCAGCGATATTCCCGCCAACGTGATCGACAAGTGGAATCCGCAGGACGGAAAAGTTTCCGTGTTTCTAGAGAAGAGCGGCTTTGCGGGCGCCGATCCGGGCGACGCGGGCTACCAGCTGAACAACGGGCACGCCGTCGTCACGCTGTACGGATCGAACGGCATTACGCTCGACAAAGAGGGCCGCGTCACCTACTGCCAGCATGGGGATCGCACCGTGATGCGTCTCGAAAAGGACGGCAAACGCACCGTGCTCGCCGATCGCTACGAAGGCAAGCGTCTCAATAGTCCGAACGACCTCGTCTACAAATCCGACGGCTCGCTCTATTTCACCGATCCTCCTTATGGGCTGCGCAAATTGGCGGAAGATCCCAAGAAGGAATTACCCTTCTCGGGCGTCTACCGCTGGGCGAATGGAAAGCTGACGCTCGTGAACAAGGATTTCGGCGCGCCGAACGGTCTCGCGTTTTCGCCCGACGAAAAATATCTATACCTCGATGACTCGGCCTCGAAAACGTACTGGCGCTTTGACGTGCAGTCCGACGGTGCCCTCGCCAACAAGACGCTGCTGATCGATGCGTCGTCGAGCAAGGAAGCGGGCGTGCCCGATGGAATGAAGATCGACCGCAACGGAAACATTTATGCCGCGGGGCCGGGCGGCGTGTGGGTGCTCACGCCGGACGGAACGCATCTGGGGACGATTCGTCCGCCCGAGAATCCGGCGAATTTGGCGTGGGGAGATGCGGATGCGAAGACTCTGTATTTTACCGCGGTAACCGGGTTGTACCGACTTCGCGTCAACGTGGCCGGCATTCGGCCGTAACGCCGTGTGAGAGAATCGACGGTGTCATTCTGAGCGAAGCGAAGAATGACAAAACCACGTCAACATAAACTCGCTGATCGAGTTGGGAGATTTTACGATGAAGAAAATTCAACTCGCGATGCTGGCATTGATTCTGTCTGTCGGCGTGCTCGCATACGGCCAGACGAAAAGCGCCGCGTCGGCTAAAAGCGGCGAGGACTGGGCTGCGCTCGACCACAAGTGGCTCGATTCGGAGCGGACGGGCGACCTCGACTACCTCGAAAAATTCTTCGCCGATAGCTACGTTCTCGTTCTGGCCGACGGCACGACTTACACCAAGAAAGAGTGGCTCGACATTCTGCGCGGTCCAGATCGTCCGACGCTCCTCACGCTGAATCCAGAAAAAGTTCAGGCGCATGTATTCGGGAACGTGGCGGTTCTGACCGACCACACGACGATTAAGGGGCACGACAGCAAGGGCAATAGTCTTGACGGCGAGTACAACGTGTTTCGAGTGGTAATCAAGCAAAACGGAAGCTGGCGAGCGACGGGCGTGGTCATGAATCCGGATCTGACTAAGAAATAGGACTAGGTGGCGCAGGCTTTTAGCCTGTGGGGGTTAGTCGCGGCAGGATCGATCCCGCGCTAACTAACCCCCACAGGCTAGAAGCCTGCGCCACTGAAATTCCCGGGAGGAACGCGATGAAGCGCGCGTACGCTGTAGGGATAACGATTCTGATGATTGTCGCGTCCGGCGTGGCGGTGCTGGGGCAGGCGCAGCAGAAATCCGCGACCCAGGGCGAGGACGTCGCCTCCACGGTTTCCATTCTCGACCATATCTGGCTGGACGCGGCGCGCAACCACGACGGCGAAACCGCGGCGTGGCTCTTCGCCAACGATTTTGTGGAAATTCATCCGGGTGGATTTCTCGTCGACAAGAAGGGGCAGGTCGACATGATCAGCAATACGATGCTCGGCGATCTTCGGATTCAGTCGTCCGATATTCAGGTTCGGTACGCCTCGCCGGATGTTGCCGTGCTGACGGACACCACCACGATTCACGGGACGCAGGGTGATGTTCCTTACGATGGGCAGTATCGCGTGATGCGTGTTTTCGTGAAGCAGCATGGCCGCTGGCGCGCGGCGGGCGCGGGACTTGCGCGCTTGCCTGCGCAGTAGGGCTGATTCCTCAGTCTTGGCCTTGAACCTCAGAGATCATTCTATTTGGTTGCTGGCTGCTGTGTTTGTAAGGCCGCAAACTTTCGGAGTTCAGCTTGTTGCTCGAGATTCAAGTATTTCTTTCCAAAGATGAAGATGGTGTTGCTCGCGAAGAACACAAACATGTCTTGGTTCTCTCCTTTTAAGAGCACCCCGGGCCATTGCACGCGCCAGCTTCGGAATTTTCCGACAACCTCGAAACCATCTTCATTCACATCGGCGCGATATAGCTCACCGGCAAGGCGCTGCTTTGCATAGGCGCGACGGAGGTAGCGAGCTGGAAAAAAGCACGCGATTCCCGCCCAAACCCACCAGACTCCGATGCCCGCAAGCAGAATGGGCGACAGGTCAACGAGTTTCTCGCGGACTGCGACGAGTGCAAGAAAAATTCCTGAGGCCGTCCAAATCAGCCCGGTCTTGATATGCTTGTTCCCGGTGGTCAATCGATGGTATAGCAGTTGGCCGGCCACAAACTCATCGACTCCGATTTCGTAATCGAATTGCATGCGCAGTCTCAGTGACCGAAGTAGATTACTATTGGATCATAGCCGACGCACGCCGAGGTGATCTGCCAGTTCGTCGAGAATCTTGCGCTGGCCTTCGTTCAGCGGCACGCCGTGCGCGATGCGCTCGCGGTAGATTTGCTCCGAGCGTTCGCCGGGCAGGCGCACTTCGTCGACTCCGGGCAGAGTCGGAGACGCCTTCATCACTTCCCACACTTCGTCCACTTTCGCTTTGAAAGCGGGCACGTCCGAGAAAGCCGCAATATCCACGGCGAGAATCGCTTGACCCGTATTGCTCGGCGTTTTTGAGTCCACCGTGTAGTCGATCACGTCGCGGCCGAATGCGGCGCAGTTCAGCGTTCCGGCAAGCAAGCCGATCATCAGCGCGAAGCCGTATCCCTTTGGGCCGCCGATCGGAAGCAGAAAGCCTTCGCTCGCGCGCTTCGGGTCGGTTAAGGGTTTTCCTTCGCGGTCGATCATCCAGCCTTCTGGCATCGGCTCGCCGCGCTGCGCCTTGAGGCGAATTTTTCCAAACGCGGTATTCGTCGTGGCCATGTCGAGGACAATTGCACCATGCCGTGAAGCCGGAACCGCGATGGCAATAGGATTCGTGCTGAGCAGAACTTCGGTCCCGCCCCACGGTGGTACGAGATTGGTGTTGCCCACGCAGAAGTACATTCCGATCATGTCCCGGGCCGCGGCCATCCGCGGATAAAGCTGCGCGGGGCCGGCGTGATTGCTGTGGCGCGTTCCTGCCCAGCCGATGCCGCACTGGCGTGCCTTCTCGATGGCCAGCTCCGTGGCGCGCTTCATGACGAGGTGGCCGAGCCCGTTGTCCCCGTCGAGGAGAGCCGTACCGGGGCGATTTTCGACGGCGCGAATCTCGGCCCGGGGATTGACCGCGCCGCCCTGGATTTGCTTCACGTATTGCGGCAAGCGAAAAACGCCGTGCGCGTCCGCGCCGCGCGCATCCGATTCGGCCATCAAGCCGGCCACCACGCGAGCGTCCTCCGGAGGAACACCGGCGGCCGCCAGCGATCGAGCGATGAAATCGGTCAGCGCGTCGATGGCGACGAGCGGGCGGCTTGCCGCCGGTTGTGCGGATTCACTCATGCGTGCTCTCCGTCGCGTTCATTTGCACGACGCGGGAATTCCTCTGTTCTTGGATTGAAGAACTAAGCGACGCGCTCAAAGATGCCCGCCGCGCCCATGCCCCCGCCGATGCACATGGTGACCATGCCGTAGCGCGCATTGCGCCGCTCCAGCTCGCGCAGGATGGACGCAGTCAGCTTCGCCCCGGTGCATCCGAGTGGATGCCCGAGAGCGATCGCGCCGCCATTGGGATTCACTCGCGCCGGATCGAGTCCCGCCTCCTGCATCACGGCCAGAGACTGCACGGCAAACGCTTCGTTCAGCTCGATCACGTCGATCTGATCGAGCTTCAAGCCCGCAAGCTTCAGCGCTTTGGGGATCGCGAAGGCCGGTCCGATGCCCATAATCTCTGCGGGGACTCCCGCGGTGGCAAATGCCACAAACCGCGCCATAGGCTTCGCGCCGAGGGCCTGCGCCTTCTCGGCGCTCATCACGATGGTGGCCGCCGCGCCGTCACTCGTCTGCGAACTATTGCCCGCCGTCGTCGTGCCGCGCGCGTGAAACGCGGGCTTGAGCTTCGCGAGGGCCTCCATGCTGGTATCGGCGCGCGGCCCTTCGTCTACTTCGAAGACTGCCGTGGTCGTCTTGGCCTTGGCTGCTGCGGCGCCTCCCGCGCCCACCTTTTGCGATCCGTTCGAGCCGTTCATGACGGCCGTAGTGCGCACCTCGACGGGCACAATCTCATCCTTGAATTTGCCCGTCGCGATCGCGGCCAGGGCCTTCTGGTGGCTTGCTAGCGAAAAGGCGTCAGCCTTCTCGCGCGTGATGCCATATTTCTTCGCCACGTTTTCGGCGGTCAGGCCCATGCTGAGGTACGCGTCCGGGTAATGATCCATGAGCCAGGGATTGGGGGACACCTTGTTGCCGCCCATCGGAATCATGCTCATCGATTCCGTTCCGCCGGCCAGGATCACATCGGCCGCGCCTACCATGATGCGTTCCGCAGCCATGGCAATCGCCTGCAGGCCCGAAGAGCAGAAACGGTTGATCGTGATTGCGGGAACCTCGGCAGGCAGACCGGCGCGCTGGCTCGCGATGCGGGCGACGTTCATGCCCGCTTCGCCTTCGGGCATGGCGCAGCCCAGGATCACGTCCTCGATTTCCCTGGGGTCAAGCCCCGGGACGCGCCGAATCGCCTCCTGCATGGCGATCGCTGCCAAGTCATCCGGCCGCGTGGCGCGTAGCGTGCCCTTGAATGCCTTGCCCACCGGCGTGCGTACTGAACTTACGATGACGGCTTCTCTCATGTTCGTGACTCGCTTCTCTGGATTCGTAACTCGTAATTCGCGAACACAGCATTGGATGCCCCGGCATTCGAAATGAACCACGATCCGATAACCCTAACGTAGCACACCTTTTATGGCGATCATGAGGGTTCGCGAGAAAGGTTCCAACTGTCGCCAGTTGGATCGCGGCGCTCAGTTGGAACGAAATCCGCGCCGCAACCACATTCGTGCTGCAAGGCTCAGCGATCAGACGTGCTATCCTCGGCGTTTCCTTATGCGCCGTCGTACCCTGATTACCCCTCCTATCAAATGGCGGATGACCGCCCTGCCGGTCGCGCCGCCGTCGATTCCCGTGATCGCCGAGCGCGGCGGGACGCAGCTTCGCACGCCAAAGCCGACGATCGTGACGGACACGCGCGAGCAGAATCCATTTTCATTCGAACGGTTTCACAGCTGGTTTTCCGGCATCGAGAGGCGCGCGCTCGAAGTCGGCGACTACTCAGTGGCGGGACTGGAAGACCGCTGCGTCGTGGAGCGCAAGGACCTGAACGATCTCGTGCGCTCGTTCGGAATGGAGCGGCCCGCGTTCATCAAGCGCCTGAGGCGCATGAGCGAATTCCCGGACCGCCTGCTGGTCGTCACCGCGCCGCTCAGCCAGATCAAGTCGCGGTACGAGCACAGCCCCGCAAATCCCAACCAAATCACGCAATCGCTGATCGCGACCCTGGCCGGCCTGCGCGTCCCGTTCCTCTGCGTGGACACGCAAGAACTGGGCGAAGAAATCGTCGCCTCGTTCCTGTATCAAGTCCACCTGTATCACTGGCTGGGAACAAACGGCCACGGCCGCCGACTGGCCGATGACGACTTATAGTTTTCTCCGCAAAGAACACGCCGACGACCTATTTCTCCGGAGCATACACCGCGATGCAGCCTTGCTTTTCGGGCAAGCCGAAGAGGACGTTGCACGCATCCTCGGCTATCGTCTGAGTGGGAATCGCGATTGGTACAAAGACGTGATCGTTGCGGCTGTACGCGGTGACGGAGTGTGCGCCGGGGCCGGCGGGCAAAGTGGAAATGAGCTTGCCCGTTACGGCGTCGATCACGCTGAGGTTTGGCGGGGCGCTGTTGCCGGTCGCGGCGTAGAAATGATTGTCGCCGGGGTTGTACCAGACTTCGTCGGCGCCGTGCGTGCCTTCGATTGTTGTGATCATTTTGCCCGTGGCCGCGTCGATCACGATCAGCGGCCTGCCGCCCCCGCAGCCGACGAGGAGATGCTGCGCGGGACCAAGAGCGAGGCCCGACCCGCATCCCGGTGTTGAGTAGGTCGTCTCCACAACGGGCGATTTCGGATGGCTGAGATCGAGCACGGCTACTTCGGCGGCGCGATCCTTGCCCGGGACGGTGACCAGCATCCGCCCGCCTTTGAGGCCCGCATCCCACAAGGGCTGCTCAAATCCTGTCGCGTCCGGGAAGGGAATCTTGGCCAGCAGATCGTAGGGTGGGTCGGACGAAATGATCGAGGCGAAGGGCGGGTGCTCCTCTGGATTTCCTACCACAACTACATGGTCCTTCGGGTCGAAGCCGAGTTCGTCGGCGCGGCAGACGGCGCCCGTGGAGATGGTGGCGACGGGCATCACGTCCTTGAACGGCGGCTTGGCGTTCGTGAGGTCGAACACCTTCACCGTGCCGTGCGCGTCGTCCGCCCAGAGGTGATTATCGGGCGTGACCATGACGCCGTTCGGTCCCATGCCCTCGATGCGCCCGCAGGGATCGTCGGCTGCCGGGATTCCGTGGAAGCCGGAAATCCGGCCGATGAACAAATCGTTTTCGGCGTCGAACACGTCCACGGCGGCATTGCCGGACTCGGCGAGGTAATACCGGCCGCGCGGCTCGTCCACCCAGCTAATGTCAAAGCGAATCGGGTTCCCCGGCACAAGGATTGCGCCGGCGAGGGTCAGATTCTTTTTCACGGCCGCGCCGGAATGCGCGACAGCTGGTTTTGACGTCAGGCGATCGCGCGGCGGCGCCTGACGAGCATACAGGTTTAGAAGGACCGACAGAGCTAGTGTGACCATCCCGACCGCGACGCATCTCGATGTCATCTTTTTCCGCCCCCTGCTGTTTAGGATCGCTGTGAACTCAACGGCGAGCACAGGCTCGAATTGAGCGCGATTCTACCAGCAATTGGGGCGACCGCAGCAATCTTGCACAGCGCGGGACAGCAGAGATGAGGATTCTCTAACGCATGAGTCAGACCGCAGGCGGGCTTCTGAGGCACAACTCCTCAAAGCCCGCTCCAGTCATCGAGACACACGCGAAGAGCCTACTCCGCTCGGTGAGCGGTAAATTTAGTTCTGGTTGACTTGAACAGCGATCTGCTCGGACGCCGGGGACTTGCGCGCCTGTTCACGCTGGGCGTTCGACCAGCCCGACGTGAAGTCGACGTGATAGCCGGGCAGATCCAGCGAGTTGACCACGCGATTGTCGCTGTTGAGGTTCAAAGCGGCGCCTCGGCAGGTTTCGCAGGCCGACTGCGCGAAGACCAGCACGTCCAACGCCTTGTTCGAGCCGCGCACGGTGAGCAGTCGCGCATCCGACTGCGTATGAACCATCTTGAAGGTATAGTTTCCGGCGGGCAGAGTCGTACCCTTCCACTCGATCGGATGGGGCAGCTTAAAAGAGCCGATCATCAAATCATTCGCGCGAACGCCGGAGGACAAAACACCGGCCGCGAGCAGTCCTGCAATTACGAGAGTCTTCGATACGTATCGCATTGGCTTCCAGGCCTCCTGGGACATGGAGTGTTCCGGCTGATTTCAACCAGTTCACTTGTTAGTTTTAAGTGCGGGAACGATGGTCGCTTGCCGGTGTGGAGGCGCCCATGGTACCGACGTACTGCGAAGTATGCAAAGCCGAACCTGTACGGAAGGCCATCTTGACTCGCCCGAGCAGTCTCCGCGCTGCGAAGTCACACGCAGGAAGCCACTTGGCACGAATGATGCTTTGCGGGGAGCCCGTCGAGAGCGGGCAGGCGTAGTGGCTAATCCGATACAAATGTTAGGTAATTTGCGCTTCATGAAGGCGAGAAGATCATTCGCGGGCGATTCTGACCAACTCCCTTCGTGTCTTTCGTGGCATCCCCGGCCAAATACCCGTAGCTCTTGCGGCTTCATACCCCGAGAATTGAAGTGGGAAGGAACACCACACTTGCGCCGTTTGCCTTTGTTTCACATGTTGCTGGGATTGATTGCACTCGCCGGGATTGGGTGCCAGGGTCCTTCGTCCATCGGGCGGGCCAAGGAATCGCGTGCCCCGACGATCGTCAAGGAACCGGCGCGTGTGGTGACGCGGACGTTCGATCCGGCGAATCCGCCGGCTGACATGCCGCCATTGGCTTCGAGCGATGAAATTGCCCAGTGCGAATCCGACTTCACGGCGAATGCCAACGTGGGCGGGCAGGCGCAGCGCACGGATTCGACGCACGCCGTCATCACCGTCAGCCAGATCAGCATCACGCTTCAGCTCAACGTGATCATTTGGGTGCCCGAAGGCGTCTCCCAGCGCGTGATGGATCACGAGCAGGGCCATCGGCAGATTTCGGAATACTACTACCAGAGCGCGGACAATCTCGCCGCGCAAATCGCCGCGAATTACATGGGCAAGCAAGTCACGATCAATGGCCCCGATCTCGATGCAGCGTTCCACAAGGCGTTGCAGGACATCGGCGGCGAAATCACCGAGGAATACGACAAGCAACTGGATCCCAACCCGGCGCAGCTTCTGTACGACTCGATCACGGATCACAGCCGCAACGATGTCGCGGTTCAGGACGCGGTCGAACACGCCGTGAAGAACGTTGCGGTTGAGTCCGGCCAGCCCGCCGGCGCCGATCCACCGGAGCGCCAGTAGCCCCTTTTCTCGGCGCCAGCTCAGTGCGCGGCAGACGCGGGCGGTCCAGCGAAAAGCTTCAAGCGGGAAACGATCGCATTCATGGCCAGGTCGAAATTCTTGTCACGATTCCCGAGCAGAATGGCGCCGCGCACGTACTCGATGAAACTCCACAGGGTGACGTGAGTCTTGGGATCGAGCAGCCGCAACCGGAGCTGGCCGAGAACCGGCAGTTTCAGTCCTGTATCCGTCAAATTCCAGCTGATCTCGAGGATCAGGTCGGCATTTTCAGGAGACCACACGATTTCGTAACGTCCCCAGGACTTCAGGGCGCCGTAAAACTCGTTGTACGGACGGTCGGGGCCGCCGCTGAAAACCGTATCGTCAATTACGTTCTCGAAGCTTTCTCCACCGGCGTTTGAAACGAAAACCTTCTGCGCCGCACCGATTTGATCCGGGACGGGTGCCGGCGCCGGCATTTTGGATTGCTGGGCGCCGAGCCCGGAAGCCAGTGCGAGGAGTGCGCCGGCTGTCACTAGAATCCGCACTTTGTTCGCTCTCAAGTTTGCCTCCAGTCGGAAACGGAATCGCATTCCTGCTTCGGAGCGCCCGACCGCCCGAATAACCAATTTTCAACTGCTCCGATCGGTTAGACGGTCGGCGCATTGCGATGGTTGCGTTCAAAAGCCAACGAGGAGACGCCGTCGCTACCAGGTCTCTGGAAATGAGATCGCGGCTAGTTCCTTAGTGGCTTGCCGGTCTTCAGGGTGTGCGCGATGCGCTCCTGCGTCTTACGCTCGCCGCAGAGGGAGACGAACGCTTCGCGCTCGAGGTCGAGAAGGTACTGCTCACTGACTACCTGCGACGAAGTGAGCGCGCCGCCGGCGAGAATGTGCCCCAGCTTGCGCGCGACCAGCGCATCGTATTCCGAAATGTATTCGCCGCGAAGCATCATGTGCACCGCGAGCTTAGCGGCAGCTTCGAACTCCTCGCCGAGGACGCGAATCGACGGCTCGCCGGCGGCGGGCGCGGTTTGCCGCCATTCGCTGCGCACGAGGCCGAGGGCCGTTTCTTTCGCGTCGGCGACCAGGCGATCTAGGTTCATGGCCACGAGGTCGGCGCGGCGCAGGTAGCCCAGCTCGCGCGCCTCTTCGCCGCTCGTCGAAACTTTCGCCATCGCGATGTTCTCGAACACAGGTTTCAAAGCGTGGAAGAGATCAATATCCTCTTCGCCTTCGGCGCGCTCGTTGGCGCGGATGATCATTTCTTTCGTGCCGCCACCGGCGGGAATCAGGCCCACGCCCGTCTCGACGAGGCCAATGTAAGCTTCCGCCGCGGCGTGGATGCGCGTGCCGTGCAGCACCACTTCGCAGCCGCCGCCGAGCGCGAGGCCCTGCGGCGCGACGACCACCGGCTTCGGCGCGTGCTTGATCGCCAGGGTCGTGTTCTGGAACTGGCGCACGGCGAGATGCAGATCGTCCCACTCCTGTTCCTGCGCGGTCATCAGGATGAGCATCAGGTTGGCGCCGGCGGAAAAATTCACTCCCTGATTGGCGATGACCATGGCGTCAAAATCGGAGCGCAGGCGCGCCAGGCCCTTGTGGATCATCGAGAGCAGGTCGCCGCCGATGGCGTTCATCTTGGCGTGAAATTCGCAGCACACGACGCCGTCGCCCAGATCGATCAGGCTCGCCCCGGAATTCTTCTCGATTTCCTTTGAACGCTCCTTGAGCGATTTCAGAAGAATGATGCCCGCGGGCTGTGGCGCGGGCTTGTAGGCTTTGCCGGCAAGATCGAAGTACGAAGTCTCACCTTGCGCCGATTGATAGAAGGATTTTTTTCCGGAGGAGAGGAGTCCAGTAACGAGCGGGGGCAGCGACTGGCCTTCCTTCTCAAGCTGCTTCGCCGCGCCCTCAACGCCGATGGCGTCCCAAACTTCAAACGGCCCGAGCTCCCAGCCAAACCCCCAGCGCATGGCGCGATCCACGTCCAGGATCGAATCGGAAATTTCCGGTACGCGGCGCGCGGCGTAGAGGCACATACCGGAGAGCACGCCCCAGATGAATTTCTGCGCCTTGTCGCCGTCCTTGCCTTCCAGAGCCGGAGCGGTGAGCATGCGCAGGCGCTCGCGCGTGTCCTCGATCGCTTTTCCCGCTTCGATCGAAGCGAAGCGCGCCTTCTGCTGCGAGCGATATTCCATTTTGGCGGGATCGAGCGTCAGGATTTCCGAGTCGCCGCCGGATTTCTTCACGCGCTTGTAGAAGCCGCTGCCCGTTTTATCGCCCAGCCATCCGCGCCGCGCCATTTCCTCGAGAAGCGGCGGCACGCGGTACACTTCACGCGATTCGTCGTCCGGGATGTTGTCGTGAATGTTGCGGATTACGTGGAGCAGGATGTCAATCCCGACGATGTCCGCCAGGCGAAACGTCGCCGACCGTGGCCAGCCCAGCGCGGGCCCCGTGCACGCGTCCACTTCCTCAAACGTCATGTCCAGCTCGTTCATCAGCCGCATGGCGTTCAGCATGGAGAACGTTCCGACGCGATTGGCGATGAAATTGGGCGTGTCCTTGGCGACCACGACGCCTTTGCCAAGCTTGTGATCGCAGAATTCCGAGAGCGCCTCGATCACTTCGGGGCGAGTTCCCGATCCCGGAATAATTTCGACGAGTTTCAGGTAGCGCGGCGGGTTGAAGAAGTGCGTTCCCGCCCAGTGCTGCTGCCATTCGTCAGGCATTCCTTCGGCGATCCGGCGCACGGGCAAGCCGGAAGTATTCGTGGTAACGATCGTGCCGGGCTTGCGAAGTTGCGCCACGCGGGAAAACAGCGATCGCTTGATCTCCAGATTTTCCGCGACGGCTTCGACGATCCAGTCGGCCTCGGCGCAGAGTTTCAGGTCATCTTCGAAATTGCCGGTGACGATGCGGTTTTCGAGGCCGCGCGTGAAGAACGCCGCAGGCTTGGCCTTGGCCGCCGCTGCGAGTCCGGCGCGAACGATGCGGTTGCGGACTTCCGGGCCAGTAAGCGCAAGGCCGCGCTTCTGCTCGTCGAGTGTCAACTCCGCCGGCGCGATATCCAGGAGCGCGCACCACACGCCCGCGTTCGCCACGTGCGCGGCGATGCGCGCGCCCATCGTGCCCGCGCCCAGGACCACAACTTTTTCGATTGCTCGCTTTGCCATGTCTGCTAGTTTAGGCCCAATGCCCGTGCGCTAGTGCGCCATTCTGACGGTGAATCCACCAAGATCGGAAGGTCCGAAGCCAATGCAGGTTACAGAACCGACAATCCGGGGTCAACGGGAAACGCCTGGCGCCTCATTTCGAGTTAATCTTGTCTAATACCAGCGATGGCCGAGAGCAATCCCAAGAAGGTCCTTCACTGGCTTCAGAACGCGGTTGGCCGCGTCCGTGAGTTTGCCTATGCTGAGGCTCCCGCGTCCCCGCAAGCGCAACCGCGCCCGCGCCTCGGCGTGGCGCTTGGCGGAGGATTCGCGCGCGGCATCGCCCATCTGGGCGTTCTTCGCGTTCTCCAGGAAGAGCAAATCCCCGTTGACGTCGTGACCGGAACAAGCGCCGGCGCCATGCTGGCCATTGCCTACGCCAGCGGCCACAGCATCGCGGAAATCGTGCTCCAGGCGCGCGCCACCCGGTTCAAGGATTTCGGCAATTGGAAGCTCTCCTGGCTGGGACTGGCCTCCAACCAAAAGCTGGAGCACTACCCGCGCAAATTTCTCGGTGTGAGCACGTTTGAAGATTTGAAAATCCCGCTGGCCATTGCGGCGACCGATCTTGCTTCGGGAGAGGCGGTCTATTTCTCACACGGGCAGCTCGGCCCGGCGCTTCGCGCCTCCTGCGCCTATCCCGGCATGTTCGTCCCGGTCGAAATCGAGGGACGCTTCCTCGTGGACGGCTTCCTCGCGGCGCCCGTTCCGGTCGATGCGGCCCGAGGCCTCGGGGCTGATGTCGTGATTGCCGTGTTTCTCGAAGCCGCCAACAACCGCAAGCCCTCGAGCGTCGTGGACGTGATCGGGCTTGCTTTTGCGATCCTGCAGCGGCACGCCGACCTCGAATGGAGGCGCGCCGCCGACATCATCATCGAGCCGAACGTGAAGGATTTTCTTTGGGACGATTTTGAAAAGACTGCCGAGCTGATCGCGGCGGGCGAAGCCGCGGCTCGAGCGGCGCTGCCGAAAATCCGCATGGCGCTAGCCGCGAAGTCCAACCGCGAAGTTCCAGAGATGAAAACCGGCCGGATGTAGAGCTACCATAACCCAAATGGAGCGGCCGATCTCGACGGCTTGCTCGCCGCGCGACCGGCCGCTCTTGTGGCGCGAACTCATCATCTAGAAGACGAACCGCGCAAGCAAATAGATCGTGTTGTTGGAGGAGGCGTTGCGGCCCGCTCCGTCATAATTTGTCGCGGCGCCGTTGAAACGCGTGTAGCCCGTGTACTGGAACGTCAGCCCGATGTTCTGCACCGGCCACCAGGAGACGTTGCCGATATAGCCCGCGCTCTTCGGGTCACCGTTTGTATTCCCAGTGACGGCGCCCGGCGGATAGAGTGCCGTGTCAGATGATCCGTCTATATTGAACCAACCGAACGTCGCGGAATACTTGTCGCCGAGGTGGTACTCCGCGTTCACCTGGGCGGTATTCAAGTGGTGCTGAACAATCGGATCTGTGAGACTGGCGGCTGTCGCTACAAGGGCAGTATTCTCGCGTATGTACGTCCCGCGGAGCGAAACCACGTCACCTCTAAATTGAGGAATGACCCGGTCATATTGGAAATCGAAGGCCCAATCGGTATAAGAGTCCTCCAGACCGGTGATACTTCCCGGGGTCGACTTCATGTGCATTCCATACGTGCCAACCATGAAATTGTTGTTCGTAGAGTTCTGCTGCCAGGCCAGTCGCCAGTAAGGAGCGACCCCGCGAATGTTAATGCTGAGGGGATTTTGGTTGGCGTCGACCCCCGTATTTGGAAGAGGAGCCCCGATGTGCGCGGAACGGTAGATGGTCGCGTCCAGATACAGGTGATTATTCCACATGGCATAGCCGCCGACGCCCGCGACGTCTTGCGCCAACCCGCCGTTGATGATGGCGCCGGCGGTCGGGCCGGGCGCCCAATCGCTGCTCACCCAGGGGAATCCCCAGGCTGGCGTGCTGTTCCAAAGATCCTCCACCGTGGGGTTGTTGTTCAGCGTGATTCCAAAGGCGAGGTCCTTCGAAAACAGCTTGGTGGAATTGGCGTAACGAATGTCGGTGTTGTCCCACGTAAAATGGTCGCCCTGGCTTGAGTAAGTTACTTGGATGAAGCTCCCAACGTGCGTAGCCCACGCTCCTGCGAGGAAGAGGGAAGCCTGCTGCGGAAACTCAAAGCTACCATTCTGGGAGGGCAACGGGGGGCCGGTCTGCTGAGGCACAACTTGCGGAGATTTCAAATTGGTGAATGAGGCATCGAACAGCACCGAAAGTGGAAAGGACTCCAGGATGTTCAACGCACTCGTGTTTCCTTTACCCGGCGAAGTGACCGTGGGCTTCCCGGTCATCGTATAGCCGTTCAGCTTGAACGCGCGCCCCAGTGGCGTCAGTTCAGGCGGCATGTAATGGCACGATTTGCACGGAAACCCGGTCTGCCGCGCATAGCTGGGAATCGCGGACGCCGTGGGCGCCTCAATGAACAATACAAAGAACACGGAAAACAACATTCCAACT
>Ga0210401_10000127_pt1 | contig 88651 bp, 87 predicted proteins | sample IncBWH32MmetaG_FD_150866 | JGI IMG/M metagenome (GOLD analysis project Ga0210401, IMG submission 150866) | Forest soil microbial communities from Barre Woods Harvard Forest LTER site, Petersham, Massachusetts, United States - Inc-BW-H-32-M | ecosystem: Environmental > Terrestrial > Soil >...
GCGCTGCCGACTATTGCGGCAGCAGCTTTGTTCTTGGTATTTGCATCATTCACACCAGCCGCTCTTGCCCAGCCGCAGTCCCTGTTGACGCACCATGTGCGTGAAGTGACTCTCAATGGGCAGGCCCCGTTCGTTGGCCGGCTCCCCGCAACCCAGTCCATGCGCATCGACATTGTTCTGCCAGTGCGCGAAGGGTTAGATAGTTTCTTGCATGAGCTCTACAATCCGTCCAGCCCATCCTTCCGGCAGTTCCTCACGGTCGAACAGTTCACCGAGAGGTTCGGCCCCAGCCAGCAGGATTTCGACGCCCTGATCCGTTTCGCGAAAACCAACGGCCTTACCGTGACCGGTGGCTCCCGTGATTCCATGGACGTGCAGCTTAAGGGCTCGGTCGCGACCATCGAGACCGCCTTCCACGTATAACCATGGGTCTCTATCACGACCCCATCGAGAACCGCAACTTCTATGCCCCGGACCGGGAACCCACCGTGGACCTGCCTTTCCAGCTCTGGCACATCACTGGCCTGGACAACTATTCGATCCCGCGTCGTGCCACTCGTGCGTAGAGATTCGAAGGTGAATCCCCTGCCACAACCGGCTCCTGTCCTGGAGCCTCCTTTTGCGGCAGCGACACGCGGGCAGCTTACTACCAGCGAACCGCTCTCACCGGCAAGGGCCAGAACATCGGTTTGCTGGAGTTCTTCGGATTTGACATAGCCGACGTGAATACCTACTACACGAACGCGAAGCAAAAAAGGACCGCCAAGGTCATAGGCGTTTCCACGGATGGAAGCTCCATCAAATGCCTCGCTTCGCAGGGCTGTGACGATACCGAACAGACCATTGACATCACCCAGGCGCACGGCATGGCCCAGGCGTGACCGCGGTCTACCTATACCTCAGTAACAAGAGCGATACCGCCATGTTGAGTGGCATGTCTTCGCGTAACCGGTTGACCCCAAGACCGACAATCCCTTTTTCATGAAGATGGCGGCTCAGGGCCAGAGCTTCTTTCAAGCGGCCGGCGACAGTGCCGCATGGAAGGCGGGACAGTTCGTCTGGCCGCAGGAGTCTCCGTTAGTCATCTTTGTCGGTGGCACGGACTTAACCACGAAAGGCGCGGGCAAGGCCTGGGCGTCGGAAACCGTTTGGGTCGACGGCGGCGGTGGCATTTCTCCCGACCACTTCGCGATTCCGAGTTGGCAGAAACTTAAAGGAGTAATCACCAAGGCCAACGAGGGCTCCACGAAATTTCGGAACGGCCCGGACGTCTCCGCCAACTCGAATTTCACCTTCTACGTCTGCGCCGACCAAAGAGCTTGCACCGCAAACAACTTTGGTGGGACCAGTTTTGCCGCGCCCATGTGGGCCGGCTACCTGGCTCTGGCCAATCAGCAGGCAAAAGCCCATGGCGATAAACCGCCCGGCTTCATTAACCCAACCATTTATCCGCTGGGCTTGGGGAAAGGCTATTCCACCGACTTCCACGACATCACCGTCGGAAGCAACGGCTTTCCCGCGACAAAAGGCTACGATTTTGCCACGGGATGGGGTAGTCCAAACAAGTCCGGCCTGATTAACGCGCTGGCAAAGTAGATTGCTCGCGCGGCTCCAATTTCGGTCAAACGGGAATTAAGTATTTCGCAGCTTGTTTAACCTCAAGCCCGCTCCTCCCGGAGCGGGCTTTTTTCACCAGCGCGGCCGCGTCCGAACTATCCCGCCACATCTTACCAAGTATTTCCAAGGTCGCGCGCACGACTTTGCGTAATAGCTGCAATATCTTGCCTACACCAAGACTTTTGACAACTTTCAGATTGACTTCCATCCCAATCACGTCCAAAATTGCCTGTCTTTTTCGCCGCCCCCGCGGAAGTCATTCTGACCGCCAAGAGAAACAGGTTGAGATTTCTTGCCGTCATTAAATCCTGTAACGCCTCCGGCAGCAGATCCGCCACGCGGGAATAACCGGGATGCTTAGAATCAAATTCCAACCCAATCAAGAAGCCAAACAAGGAGATGCTTCAATGAACAGACGTTTTGCTACCCTTAGCCTGCTCGCCACACTGCTACTGGCTTGTGCCAGCTCAGCCTTCGCCCAAGATACCGAGACCGATCCTTCGGCGAAACCAGAGCCGCGCTTTACTGCCGTACAGCACCCAGAATTGGCTTCGCCGGTTCCCGGCAAGCAACTGGTCCAGTGGAACGGCAGCTTCACCGACCTGACCCACGTGAAGCGCACCTTCACCATGGCCGGCACCAATCCCTCGACGACCGACGTCACCACCACCTTCACCGTGTGGGTCATCCCAGTCAAGTTCGTTTACAACGCCAGCCACGGGAACAAGACCTTTGATCCGAACAAACACAAACTGTCGAACGGACGCACGGTGACTCAGAACACTCTAAAATCGCCCCTGTTCAACGCCGGCATCGACTTCAAACAGGGCGCGACCGACCTGGGTAACACCCAGTACATTGACGCCTTCCAGCGCGGCACCTGGTGGGGAAAGAACGTCAAGAAGAATAACAAATACCACGTTCTGCTAAAGACCGTACTCAAGCCCGAGCAGACCATCAACTGCACCGACGCCAGCTGCCAGGTCGACACCTTTCATTTCGGTACTGACCCGAATATTACTGCGGGCCTCGCCGACATCAACTACTACGACAACCTGGTCCAGGGTTTCATGACCAAACTGGGGGCTACCCCGGACATTGTCCCGCTGTTCATCTGGAACGACGTTTACCTGACGTCGGGAGGAATAGGGTTGAACTTCTGCTGCATCGGCGGCTACCACGGCACCAACGGCCCCCCGCCGGCTAGCCAAACCTATACCAACGCAGCCTACGCAGACGTTAAGACATTCTCACAAGACGTCTCCGCGATGTCTCACGAACTCGGCGAGTGGATGGACAACCCGTTCTTCGGCACGAACACCGTGGGATGTACGGACAATAGCCAACTGGAAGTAGGCGACCCGCTCGAGGGCGGTCCCAACTATGGAGCCTTCCCCTACAAGCTCAATGGTTTCACTTATAACCTGCAGTCGCTGGTATGGATAGGCTATTTCGGTGCCCCCAGAAGCGACTCGGCGAACAAGTGGCTTGCCTTCCAAAATGACGAACCGCACGTTTGTCCGGGCCAGTAAATTCCTCATAGCCTGCAAGCCCGCTCCCTGCGGAGCGGGCTTTTTCTTCTGGTCCTTGAGTTTGCATATTACATGCAACACTTTTCCTCGACAGCAAATATTCATGAACTTTCTGATTGACTTCGATAGCAAGCCCGTTGAGAATCGCATGGCCCCTGCTGTGCCCCCTTAGGATAGTCATCGTGGGATGCTGAGAAGCATTTGGCGGAGAATTTCTCTGCCGTCACGCAAGACGTATAGCTCCCGCCAATCGGGGACGGAGTATGGCAAAGCTGAATGTACAAAATCGAATTCCAAGCCACTCAACAAGCCAAAAAGGAGATGTTTCAATGCAACGTAAAGTTTTAGCCAGGACGAGTTGGACAATAGCAGCCATTGCCCTCGCCGCGACGTTTATCGCCGGAGCCAGCTTTGCCCAGAACATCAACGTAAACGCGGTTCCAAAATATACTGTGCTTCACCCTGAGCACCCGGTGGACGTTGCAGAGATGCAGCGACTTGCTGAGGCCGGTGCCGCCCTGCCAACCTGGACGGGCAACTTCACCTATAAAGGAACTAAGTATCCCTACACGATGATCGGAACGAATCCCGCCAAGGGCTCGGCCACCACGACCCTGAACATGGTTATCATTCCGCTCATTGTCAAGGTTCCAGGCCAAACCTTCGATCCAACGAAGCCGATACAGAAAGCCTGCGGAACCGGCACGGCCGAAGGGCTCACGCTGGCTTCGCCCATCTTCTCAAACAAAGTGAACTATACGGTCGGCGGCACGAACTTGGGAACCACGCAGTATGAAGACGCCGTTCAACGAGGCGAGTTTTGGTCCAGCGTGAAGTCGAAGTCTCCCAACTATCACGTGATTCTCAAATACAAGGTCGCAGCCACGCAGACGCTGACCGATTCTTCAGGACAGCTCAACAAGGGAACGTGCGGCAACTTTGCCGGAGTTGACATCAACCTGTTTGATGGCGAGGTTCAGTCGATCATTGCCAAGCTGAAGCTCACAGCCAACGAATTCCCCTACATCATGACTTACGATGTCTTCGAAACCGAGAACGGAGGATGCTGCGTACTCGGCTACCACAGCGTAACCAATAGCGGGATCGCTTATGGTACCGGCTCGTATGGCGACGTTCCATTCCAATGCCTCGGTTGCGGTGTTCACGGATTTACCGACGTTGTGACCATCAGCCACGAGATCGGCGAAACCATCAACGATCCCTACACGAACAACGCCGTGCCGCAATGGAAGTCCGCGTACGCGCCGCAGTACGGGTGCAGCGGTGCTCTCGAAGTCGGAGATCCTCTTGCCGGAGATCCCGTCGCGGTAAAAGTTCCGGGGAATAAACATCAATACTACGTTCAGGACCTGGCCTTCGAACCCTGGTTCGCGTTGGTCGCAAACGGGAAATCGACTTCAGTGAACCATTGGTATTCCATGTTCAACACCTATCTGAAGACGATTAGCACCAACGAACACGCTCAGTGCGCCGAGTAACGAAGAAACAACTCGGTAAAACCGTTCGTGCTCAAGAGCCCGCTCCTGTGGAGCGGGCTCTTCGAATTTGCGCAATAGCTGCAATAGTTTTTATCAGTAGGAAGCATTCATCAACTTCTCGATTGACTTCCTTCCGAAGCCCGTTGAGAATCGCATGGCCTCCGCTGTGCCCGCCACTACGATGCACTCTGGCCTGCTGAGGAAACACGCTGTTGAGAAATTTCTCTTCCATCACCCAAAACAGGAGACTAAATCAGAAATGAATAGACGTTTCGCGACACTCACCTTGGCTGCTCTAGTGCTGGCCTGCGTATGTTTGGCTACCGCAGCTTTGGCCCAGGACGACGCCGCCACCAAGCCCCGCGCCATGTACCTGGCCGTCCCACCGCACTCCTATTATCCTGTGGAGCCGTCCACTAGCCACTTGACCCAATGGACCTATCACTTCACTTATCAAGGCACGAAATACACCCCAACCATCGTTGGAACCGACGCCACCAAAACCAACACCAGCACCACGACTCCTGTTTTTATCATCCCGATCAAGATGGTCTACGGGAAGACAAACGGGAACCACACCTTCGATCCTAACAAGGACATCTATCCGGGAACCAAGCTAACGGTGACCCAGTACATCGCCCAATCGCCCCTTTTTGTCCCCATCAACTTTACTGAGGGCAGAGTTAACTTGGGAACCACCCAGTACGAAGATGCTTACGAGCGGGGTAGTTTCTGGAAATATGTCAGCAAGAACTCCGGGTACCATGTTCTGCTGGCCAAACCAACAATTCTGCCGGAGAAGACCATTAATGTGTCGCCGAGCGAGGGTTCAATCCAACAAAATCCGTTCGGCAAGGGCAAGGTGGGTTTTTACGGCAACGGGCTCTCTATCGACCCTCAACTCCAAACCTGGATCCACGAACTCAAACAGATTCAACCCGACAGTCTTCCGCTGTTTCTCGTCTATGACGTATACCTGGGCTGCGGTACCGGCTGCGCCATTGGCGGATACCATAGCGCGGTCTCCGGTCAACCGAACGGTCAGACCTACTCCTTCTCGACTACCATCGATCCCGACGCCTTTGCTTCAAGCACTGGCGCCCTCTCGCATGAGTTCGGCGAGTGGCTTCTCGATCCGTTCATAGACAACCCCGGTTGCGGCGGACTCATGGAAAACGGCGACCCGCTGGAGACCGAAGCGAATTATGGGCTTTACCCCTACAAAGGCGGCAATGGCTCAACCTATCAGCTTCAGGATCTGGTGTTCATCAACTATTTCGGCGCTCCACGGAACACCTCCCTGAAAAGCTGGTTTACCTTCCGGGACGAGACAAACGTCACCGCCCCCTGCGATCGAGGGCAGGACTAATGCGCAGGAATGGTTCGCTGTTCATAAGCCCGCTCCCAGTGGAGCGGGCTTTTTTCTGGTGCCAAGCATGTTCGACAGCTAGATGTCGTTGTCCGGACAGAGTGCAAGCCAGGAGATGAAGTGCGCTGCGTTGGGCCAGCTCGACATGTCGCGGCCGACCTCACTGAACAGTGGCAACGCGTTTTCCTCTAAGCCTGGAATTTGAGTGACATCTATTCCGAAGAGTTTATAGGTTTCGGTGCGCAGATCGAACTCGGGATGGGGATGGCCATTCTTCTTTCTCTTTTTGCTCCCGGGCTCGATTCCCGTTTTCGGTCGGGTGGCAGTGGTCTTTCCGCGGGGTCGGTGCGGGCTCGAACTTCTGCAGCATCTTTTCGATTTCCAGATCGCAGTTTACGATCTGTTGCTGATAGATGCGGTACAGATCTCGCGATTGACCGAGGGTAAACAGATGCGCGGGCCGCCAGTTGCCGTCCAGCGATTTTCGGCTCGGTGTCGGCTTTGATGTGTGGATCCCGAAGCTTGGCGAGCTCTGCGTCGTCCCGTTGTCCAGCGAATTTCGCAGTATATATCCTATACTACATAGTTAATAAAACGAATAACTGTTAGCTTAATAGTAAAAATCAGGCAATGCTGCGCTTCGCGGCGCGACTGCGGGATTCGCCGCTAATCTCTACTCGATTGCGGCCAGCCTTCTTGGCTCGGTAGAGCGCCTTGTCGGCGGCCTGGATCACCTGCTCGACTTCGCGCATCTTCGGCCCCGGTTCCGCAACCCCGATGCTGACCGTGACCGACAATCCGCCGACAGAAGTCTCCGCCGGAAGGTTGCGAGCCCGCCCCGACTTTCGACGACCGTCGCTCTGCTTGTCTTCCATCCGCCGCCCCGCCCCCCGAGGCGCGCTGCGCCGCTCCGGCGTGCTCCGAACTTTGAATCTCGATTCTTCGATCGCACTTCTGAGCGAATCCAGATGATGCACAACTTCCTTCATCGACTTTCCCGCAAACAGAATCGAGAACTCCTCCCCACCCACGCGAAACGCCTGCCCACCTCCGCTCACCCGCGCCAGCCGCGAGGCAACCATGCTCAAAACTTGATCGCCGGTGTCGTGCCCGTAGGTGTCGTTGAAACTCTTGAAGCGATCGATATCGACGACCGCAATGGAATAAGGCGCTTCGAGGCGCAACAGCGCTTCGTTGAAAGCGCGACGCGCAGGCAGCGACGTGAGTTCATCGTGATACGCCAGCACGTAAGTGTTCTCGATGATCGATGCGACCAGCACCAGCCCCGCCGTAGCCCAATAGGCAATGGCAATCCGGTCGACCGCGTTGGCCTGCAAGCCGAGGAAGGTCGCAAAGAGCGACCACAGCAACCCGCTCTCGAGCGGCTTTCCGTAAAGCAGGAGCCGGAACAGCAAAACCACGAAAGCCGCGGCGAAAGCCAGCAAGGCAAGCTGCGGGATCTTCGTCCAATGAAATAACGATCGAGACAAGAACGCGCCGCGAAGAAATGCAGGCCCGGTCGTCTCTCCGGGACGACAGATGACGGCAACGAACACCGATTCCAGAAACAACAGAACCAGCCGTGGCGTGACCGCGGGAATTGACATGCCGCGTTCGTGACCGAGCGAAAGCACAATGAAGTTGATCGGCAAGAGAAAGGCGATGGCTTCGAACGCAATACGGCCGGGCCCGATCGCGACCGCTCGCCCAGCAGAAAAGAACTCAATGGCACGATGCCCAAGCAACAACATGATCAGGGCGAAGAGGACGCGGCTGGAATGGAAGCGCCAGGCCAGCACGATTCCTGCAGCGAAAACCAGGTAATAGTAGAAGTCGACTGCAGCCGCCGAGATGGACAGAAATCCGCCCGACAGCAGGATTACCGCAACCAGCAGCAGTATGCCTCCCGGCACAAACAGGGATTTCAGCGTTCCCTTGCTCCTCAGATCCAAGCTCGGATGATCCTTTAGTTAGCAAGTTGTGTCAACGAATTATCGTCGGCGGAACAAAGGGCGAGCGAGTGGCACAGCAGGTTCGTCGAGGAAGTGTTCCCGTTTAAGGAAGACAGAGCCTTTCGTGCGCGGCGGAATCCGCGATCTTCGGCCGGTTCCTGCCTAGAATCCGAGAGTGAAAGTTAGAGAAAACTTATGCGCATTCTGATTGCTGAAGACGACTCCTCGCTTGCCAGCTTTGTGAGGAAGGGCCTTGACGCCGAGCACTACGCAGTGGACGTCTCGAGCGATGGAGAGCAGCCCCGCGCTATGGCGGGTGAATTCGATGATGACCTGGTGGTGCTCGACCTAAGCTTGCCGCGTCTGGATGGAGTTGCGACGTACGCGCAAACCCAGCATGCCCATCATCATCCTGCCCGGCCGTACGCGGGTTGAAGACCGGGTGGAGTGTCTCGATGTGGGGGCAGATGACTATCTAGGCAAGCCCTTCTCGTTCTCGGAGCTGTCTGGCACGGATCAGGGCGCTGCTGCGACGCTGCCATCTGCGGGCGGAATCGGTGCTGACGCTGGACGACTTGAAGCTCGACCGGGTTGAACGCAAGGTCGAGCGCGAAGGGCGCCGCATTGATTTAACCAGCAAGCAATTTGCTCTGCTGGAATACCTGATCCGCAACGCGGGCCGGCATCACACGCGCCATGATCATTGCGCACCCGCGCAGGTGGACAAGAAAAAAGTGAACCGGCTTGCGACTGCGATTCAGGTGGCGTTTCAACAGCTCGGAGCTTACCCAACCGCTGACCTGTCCAGCATCGTTGCAATCGACGAGACGGTTGATGTTCGCAAGGCTGTTCCCGTCGTCGCGTTGCCCCACAAGGAGGAGAACGGCGACCTGATTGAACTCCGAAAAGAGTTGGAGCAAGCGCTGGCGCCGGAGATCGCGCGCGGCGAGGTCGAGGTCCGAAGTGGACAGGATGGGCTGGTCGTAAGTTTGCGAGAAGCTGGCTTCTTTGACAGCGGTTCGGCGGGCGTTAAAGTAGGCTCGCAGCAAGCTTTCAGCCGCATGCCTACGTTGCTCGAAGAGCGTCACTACAACATCCGCATCGAGGGCCGACAAGGTGCGTATTCACAATACGCAATTTACCTCGAACTGGGAACTTTCCACGGCTCGCGCAACCGAGATGATTCGCCTTTTGATCATGAAATACGGGTTTTCTCCGCAGCGGCTGTCCGCGGGCGGTTATGGCGAATACCATCCCATCGCCAGCAATAACACGGAGTCCGGACGCGCGCTAATCGCCGGGTCGACGTCGTAGTTGTCGGAAAGCATGAAGCTGAGTCCGGGGCGACCGACCCGCCGGCTTCCGGCACCAAGCAATAGAGGCCGTTCGCCCACACTAAGCCCAATCCTCCGCAGAATCATAAGAGGCGGCTTGTACGTTTGTATTTGTTGTGTCCTGTTGCTCGGGGAACTTGCCGCACTTTTCGGGTCAGAGACTGGGCTGAGAACGGTTTCGGCAAATAGAACATTCCATCTTCCTGGGGGTGTCTGGTGACAACGTTTTCGGGATAGCCGGAGACGAAGATGATTCTCAGCTTTGGGCAACGCACCGCAGGTCGGTGGCAAGGTCGCGGCCATTCTGTCCCGGTAGAACGACATCCGTCAGCAGCAATCGCACTATGGTTTTGTATTCGTCGAATGCAGATATCGCTTCCGCAGCGGTGTCAGTCTTCAACACCCGATAGCCCGTGGACTCGAGAATTTCGCACGTCACCTCACGGAGGAAGCTTTCATCTTCCACTAGCAGGATGGTTCCGCGGCCCGAATTAGGCCGGTATTCCCAACGATTCGAGTCCGACTCAGGGATCGTTTCCGTGCATGGTTGTGAAGGATTCACCTTGTCTATCCTTCTGTCGCGAAAATGTCTATGCAGACTGGCCTCCATCCGGCGCAGAAGGCGAGTGAAACAAAAAGCCTACCACTGCGACTTACAGCAAAGGCAACAATCGCACCGACTGCAGAAACAGCTGGGACAGGGATGGGAATGACCGTCTCGGGAAAAATGCGAGAAATTATCGGGAATGCGTTCTGAAAATGGTCAATGCCGCGGTGATTTCTGGTTATCGAGACCGTGCCAGCACAGTCTGATCGGGATCGAGTACGACCTTACGTGCGCTCGCTGGCGCATTTAGATGAAACGGAGTTTCGGGTCCATCCGCAAACACTCGTCCGAGCAGCACCATTCTGCCTGCGACCGATGCGTATAGAGGAACCGAGGTTACCAGATTGTCGGGCGCATCCTTCTGCAGGATGACGCCGCTAACAGTGGTTGACCCGGTCTTATCGGAGAACTTCACTCCATGCAATTCAAAACGTGGAATTGCCGTGCCGTTCACCCATCCCTCGTAGAACCAGCCCAGGGATTTGTGGTGCTCGTACCACAGCGACCGCGGCAACTCCTCCTCGAAGGCCTGCAACAACTCGCGGGTCGCAATGGGTTTCCCCTGATAGCGCTCCCTGATTCGTCTGAGAGCACGCACGAAAGGCTCATCCGGCTGGCCAGCCTTGCCATCGGCACGCGCACCGGCACCGCTGCTCCGCTCGGCATCGCGCATCATGGAACGCAGCATGTGAAACAGCCATGTGCCACGCCCGTAGCTGATTGCTTCATACCCATTGGGAAATTGGGAGCAGGAAAGCCGGGTGCCCAAGGTCACGGGACCATCCTCCATCAGTGGCAGGCCGGATTTATTCTTTTCCAGCAAGTCGTCCCTGAGTTTCTCCATCACGGCACGGAATTGCGCGGGATTCTCCGCCTCGAGCACCATCATCGAACTGTAGTTCGCCAACGCTTCCACGATCCACTGGTCGCGGTAGCCACTCCACATCACCAGATCACCCCACCACTGATGAGCGGTCTCGTGGGAAATCACCTGGCTGACGAGGGTCTTGTCCACAGCGCTCAAGTGCAGCTGTGACTTTTCTTCTGCCGTAAGGAAAGAGGTACTCGAGAGGAAGATCAACCCGGGCCAACCTTGGCTCAGCCCACCGGGCATTTGGGCCACTTTCAGTTCGGAAAACGGGAAAGGACCGTAGCGGCGCGAGAAAAAGTCGATGGAATGTGCCGCAGCCGCCGCGACGGTTTGGGCGTTCCGCGCGGGCGAAGGCACGAGCGGCGCTATACTCATCGGGGGCCGTGGTATGCCCCCGGAGACCACAGGATCCGGAATCACGCTGGTGACGGCAGGCGTCGGAAATCCACGTTCTACACCCGAGGTTGCGTAGGTTTCCACGGTCACATCTCCGGCGTGTGCCACCACCCGCTCGTACTTTCCCAGGTTGAATCCGGCAATGGGAATTGGCCGCTCGGAAACCCAGCGGCTCAGTTGTTCGCCGGCCAATGGAGCACCTGCTGTCGGATCGCCGGGTTCAGAAGAAGACTTCACATCCGTGCGTTTTCCAGTCGCCACCAATGTCCAGCCTGCAGGGTAACGAAATTCCAAGTCAAAATTAGACATGGCCAGGCCGCGATTTGGATACCACATGCCTCGCGCCCCGACGTACAAGAGCCCGGCTCCCGCCTCCGAGAGCACCTCGCCTCCATAGACAAATCGCAACTGCAGCCGTTGCCCGGTTCGCAAGGGCTGAGGAAAGACGATTGCGACCAGGTCATTCCCGTGCCGCGCCAGTTGAGTTCCCTCGATCGCCTGATTATGAATGAACTCGATCGGGCGCCCATCCGCCTCCACCTGCTTGATCTGGAGGGCTCGGGATAGCTCAAATAAAAGGGCTCGCTGCCCACCCCGCCGCACTTCCAGTTGCTGCAGCGCTTCGGCGTCGATTTGCGTGGGCGGCTTTATTTGTACGCGAATCTTGTACTGAGATATTGCGATTGAATCAGGCGCGGCGCCTTCGCCAATCTCAGCGCTAACTGATTCCGCGCCCCGACTCGCTTCCGCTGAAGAGAACGAAGTCCAGACATCGTAATAGCTCGTGCCTTCCACTGTTTTGTGCTGGCCGGCCCACACTTGTTCGGGCGCGCCTGCATCGAAATAAAGGTCAAATGTTCCCAGCTTTACTCCCTGCAAACGAGCGTGCAGAAAGCGGTCTTCGTCGCCAGATGTGGCGGTTGATGCACTATCTTGGGTAGTTTGGCCGGCGACCGGGAGAGATCCACTTAACGTCATGAACAGACGTAGCGGATCGGATTGGGCGAGATTGCTAGCAGTCTCATTCCACTGCGACACGAACGCCGGACCATAATCGACAGGCACCATGGACGGCTGCAACTCGGCGAAAGTGTCGTCATTGAAGCGGAAGTACGCGGTTACAAACCGCTCTTCCAGTATGGTCGCGCCGGTGAATAATGCCATCGAAGCGCGCTCGTATTGGTTCGGAGGAGATAACAAGATCTCTCCGTCCCCTTCAAAAAACGCTCCCGTGACCCGGCCAGCGACGTTGCCGGTAAATGCAATGGTGCCGCTGTTGAGTGTGATGTGAATGGCCGCCCGATCGATGGAGACGTCGCGCAGTCGATAGACCCGCGACTTGTCCAAGGTCACCGTGCGCAATTGTAAGTAAAGGCTCTCGGCGGAATTGAGCGGCGGGGAAGTCGTCGCCGGCATTTTCGCGGCGGTCCCATCAACAGGTTTGGGAGCGTCCTGGCTCCAGGACAGTGCCGGCGCGGTCGAAAGCATCAACACGCAAGCTAGTGGCAGCAAAGTCCTTCGCATTTTTGAGATTACCCTGGTCACCTACGCCTGCTGGTTTCTATCTTCTAGAATGCGCCTTAGTGCGTACGCCTGTCATCTGCTCCTTGCTGTCGGCCTTCCTGTTTACCGCAGCCGCGGTGTGCGCGTCCGCGGAGGTCATTCACCTGAAGAACGGCCGCACCATCTGGGCTGACTACGTTCGGGACACCGGCACCCACATCGAGTACGACCTCGGAGACAATACTTACGCGATTCCCAAATCACTTGTGGATCGCATCGATACTGGCTTAGCTCCTCCGGGTTACGCTTCTTCGGAAGCAACCGCCAAGCAAGCGCACGAGCTGCCCGAGTTTGCTCCTGCCGATAACTTGAAAAACGATCCTACACTCATTGGCAAGATTATCCAGGACGGCCGGGTCGATCCGGATGCGCTGTTTGCACTGGAGCAGGCGGGCAACGCCCCTGCGACCGCCGCCGGCTACTTCATCGCAGGCAAGCACGAATTCGATCGCGGACATTTTAGCCCGGCCCGCACCTACTTCGAAGCCGCCTTGCGTTTCGATTCTCAGAATCCCACAATTCTGAATTACTACGCCTCTCTGCTGGTTAGAACCGGGAATGCTGCCGAGGCGTTGCCTTACGCCGAGCGCGCTGTTCGGGCTGCGCCAGATTCACCCGATGCGCTCACGGTTCTGGGATATGTTCAATTCGCCGCTGACCGCGTCCCGGACGCGGTACGCACATGGAGACATTCTCTGAAACTCCGTCCTGACGCTATGGTGCAGAAATACCTGGAGAAGGCGCAACGGGATGCTGCCGCTGAGGTCGACTATACCGAACACGAGAGCAGTCACTTCACTCTGAAATATGAGGGCAAGAAGACGTCGGATACACTGCGCAGCCAACTCGTCGCAACCCTGGAGTCGGAATACGACGATCTGGTCCGAGATCTCGTCATCGCTCCCCGTAACAGCATTCCGGTCGTGCTCTATACCGAGCAGTCCTTCTTCGACGTTACTCAGGCGCCCTCATGGAGTGGCGCCGTTTATGACGGAAAGCTGCGCATCCCCATCAACGGCGTGACTTCGGTCACACCCGAGTTGGCGCGTGTGCTTAAGCACGAACTCGCGCACTCGTTTATTAGCCAGCTCGCAGGCGGCCGTTGTCCGCAATGGCTCAACGAAGGCATTGCTCAGGCACTCGAGCCCAAGCAGCTGTCGCATGGGCAGGTTCTAGTCGATCTGTTTCGGACGCAACGCGAGATTCCGCTCAACGCTCTCGAAGGCAGTTTCATGCAGTTTTCGAGCGCGCGAGCCGTCGTAGCCTACGAGGAGTCCCTCGCCGCAGTGCAATACATCAGCGACACTTACGGCATGAGCGATCTGCAACGGATCCTCGAAAGACTTGGGCAGGGAAGCTCGACCGAAGCCGCTCTCCGCACCACCATCCACTCCGATTACGGCCAACTGGAAGCCGAAGTCGGCAAGTACCTCGCCAGCAAATACGGAAATTAGGGCTCGGCGACCAAAAAGGCACAACCCTTTCGAGTTCCTTTTCCACTGGGCTACTCTCCGTTCCTGCCGATGCTCACACTTAGTGAGCACTGCGACCTCAGTTTTTTAACTGGTTTTTGGCCGAATTGTGTGCTACCGTCTCGGCTCGATTTCGGATGCGTGCTCTCTTCCATTTCGAAGAACCTGCTCCCGCCCGCGAGCCAATCCATTCGGATATCCCGGATGTCAACGGGGCCGAACTGTCGTCGGTTTACTACGGTCGACGCATGGCGGGCGATTTCTACGATTTCATTCGGGTAGGTCCCAACCGCGTATTGTTTGGCCTATTCGACGTCGCCGGCGGTCTGGAGGACACTCGCGTCATCGTCTCGGCCGCCCAGCGCACTTTCCGAACCGCTGGAACTGAGCTATTCGCGCGCAAGGACATCAATGATGCCGATAACATGATGGAGCTGTGCCTGCAATTGAATCAGGCTATCTTGAAGGCCGCTGGCGGGGTCCGCTCCTGCCCTGCGTTTGCTGGCTGCTACGATGAAAGTCTGGGCATCGTTTGTTACTTCAACTCCGGCCATACTCCCGGACTCGCCCGCGATCGCTACGGCGTTACCGAGCTTCCCGCCACTGGCTTGCCTTTGGGACTGTTTTCCCACATGGTCTCGAATGCTCCCATGGTCGCTCTCGAGCCGGGAGCCGTTCTTCTACTGGCATCGCGTGGGATCGTCGAAGCGAAGTCCAAACACGAAGAGTTTGGATTGGAACGGGTGAAACAAACCCTTCAGCAATCCAACGGGGCAAGCGCGAAAGAATTCTGCGTGTCCGTCCTTAACCAGATGCAGCAGTTTACGGGCACTGCGCCGACCCACAACGACGTAACCGCCCTCGCCCTGGCTCGAACAACCCCGACCGTTTGATCCGCTTACTCAGTTTCCTCTGGTTACGCCGTGAACCACCGGTTTGCCTAGCCCGGTGGTCGGTGTCACAATACTTTAATGCAAAAATCTTTCACCACGTTTGTAATCGCCGCTGTCACGCTGCTGCTGGGGAATGTCCTGGCGCAGCAGACTCCCGCGGCAACGACCCAACAGCCTCCTGCAGCCGGAAGCCAGACTGATTCCGCTCTCAAAACGCAAAAAGATAAAGTCAGCTACGCCATTGGGATGAACATCGGAACGACCCTGCATAGACAATCCGTGGATGTTGACCCGAAAGTCGTGGCTCAGGGATTACAGGACGCCCTGTCCGGTGGCAAAACGCTGCTTTCGGAAGACGAAGCGCGCGCTACCCTCACCGACCTCCAGAACGAAATGCGCAAGAAGCAGCAGGAGAAGATGCAAGCAGCCGCTGAATCAAACAAGAAGGAAGGCAGTGCGTTCCTCGCGGCGAACAAAGCAAAAGAAGGCGTGGTCACACTGCCCAGCGGTCTCCAGTATAAGGTTCTAACCCCTGGCACAGGACCAAAGCCCGGCACCGCCGACTCCGTGGCCTGCAACTACAAAGGCACGCTCATCGATGGCAAGGAATTTGACAGCTCCTACAAGCGCGGCCAGCCCGCGACGTTTCCGGTTAGCGGAGTGATCAAGGGCTGGACGGAAGCCCTTCAACTCATGCCCGTGGGATCGAAGTGGCAACTCGTCGTTCCGTCCGATTTGGCTTACGGCGAACGCGGACAGGGCCCCGACATTGGCCCGAATGCCACCCTCATTTTTGAAGTGGAACTGCTCTCGATCCAGCCCAAGGATAAGGATCAGGACAAGGGCCCAGACAAGAAATAGGGCAAGAAGTAGGACACGGCAAGCGCCGCGAACAATGCTCGTCTAACTTCGTCGTGGAAGAGGAAGAATCAATTGTTCGCGGCACGCCATGCGCGCGGTAGAGGCAGCGCAAAAAATACCGCCAACACAACATTCAGGAGCAAACTCACAGGCACGTTGACCCATGCCAGGGCAATGCAGGCCAGGTAGAGTGTCGGGCCGACAGCGTACCTGGCTGAGATCTTGTGAGCGGTGGAGACATCTACGTTCTCCCCCAGCAGGTTGCGGTTTGCATACCTCCACAAGAGGTTGAAGAAGACCGCGATGGCGAAGTACGTTCCGTGATACAACATCGCCGCCGCCCGCTGGTCGCTTTGGCCAAGATGTTGCGCCAGCACAGCGGTAGGAAACGGAACTGCCGTCACACCCAGTAAAAGCAGAAGGTTCAGGAACAGCAGCGCATTGTTCGACCGCTTAATGTGGGTGAACAAGCGATGGTGATTGATCCACATGATCCCGATAAAGGCGAAGCTGAAGACAAAGGCAAAATAAGAGGGCCACTGGCGGAGAAGTTGCACCGAGAGTTCTCCGCTCCCGGCAGCTGGGATCTTGATTTCCAGGATCAATAAGGTGATGGCAATCGCGAACACGCCATCCGAAAACGCTTCGATGCGTGCCGTTTCTTTTTCCATGCGAAAGCCACTCTACCGCCAAGCCGTCCACGCTCGACGGCGCAGCCAACCCTGCAGGTGCTATTTGCTCCCCGCCTTCTTCCGCGCCGGTCCCGCATTCGGCGGCCTCTTCACAATGGGCGCCAGTTCATCGGCCGTCACGAAGATCGGCTCAATGTCAGTCGGGATCCCCTGCAGACCATCCAGCGCCTTCCGCAACGCAGGGCGCACGACACCAAGTTCGTCCAGCATCGTTTTCGCAGCTGCGTAATTGCCCTCAGCCTCGATGGTCAGAAGATCATGGTCGAGTTCCGCGATCGCAGTTTTTATCTTCGACATGTCCACTGAAAAAGTGCCGTCCGGGTGCTGTACAAACGCGCCTTTATCCGTCAGGTAATTGAACTGGATCGCCATCCCCTTGCCGTGGGAATCGTTCAAGCCGAAACGCAGACTACGAAAAGCGGAAGCCAGATAGGTCGTATAAAGTTGCCGCTGCGCAGCCTCATCGGAGGCCAGCGCCTTGCCCAACCCCATTTCCTTGGCGTGGTCCATCATGTATTGCAGGGCGAACAGCCCGGTCACGTCGGCTTTCGGCTCCTCAATGGCGCTGTACAACTCCTTCAGCTCTTCGCGAGGTGTAGTGTCGCGCCCCTGCATTTTGATCTGATGGGGTCCCAGCCCATGCATCAACTCATGCGCCAGAATGTGCGTAAAGAACGGTTCGAAACTCACATCGACCATCGCCGACTGGGACAACGTCCGCCGTGCAATGGGTAGCAGCACGCTGCGAAATTTTGCTTCCTGCACATTCTTGAGCATCACTCGCTTGCTGCCCTTCTGCTGTACCACACGATCGTCGTTGGGCAGATTATAGGCAGCAGTCTGCACCCCGTGAGCACCATCCCCCGCGCTAAGGATCTCGTCTACTACTCGAATCGGCGCCGCCGCCCCCAGCTTGGGGTTGCGGTACTGCGGATCGATGGGCAAATTGTTTTCGATCTCCTGCAGATGCCGGGTGAAAACCGAAAGCTTGGCAGTCTCATCGTCGTCCCGCAGGTTGACATAAGCCTCGAAAGCCGCTTTGTAGCCAAAAAGTTCGTCGTTGTAGGTTTCGTATGGACCAATCGTGATGTCGAGCGGCGCGTCCAGGTCCATCCACGCCATATCGCTTTCGTAATAATCGTTGGAAAGAAAAGCGTCCGCCCGCAGATTAAGGAATTTCTTCAACGATGCATTGTCGGTCAACCCCGCCGCTTCGCGAAGCAGGTTGGCCGCCTTCGTAAGGCCGTCGGCATACTCCTGGCTGGAGGGAACCGCCAGAAGATTGTTGGGTGGCTTGCTATTCTCCCTCCAACGAATCACGGTGAAAAAACTTTTCGCCTGTTCCTGCTCCTTTGGCGGCAGCTGCGCAACCCAGCTCTCAAAGGCTTCCTTCGTCATGCTCTCAGGATAGAAGTTCGCTCCCAGCGGTTTACGCGGAGGAGCTCCCGGCAAGAACGCCTTGTAGTCATCCACGTCAGACCAGGGTCCCTTGTTGATCCAGAAATAGTGCAGGCGTGCCTTGCCCACCGGCGTAGTGTCCCTCTGCAACCGGCCATACAGAGCGAGGTTGCCGTCCCACATTTGCTGCATGAAGACGTCGTTCAGGATCCGCGCCGCTTCAATCAGCTTTACCAGTGCCTGGCGATCGCCCGAGGAAAGCTTTGAGGTATCCACCCTGAGGGGCGTCGGCGCAAAACGGCTTGCCATCCGTTCCACTTGCGCCAGGTCCGGTAGGACTTCACTCTTCTGTGCTCTCACTGAAAGACTCGTCACTCCCAAAAGTATAAGAATAAAACGGGCGGTGAGTTTCATTCCTTCCCCTCCCATGCCGAGGTCGCCGCTGATGCGGGGCGAAAACCGTTCATCATAGCAGGAGATGCGCTAGCCGCGGGCAGACATCCGGAGTTACAATTTACGAAGCTGGTGAGCCCCGGCACTCCTGGATGTGGTTCGCCTGCGGAATTCTTATGCGAAAACTTCTCCCTTGCTTCCTCCTGGTTTCAGTCGCTGCTTGGTCGGTCATTCTCAAAGCGGATGACGAGGTGATCGAATCGATCGTCGCTCGCGTCAACAACCAGATCATCACCCATAGCGAATACCTGCATAGCAAAGAAGAATTGAAGAAGGAAGCCCAGCAGCAAGAACCGGTCAACGCGGATAAGTTCGTCGCCGATCACGATAAGGACGTGCTGCGCGACCTGATTGATCAGCAACTGCTGCTGCAAAAGGGCAAAGATCTGGGCATCACGGCAGATACCGAAGTCATCAAGAAGCTGGACGAGATGCGCAAGGATATGAAACTCGACAGCATGGAGGAGCTCGAAAAGGCCGCCCAATCCCAGGGAATTTCTTTCGAAGATTTCAAACAGAACATGCGCAATCAGATCATTACCCAGCAAGTCATCGGCAAAGAAGTTGGCTCAAGACTGGTCATCGACAAAGGAGATGAACAGAAGTTTTACGAGGAACACAAGGCCGACATGGAGCAACCGGAGACCATTCGCTTGAGCGAGATCCTGGTCTCCACCGAAGCCAAGCCGAATGACTCCGCCGATGAAGCGCAGCGCGTCAAAGCCGCGCAAGCGAAAGCGGACGACCTGCTCGCCCAGATCCGCAAAGGCGCCAAGTTCGAGGATATCGCCAAGAAAAACTCCGATGGCCCCACCGCCGCCCAGGGTGGCGATTTGGGCGAATTCAAGCGCGGCACCCTGGCCAAGCAAATCGAGGACAAGACTTTCGACATGAAAGTCGGTGATGTATCAGACGTAATCCAAACTCGGCAAGGGTTCATCATCGTTAAGGTCGTCGAGCACCACAACGCCGGTGTTCCACCCTTCAGTGAAGTGGAGCCGCGAATCCAGGACGCGCTCTACATGAAGAAATTGCAGCCCGCGCTACGCGAATATCTCACCAAACTGCGTGAGGATGCATATATTGACGTCTACCCCGGCTACGAAGACTCTGGCGCCAGCCCCAACCAGACCAAGCCTGTAGAAACCGCGGCCAAAGATCCGAACGCCAAGGAACTCAAAAAGAAGAAAAAATTGGGCCTGTTTTAGGTTAAGCTTGGCCTGAACCGCATGAAGGAATTCTTCCTGTCCGATTGCTCTCACCACGAAAACAAGGTCATCACCTCGAGTTTTGTGGTTGTTTCCAAGCAAGTCAAGCCGAAGAAGACCGGAGAGCCCTATCTGGCGCTGGTCCTGGGTGATCGCACGGGCCAGGTCGAAGCCAAGATGTGGGACAACGTCGAGGACGCGATCGACGCCTTCGAACAGGACGACTTCCTCAAGGTCAAAGGCCTGCTCAACAAATACAAGAACCGCTTCCAGATCACCGTTCACAAGCTGCGCCGCCTGGGCGACTCGGAGATCGACTTCTCCGATTACTTGCCCAAAACTACCAAGGACATCGGTGAGCTGTGGCAGACCCTGGCGGCCTTCGTCGCTTCCTTTCGCGATCCCCATCTCAAAGCGCTGGTGGAAGCGTTCATGGCTGACCCGGAGATTGCGGAGGCCTACCGTAATGCCCCAGCCGCCAAGACCCTGCACCACGCCTACATCGGTGGACTACTCGATCACGTGGTCTCGCTCTGCCGCTCCTGCGACCTCATGTGCCAGAACTATCCCCAGATCAATCGTGATCTGCTTCTCACCGGTGCTTGCCTGCACGACATCGGCAAGATTCACGAACTCACTTACAACCGCTCCTTCTCTTACACCACACGCGGCCAACTGCTTGGCCACATGATCATCGAGCTGGAAATGCTGCAAGCCAAACTTGCCGGGATCCCCGGCTTTCCTCCCGAACTCAAAATCCTTGTTGAACACCTCATCATCAGCCATCACGGAGAATATGCATTCGGCTCGCCCAAATTACCCATGTTCCCCGAAGCCCTGATGTTGCACTACCTCGACAACCTTGATTCTAAGATGGAAAGCATGCGTGCGCACTTCGAACGCGAAGCTGGTTCCGAGGGCCCGTGGACTGGCTACAACTCGTCTCTAAGCCGCCCGCTGTTGAACTCAGCAAAATTTCTGGAGAAGAAGCCCGTCGTCGTGGCCGCGAATTCAAACCCCGCTGCGCCCACATTGCCGGAGTTGGAAGTGCCGGCCACGGAGCCGGCAACCGAGGCACAACCGCTGGAGATCAAGGAGCGGTAGGTCCTCCTGAGAACAAAGAACCGCGAACTGAGAACTGATTTTCCCGATCTCCCATGCTCGACCTGACTCGCTTCAAAGTCCTGACCTTGGACTGCTACGGCACCATGATCGACTGGGAAACCGGTATATTCTCCGCCCTTCGCCCAATCCTCACCGCTCATGGCAAGAAGATTCCGGACTCCGCCCTTCTGGAGTTGTACTCCGAACTGGAAGCCTCAGCAGAAGCCTCGGCGGAAAAAGGAGAATTTCTGCGCTACCGCGATGCCCTGCAATCCGTGGTCCGTGGCTTTGGCGAACGTCTCGGATTTTCGCCAACCGACGCTGAAGTGCGTTCACTACCCGAATCCCTGGCGAACTGGCAACCTTTTCCTGACACGGTGGAAGCCCTGCGTAAACTTAAGAGCCGCTACCAACTCGCGGTTATCTCCAACGTGGACGACGATCTCTTCGCTTCCACTGCGCCCAAGCTCGGAGTAGTCTTCGACCACGTAATCACCGCCCAGCAGGCCCAATGCTACAAACCGTGCATAAGAATGTTCGAACTAGCGGAAGAACGCATCCGCGTGAGCCGCGAGCGCTGGCTTCACGTCGGCCAAAGCATCTATCACGACGTGATTCCAGCGCAATCGTTGGGCATCGCAACGGTCTGGGTGAACCGCCCTTCGCCCCGCTCCGGCGCCGGAGCGGCCAAGGCAGCCGCTGGCACGCCAGACCTTAAAGTCCCGGATCTCGACACTTTGGCCCAACTGTCGACGTTCAGCCAGGACTGAAACATGTTTAACGACTTGTATGACGCGATCTCACTATTGTGGTCCTGGCGATGGCCAGTAGCCGAAGGTGAGGTCACAGCCGTGGACATTGAACGGATGAGACACGATCGGAACTCGAACACAGCCCGACTCGCGGTTGCTTACGAGTTTTCAGTTGGCGACGACGGACCATATACAGGCGAATGCTTCTGGGTGCCCGCATTTTGCTCAGTCAGGAGAATAGCCAGTGCTCGGCGGAAACCTCATATCCGTGACCCCTTGCGGGTCCGCTATCGCCCCGGCGATCCCAGCGTGAACACACTGGACGGTGGCGTTGCGCGCCTGCTGAGGATGTCCGACTTCACCACATCACCGGGTCATCGGGATTGACCTCTACTTCGTTTCCCGCCCGCCACCTTGATTGGCATATAAAAATCGACCAGATTTCCGTCCGGGTCACGAAAATGAATGGAACGAGTACCCCATGGCTGCGTAGTTGGTGGCTTGACCCATGTTTTCACAAGGCTCTGGAGTCTCCGGTACTCATGATCGGCGTCTGCGACTCGGAATTCCAGGATCACGCTCTTGTTCTTCGCCGCTTCGGCCGAACCTGGAATGTACTTTTCTTGAGCCTCCGCCGAGAAAATCGCCAGCACTCCTACGCCCGTTGGAAACTCGGCGTAGTCTTCACCCGACCTCGTTGCTTTTAGCCCCAGGACGGGGTCGTAGAACTCCACAAGTTGTTTCACATTGTTTGTAATCACACAGGTGTTCACCAACCTCGGCGTGCGGCTAGGATCGGGCGGATCGTTTGGAAGGTTCGCCGACCCTCCAGCCGCTGCCGTTACCAGACCAATTGCCAAGCACCACGCGCGAGGGGTTGTCAGCACAAGTTGCTCCTACCCGGATTCCAGAGAAACGACAAAGCACGACCGGTGGAGAGATCTAAGCACTATTTTTTCTCTCGCATCCATGGGGTGAAGGTAATCCCGATCAAGAATTCTTCAGGCCCAATAAAACGGCTTACAGTCTGACCCCACGGCTCTTTCTTGGCCTTGATGAGCATTCGATGGCCTCGCGACTCAAGCTCCGCTGTTGCCTGCTCAACGCTGTCAACATCAAACTCAAGCCAAGCTTGCGGGACCGGGATCTCGCCGGGCCAGGAGTCTGTGCCGAAACACGATTGCGCCGCCTGCGAGAGTGGCCACAGAGCAAAACTCTTTACTCCATCCAGAGCTTCGGTGTGAAGATAGCCGTCTTTTTCCTCTTTGAAGGGAATGTCGAAGGTATCTTGGTAAAGCTTTCGGCTCGCCGTCGTATCGCGAACGATTGGACCAAATCCGGCAACGAATAGAACTTTGATGCCTCCCATTTCGCTCATGCTCCTATTCCCTCCTAGCCCTGAAGGCGGTAGCACTCCGCTAACGGCCAAACCCGCCAACAATTCTCGTCGAGTCATCATCTTTCCTAAGATAGATTGGAGTGCCAGAGTGAGTCTTGAATAAATCGGACAAATAGCCTGGCAGGCTGACGAGAAACTTGGTTCTGGGGTGGCACAGCGCTTTCAGTGTGCGTCAAAACTAGAATTTCGACAACACGGCAGAACAAAACTATGAGTCCGTAGCCGCGAAGCGGCGTAAGAGTGCAGCCCACGGCGTCAGCCGTGGGCAATAGTGGGAAACCGATAAGCGCCAGCGGGGCGAAAGATCGGTTTTCGCGCACGAACTCTGAGCGTCGCGGTAAGCACCTCTAAATCAAGGAAGGCTTCAGCCGGAGCGGTAAACAGAGTCGACTTTTTCCACAGCGTCCTGGCTATCGATTCCCGTCGCGGGTTGGCTTGACAAGATCCGACAATTGCAAAGCGCAACGCCCCGATCGAAGCAGCACAGTCGGCGGACTGCCTGAAAACCGCTGGACCTCGCGGGTCATATGCGCCTGATCGGCGTAGCCTGCGTCGGCCGAAAACTGAGCCAGATTCCACGGCACACTTGTGCGACCTGCGAGATTAAGCAGGCGCTGGAAACGCAACACCGACTGAAACATCTTCGGACCATAGCCGACCGCCGTGGTAAACCGGCGCTGGAGCTGTCGGCTGCTGAATCCGATCCACTGACTGAGCTGCTCAATTCGGCCACGCGGATGCTGGGCGAGCCAGTGGATGGCGGTGCTAGTCGCTTGGTCCGCCGGGTCCGCGTGCGCCAGTTGCTCGACCAGTGCAACCTCCATCGCCGACCTTCGCGCCGCCAGACTTCGCTCTTCAGCCATTCGCTCAAACCGGGCGCTCGCTGCCCTATCCCACACATCGCCAAGCGGCACCGACTGGTTCAGCAGCACACAGGCAGGCAGGCCCAGGAAGCCCGCCGCGAGTCCGGGGCGAAAGCGTGCGCCGATGATCATCGTACCGGGAGCGAGACGAGCGACAAACGATTCGGTCCACGGCCCGATCACCGTCGGAGCTTCGTCGTTGATGAGAACGATATCGACGCAGCCGTCGGGCAACACGCGCTGCGCGAATTCGTCTCTTGGACCGACAATCGCCTGTGTCCACAAGCACACTAGATGTCTCGCAAGCGATAAGGGAGGGCGGAATTCTCGATAGTCGGAAACAGCGCGGTCCGCGTGCGCGTCAGGATTCATCGCAGCCCCGATTTCTTTCCTCCAGCTATACGATTAAACTAATACGTTTGAACTGGGAGATCAAATGACAACCGCTACTACGCGCGCGAACCCGCTCTCTTATCTCACTGACCAACTGGACGAGCTCAAGGCCAAAGGCACGCACTTCCGTCTCCGCGTGCTCGACGACGAACAAGCCCCGCTTTGCACATTCGACGGCAGGAGAGTCATCAATATCGCCTCCAACAATTATCTTGGCCTGACCACGCACCCCAAACTCCGCGAGGCCGCCCTCGAAGCCACCCGCAAGTACGGAGTTGGTTCAGGCGCGGTGCGCACCGTCGCCGGCACCATGAAGATCCACATCGAGCTCGAAGAGCGGATCGCGCGCTTCAAGAACGTCGAAGCCTGCGTGGTCTTCCAGTCAGGATTCGCCGCCAACGCAGGCACGGTTTCGGCTGTGCTGGGCAAGGACGACTTCATCATCTCCGACCAACTGAATCACGCCTCTATCATCGACGGCGCCCGTTTATCGCGCGCCAAAATTCTCGTATTCGAGCACAAGAACATGGCACAGGCTGAAGAAAGATTGGCGAGCATTAAAGACCAACCTGGAAAAAAGTTGCTGATCACCGACGGTGTCTTTTCCATGGACGGCGATATCGGCCCTCTGCCAGCGTTGTGTGAACTCGCCGAGAAGTACGGTGCGATCATGATGGTCGACGATGCTCACGCCTCCGGCGTCCTCGGCCGCAACGGACGCGGCACCATCGATCATTTCAAAATGCACGGCCGCGTGGACATCCAAGTAGGAACCCTCTCCAAAGCCATCGGCGCGCTAGGCGGATACGTTTGCGGCACCCGAGACCTTATCGATTTTTTGTACCACCGCGCTCGCCCATTTCTTTTCTCCACTTCGCACCCACCCTCAGTCGCAGCCACATGCATCGCAGCTTTCGACGTTTTGGAAAATGAACCCGAGCGCATCGAGAACCTCTGGGAGAACACGCGCTTCTGGAAAAAAGAACTGGGCCTGCTAGGCTTCAACATCGGAGGCCAGACCACGCCCGCCAGCGAAACCCCGATCACCCCAATAATTATCGGCGACGGCAAACTCACCATGGACTTCTCCCGCGAACTCTTCAAAGAAGGCGTCATGGGCACAGGCATCGCCTTCCCCACAGTCCCCGAAGGCAAAGCCCGAATCCGCACCATCATGACCGCCACCCACACCAAAGAAGAACTGCAACAAGCGCTAGAGGTGCTGAAGGGAGTGGGAAAGAAGATGGGGATTGTGGGCCATTGACGGTCAAGGTCTGCTTGTTCGTCTTCGACCTTTGCCGGCCCCTTTGGGTTTTCGTCCCGGAGTGCCATTTCGTTTGCGGATTGGAAGAGAGGGCAGGCCGAATCGCAGTTCATCAGAGACATCGAGCTCCGCCGCGTTTTCGTGTCGTCGTACAAGCTCGATAGGCGAGGAAAGGTATTGCTCGATTTGCGCGTGGTACTGGCGCGGGTATTTCTTCTTCATCAAACCCGCCTCACGCTTGATTTTGAATTCCGCTTGCTCCAAAGACAAAAGGGCCATGGAAACCTCCTTGGTAGTCGTGTAGGCCATCGCAGCAAATGGTCGTCGCGTCGTCGAACTTCCTTTTTCACGTGGCGGGTAGAGCCACGCGAAAACGATTACGTGATACGCCACATGGAAAGCGCAAGACTCTATTGGGAAGAAGATTTCGGGGGCATGCACGTCACCTCCGCTTGGACCGTTTTTTCGTCCGCGACTCCCTTGGAGGGGAGGAGCCGCCACGCAACCCGTTTTGTGGGGGAACGCCCACGAGGTTAGGCTAACATGGTCGCCAAGCGGCCTAGAAACCACCCGGCATCCCCATGTGCCGTCCCTGGCGGGACTCGATTCATCTTTGCATTCTGACCCAGCACTTACGTGTTGGGCTAGCGAATTCCGTCGCTCCGCGACTGATCTATGGGAGCGCCTCGCAATCATTTCACCACTGAGTATCGAAGTTGCTGAAGATTGCCCACAATTCGGAACCCGTACGCAGTCGCCGAAGGCGACGGCATTCATTAGCCTAGGACGTAAGTCCTAGATGAGAGAGCACGATGGAATGAGTCGCGTAGCGACGGTCCCCCCACAATCTCCACAGATTTGCCGGTGATCGGCACTACAGACAATTGCCGCAGCCCAGACGATCCTCTACGACCATGCCTCCAACTCACGCCGCCAATTTCGTCCATTGCGTTTTCAGCACAAAAGACCGCCGTGACACAATTCCGCCGGAACTCCAGGAAGGGCTCTGGGCTTACCTGCTCGGCATTGCAAAAAATCTTGACTTCGAAGTCCTCGCCGCAGGTGGCACAACCAACCACATCCATCTGCTGATCGCCCTGCCCCCGAGGTTGCCGCTGGCGGAAGCCGTGGAGAAACTGAAAGCCAACTCCTCCCGCTGGCTCGGCGAGAATGAAATAGCCTTCGAATGGCAGAAGGGATATGGTGCCTTCACCGTGCGCCCATCATTGCTAAACACCGTACAGGCATACATCCGCCATCAAGCCGAGCACCACCAGAAGGGCAATTTCGAAGAAGAGTTTTTGACATTATTGCGAAAGTCAGGTGTGCCGTACAGCGCAGCTGGCACATTTGTTTGAGTGCCCATCAACTCGAAATGTATCAGGTTCGCGAAGGGTACCCGTTCCCACGCGAGCAGGAGCTTCAATCGGCACGATACACAACCTTCCCGCTCACAATCGTCGTCACAACTTTCCCTATGAGCTGCCAGCCATCGAAGGGAGTGTTATGAGATTTCGAGCGGGAGTTCGCGGCCTCAAAGGTCCAGCGTTTCTTGGGATCAAAAATGGTTACGTCGGCGTGGCTGCCGCGTGCGAGCGTGCCACGGCCTCTGAGGTCGACCACGCGGGCAGGACCTGCGGTAAAGAGTTCGACGATTCTCGCCAAAGGAATTTTGTGCTCACGATGCAGTCGCGTGATGGCTAGCGCAAGAGCAGTTTCAAGCCCGGTGACTCCGAACATGGCACGCTCGAATTCGATGATCTTTTCATGCGGCGCGTGGGGGGCGTGATCGGTCGCGATGGCATCGACGGTGCCATCGGCGAGCGCGACGAGAATGGCTTCGCGGTCGGCGCTCGAACGCAATGGCGGATTCATTTTGAAGTTGGAGTTGTAGTCGCCAACATTGGCATCGGTCAGGCTGAAATGGTGAGGCGTGACTTCGCAAGTGACGCGAGCTTTTCCGCGCTTGCCACGCCTGACTGCTTTCAGCGCATCGGCGGTTGAAAGATGGGCCACGTGCAACCGCGCTCCGGTGAATTGCTGGGCAAGTTGAACGTCGCGCTCGACCACGGATGCTTCCGCAGCCGTCTTCATCCCGCGCAGCCCCAGCCGGAACGAGGTCGGTCCCTCGTTCATCGAGCAGTTTTCCGTCATGCGCGTGTCCTCGGCGTGCTGAATGACGGGAAGGTTGAGTCCCGATGCCGCCCGCAGTGTGTCGCGCATCACGGTGTCGCTAAGGATGGGACGGCCGTCGTCGCTCACTGCGACTGCGCCGGCGCGTTGCAAGGCTCCGAAATCAGTGAGCACGGCGCCCTTGCTGGCATGGGTCGCAGCCGCGATTGGGAACACGTTGACCACGGCGCCACGCTCAGGTTGCTGAATCCAACTGACCCATTCGGGCGAATCGACAACTGGAGAGGTGTTCGGCATGCAGCAAACGGAAGTGAAGCCGCCTGCCGCGGCAGCAGCCGTTCCGGTTGCGATGCTCTCTTTGTAGCTCTGGCCAGGCTCACGCAGGTGGACGTGCAGATCGATAAAACCGGGGGCGACGATGAGTCCGCGAGCGTCGAAGGTTTTATCTGCGCTGCTGCGGATTTTGTTTGGGGTTGCGATCTCTGCGACGCGGCCATCGCGCAAGAGCACGTCCATGGATGCGTCCAGCTTTGCGCCTGGGTCAATGACGCGACCGCCTTTGATCAAGAGGGAGCCCGCTCTAGATTTATCGTGTGCCATTCATTTTTCCAATGTTCCTCAGCGGCTGAAGCCTCACGGGGTTGGGGCACGTACCGCAGCGCTCGAAAGCGCTGCGCCACCCCAAACCTAAGGCTCTCCGTAGCCCGCTAAGACCAAAAGCCTGAAGCCTAGTTAGCTTTGCCCAGCGCCTTGCCCAGGATCGCCATTCTCACGGGCACTCCGTTATGTACTTCTTCCACGATGACGGACTGCGGGCAATCCGCGACTTCCCATGTTAGTTCCAGCCCGCGGATAATTGGTCCGGGGTGCATCAAGATCGCGTCGCGCTTGGCCAGTTTCAAGCGGGCTGTGGTTAGCTGGTATCTGGAAATATAATCCTGCAGACGAAGTTTGGTTCCCGCCAGGCGTTCTTTTTGTACCCGCAGAACCATAACGGCGTCGGCGCCCCGCACGGCTTCTTCCACGGTACGGGTGATGTGCAGGCCGGGCGCCAGGCTGGTTGTCACTTCGGGCAAGAACTCGGGCGGTCCGCAGAGGGTGATGCGAGCGCCGAATTTGCTGAGCAGGTGAATTGCAGATCGGGCGACGCGGCTGTGGTAGATGTCGCCCACGATTGCCATCTGCAGCCCGGTCAGGGTTTTCTTGTGGCGCAGGATAGTGTAGGCATCGAGCAGCGCCTGCGTAGGGTGCTCATGCATCCCGTCGCCGGCATTGATGACGGGAACATCGAGGTGAGTTGCCATGAGCAGCGGCGCGCCGGCGTTCGGGTGGCGAATCACCATGACGTCCGCGCCCACGGCCCGCAGTGTGTAGGCCGTATCCAGCAACGACTCGCCCTTTTCGATGCTCGATCCACTCGAGAGCACGAGCGTGGTCATGGCTCCCATGGACTTGGCTGCGATTTCGAAGGAGGCGCGGGTGCGGGTCGAGGGTTCATAGAAGAGAAGCAGCACGCGTTTATTCCGGAGCAAAGGGCGAGGCTTCAGTGGATTCATCCGCCGCGCCAGCCTGAGCAGACTCAGAATCTCTTTTGCCTCGAGATGCTCAATGCCGAGCAGGGAACCGCGTGCGGCCTTGTTCATGTTTTCCTTGGAATCTTTGGCCTACAGGCCCGAAATCGTTTAAACGGCTTGACCGAAGCGATGCCCTGACGTAAATCTGCCGAGCTTTTGCTCGGCCCCCCTACGTATCTTTCTCGACGATCAAGACTTTTTCTGCATTATCGATTTCGCGCAGCTGGACTTCAATGATCTCCTGCCGCATGGTTTGTACTTTCCGGCCCACGAAGCTGGCTTCGATAGGCAGCTCACGATGGCCGCGATCGATCAGTACGCAGAGCTGGACCTGGTTGGGACGTCCTTGCTTGAAGAGGGCATCCATGGCGGCCCGCACGGTGCGTCCGGTGTAGAGGACGTCATCGACCAGCACTATGTTTTTGCCCGTGATAGGGAATTCCATCTCGGTTTTCTGCACTACCGGCACCGCTCCCACGGCCGAGAGATCGTCACGATACAAGGTGATATCAAGCGTTCCCACGGGCACCTGAGTCTTCTCGATCCGTCCGATCATTTGTCCCAGCCGCTGCGCGAGGAATACGCCGCGGCGACGGATTCCGACCAGGCCGAGGCCGGTTGCACCGTTATTTTTCTCGATGATTTCGTGGACTAACCGCACCAGCGTGCGTTCGATTTCGGACGCGGACATCAATTGCGCCTTCTGGCGGATGTTGGATTGGCGGGGTGACGTTCGCGGAGTCATGAACGCTGCATCATACGCGGAGCGGGTGGGTCGGGGCAAGGTGGGTGTGGGGTTTTCAAGGTTGAGGCGCGACGCCAAGCTGCGCAAAGATGACTACGTGGCCGGCGGGATCCTTGACGCCGATTTCTTTGGCGCCGTAGAAGGTAGTGCGGACGGGCATGGCAACGTCAACTCCCTTTACGGCGCTGATGATTTTGTCCAGGTTCTCCACCTCGACGTAGAGGAATGATGGGCCTTTGCGGACGTCCGCGGAAACGGTTGTTACATCTTTCTGGGCGCTGGCGTAGGTCTGGTACATCAACTCGACTGGGCCTTTTTGCAGGATTGCGAAGTTAAGTTTGTTGCCGTCAGGTACGTCAATGGTCTTCTCGAAACCCAGATGTTCCATCCAGAATTTCAGGCAGGGCTCGATTTCTTCCGCGAAGAGAATCGGTGTCAGTTTTCTTACGGTCATAAGGTTCCCCTTTCATTTGTTTAATTGCGCAACGGCGCGCCAATGAACAAAACGAGAGCTTCGTGATGAGCTGCACATTCCTAATTGTGGTCCTTGCTTTCAATACTAGTCTCGATTAGACTAGCACTGTACAAGCTCGTCCGGCTGATGTCAAGAGACAGCTTCAAGAATGGGAACACGAGGAGCATGGCCTCACGGGCTGAAGCCCGCGTTGTGCGGGGCTTATCGGCACGGCTGAAGCCGTGCCCTTTCCTTGAACATAACGTGTTCTCCCCAAATGACGTGACGTTCCATGAACCTGCCGTCCCCTTCCACGTGTATGACGTGACGTTGCGACAGCATTCCCTTGTAAAACCTGTTTCAAAGGAGTCTTCTATGGCCACTGACGAACGCAAATTGCGAGACCTGGTTTCGATCGGGCCGGTCATGCTGCGTGACTTCGAGCTGCTTGGGGTTGCCAGCGTGGCGGAGCTTTCCCGGCGAAATCCGGAGAAGCTTTATGAGAAGCTGTGCCGGATTAAGGGGCAACCGCCAGACATCTGCTGTCTGGATGTTTTTCGCGCGGCCGTGGCGCAGGCGCAGAATCAACGTTTGCCGGTGGAACAATGCAGATGGTGGTATTGGAGCAGACGAAAGGCTCGCGATGGCGGCCGCTGAGAAGCGTGCGCTTACAACTCCGGACTTAGTCCTGCTGAGTTTGTTGGCTGAACGTCCCATGCACGGATACGAAGCGAATCTGGAACTGGAACGCCGGCAAGTGCGGGATTGGGCGGGCATTTCGCGGCCACAGGTTTATTACTCACTGGAAAAGCTGGCTCGCTTGGGGCTGGTGCAGGCTGCGGAAAGTGATGAGCCGGAGGCAGGTCCTGAGCGGCGGGTGTTTGTGACCGCTGCCAAAGGCCGGGCGGCCTTGGCCGACGCTTTGGAGCGCGCAGGCTGGACGACGCAACGCGACCGACCGCCGTTCCTTACCTGGATGGCACTTTCATGGCAGGCCCGGCCGGGTGTATTTCAGAGGCAAGTGGAACGGCGGCGGGAATTCCTGGAGAAGGAGTTGGCTCGCGAGGAAGTCACACTGCGCGCGATCCGTAAAGAGGTGGGCCACCGTTTCCATGAGGCCGTCTGGATGGTCAGCCTGATTATTCAGCAGTTCCGGTTGGAGTTGAAGTGGTTGAGGAAGGTTTCGCGGGAAGCGCAACGTCGAGCTGGGGCGCGACATGCGGCGTTTCGCTCGTAGAAGGTTTCGTCCCAGGCTGAAGAATGCGCTGCGGAGATTTGCTCCGCTTGGACGGGGCGAGGGCGCCCGCCCCTACACGAGCATCGCCTTCCGCGAGCCTACATTCGATCTTTGCGGTGCAGCAGGAATGCTCCGACGGCGCCTCCAAGGGAGGAGAAAATCAGAAATCCTACGAGAGTCAAGATGAGGCTGAGGACCATGATGAAGGTAAAGCCATCGCGGGTGTTGACGAGATCAATGACCTGTTGCATGCGCGGATCCGAGGTGTGGGCGGCGTTCTCTCGAATGTAATTCAGAAAGGCATCGTGGATTTCTTTTCCGGAGCGTAAGGCCGTCCATAACGCAAGAATGGCGACGAGCACGCCGAAACCCAACCCGCCAGTGAGCGCGCCCAGCCTCGCTCCCATCCCGGCAGTGATGTGAGTGGCAGGACAGCGCCGGCGGTAAAGCACCACAGACAGAAACCCGGCGGCAAGCATGCCGAGCCCACTAGACTTGCTGACGGCGATTATGAAAATCGCTACCAGCAACGCAATTCCGGCGGAGGGCAACGCGTCAGACCATCCCAGTGCGGTCGGCAGTGGCGCGTGGGATGCATACTGTTCGATTGCGACTTCTGGTGTGGCTCCGGCGGGCGCGAGCGGGGCGGCTCCGGCGACCCGAATCTGAGGGGCATTGCATCGCGGACAGAACGCGGTGCCGTCTTCGACGCTTGCGGCGCACTTATAACAAGGATGTTCCACTGAGTTTCAAGGTACAGCAGAGGCTTGCGGTTCGCAAGAAAGAGCGAGCATGGCCGACGGGCGGGAACGCCCGTCGGCCATGGAATCTCAAACCTTAAATGTCGCCTTGCTTGCCGCGGCTGTGCATGTAAACAAGGGCAAAAATAGTCCCTTTGCCGGTGTGGCTGGGTTCGATCGCGACTACGTGCTCGTTGTCTTCGGTACCTACCTTCAGTTCCGTGACCGGACCGGTGTTATCGCCCTCGCATTTGAGCTCTTTGGAGGGTTGCTGTTTCTGGTCGTCGACATCTGCGTGGGCGCTGCCGCTGTGCTCGCTGGTGTGGCATTCGAGAACTTTGCCGTATTTCTTCAGCTTCTCGCGATAGAAATCGACGACTTTATTGGGAGCATCGTCGGAACCGTATTTCGCGATCACCAACTTCACTCCGAAAGACTCTGTCAAAACGCCAAAATTCAGGGCGTCGCTGTCCGGTTCGTCGGGCCTGAGGTGAGCGCCGGGGTAGAGAGGCAGCCCCGCGCTGCGGGCGTCGGCGTCTTTACCCATGTGCAAATCACCGACGGAGCTGTGGACGTCAAGATTCGGATCCTTCGTCCCGTTGTCGGGTTGCTGGCCTTGAGCGTTCAACGCAGCCAGACTCAACAGCATTGCGAATGCGGCGGCCAGAGCCAGTTGAGGAAGCTGCCGGTTGAAGATCGTTTGGAACCATGCTGCAGAGTGAGACATTCGATCCTCCTAGATGTCGCCTTCCTTGCCGCGGAGTCGCAGCCACACGATGGCGAAGTCGGAACCCTTGCCTTCGGGTTCGACGGCAACGATGTGCTGGTTGTCGTCGGTGCCCGCCTTCAGTTCCACCTTTTTACCGTTCTCGTCAGAGTCGCACTTTAGCTTGCCACCATCGTGGTCGGCCTTGATACCGCTACTGTGGCATTGCAGCACGTGGCCGTATTTTTTCAGTTGGTCCTGGTAGTAAGCGATGATTTTGTCGGGTGGATCGTCCGATACGTACTCGAGGGCTACAACCTTCAAGCCATAGCCGAAAGCGGACATATTGACGTTAGCGCTCTTCTTGTCGCCGTCATCGGTTTTTGGTTTCGACCTGGCGCCGGGATAGACAGGAAGGCCGGTGTCGCGGGCATCCGCATTCTCGTCAACGTGGATTCCGCCTAGGGGGGTGTTGATGTCAACTTTACTGGTGCCACGGTTGTCGTGATCTTTCACGCTGACGCTGCACGCGGGCAAGAGCACGAGCGCAGCCAACGTCACCACGATCGAAAGGCGCCAGCTAGTTGCCAGTGATTGAGGATTGAGCATGTGGGAAACCTCCTTGCGCGGCCTCGGCGGGACGCTCGATCCCAGCGCCGCGCTGCGCGATGTTGGGGATGCTCACGGGAAGATGTCCCCGGATCGCAATCTCACCAAACAGCGCCTGTACCGCGCTGACTTCTGAAACTGTCGCATTGGAGAAGGTGCAAAGATAATTTTGGACTGCGGGGAAATCCTGCGCCAGGTAGGGATTTCCCATGGCGAGCACAGCGGTTCTCTCGGCGGCGCGATCGAGTACTTTCTGCAAGAGAGCGCCGCTCGCGTCCGACAGGCCCACCGAGTTGGTCAAACCGTTTGCGGCGTTCATCACTTTCCCGGGCACGGGGACTTCGTATACGGCGGCGATCACGGACTGCGCGTTGTCCACGGCTTTCAGCACATCGTCTGTCATCGCAGATGCGATCCGGGGGTCCACATAAATCACATGGGCGTCCGGCACGCGCTCGCGGATCTGGCGCTCCAGTGGGCGTCCCGCTTCGGTGCGCATATCGTCGGAGAAGATTATGGCGACCATCTGGTCGCGCACTTCTTCTACCTTCTGATACGGAAGACCGGTCTCGGTGGTTCCAGATGATTTCAGCGGCAAGAGTTTGCCGTTGTCGCGCACCAGGGTGATGGAGTCATCGGCGATTTTCTGACCGAGAGCGAGGTTCGCGGGCTTGCCCACCAGGGTAGAGAGAGCGTCGATATTGACCAAGCGTGTTTTGTGGAGGCCTAGTGAGGCCTTTGCTTTCAATAGTTTGAGGACGGAGGCGTCGAGTTGCGCCGGGGAGATCTCGCCACTGTGCACGGCTTCGAGCATGGCCCGGTAGGAGGCATCGAGGTCGGCGGGAATGAGCAGAATGTCATTGCCGGCCTTGAAGGCATCCACCGCGGCGCGGCCAATGTGCGCACCATAAAGGCGAGTGAGGCCAGCCATGTCGAGGGCGTCGGTGACGACGATCCCCTTGAAACCCATTTGGTTCTTAAGCAGGCCGGTCACGATCGCGGGCGAAGTCGTGGCCACATGGTTGGGATCGGAGTCAAGCGCGGGAATAGAAACATGGGCCACCATAACCGAGTCGACGCCCGCGGCAATCGCTTTTTGAAAAGGCGGAAGCTCTATAGATTTGAGGCGTACCATGTCCCCGGTCACCTGAGCTACACCTAGATGAGAGTCGGTTGCAGTGTCGCCATGGCCGGGAAAGTGCTTGACCGTAGCCATCATTCCGTTGGCTTGGGCTCCGCGGATGTATGCGGTTACCAGAGCGCCGACTTGCTGGGGATCTTCGCCGAACGAGCGGGTATTGATAATGGGGTTCGCAGGATTCGAGTTGACATCGGCATCGGGAAAGAAATTCCAATGCACGCCGATGGCGCGAGCTTCCTGAGCCGTGATGCGTCCGAAGGCTTCGGCGTACTCTAATTTGCCCGCGGCTCCGAATGCCATGGCATGGGGAAATTCAGTGGCGCCATGCAGGCGCATGGTGACTCCGCGCTCGAAATCAGCCGCAATCACGAGCGGCAGCCTGGAATCCTGCTGCAAGCGGTTGAGCAGTTCGGCAGCTTCGTAAGGCTGGCTGCGGTATAGAAACGGCGGGTCCCAGGGCACGGTCATGGTGAATCCGCCGAGATGGTATTTGCGCATGCTGTCGCGAAGCTGCAGATACTCGGGGCTATCGATGTTCAGAAATTTGGCGCGCACCCAGACCACGAATAGCTGGCCGACTTTTTCTTCCATCGAGAGCTTGTGCAGAGTTTTCTCAGCCCATTTCTCGCCTTCGCGGTCGAGATGAATCGGGCCGGGTTGTTCGTACTTATCTTGATCCTTAGCGTAAGAACAACAGACGAGGGCACAGAAGAGCAGTAAGCAGAAGCCAATCTGTCGAAGCATGAGCAGACGATAACATGACGGCAGGTTTGTGTTCCCAACACTTTGAGACCGGTGAAGTCAACGCGCCGTTAAAGTTTGGCCAATACTGAGAAAAGAGTGACGATCCTGTCGATCCTGCGACTGCTCGTTCGACTAGTAAATAGAGCCAAGAAGAGAAGAATGGTCAAGCGGAGGCGGATATGACGAGGCTAAGAGGAAACTTTCGAAGTACTAAATCAATCGCAGGCGCAGCCCTCGTCGGATTCGGGATGTTTATTCTGTATGAGAACCTGGCTGGCGCAGTTGCCTGGTTGGGCCACATTCTCGGCACCAACAGTTTCGAGGCGCTGGGAGTTTTGCCCGCCTTTATCCTGGCGGTTTCGCAAGTTTTGCCGGCCCATGCCGCCAGTCACCAGCATCTCGTGCAGGTTTCCTTGCAGCACATGTTGGTATCGTCCTGGCCGTTGCTGCTGGTGATGGTCGGCACCGTATTGTCGCGGGATACCGTCAGGGACAATGTCAACACAGTGCAGAAAAAAGATCATGGACTTGTCGATCTGACTACCGGGCGTTCGACGTTAAACTAGAGGCAGTTATCTTAACCTGAAAAGGGGAGACAACAATGCGAGTCATGGTGATAGTGAAGGCCAGCAAGGACTCCGAGGCAGGCATTCTTCCGAAGGAAAAACTGCTTGCCGAAATGGGGAAGTTTAACGAGGAACTGGTGAAAGCCGGCGTGCTGCTCGCTGCCGACGGGCTCCAGCCCAGCTCGAAAGGCAAGCGCGTCCGCTTCTCGGGAGACAAACGAACCGTCATTGATGGTCCCTTCACCGAGACCAAGGAGTTGATCGCCGGCTACTGGCTTTGGCAGGTGCGGTCCATGGAAGAAGCCGTCGAGTGGGTCAAGCGTTGCCCTTGTCCCCATGAAAGGGGAGGCGAGGTTGAGATTCGCCAGGTCTTTGAGGCGGAGGACTTCGGTTCCGAGTTCACTCCAGAGCTAAAGAAGCGAGAGGAACGAATGCGCGCCGAGGTGGCCGCGAAGAAGCGCTAGTTGCGGCGCGAAAAAAAATTCGTGTCGATTTTGCTGACCGTCGTTCGACGTATAGATAGAGCCCAGATCCGGCCGGTCGAAACCGTCCGAATGCTCGGCTCCCCAACCAAAAACTGATAAAGGAGAAATAACGATGCGATTCATGATGATTGTCAAACATGCAGAAAAGCAGGGCCCTCCGCCGAAGTCGTTGATGGATGCTATTGCGAAGGCTGCCGAAGAGGAGGCCAAGGCCGGCACGATGCTCGGGAACGGCGGGCTCGCGCCGACCGCGCAGGGTGCCCGCGTCCGGCTTTCCGGCGGAAAGGTGACCGTGATCGACGGGCCTTTCACCGAGGCTAAGGAAATTATCGGAGGCTATGCGCAATTCGAGTTGAAATCGAAGGAAGAGGCAATCGAATCGGCCGTCCAATTCATGGAACTGCACAAGAAACACTGGCCGGGCTGGGAGGGCGAGACTGAAGTTCGCCAGATGTTCGGTCCCGACGACTTCCCTTGCAAGCCCGCGTAGCGCGTGTGTGAGCGTTACTCATACCATAAAAACCAAGGAACCCCATGTCAGTGGCCTTGCGCCGTCGGGCCAAAAAATGTTGTGATCGGTAGCAGTGACGGCTACCGATATACATCGCACCATCGACGCGGTTTGGAGGATCGAGTCACCCAGGCTCATCGCTGGGCTCACGCGCATCGTGCGTGACGTCGGCCTTGCCGAGGACCTGGCGCAGGATGCTCTCGTCGCCGCGCTTGAGCAATGGCCAGAGTCGGGCGTCCCAGACAACCCGGGCGCCTGGCTCATGGCCACCGCCAAGCATCGTGCTATTGATCACTTTCGCCGAAACACTAGGCTCGAGCGCAAGCACGAAGAGCTCGGTCGCGAGCTTGGTGCGAAAGAGATGGCCGTGCCAGATCTGGATTCAGCTCTCGACGACAACGTCGGCGATGACCTGCTACGTCTCGTCTTCATCTCATGTCATCCCGTGCTCTCAACCGAAGCTCAGGTTGCGCTGACGCTCCGCTTGCTCGGGGGTTTGACGACCGAGGAAATCGCGCGTGCCTTCCTCGTCCCTGAGGCGACCGTGGCCCAGCGCATCGTGCGATCCAAACGCACCCTCTCCGAAAAGCGCGTTCCCTTCGAGGTTCCGCAGGGAAGAGAGCTGGCTGCCCGCTTGTCATCCGTGCTGGCGGTCCTCTACCTCATTTTCAACGAGGGTTACTCGGCGACCACCGGTGATGACTGGATGCGGCCTGCGCTCTGCGAAGAAGCGCTGCGGCTGGGACGCATTCTGGCCGAGCTAGCACCACAAGAGCCTGAGGTTCACGGGTTGGTCGCGCTAATGGAGATCCAGGCGTCACGTTCCAGGGCACGCGTGGGTCCGTCGGGAGAGCCAATTCTGCTCTTCGAGCAAAATCGCGCGCACTGGGATCAACTCCTAATTCGCCGTGGTCTCGCGGCACTCGATCGCGCGGAAAAACTGCTCGCAAAAAAGCAGCTTGCAGAAAAGCTGGGCGACGCCCGAGGTTCGTACGTTTTGCAGGCTGAGATCGCGGCTTGTCATGCGCGAGCGCACACCCCGGAAGAAACCGACTGGCCTCGCATTGTTACGCTCTACGCGGCGCTCGCCCAGCTCGCGCCGTCTCCAGTTGTGGAGTTGAATCGAGCGGTCGCGCTCGCGATGGCGTTCGGTCCAGAAGCCGGACTTGAACTGGTTGATGGGCTGACTGCCGAACGCTCACTTGCGAAGTACCACCTGTTGCCAAGCGTCCGCGGCGATCTGCTCAAGAAGCTAAGCCGTTTCGATGAAGCCCGAGCGGAGTTCGAGCGCGCAGCATCACTAACCCGCAACGTACGGGAGCGCGACCTGCTCCTCGAGCGTGCCCGGGCGTGCGTGGACCGTTCAACGCTGCACGAGCCGCAGTGACGAACAGCAAATCATTCAGCCCGGCGGATATACTGAACTCGCGATGGCTGTGATCGTGTCCATGCTTCGTGGCGTCAATGTTGGCGGCCACAACAAGATCAGGATGGACGCGCTGCGTGCGCTTTGTGAATCGCTTGGATTGCGAGATGCGCAAACTTACGTGCAGAGTGGCAATGTGGTTTTCCGCACCAAAGAGCCAGACCTCGCCGCGCTGGCCAATCGGATTGAGGACGCGATCGAGGAGAGTTTCGGTTTTCGTCCCGCCGTCATCATCCGCACCACTTCTGAACTCAGAGCGGTTGTTGCCAAAAATCCGTTCGGTAGAAGACGCGGAATCAATCCGGGTAAACTGCTGGTTACTTTTCTCGCCGACGATCCTAGTGCGGAAGCTCGGGATCGGGTTCTACAAATCAAAACCGAACCCGAGGAATTGCGGATAGACGGACGAGAAGTCTACATTTATTTTCCCAACGGGATGGGGCGCACAAAACTGTCGTGGCCAACGATTGCAAAGATGCTGGGGACGTCCGGGACGGGCAGAAACTGGAACAGCGTCACCAAGCTGCTGGAGATTGCTGAGAAACTCGAATCGGTAGAGACGTAGCTAGCTACGTCTCTACAGCCAATGCCTCGGCTTTTTGCTGAATTGCTGGATCGTCACCAAAGCCCTCGAGCCACACCACCTCCGGCTCGCGACGGAACCAGGTCATCTGGCGCTTGGCGTAGTTTCGATGAGCCTGCTGCGCCGCTTGCAAAGCACTCTTGAGATCAATCTCGTTGCGTAGTAGTTGCACCGCCTGCTTGTATCCCAGCGAAGCCAGCGGTCGGGCAGCGTCGCCATATTTTCTAAGCAGATGTTTGGTTTCTTCGACCAGCCCCGAGTTGAACATATGTTTCGCGCGCTCATTAATGCGGGCGTACAGCGCCTCGCGATCGGGGTTCAGACCGAGACGTAAGATTCGGAACCCCATCAACGGATCTCGCCCTTGCTTCCACATTTCGGTCATCCTCTGCCGCGAAGCTAGACAGATCTCAATGCCCCGGATGAGCTTGGGAATGTCATTCGCGTGGATCTTTGCAGCGGCGTCAGGATCAAGACGGCACAACACGCGGTGCAGGTAGTCGGCACCATTTTGTTCCGCGCGCCGCCGCAGCCGTTCGCGCAGTTCCTCGGAACGCTTGGGACCGGGGAAGAGACCATCCAGCAGGGCGCGAAGATAGAGCCCCGTACCTCCAACCACAATCGGCAAGGTCCGCCGGGATTTAATTTCCGCAAGGGCCTGCCGCGCTAACCGCGCGTACTCGCCGGCGGTGATGTAGCCTGTGGGGTCCACACAGTCGAGCAAATGGTGGGGAACACGCGCTCGCTCGTCGGCGCTTGGCTTCGCGGTCCCTATCTCGAACTCACGATATATGGCGACCGAATCGCAATTCACCACTTCGCCATGGAAACGCTCTGCGAGGGCGACGGACAGCGCCGTCTTCCCGCTGGCGGTCGGACCTAACACCACAACCAGCAACGGATCGGGAACCACTTTCAGCGGATGCCCCAGGCAAAGTGATGCCAGTAGCGGACGAGGGTGAGGATCAGGATCAGCATCGCGATCACCAGTAGGCCGGTCGCTTCCAAGGTGTAGATTTGCGGTGTGCGATGGTGTCCTGATGAGAGGTGTTCCGGCAAATGGGTGTCCGGCTGTCGTTTTGGAGCCGACCCAGGCATAGCACCATTGTAGCGCCGGATAGGAAGGCGTTTCCCAAAAAGATTTTGACGCCTTTGCAGCTTCTGAGTTTCACGGAACTTTGGTGACCAGCGCCGCGTATCAACGTTTAATGCCGCGGTGAGAGTATGTCCACTCGGCCCCCGAGAGAAAATCTATGAAACGTTTTGCCTTGATTGCATTGGGGATCTGTCTGGCAGTCGCTCCACTGGCCCGTGCGGATCAGTGGTCGAAGACGTACACCATTACAGGAACACCCGACCTTCGCGTCGAAACGTCCGACGCCAACATTCACGTGGATACCTGGGACCAGAAGACCATTGAAGCTCGGGTGACGTCCGAGCATTACAAAATTGGCGAGCACGGCCTCAAGATTGAGGAACACCAGTCCGGAGACTCGGTTGAACTCCAAGTCCATTTTCCGCACGATGTCCACATCATTGCTTTCAACATGCGCAACTACCGGGTCGAGGTCGAAATCCATATGCCGCGCGAAGGACGAGTGAACCTGCATACCGGAGATGGCGCAATCCGGCTGGCGAATTTCAAAGGGCAGATGGACCTGCAGACTGGAGACGGTCATCAGGAGATCGAGTCAGTCGATGGCAGGTTGCGGGCGCGCGCAGGAGACGGTCACATCACTGCTGCCGGAAGATTCGACGCGCTGGAACTCACTACCGGGGACGGGCGCATCGAGGCTCGCGCGCTCTCGGGTTCGACCATGACGTCGAGTTGGAATGTTCGTACCGGCGATGGAAGTGTCACCCTCCAATTGCCCGCCAACTTAGCCGCCGATGTAGATCTTCATACCAGTGATGGGCACATTGAAGCCGACATTCCGGTGGCCGTCGAAGGACGTCTGGGCGAGAAAAACATTCATGGAAAGATCAACGGCGGCGGGAATCTGCTGACCGTTCACACTGGAGACGGTTCGATACGGCTGCAGAAGTCGTGAAGCCGACTACTGCAGGTCCGACCTGTCGGGGTTGTAATAAAAAGCGAATCGCAATCCGAGGAACTGACCGCCGAACTCGGTGGGCAAGGGTGGAAACGGATTAGAAGCGGTGATGCCGCCCCAAGCACCACGGTCGAGGGCCACATCGCCCGAGGTCGAGACCAATCTCATTCCAGCCACCGTGCCATCTTTGAGAATGGCAAATTCGATGGTCACTTTGCCCTTCTTCATCAGCGGCGCCCGCGCCGATTCAGGAATCAGGTTGTACCAATTGACTCGCACATCGTGCAGGACTCGTTGCAGATAGGGGCCGAAATCCACGCCCATGGTATCGGTGAGGACCTCCAGCGGTCCCATCGCGGCCGTGGGCTTTTTGCCCATACCGAGTCCATAGTTTCCTCCGTCACCGCCGTATCCTCCGCGATTCGCCGCCGCCGCACGCGCGGCCTGCTCGATGGCTGAACCCGCGGACAATGCCCCTCCGCCAAAGGCCGCCTTGGCGGACTCAGCTGGCGGTTGCGTCTGCAGTTTTGCAATCTGGGGCGGAGCAGGAGGTGGTGGCGCGGACGGCTGTGGCGTCGGATTCTGCGCGGCTGCCGCAGTCGGAGGCGCTGAATTTGGTTGCGGATTCGGCGGTCCGCTCGGACCCGGTCTGCCGGGGCGCGACGCGTCAAGAATCTTCTTGAGTTCCTGACGATCCAGCTGCGGAGTACGCGACGTAGCTTTGCGGTCCTTGTCGGAAATAATGTTTGTGTCCGGCCGCTTAGCCACCTTCTGTTCGTCAGGCGGCAATTCGAGGTAGGTGAGGTCCTTCTGGTTCGATTCGGGGCTGACGACCACCACCGCTTGTCGCGGCATGAACCCTGCCAGTTTCTGCGAGTTCCACAGGAGCAGAACAACCACCAAGTGCACGCATACCGAAATCCAGAAAGCTTCGCGCCGGCGAGCCTGCGAGAGATCATCCTGCAGCTTGATGATCAGAGCTGGCGCTTCCACTATTTCGCGATAAGCAGATTCCCAGTACCGCGCATCGTACAAATCTCCGCCCTCGGGAGGTCGCGCCGGAGGCGTCGAAGGAGCCGGATTGGCTGGCGGGATTTGCGTAGTTGACATCGAACCGCTTTTACCTGCTGGTTAGACACGAGCCGCAACACATTAGTTGTAAGGACACGAAATGCTCCCCGTGCCTGATTGGTGCAAGCATCCTGTCACGAATTTGCAGCCGTCCGTGGCCCAGTGTCTTTATTTTCGCATCTTCTGGCGAATCCGCGAAGGCTGAAAGTGAAAGTACCTGGGGATTTGCATCCAGATCATCAATTTGCCTGTTCTTCGTTTACAAAACTTGACACTCGGAAGGCAAAATCAGGCGTGCAGACGTTCCAAATCGACTTTTCGTCCGTGCTCGTTGATGGCCGCGACGATGTCGAGGGCGACGGCCAACGCGCGGCGTCCGTCGTCGAGAGTCACCATCGGCGGCAAATGCCGTCGCACCGATTCGAGAAACGATTTCAGCTCTGTGTGCAGAGGCTCTTCTTCGGTGGTCGGAGGTTTTGTCATCTGGATTTGTGGATTCACCGAAGGAGTTCCCGAAGGATCGTCCTGGCCGACGCTGAATACGAGCACATCCTGCCGCCCGTAGTCCAGAGACACGTACTGCTTGGGTTGAAAAAAACGCAGTTTGCGGACACGCTCGGTGGAGACGCGGCTGGCGGTAAAGTTAGCCACGCACCCGGACTCGAATTCGAGCCGTACGTTCGCGATGTCCACCTTAGCAGAAAGAATGGGCAACCCGACTGCCCGGATTTCCCGGACCGGCGAATTCACGAACGAGAGCACAATGTCGAGGTCGTGAATCATCAGATCCAGCACGACATCCACGTCCAGCGAGCGCGGTGTGAATACGCTAAGCCGATGTACTTCAAAAAACATCGGACGCGTAATCACGGGAAGAGTGGCGCGAACCGCGGGATTAAAGCGCTCCAGGTGTCCGACTTGAGCGATACGATCCAGTCGCTTCGCTAGCCGGATGAGTTCGTCGGCTTCCCCTAGCGACGTAGCCAACGGCTTTTCGATCAGCACGTCGATGGATGCCTCCATCAGTTGCTGGGCGGTACTCAGGTGATGGCGGGTCGGCACCGCCACCGAGGCAGCCTGGACTTCGCTGTGCGTTGTAATCAATTGGTCGATAGAACCAAAACTGCGGCAACCGAATTCGCGCGCGACTTTATCAGCCTGCGCCGTATCCGGATCCACGACTCCGACCAGCCGCACTGGCATGCCCTCCTGCGCAAGCTGGTGGTAAACGCGGGCGTGGTTGCGGCCAAAGGTGCCCACTCCGATTACGGCAACGTTGATGAGGTTGTCAGTCAGTTTTCCGTTCTGAGTTGGCCGGTTGCCAGAAGACCTGTTGATTTAACCACAAAAAACTACCGATTGGTCAGCAAGCGATCTGATCGGGCGATGCTTGGCTCGGAAACCGAATCATCGAGACTGCATTTTTTTCAGCAACGCGATCTGGCCCGCGTGGTAAAGCTCGTGCTGGACGATTCCACTGAACGTATAGAAAAAGTCGTGATAGCTTTCGGTCTTGCCCAGAACTCGCTCCTGCAGCCGCGAATCGGGAAAGGCTGCAACCGCCTTCACCAGTTCGGTGTGAGTATGCTTAGCGTCCTCGATCGCCTTGCGCCAGGCAGCCTCGCTGGTGTCCTTTACGGGAGGGAAATTCTTTTCGTCGTGCAGTTCTACCGCTGCGCCTCCGATGCGTCTAATAATTGCGCCATCCCAGGCAGCAATATGCAGCACAAGTTCCCAGATGCTGTGCGCGTTCTTGATCGGATGGGCGGCTGCCACCTTGGCATCAACCCCATCGAGGAGTTCGAGCACGGAGTCGCCATGCCAGGCATCTCCATCAAAGGCACGGCGCATTTGATCGGCAAGACGGGCAGTTTCAGACATGCAACATCGCTCCCATAAGTCAGCCCCCAAAACCTAGTATACCTTAATACACGGTATCCATGTATAATAATACTCATTGATTCTCTCGTTCGGGGACAAAACGACAGAGGACATTTACCACGGCCGGGACACCAAGGCGGGCCGAAAAATGTCGAGGAGCTTATGGGAGAGAATCCAGGTCAAGCTGGATCTTGTGAACGCCACGGTATCGCTTCAGGATCTGCGGACTCTGCCGGCTAACCGCCTTGAAAGGCTAAGGGGGGATCTGGATGGTTTTCACAGCATTCGAGTGAATCAGTACCGGCTTGTCTTCCGCTTCGAAGCGGGTAACTGCCGGGATGTACGGTACACCGACTATCAGTGATAAACTAAGGAGAGTTATGCTGCCACTCCACGGAGTTTCAACGCATCCTGGACAGATATTGCTCAAGGAATTCCTTGAACCGCTGGGGCTAACGCAAGTGAAGCTGGCGAGCGCGATTAACATTCCTCAAAATCGCGTCAACGAGCTAATTCGAGGCAAGCGTGGCATGACGCCGGAAACTGCCCTTCTTCTGTCGGAGTATTTTCAAAATTCGGCGGAGTTCTGGATGAATCTTCAGACCGCATATGATCTCACCCGGGTGCGTGCCGAGCTGCGAAAACGACCTGCGACAGCCTCCCGGAACCGTTCCCGGTCCGCGCGCGAAAGAATAGCTGGCACACGCCTGGCTTAGTCTGCCACCATGGTGATTCCTGCCGCATCCGCCTCCGTAATAATCGCGTCGCCATCGAGCAGCAGGCATTTGCCTGCGTCCAATGCTAGACAGGTTGCGCCTGACCTTTGCAGTACTTCAATCGTTCTTACTCCGATGACGGGCACGTCGAAACGCATATCCTGATTCGGTTTCGCGATCTTTATAACGGTCAGCGCGCGACTCAACGTGGATGGGTCCGATTCGAGCGACGCCATGATCTGGCCTGCGCGTTCGATGGTCGCATCGGTGCCTTCCATGGCTTCGACGGCGACGCAGGCAGTTTCGGCGACGACCACAGTCTGGCCAATATCATATTGCGCCAAATGCCGAGCGACGGCCCGTCCGTAAGTAACATTCTTCTTTTCCTGCTCGGATGGCGCACGCTTGGTGAGGACGCCGGGTTTCGCCAGCAGAGGGTCAAGAAGCGAAGTCGAGTTTTCCAGAACAATGCCTTCGTCGGCCAGGACCTGCGCGACCGCTCCCAGCAGAGAATCAGTGTTGCGTGTACCCAACGAGAGAAGAAGCTTGGCCAAACGCCAGTCGGGCCGAATGCTGGAAAATATCTGCTTATGTTTTACCTGTCCCGCCATGATCGCACGGTGCACGCCTGCGCGCTTGAAAGTTTCGATCAGCCTCGATAGTTCTCCGAGCGAGAGCCAATGGACGGCGGTCGCGCCATGGGATTCGATCTCGGGGAAAGCCTCTTCCCTGATGGCGGCGACAATGACTTCATAGCCCTGGGCACGGGCGGCGTCGAGCACAAGAAAAGGAAAGCGACCGTTGCCCGCGATCAGACCGATGCGCTCACAAGATGTCAAAATGGGACTCCACCGAATTGCAATCGGTCGACGCGATTGCAAAGCACTTGATTATGCTATCCAACGGTGACCATCTTACTTGATCTTCGCAAGCCGGCCTTCCGCATGCGGAAGCACTCTCATGAAGCTGCAACCGGCGCTTACGAGGGACCCCGCACCGTACATGTGGGAAGTGCCGGTCACGATGGCAGCCAAACCAAAGTTCCGCTTTTCGCCCCGGTGGGAAGCAGGTCTCAAAGAACAGTTAAAATCTGGCCTTGAGGTGTACAAGGTCGGCTTATACGAGTTTCGAGAGCGAATCAAAGAAGCCGAAACGAACATAGAAAAATTGGTCCCAATGATCATAGGCGAAGAAATCGCGCCGCGATCCTGCGTCGCAGCTTCTTCACAATCGAGCATGTTTGCTGCGCTGTATGCGCGAAAGCTGTGTCCCGGACTCTGGCACTCTGCTAGCTTCGTGAAATCCTTCCGGCTACTTAATGACCCCTCGCTCCGATTGTTCGATGAACCTGATGAGCATCTCCACGTCTTCTCCACGGTCGGGCTCCGACCTCAATTTTTCCAAGGCTTGCGAAGTGTTGAGCTTCGATGCCAACAGGACTTTGTAGGCGTGGTGGATTTTGCGAATACGTTCCTTGCTGAAACCCCGGCGCTCGAGTCCGATCGCATTCAGGCCGTAAGCCTGAACATCGCGAGAGGCGGAGGTTTTGGAAAAGGGAAGAACATCGCGGGTAATAGTCGTTCCGCCGCCAATAAACGAGTGTGCGCCAATGCGAATAAAATGGTGTACCGGACATAGCGCGCCTACCGTTGCCCACTCCTCAACCGTAACGTGGCCGCCGAGAGTCGCTGCGTTAGCCAGAATGACGTGGTCGCCGATCGCGCAATCGTGAGCGATGTGAGTGTAAGCCATGACCAGGATGTGGTTGCCCACGCGGGTTAGTGCGCCACCTTTTACGGTGCCGCGATTAATGGTAACGAACTCGCGAATACTATTATGATCGCCAATTTTGAGACGGGTCGCTTCGCCGGCGTAGGTAAGATCCTGTGGCGCCATCCCTATCGAGCAAAACGGAAAGAAAGCGTTATCCGCTCCAATTTTCGTGGGTCCCTCGATGGCCACGTGCGAAACCAGATGGCACCGTTCTCCGAGTTCCACCTCTGGCCCGATCACACAATAAGGGCCGATTTTGCAACTACGATGGACTTTCGCGCCCGGGTCAACGATGGCGGTAGGGTGGACTGTCATGGAAGGTCAAGAACTGGCACTGTCCTCGGATGTGCCGCGAACTCGGGCCTTGTCCACGAGTTGGCAAGTCACCGTGGCTTGGGCCACGCGCGTGTCGCCCACATAAGCCGCACCTTCCATACGCACCGCAAGCACGCGCGGTGTCGAGTGCCAGGACTTTACTTCAACTTCGAGCCGTAGCTGATCACCCGGAACCACCGGGCGGCGGAAGCGTGCCTTCTCAATGCTGGTAAACACCATCAGTTTCTGGCTGCGATCTTCCACCTCGGTGAGCAGTAACGCTCCCCCAGCCTGAGCGATGGCTTCCACGATGAGTACGCCCGGCATAATAGGCTGATTGGGAAAGTGTCCGGCAAAGAACGGCTCATTGATCGTGACATTCTTGATCGCGACGATGCGCTCCCGGCGCGTAAGGTCAACCACTCGGTCGATCAGCAAGAAAGGAAAACGGTGCGGCAGGATGTGCTGGATATCGTTGACGTCCAGCATGGTCTTGGCCGCCGCGGGGGCTTCGGTTGCAGGTTGAACAGTGTCAGTCATTCTGTTTCTCGTCAAGGTAAAAGGCGAAATATGAAGAGCGAAGATTATACTGTACCGCGCGCCGTCAAACCCTTCCAGAGAAGGATTGCATGCCGAAGAAAGCTTTGAAAACAGTCCCGAACGAAAGCCACAGCGAGATTGCGAAGCGGCTGGCCTATTTCCAAGAACGCCACGAACAGATGGTCCAGACCATCCGCCAACTGGTCGAGACCGAGTCGCCCAGCGATAACAAGGCGGCGGTGGACAATTTGGGGGCGCTGCTGGCCAGCCGATTTGAGGGGCTCGGCGGACACGCGAAGTTTCATCGCGTACCCGATTTCGGCGATCACTTGCAGGTGGATTTCGCGGGCGCCCCCGCCGGCAAACCGGTGCTGCTGCTGGGGCACCTGGACACGGTGTATCCCATGGGCACCTTAGCGACCATGCCTTGCCGCGTAGCCGACGGACGTATATCGGGGCCAGGTAGCTTCGATATGAAATCGGGAATTGCATTGATGTGGCATGCGCTTGACGCCCTGCGAGCCTGGCACGAGAACACTCTGCCGCGTCCGGTGACCATATTGCTGGTTTCGGATGAAGAGGTAGGCAGTGAAACCTCACGGCGGATTACAGAAAATCTGGCGACGAAATCCGCGGCGGTGCTGGTGCTCGAGCCTTCTCACGGACCAAAAGGCGCAGTGAAAACCGCGCGCAAGGGAATCGGAGAATATTTGCTGAAGGTCACCGGGAAAGCGGCGCACTCGGGACTGGATTTCGAAAAAGGGCAGAGTGCGATTCTCGAATTGGCCCGGCAGATCATCGCGATCTCGAAGCTGATCGACCTCAAACGCGGCCTGACGCTCAACGTAGGCACGGTGCAGGGTGGAACGCGAGTAAATGTCATCCCCGCTGAGGCCAGTGCGGTGCTTGATGTGCGAGTTGCCCGGAAGCAAGACGCCGCCAGCATCCACCGTAAACTTCGTTCGCTGAAGCCCTCTAATCGCAAGTGCAAACTCGAGATCAGCGGAGGAATAAATCGTCCGCCCATGGAACGGACTCCAACCGTGGTTGCGCTCTACAAAAAGGCTGCCGAGATCGCCCAGCGGTTGGGCTGGAAATTGGAGGAGGCAGCCGTTGGGGGCGGGTCCGACGGAAACTTCACGGCCGGGCTAGGCATTCCGACGCTGGATGGATTGGGCGGAGTCGGCGAAGGCGCGCACGCAACTCACGAATCAATTCTGATCTCAGAGTTGCCTCGGCGCGCGGCACTACTTGCGGAACTGATCGCGAGTATCTAAACCTCCGCCGTGCTAAAATCCTCACCCGGCGCGGTTTTCCAGCCCGGAGGATTTCCCCAACATCAAGCCTTCCCGTCTATCTCTTCTCCTGATCACTGCCATTGCACTAGCAGCGTGCTTAACCCCGAGTGCAACATCTGCCCGGGCCGATGGCGCGACTGTGCGACACGTTGCCGGACGAATCCCGGTGCGGGGTCTCGGCCGCGAGCGCGGACCGACCGACGAAGTCGAATAGTGAGCCCGGAATCGGCCACGTCAATTCCAAAGTCAATCGGTGGAAGCTCCAGGCCACTCTCCCCGAGAGCGGTCATCCACGACATCTCTTTTCTGAACGCAAAGATTGGCTATGCTGCCGTCGAGGCCGGTCAGGTCTGGAAAACAACTGATGGCGGCGCACATTGGAAGGAAGTCCTGAACTTGAGTTATCCGTGGTATTGACCTTTGAAGGCATCATCCGCGGGAGCCACGACGGAGGTTCCACTTGGACGAATGATATTGTTCTGACTTCGACCGGATGGGTGCAGCGCGTCCGCTTCGCTAGCCGCAAGGATGCCCTGATTATGGACTTGGTTGACGGCTCTACGAACTCTGCCCAGTACAGCACCGACGGTGGCGGAACCGCAGCGGACTGGACCAACCTCGTATCGAACCCCAATGCTGGCTCGTTCGGCCTGGCATTCAGCCGGCTGCCCAATCTGGCGGAGGTGAGATTTCACGAAAGTCGAGGGCTGGGTGCATCGCACCGCCGACGGTGCGAAAACTTGGAGCGGCCGTACTCTGGATGATCCTTGGCCGATCCGTGAGGTTCGTTTCGTTACCCCGAATATCGGCGGGGCCGCAGGCGGGAATATCTATTCCAAAGTTGGTGGCATGTACTTCAGCCGCAATGGCGGTAAGACCTGGTCGCTCGACGCGAACACCGGCGCGGAAATGGACGCCTGCGACAGCAAGCCCGTGGGCACCAAATTCCAGGTGTGGTGCGCGGGATACAACAGTTCGCTGACCGGCGTCGTCCACACCTTGAAGGGTATCGGAGCCGAGTAGTTTGTCGCATTGAACCGTTCTTTTGACTCCATAGGTTGGGAAGCCTAGACTTTCCACAGGGGTGTTGGCGTACCTTTCGACCCGAACCGGCAAGCCCCGCAAGGAGGACTTCACTATGGTCGGCAAATTGGGTTTGCCTGAGATTCTGTTGATCCTGGCCATCGCGCTGCTGATCTTCGGTCCCAGCAAGCTGGCGGATCTGGGCAAGGGGTTAGGCGAAGGCATTAAGAATTTCAAATCAGCCGTGAAAGACGGGGAAGAAGAAAAAGACAAAAAGTCGTAAACCGCCGGCCGCTGTAGAGACGTAGCTTGCTACGTCTTGCTTTCGATCGTGCCGTGCTCCCGCAACATTTTGTAGACCAACGATACGGGTAATCCCACCACGTTGAAGTAATCTCCCTCAATGCGCGAAATCCAGCGCGAAGCTCTGCCTTGAATGCCATAGGCGCCAGCCTTGTCCATGGGTTCGCCGGTGGAAACGTAGCCGTGAATATCCTCTTCGCCAAGAGGGTCCATGGTGACGAGTGTGGTTTCCGACTTGACGTCCTCAAAACCGATTTTCCCGTTCTCATCTCTCGGACGCAGGCCGAGCAGGCAGACTCCGGTTGTAACCTGATGCTTGCGTCCCGAGAGCAAGCGCAACATACGAACGGCATCCGCCCTGTCGCGGGGCTTGCCGAGGATTTCTGCATCCACAATTACGATGGTGTCAGCGCCGAGAACAAAGTCATTCGGCAGCAGGCGAAACACGGCCAAAGCTTTTTCCCGCGCCATGCGTTCGGCAAACGCTCGCGGTGCTTCTCCCGGTTGGGGAACTTCAGGGATATTAGTTGGCTGCACTTCGAACGGAATGCTCGCGTTGCGCAAAAGCTCCTGACGGCGCGGAGATGCGGAGGCGAGGACGAGCATCGAGGTCTGATTCTAGCTGAATTGCATGCGATCGATAGTCGTGAAGGTAGCCACCGGCACGAAAAGGTTCAGTCCTTACCCGGAGCTCGTAGCGAGGGTAAGTTGATCACCGCGTGGCGGAGCGATTCGAGAAACGGCTTCCCCGACGCTTCTAGTTTTCGCTCCAGGCGTTCAGTGCAATCACAATTGCCGCAAGCCCAAGGCTCAGCGCCGTTCTGATCCCGGCAATTACGGCGATCATGCGCGTCCTGCACCCGCGTCAACTCAAAGTACTGCTCCCAATAGGCGCGCTCTTCTTGCAGAGGAGTTGGGCAATAGCAAACCTCGACCCAGCGGGCCGTCTCGTCCTGGCAAAGTCTGGCCTGCTGCATGTTTCGCAAGTACTCGCCTTCGGCAACCGAACCTCGCCCCAAGGTTCCATCCTCGATCGCTTTCAGGAGGCTCTGTTCGCAACCGCGTTTCACTCGCGCCCTGACTAAATAACGCATAAGCTGAATTTTACTCTGGCCAAGTGGAAGCTGTTTATCGCTTAGTCGAATCGTCCGCCACCTGAAGGGAGTCTGCGACGCCTGCTAAAATCACATCTTGACCCCTGCAGCCATGGACGCCGCTTTTATCCGCAATTTTGCCATTATTGCGCACATTGATCATGGGAAGTCCACGCTGGCCGACCGCCTGCTGGAGCTGACCGGATCGCTCACCGCTCGCGAGATGCAGGCCCAGGTGCTCGACTCCATGGATCTGGAGCGCGAGCGTGGAATCACCATCAAAGCTCACGCCGTACGCATGATGTATACCGCGCAGGATGGCCAGATCTACCAGCTCAATCTGATTGACACCCCCGGCCACGTCGATTTTTCCTATGAAGTCTCGCGCGCGTTGGCGTCGTGCGAAGGCGCATTGCTGATCGTGGACGCTTCTCAAGGAGTCGAAGCCCAGACCTTGGCGAATGCATATCTCGCCATCAATCACGGCCTCGAAATTATTCCAGTCATCAACAAGATCGACTTGCCCAGTGCTGACATTGTCCGCACCAAAGAAATGATCGAAGGCGCCGTCGGCCTGGATGCATCGGACGCAGTTCTGATCAGCGCTAAGACCGGCCAGGGCGTTCCTGACGTGTTGGAGGCCATCGTCAAACGCGTTCCACCGCCAAAAGGAGATCCCGAAAAGCGGCTGCAGGCGTTGATCTTCGACTCCTGGTTCGATCCCTACCGCGGCGTGGTCGTGCTCACGCGCGTCTTCCAGGGCACCCTCCGCAAAGGACAAAAGATCCGCCTGATGTGGAACGGCCGCGTCCTGGATGTAGAAACGCTGGGCGTGTTGACTCCCAAGCCGGTTGAGATCGACGAGCTGCGGGCTGGCGAGGTCGGCTTCCTGATCGCCAATATCAAGAACGTCGCCGACACAAAGATCGGCGACACCATCACGGAAGAAAACAATCCCGCCATCGAACCGTTGCCCGGGTTTGAAGAAATCAAACCAATGGTCTTCGCCGGACTCTATACCGTGGATGCCCACGAGCACACCCAACTTCGTGAGGCGCTCGAGAAACTGCGCCTGAACGATTCGTCATTCTTTTTTGAGCCGGAAAGTTCGGTCGCGCTCGGATTCGGGTTCCGCTGTGGCTTCCTCGGCCTGTTGCATATGGAGATCATTCAGGAGCGGCTGGAGCGCGAATTCAACCTGGAGCTGATTACGACCGCACCGGGCGTCCGCTACAAGATCTACAAGACCAACGGCGAAATGGTCGAAGTCGATAATCCGTCGCGCTGGCTGCCGCCGAGCGAGATTGCGAAAATCGAAGAGCCGGTGATTCTAGCCACGATTCTGACTAACGAAGAATACGTTGGCGGAATCCTGAAACTGGTGGAAGAGAAGCGAGGTAAACAAAAAACCTTCGAATACGTCAGCTCCTCGCGCGTGATGCTGCATTACGAACTACCTCTGAACGAAATCGTTCTTGATTTCTACGATCGCTTGAAGTCCGTGTCGCGCGGCTACGCTTCGCTCGATTACCATCTGGCTGATTATTGGGAATCGCCCATGGTCAAAATGGATATCCTGGTCGCGGGCGAGCCAGTGGATGCGCTTTCCATTATCGTGCACCGCGACTTCGCTTACGAACGCGGCAAGGCGCTGGTCTCCAAAATGCGAGAACTGATACCGCGGCAGATGTTCGAAGTGGCCATTCAGGCCTCGATCGGAGCCAAGATCATTGCCCGTGAAACCGTGCACGCCATTCGCAAAAACGTTCTCGCCAAATGCTACGGCGGCGACATCACCCGCAAACGAAAACTGCTCGAAAAACAAAAAGAAGGCAAGAAGCGCATGAAGCGCATCGGGCGAGTGGACATCCCTCAGGAGGCGTTCCTCGCGGTTCTAAAAGTAGGCGAGGACAGCTAAAACGAATGTGGGCGCGGGCGTCCTCGCCCGTGCGGCCCCCGGATGAAAGTCCTATATGTCTATCAATCCGTGAACGGCAGCAAAATAGTACCGCACGAGCGAGGACGCTCGCGCCTACACTCGAGCGACTGAACATGACACTCCACAAACTTCTCTCATACTTTCTTCTGATCGCCGGCACGGCGTCGGTCTTGCCCGGCCAAACGCAGCCGGTACAGCTGATGACACAGATTGGTTTGCCGTTTCGTTTCGTCGCCTACGGCGACACCCGGTTTACCGATCCCAAGAACACCGACGCCTCCAATCCTGTCGTTCGCCAGATGCTCGTACAAGCCATTGCCGACGCCCATCCGGCGTTCATCTCCATCGGCGGCGATATTGCCTATAGAGGCGATGACGTAAATGACTGGAAGATCTGGGACAAGGAAACCGCGGTGTGGCGCGACAAGAAGATTCCAGTCCATCCAGCGCTGGGAAACCACGATCTCTTTGGCGATCAGCGTGTCGCGCTCGCAAACTACTTTCAGCGATTCCCGGATATACGGACCAACCGTTATTACTCTGTGCGTGCGGCCAACACGCTTCTGCTGGTGCTCGACAGCTCGCTCGATGAGACTTCAGGACCCCAGGGTGAATGGCTGGCTCACGAACTGGATAAGCTGCCCGCCGATGTCGACTTTGTCGGCCTCGTTCTCCATCACCCGCCTTACACCGATTCCACCGACCAGACTGTCGGTGGTGGGCACTCGGCGCGGACTCCCGAGCAGGCGCTGGCCCAGGCGCTGGAGGAGCGGCAGCCACATACCCGCGCGCGTTTTGTAGTCATCGCCGGACACGTTCACAACTATGAGAGGCACGAGCACAGCGGGGTCACATACTTCGTCACCGGCGGCGGAGGAGCGCATCCGTACTTCATCACGCGGCAGCCCGGAGACCCCTTGTTCGGCAAGGCCGTGAATTACCACTACTTGCTGGTTGAGGTTGATCGCGGCAAAATGAAAATCACCATGGAGCGCGTGGAACTGGCCGACGGGAAGGCCACCTGGAGCACACCGGACGCGGTGGAAATTGTAGCGCCTGTAGCGATACCCGTCAAAGCCGGCAAGTGACCGAAGCTAGAGTCTGGTTTTCTTTTGTGTACCCTCGTGTCCTTGTGTGGTAATCGCCTTTTCTACACAAACCAATCACCGCAAAGGGCACGAAGGTACATAAAGAAAAACCGACCAGCTCAGCGAGCAGCCGCGCTCGCGGCTGAAAGCCGCGGTATCACAGGAAGAGCTCGAATCAGTTGGCGAGTGTATGGATGTTCGGGCGCCTGAAACAGTTCAGCTGTTCTGCGGCACTCAACGATTTCGCCCTGATGCATCACCGCAACGCGATTTGCAATGGTCGCCACCGACAGCAAGTCGTGAGAAATATAAAGAATGCTGATTCCGAACTTGTCGCTCAGCGTGACAAATAACTGCAGAATTTCAGCTTGCGTGATCAGGTCGAGAGCGCTGGTCGGCTCGTCGGCAATGAGCAACCCGGGACGATGCAAAACCGCCATCGCAATCAAGACCCGCTGGGCCTGACCCACACTCAATTGCGATGGATACCGTCGCAGGAAATCTGGCTCGCCGGGCAGGCTGACATTCTCCAAAGCCGCACGCAGAGCCGCCCGGCAATCGTCTCGCGAGCTGCGCCGGTGGACTTTCCAGGCTTCTTCCAGTTGCGTGCCGATACGGAGCGCGGGATTCAGCGAAGACATGGGACTCTGCAGGATGAGGCCAATTTCTTTGCCGCGAAGCGATCGAACTTCTCGCTCACTCAAAGCCATCAGGTCGCGGCCGTTGAAGTGAATCGAACCGCGAGCCTCGGCTTTTTTTAGATAAAGAAGTTTCAGAATGGCCAACGCCAGCGTGCTTTTGCCGCAACCACTTTGCCCGACCAGCCCAAGGATTTCCTGCTTGCCGAGGTCCAGCGAAAGGTTGCGCAACACCTGGGGTTTTCCAGGGTAATCGACCGAGAGTCGCACTGACAGCAGCGGCTGCGCTTCCATCAGCGATTCCTGGCGACCTCGCTGGTCAGTGAAAGCTGATCGATGTTCCAGTAAACTTGTGGCCGTAGCACCACCGGATGCGCATTGTGCACTGCCGGCGATACCGCCGACAGCGCGTTCTTATTCACCAGATAAATGAATGGCTCCTGCTGCCACGCAATTTCCTGAACCTTGTCGAAATCTGCCTTACGCTTCTTCGGGTCTAAAGTGGAGGCTTGCGCGCGCATCAACTTGTCGATCTCCGCTTCCCACGCAGTCGCTGGCGTCTTCTGGCTCGGATTCCACTGGTGGCTGTCGGCGGAGCTGAGCCACACAGTCATCTGCGCGTTAGGATCAAGCTCGTCGTTGACCAACCCGAGCAGGCAAGCCTCGTAGTCAAAAGTATCGGTGATGCGCTCAATGAGCGAGGGGAAATCCAGAGTCACAACATTCAATTTAATTCCGATGCCGGACAGATCCTGCTGGATCATCGTCGCCATGTGTTCACGATATTTGTTCCCAGCATTGGTGATGACCGAGAACTCGACCGCGTGTCCGGCGCGATCCCGCAAGACGCCATCTTGCAGATGGAATCCATCTTGGGCCAGTCGCTGTAGCGCAGATTTCTGGTCAAAGGGACGCGCCTGCAGCTTGGCGTTGAACCATAACTTGTTGGCCGGAGATACCGGCCCCACCGCCGGACGCGCGTGTCCGCGGAATACGATTCGGGCTATATCTTCCCGGTTGATGGATTCCGAAATCGCTTGCCGGAAGTTCGTCGAAGTGAACCAGGCTTTCTTATAAGACGGCAGCGGAGAACTGGCGACTTGATTGAACCACATCTCCTCGGAATCGAGCGAGGCACCCGCATCGTGCGCCATGGATGGATCCTGAGCAACTACTTTGTCGAAATATTCGGCATCGAGCGAGTTGATGAAATGAATTTCTCCGCGTGTCAATCGCAGCATCTCGATGTCGCGATTTTGCTGAACATCGAGCCGCACCGATTCGATGTATGGCAGCGGGCGTCCAGAAGGATCTTTTTCCCAGTAGTTCGGATTGCGTTTCAGGATCAAATACGACCCGGCCTTGTTTTCGCCGACGAAATAGGGTCCCAGCACTGCCAACTCTTTTTGTGGCGATTTGGCAGACATAATCGCTACCTGGTCAAAAAGTCTCTCGAGGCCAGCGATGGGCGCGGGGAAAGTAATGCGGACACGGCCCTTCGGCAGAACTTCGGTTTCAACTTTCCCTTCCGATGAACGGAATGCATCTCCGGTCGGCGAGTGCAATGCGGGATCCATGAGCTGTTGCATGGTGTAAGCCACGTCGTCGGCGGAAAAGGGAGTTCCATCGGAGAAGCGTAGCCCGTTGCGCAACTGGAAGGTGATTGTTTTTCCGGCGTTCGTCACCTTCCACGAAGTAGCCAGCTCCGCCTCGAGTTCCTGCGTGAGCCGGTTCACGCGTACCAACACGCCGCCGGTAAGGTAGCGCACAGTTTCCGAAGCGTCGTCTGCCGCAAGCAACGGGTTTAGTGTCTTGGGCTCCGACCGTAAGCAGAAACGTAATTCGCCGCCAGACTGCGCCAACAGACGATTGGAACCGAGTGCGATCAGCGTCAAAAGAACAAAACTTGCTAAAGCCTTTTTCATACCGGCAACTCCTCTTTAGTCAGGACAAGATGAAAGCTGCTCACCACCAGGATGAACAGAATGAGTGGAACCAGCTGCCACGGCTGGCCAGAGATACCCGCAAAACCTTCCAGTTCCCGCAGCAGACTACCCCACGAAGGCAGTGGCTCCGCGACTCCCAGGCCGAGAATCCCTAAATTGGCTTCGGTCAAAATAAAAACCGGAACCGAAATCCAGAATTGCGCATAGAGCACTGGCTTCAGGTTGGGCACAAGATGGCGCCACAACAGTCGAAACCCGGTGCTGCCGGAAGCGCGCGCGAGAAGGATAAAATCCGATTGCGCCAGCGCCCGTGCATCGGCGCAGATGATGCGAGCCGCGCCCGCCCAGCCCAGGCACCCCAGCATCGCAAATGTGATCAGCACGGAAACCATTGGAGACACATTGAGAGGCAAGAGCGCGCGAACCGTGATCAGCAAGAAAAGCCAGGGCAGGGAAAGAAAAAGATCCGTGCCCGCCATCACGCACCGTTCAAGGCGGCCTCCGGCAAATCCTGCGATGCCGCCGACGAAAGCTGCCAACAAGCTTGAGAGCAAAGCGGCGGCCGGGGCCAGCAGCAGCGAAACCCGCGTGCCGTACAGCACGCGCGAAAAGCGGTCCCGCCCTAAATCGTCGGTGCCCAACAGATGCTGCCGGGAAGGCGAAACGTTAGGCTCCTCCCGGAATTGGTGCGCGTACGAAGCTGGCGCAATGACGTTCGCCAGTAAGCATGCGGCGGAGACCGCCAACAGAAAAACAATCGCCGTTGTGCGCGCCCACTTCATGGTTCACTCGCGCGAAAAGTTTTGCCCATCATGTCGGAAGCAGAATTGGCCACCAGCGTCACCAGAGTGACGATCATGGTCAGATTGACCAACAAGGCTGCATCGCGGCCGAGAGCAGCTTTCCACGCCAGTTGGCCAATGCCAGGAATGTCGCACAAGGCTTCCATGGGGATGGCAGCCGTGAACGCAACACTCACGGTGACTCCCAGAAGAGCCAGAAACTGCGGCGCGGCTGTCGGCAGGACGTGCCAAACCAGCACGCGCATGTTGCCCAAGCCTTTGGCTCTCGCAGTCAGGACATGAGGCAACGCTGAACTTCGTGCCAACAGGTTTCGCGAATAGCGGAAGATTTTCGGGAAGACAACCAAGCCGAGCAGCAGGCGCGCCGGCGCTTGCGCCAACACAAACAACATTGCCAGCACGGCCGCGGGCAGGCAGAGCAACACTCCTACCAACAAACTGCCCAGCAAGTCGAGAAGCCAGGCCCTCGACATCACGACTGCGACTGCCAGCAGGAAACCGGCGCTCCAGCCCAGAGCGAGGCCCAAAGCCACCGACTTCAAAGTCTCGGGCAAGCGCTCATCGACCAGTTGCAGCACCGGTCGCTGCAAAGTTCGCGAAGTTCCCAGGTCGCCATGAAGTAACCGGCTCAAATAACGAAAATAGAAAAGGAAAAGGTTGGGTTCGTTAGCTCTTGTTTCCCGCAGCGCCTGGATACTCCGGTCGCTGAGTCGCGCGTCCAATTCCCCTTCGTCCACGCCGAATCCGGGCGCTAGACGAACCAGAGTCGCGCCCAAAAATCCGCCAATCAGGACAGTGATCAGAATCTTGGCCGCGAGTTTTGGCAATGCGGATAGCGTGTCGATACCCCCAGTGGGAAATTTCCAGACGATCGTGGGCTGGGCCAAACCCTTCTGTACACCACTTCCCGGGCGGGGATTTCAAACTGAGTTGAGAATAGAGATATCAGCTAACTTACGCGAGGGCAATCACTTGCGGTGGAAGTCGCAAACTTAAGTAACGCAATCGGGATGGGCGAAAGATCTCAGCCGAAGGCGCGCAAACTTCTATTTTTCCCCTTCAATCTCGATCGGAATCGCTTCGTTCTCGTTTTCGTTCGATGTACCCCAAACCACCGACGTTCCCCACAGCACGCTGTAGCCGTAGTCACCGCTCGAGCCCCACGGAGCCGACGATCCCCACAGGACCAACTCGCCCCTCGTGCTCGTCCCCCACAGTACCGATGAACCCCAGACCACGGAAGTTCCCCACAAGATCGAGCCACCCCAGAGCACTGAAGACCCGGTGACCAGATAGATGTTTCCACTGCTGTCGCGCGCCACGGCTGGGGACTTCGCAATTCCACAAGTCAATGGCGCCAGATCCGTGCTCGACAGTGCCGCCTGGATGTCCAAATATCCCGCGCCTACGGTGAAAATGTCGTACTGGCTAGTGTAGCTCTTACCCGTGGTGGGATCCTTAGCGGTGCTCGACCGCGGAAAAGTCTTGTACGCGCTCTTCATCAGTCGCGCCTTCACCTGGTCCGGCGTCAGCGATCCGTTTTTCTGAAGCAGCAGCGCCACGGCTCCGCTCACAACCGGTGTAGCCATGCTAGTGCCGCTCAATGTGAAGTAAGAAGCAGTACTCTTCCCGTTCGCGGTATAGGAACTCACCGCAACAACGTTCTTAGGCGAAGCTTTCACCAAAGTCGCGCCCGAAGAGGCCAACACGGAAATCATCAGGTTGCCTGGCGCAACAATATCTGGCTTCACAATGTGGTCGAGCAAGGTCGGTCCCTTCGAGCTGTAACTGGCAATCAGATCATCTGCGCGCGTCAGAGTGCCCATCGGTTTCATGGCGCCACAGTGATCGCAAAAGGATCGTTCCCGGGTGCTGCGATGGTTCCGTATCCGTCGGTGTGAGCCGAGTCATTGCGCCCTTCATTCCCGGCTGCGATCACCACGACAATCCCTGCCTTCCACGCCGCCTCGACCGCCTGGCAGAGTGGATCAAGCTTATAGCTTTCGTAAACCGCCCGGCCAAGCGAGAGGTTGATCACGCGGATGTTGTACTTGCTCTCCAAGCTAATCGCTTCTCAATCGCCGCAATCACCGCACTGTCGCGACCAGCTCCGTTCTGATCGAGCACTCGCAGATTGATCAGGCTCGCATTGTCCGCAATCCCTATGAACCTCTTGCGAAAGTTTGCGCCCCGCGAGTTCATGCCATTGCCCGCCAGGATGCCGGCAACATGCGTGCCGTGTCCGTACAAGTCGGAGGCAGTATTTGGGCCACCGGCAAAGTTCTGGTTGTACACAATGCGCGAACCCGTGCCGTTCGCAAGCGTGAAATCCCGGCCCACAGTGATTCCGCTATCGATGACTGCGACCCCGATCCCACTTCCAGTCAAGTCCTTCGACCACGCGTACGGAGCCAGCACCGCTTGGTCATAGAGGTCAGTAACGGTTGCCGTTGCCCAAACCGTACGATCGGGCGAAATGTACGTCACGTTGGAATCTTTCGCGAGCGCAGCCAGGGAACTGCCTCTTACCGTAAAGGCGGCGCTGTTGATTAAGGGCAAGTTCTGTTGGAGCGTGCCGCCCTTGGCAGCAACCTTGGCGAAATGCCTCTGGCTAGGCGGAATCCGATACTGCACAATGATGTTCACCCACGGTTGTGAGGATTGCTTCTGCAGATCCTTGGAAATCTTCCGCGGCGCGGCAAAGGCGAAGGTTGCACTCAGGATCACGCACCAGAATGCCAGGCGACGAACTTTCGAAGTGACCTTGGTAACTCCCGCCATAAACCTTCACCGCTCGTCACGCCGGATGCACCTCTAGCGGTGCGAGCTATTGGCTGCAAGGCTGTAACCACCGGGAAGGAAGCCAGGAACATTTGTCCAGCAAAGACTTAGGCGAATCCCGTCAGGGACAAAGCGGGCCAAATTGTCCCCGACTCGAGGATGAGCCAGTCTGACCCGGTTGGCAACGCACGCGTAGCCCAGGATGCCCCCGTCCGGGTGGCTGAGCGGCGATGGGTAGGATTTCAACGCCACAATTGATCGGGTTAAGAATAGTGGGGATCGAGGGTTCCGGCGTGAGACGTCGTTTACCTACAAAGGCAGCTCCCAACCTTCTTCTTTCATCCGCTGATTGGTCCACTCCTGCAATTCTTTATAAACCACCGGATCGATGACCACGAATGTCGCTCCCGCGCGACCTTCCAGATCCGCCCAGACCACCTGCACTTTTGCCTCGATGCGGGTCTGACTCTCCGGCAGGACAAAGCTGATATCCATCAGCCCTTCCGAGCGCCGCGGATCCGGCAGCCCTTCCAAGCCCATGCCACCCACGCTCAAATTAACCGCTGTGACCAGAGTCTCCTGTCCCTGGCTGTTCTTGAGCATGACAGGAAGCTTCACCTTTGCTCGGAAAAACTTCTTTTGCTTCAGGCTGAGAGCACCCAGAGCCCGGCTCTTGTCGGTGGTCGCCGCCGTGATCTTGTATTCGCCCAGCTTCCGGCTCAAAGTTCTGCGCGAGATTCCCAGTTGCTCGGCTGCCTTTGCGCGGTGGCCTCCGGTGTTTTCGAGCGCCTTCAACACCATCCGTCTCTCCATCTCCTGGAGATCCCCGGAGGGCACCGGGATAGCAGTCTTTTGCTGCTCCGCGGAAAGTTCACCCAGCACCTCAGCCGCGCCAATTTCTGTGCCCGTTGCCGACATCGCGACTTTGGCAACAATGTTCCGCAGCTCACGAACATTTCCCGGCCACGAGTGAGACTGAAGAGTATGCAAAGCCTCTGACGTAAAGTGCGTTTCCTCTGACTTCAGGCGCAGAAAATGTTCAGCCAACGCGACCACATCTTCCGGACGCTCGCGTAACGCCGGAACCCGCAGCTCAAACTGGCTCAGGCGATGGAAAAGATCCTTGCGAAAGCGGCCTTCGCGCACGGCTGTTTCCAGATCCTGATTGGTAGCCGCGACGATCCGCACATCCACCGTGATCTTGCGATGCCCGCCCAAACGGTAATACGCAGCCCCGTCCAGCACGCGCAACAGCTTTACCTGAATATGAGATGGAAGCTCGCCGATTTCATCCAGGAAGAGAGTTCCCTTGTCGGCCAGTTCGAAAAGTCCCGGCTTGGAGGTATCAGCGCCGCTGAAGGCTCCCTTTTCATAGCCAAACAGTTCGCTCTCGACCAAGTGCTCCGGCAGAGCCGCGCAGTTGATGTCGATCCAGGGTTTGCTGTTGCGGTAAGAGAATTCGTGAACGCTGCAAGCAATAAGTTCCTTGCCCGTGCCGGTTTCACCGGTAATCAGGACAGTCTCGGTGTGCCTCGCCACACGCTCGACCATGGCCATGAAGCGCTGCATCGAGCCACTGGCAACGATGAATTTAATGCCGTGGATCTCGCGCCGAACCGCCGTCCCAGCTTCCAATGCATCCCCCACCGGCTCCTTGAGTACACTTCCAGCGCCAGCGCACTGCTGCCGCACTTGATTCCGAGTCGGGCCAAAGAAAAAGCTAGCACAGCGTCGCTAGAACTCATTCGTAACGCCGGGTTCCGCCGGTGACGAAGGTAACCAAGGAAGAAGAACGGTAGTTATTTTCAGGCAGTGTTCCGGCGTCTGCTGCCGCGGCTGGGCTATCAGTCCGCTATTTGGGCCGTCGCTCATCGGCTCTGCCGCGTGGTCTGGAAAGATCTTGCATGAGGGGTGCGATTTATCGAGCAAGGCCGCCAACCGGATCCCCGGGCCAAGAAGAAACGCGCTCCGATGCTGGCGCGAGCCCTTCGTAAGCTTGGGTACGAAGTCACAATCACACCATAAACCCTGCTATCCCCGAGAACGGAATGCAATTTAGCGGAAAATTTTCGAGGGAGTGCTATGGCCTGATACGTAAGTTATCTCGCAAGTCTCACAGTTTCACCCCCATGGTGGGGTCGTTACGACTCGGATGTCTTGAGGCTGAAGGTGGGACAAAGCATATTCAGCTCTGGAGGGTTGGAGGCGCCTTCTCTCCGGGGACGACGCGAGCCGCCGTAAGCGGGATCGCTGTGGCAACCTCGGAACTAGGGAGAGTCAGCTTTTGCATTCCGCGAAGCCGTGGGGCGGGCGGAAGAGGGTTTGGGTGTGCTTGGTAGGCTTGAGGCAGGCTGGCGAAGTTTTTTTGAATGGCGTATCTCTGAATTGCAGTGAATGACGTGCCCAAACCCTCATTGGTATTTTGGGGGAGCGGAAAATCCTCCGCTTTCCGACCCCCTTACCGGGCTCACCCGGCTCGTTGCGGAGCAGGTGAGCAAATCCCGCAAGTGAATGCGATCATGCTCCTGATCTCTGGAAACGTCCATAGAGCCAGCCTGAAGCGGTCTGAACTGATCTGAAGATATTCGCTTGAATGAGACTTTTCGAACCCAGCTGGCACTATAGGAAGTGAGGGGCTAGAGAAATGGATGGCAACGATTTCGAAGTCCTTCCGATTGCTCGCTCTTACAAGGGGGATTTATGGCGAAAATCATTGAGTTCTACGTACCTAGGAGCTTCAGGAAAAGGGCAACCAAGTGGATCGCGCCGAAACAACAGGCGAAAGTGATACCGTTTGATTCACGACAAAGGAAGTCGGCCTGACCAAAACCATTGTGTTTTCGTCGATAACAGGGTTTGTCAGAGCCTGTGCGCGACTGGAGAACGCATTTTGACCGGCCACGAGATCGACCTGACTCTCATTCGATTAAGGGGCTCCGAACTTCTTTCTTCATCCCAGAGATTCACAAACAACCACAGGATGTTGCGAGGAGGACGGGAAGGTGCTCCCCATGTTAGGAACGTTGCATCTGGCGCTGGCGCAGTCCAATCGCGGAGCGGCGAGGGCGCCAAGCGGGACTTCCCCGACGCCGAACGGCTGGTGAAGCGGTTGGTAGCCAATGAATTGACCCTCAGCTTTGTGCCTGATACCGAACAACGTCTGTGGCGCACCGTCACGCGCAGAAGTTACCAGCAGACCTGCGACAAAGTGCGCTCGCAGAATCAACTGGAGCTCCGCTGGAAGAAGCCCATCTCAAGCTGTCCCCGAAAATTTGCGCCGTTCGACTGACCGGACGGGCCTTCCGAAATGGGAAATGCCGCTCGATTTATCTCACTTTCTCCCGCTTTCTCGGTTGACTCTCGTGGCGAATTAAATTTAATTATGTGACTGTACAATTAGCTTAAAGATAATGACAAGAGCCGCTAACTCCTTTGCCCGGAAGATTTTGCAGATAAGTCCTTCTAACTCAAAGATCTGGATTGGGAGTGCGCCCCTAATCCCATGATTGCAAAAGATCAGGGGGGAGGAGGTACCAGCTAACGAAAAAGTGAACAGCGTTCCCCGTACTAAGCCGGCGCAAAATGAACCTTTTAAGAGACATCGGTCCGCGTCGCCGCACCTCGGTAATGTTTCCTGCAACTCTTCCTCCAAATCGGTGTTCTAATCCATAGAGGCAGCGGTATTCAGGCACCTCCGCCACAGCTTTCAGCAGGGTCGGCGTAAGTGGCTGAAGGAACACGGCAGTAGCTGGCGGTGTTCCGGGGGAGTCGGGTCATGAAAAATCTCGGGCGCTTTTTTAGAATCAGTTTTTTCGTAGCGCTGTTAGCCGCAACCACGGCAACAATTTCCGCGGCAGGCCAGGACGCGCCTTCGCCTCCGGATCAGCAATCCACTTACCCGGCGGATCAGGCTCCGTCATCTCCGGCCGACCAGCCAACGGCTTCGGCTAATGATCAGTCAAACTATCCTGCGCAGCAAGCGCCACCTCCTCTCGCAGGTCAGACCATGCCTTCGACTGGAGGGCAGCAAGTTGATCCTCCGGGCCGGGCAGCCCGTTTGGGATACATGACCGGATCGGTTTCGGTCCAACCCCAAGGGACCGGCGATTGGGTCGAAGGCTCGCTGAACCGTCCGCTGACCATCGGCGACAACGTCTGGGCCGATAAAGATTCTCGCGCCGAGTTGAATCTGGGCACGGGCGTGATGCGAATCAGCTCCGAAACCAGTTTGACTTTGACCAACGTCACGAATGACGTTGCGCAGGTGCAATTGCACCAGGGCACTCTCAACGTGCATGTCCACAAACTCTACGGCGGAGAAGTCTACGAGATCGATACCCCGAATCAGGCTTTCACCGTGACCAAGTCCGGCGACTACCGCTTCGACGTCGACCCTGCCGGCGACTCGACCGTGGTGACGGTTTGGAAGGGCGAGGGCGAAGCGACCGGGCAGGGGCCCGCGGTTCGTCTGCATGAAGGCCAGCAAGGCCGCTTCACCAATGGAAATTCTTTGGCGCACCAAATCAGCGATGCTCCGAGAAAAGACGGCTTCGACGACTGGTGCCAGGTTCGCGACAAGCGTGAAGACAATTCCGTCTCGGCACGCTACGTTGCCCCGGGCGTGGTTGGAGCCGGAGATCTCGACGAGTACGGAGCCTGGCGTCAAACCCCCGACTACGGACCGCTCTGGGTTCCCACTGCGGTGACGCCTGGTTGGGCGCCTTATAGTAACGGACAGTGGATCTGGCAGAATCCCTGGGGATGGACCTGGGTAGATGCTGCGCCATGGGGATTTGCTCCCTTCCACTACGGACGCTGGGTATCGTTTGGTGGTTATTGGGGTTGGGCGCCTGGACCTTACTATGCGCGGCCTTATTACGCGCCAGCGCTCGTGGCCTGGTTTGGTGGCCCCGGCTTTGGTATTGGGTTTGGGTTCGGTGGTGGGTTTGGCTGGTGCCCGCTTGGTTGGGGTGAGCCATTCTTTCCGTGGTACGGCGCGAGCCGGGGGTATTTCCGCAACGTTAACATCAGCAACACGCACATCACCAATATCAACAACATCACGAATAATTATTACAACAACAGAAACGGCAGCGGGCTTTACGGAAGGAACGGCATCGGGATGCCGCGTTATGCCAGGACTGGTGGGCTGACGGCAGTTTCGCGAAATACTCTTGAGCGCGGACTGCCGGTTGCCGCAAATGCGGCTCGAACCTCGCCTAGTGCTTTGCGAAACTTGTCGAGTGCCAGCATCAGCCGGCCAAATGTCTCGCCAACGCGGGAGAGCATGCTTGGACCGAAAGCGGGTTTGCCTGCCGCAAGCCCATCTGCCGCAGTAGCATCGCGGCCAACGGTCAGCAGAATAACCCCGCCGGCTAGCTCCGCGAGGCCGAGCACGATGCCTGCGCCCGCTCACAACACCGCAACCCCAGCGCCGAGCCGCGCGCCCGAAGGGCCATCGACCAGCGCTAGGTCGATGCCTGCGCCCGCTGGACGCTTCGTGCCGCGCCCCCCGCAGAGTGGGGTAAGATCGCTGTCAGAGCCTGCGACCGCCACAACCGCGAGATCGGGAGGAACAACGATGGCTTCCACTTCTCCCATGCGGTCCGTGCCTCGTCCGCCTGAAGGCAGCATCAGCCGGCCAGCTACGATGAGTGCGCACAACACCGTTCCGAATACGTCAGCGTCGCGTTCGTACTCAACTCCGTACTTCGGACGCGGCACGCCCGGCAGCGCGCCGCGGCCCACGGGACAAATCGCACCCGCGCAGCGCAGCTATTCCGCACCCCAGAGCCGCGGAAGCTACTCGGCCCGTTCGTATAGCGGCAGCGGGTACGGCAACTACGGCGGGTATCGCGGATCCAGCGCACCTTCTTACGGCGGATCGCATGGTGGAGGACGCAGCTATTCGGCGCCTTCGTCGCATAGCTCAGGATCGTTTGGTGGCTATCACGGGGGTGGCGGATCGCATGGGAGTTCCGGTTACCATGCCAGCTCCGGTGGTGGGCACTCGAGTTCGCAGGGAGGCCACGGACGCTAAGCCCGATCTGATTTCTTACCAACGCTGCCCTCCAATCCGGGCGGCGTTTCTTTTTGCCGTGAGCATTGCTGTAGAGACGTAGCTAGCTACGTCTCTACAGTCGTTTGAATGTGTATACTGCCAGATTCAGCCTAAGGAGAATCTTTTTGAAAACGTTCTTAATCGGCCTGATCATCGGTTTGATCCTGGTGCCGCTTTGCGTGTACGTCTACTTCGTCACGGGAAGTGCGCCGGTCGCTACGGCTGGACCGGACATCCCGTTTGAGAACATGCTGGCGCACGGCGCGCTGAATGCGCACATCGCAAAAGAGATGCCCAAGTCCGTTCCAGTTCCCGCGGACGAAACCAACTTTGCAGCCGGGGCGCAGGTTTACCGGGAAAACTGCGCGGTATGCCACGGTTTGCCTGGGGCCACGCCGACTGCGGTTGCGAGGGGAATGTTTCCCAAGCCACCGAAGCTGCTCGAAGGTACGGGCGTGACCGACGACGAGCCCGGCGAAACCTATTGGAAGGTTGCGAACGGCATCCGGCTTACGGGGATGCCTGGTTTCAGCGAGTCTCTATCGCAGACCCAAATGTGGCAGGTCAGCCTGCTGCTGGCGCACGCGAATAAACTGCCAGACTCGGTGAAGACCGCGCTCTACCGTCCAACGCCGCTGGTTCCCGAACAAGCGGCTCCGCCAGCATCCAGCGCCCCGCCGGCCCCAACTGCCCCACCGACCAAACCCTGACATGGTCCTGGGCTCCCTGCGTCTGCACATATTCTGGTGCAGAATCTGGGTCAAAAACTCTCGTTTCGGCCTAAAATCTAGAAAACAAAAGACCGAGAATTTTCTTGCCTCCTAGATCTATGGTTCTTAAGGTATTTAGAGGCCAATTTGGGAATTCTGGGGCAGCCCCCGAACGTGATATTGAGACAGGTCCCGCGGCGCCCACCCTTTCCGCAAAGAACGCGGAATAGGTGGGCCACCTTACCGAACCTGTATGCGTACTGGAAATTCCTGGAGCATCCGTGGTGGTGCAAACGGACACGGGGGTCCTTCGACTCCGCGAGATCGTTCGCGCCCGAACGATCTTGCTGCGCTCAGGATGACAGCAAGGAAGGGTGGCTCTCGATAACAGCGAAGGCATCCGCCGTCTAGGTTTCTGATGTCACGGTCACGACTAAATCGCGTTGCCGCGGGCCGTCGAGTTCGATCAGGACGATTCGCTGCCAGGTGCCCAGCACTAGCTTGCCGCGTTCGAATGGTAGCGCTACCGATGCGCCGATCAGGGTGGAGAGGATGTGGTCGGGGACATGGGCTGGGTTGTGCGGATGGCGGTAGCGGAGCTTGGGAATCATGGCTTCGAAGGCGTCGAGCATATCCAGGTCGGTGCCGGGATCGAGGTCGGCTGTAGTCAGCGCGGCCGTGGTGTGGAGTATGAACAGGTTGCAGATTCCGGTTGCCTGAGAGTCGTTCTTCTCGAGCAGGGATTCGATGGTGTTGGTGATGTCCAGGACTTCGCGTCTCTTGCGGGTTCTGATGGTGATCTTTTGCATGACCTTGTTGCGTTGTCCCGGGATGAAGCCTAAACAGCTTGCGGAAAATCGTCGAAATCAGCGGCTGGACTCTTGAAGGGGCGCGGCTTCAAGTTTGTGCGTGAGAACTGGGTCGTCCCTGCCGGGACTCGAATCATTACTTCCACTTTTCCCCAGCGCTGTCGCGCTGGGCTAAGCTAAATTAGTTGCTCTCCGAGGCTAGATTCTCGCGCATTTTGTCACACCGAGTTTCCTGAAAACGAGTTCTCGCGCACACATTTCAAGCTGCGCCGTACATCGTCTTGAAAGACTTATGGCACGGCTGGGAAGCCGTGTCCTTTCAAAAATCCAACGGCAAGAGTTTTTCCGCAAGCTGTAAAGCGCTAATCATTGCGCGCTTGGCGACGCTGGCTTAACAGTTAGCGAGCAAAGGGTATCACGAATCATTTCGCTTGGCGGACTGGCGGGACGCCCGTCGCACCATTGTCCAAAAAAGTAAAGCCGGGCGGGTTAGCCCGGCTTTTCTCTTTGTCACCCTGTGGGGATTGACTTGGTTTTGAGACTCCCCTCAGATTTCTCGCCTCACTCTTAACTTCACTCTCACCTGTTTGGACTCATGCACGCTGGGAAACGTTGTATCGCCTGCGTTACATGACCAATGCGAGGTTCTCGAGTTCGGTTTGCAATACTGGGATGGAGCAGCCGGACATTTCCACGCGACCAGCGGCATCGAAAGCCGCTTGCGGCGAAACGCCGTAACCCCTTCCCATGAGGAATACTTGCAAGAGTTCGGCGGCCTCGCGGGAATCGATCAAACCGCCCTGCAGTAGATCGTTCCGTAAAGCCGTCAGCTCGTTAACGGAAAATCTTTCCTTAAATCGTTCATTCATGGCCGTCTCACCTCCGACCCTGCCCCACTCTTAATCTATTAGACTCCGTTAGTGCTGCTTACGTTGCATGCAATTTTGTTGCCGCAACGTAGCCGGCTTTGAGAATACCGTGCACCAGAAGCCTGTATCTAGTTAAACGCATTTTGCTGCAATAAGTTGCGGTGAAGGGAAGGGGCAAAATGGTAATCGATGAGGGGTATCTCGGTCTGGACACGTTGACACAAGGTGTCATTCTGGCACAGAAAAGGGCGAAAGGCGCCGAGAGCGGGTCGTCATAGGCCGGACCCGTCAACGGGCTGCGACCGGGCTGCGGGAAGGCAGAAGTTATGAGGCGTCGATGACGGCTTCGTCCACCAGCAGAATCGGGATGTTGTCGCGAACCGGGTAGACGCGGCGGCACTCGGTACACTTCAGGCTTTCTCCCGGTTCTTGCCGATGCTGCATTGGCTTCTTACACAGGGGGCAGACCAGGATGTCGAGTAGATCCTGAGAAATCATGCAGGCATTCTACCCTTTTTCTCAAAGGGCCGCTCGTCAGGAAGCCGGCAGATTTCGAATTTGTCCCGCACGGGCGACGACACCAGAGGCTCCATTGGGTGCACTGGTTAGGAGAAGAAAGGCCACATTGACTTCACTGCCGTCTCCGGGTAGATTTCTGCGGCGCATATTTTGATTGATTCACAAGTCTTATCTTCGGCGGCAACGTCCTGAAGCTCCCACGTTCGAACCCGCCCATAGAGGACCCCAAACCCAGGAGAGGACAAATCATGAAGAGGTTGAAAGAGCTCGGGATTTCACTGCTCGCCTTACTAGCCTTGGCCGGTATTGCGAGCGCGCAGAAATGGCAACCAGTCGCAAAGGTGCCCAACATCGGAGCCGGCGCCGTGGCGCTGCTCACCGATGGCCGGGTCCTCGTACATGACGAAAGCGGTAACACGGGCACAGCGGGCAACTGGTGGACGCTAACACCCGACATCAATGGCCGCTACACCACTGGGAAGTGGACCAAGGTCGCAACCATGCCCCCCGACTACGGCCCCGTCTATTTCGGCTCCGTCGTTTTGCCTGACGGCAGATACATCGTTGAAGGCGGAGAATACAACCCGCCCACCTGCGGACAAAACGGGTGCTGGACTAACATGGGCGCAATCTACGATCCGGTGAAAAACAAATGGACGTCCGTCAACCCTCCTCCTGGCTGGAGTTCGATCGGCGACGCTCAGGCCATTCTTTTGGCCGATGGAACTTACACGCAGGCCGATTGCTGCGAAAGTGTGAACCAGGCCTACTTCAATCCCAAGAATCTTACCTGGACGAACCTCACGAACACAGGCAAGGTTGACCGCTTTGACGAGGAAGGATGGGGCCTGCTGCCCAACGGGGACGTGCTGACCGTGGACGCAATCGATGCCCCCCACTCCGAGGTCTTCAATCCAGCGACGAAGAAGTGGACGAGCGCCGGAAGCACGAAGGTCCGCCTGGAAGATCCCGGCTCCCAAGAGGTTGGACCGCTCGTGTTGCGGCCTGACGGAACGGTCTTCGCAGCCGGAGCATCGCCCGCCGGCACTCCGGGCCACACTGCGATCTACAACACCAAGACGAAGACGTGGAAAGCGGGTCCGGACTTCCCAAGGGTTAACGGTGTAGCTCTGGCCTGTGACGACGCTCCCTCAGCGGTGGAAATTAACGGCAACGTCATCGTAATGACGGGTCCGCCGGTCTTTGGCACGGGTGCTGTCTTCTTTGAGTGGGACGGGAAGAAACTGACGAAGATCCCCGGACCGCCCGATGCATCTAGCGACGGGGCCTACTACGGACACTTCCTCGAGCTGCCGACCGGGCAGTTGCTGTTCACGGATTTCAGCAATCAGGTCGAAGTGTTCACTCCGAAAGGAACCTACAAGGCAGCCTGGCAGCCAAAGATCACCTCCGCGCCCACCAGCGTCACTAAAGGGAAAACCTATGTGGTCAAAGGAACGCAGTTCAGCGGCTTCACCAATGGAGCTGCGTACGGCGATGATTTCCAAGACTCCACCAACTATGCTCTAGTGCGTATCACCAACACTGCTAGCGGACACGTTGTCTACGCAAGGACGACCAATCCGAGCAGCTACGCAGTCCAGTCCGGCACCGCAGCGGAATCGACCAACTTCAAGGTACCGGCCAGTATCGAGACTGGCGCAAGCACTCTGGAAGTGGTCACAAACGGGATCCCGTCGGCTCCGAGCTCGGTGACCGTCCACTAGTACGGTTTACAAACAATTAAGTGACACTGCAATCCACTCGTCTTGTTCCGGCCTAGCGCCGGAGCAAAGGCGAGTGGACTTCCTTATGGTCAAAATCACTTGCTTCACGACGATCAGGCCTCGGAAGATCGTGAATGTCTCAAATGTCTCGCTGAAAAACGTAATCAGACCCGTTCTTGGGCACGTTGTAGGAAGAACTGAACTAATGAAGATTCCGGTCAAACCTTGGTTAAATTGTTTGGGAAGTGTGCTGCTAGTGATTGGCGCCAATCGGTCTGCGCTTGGTGCCGGCAAACCCCACTACCTGGTGACGAATGACGACGTGCCGCCGGCCCTCAATACTAGCGTCACTTTCTACACCGTAGAGACAGACGGCCTGCTGGCCATGAAAGCAAAAGTCTTAACGGGTCGAGGCGGCATCGCGGGAGGTTACTTTGCGGCGAACCGGGTGAGCGTGCTTAACAGCGGGAATGCGGAGTGCGTCTACGCTTCCCAGGCTTTAAGCGGCGAGATCGCGGGAATCGGGGTCAAGACTTTAGAAGTTGGTGGCCATGCGGTTGGCTCCAGCAAGGACACCGGCGCCTCGAACGGCATCGGCTTGGCAATGAACGCAAAATACCTATATGCCAGCTTCACCGACTCAAGCAACATCGGAACTTTTCGAGTGCAGCCGGGCTGCAGCATAAAGTTTGTTGGCGACATTTCTGTTAAGGGCCTGCAAGGCGGCGTGATCGACGGAATGGTGATCCACGGAAACATCATGGTGGTCACCTATGGAGACAACTCCATCGAATCCTTCAATATTTCAGGCGGGGTGCCGGCCTCCAACGGCGATGAACAGAATTCCAATGGTTCGCGCATTGGCAATACCTATCCCAGCGGCGTCGATATTAGTCAAGATGGACACTTCGCCATCTTTGGCGATACGTCCCCGTTCACGATCGTGGAAGTCTCGGACATTTCCTCTGGCAAGTTGACACCGACGGTTGTCTACCACTTGGGAAACGAGCTCAATTCCAGTAACATCCTGCTGAGCCCAGATGAGAGCCTGCTCTACATAAGCAACAATCAATCGGGCACAGTCACCGCTGCTTTTTTTAACAAGAGCACGGGTAAACTTTCAAAAGGGTGCGTCTCCCGGCCCCTCAAAGGCTTCGACACTGACTGGTCCTATGTCGCGTCTTTGGCCCTGGATCAAACGACCGGAACGGGCGGAGTGGTGTATGTGGCCGAGTATGGCGCTCCATCCTCCATCGGGGTCATTGACGTGAAATCGGCGGGGGGAAAGTGCACGTTGACGGAATCTTCCCACTCGCCTGTCTCTGACCCAAACAGTCCGGGTTTGTTGTCGATTGGAGCTTTTCCACCTCGGCCGTTCTAAACCTAAACTAGTAACAAAACAGTTGATGACACTTCGTCCACTCGTCTTTTTCCGATGGTCGGGGCCAAGGCGAATGGATTTTTCTATTCTCAGGACACAAGTCTTTTACAAATGCGGCGTTGACTTTGATTAAGCTTCGGGCTAAAGTTTGTGCCGCAAGTTGTTTCTTCGATTTGCCAAACCCATTTGTGGCGGCAAATGTGCTGTGGCTGCGTTTCTCCAGCCGCCTTTTTTGCAGGTTGCTGAAAGACTCGATTCTGTTACCCCAGTGGCTAAGCCTTCACGGATTCAACAGCATTTACCGCAATGCCAGTAGAGGGAACCTGCAAGAGGACAAGAGATGAAGACGTTGAAAATGTTAGGAATCGCACTCGTCGCCTGCCTGGCCTTGGCTGGTTTTGCCAACGCACAGAAGTGGCAATCGCTGAAGCACCCACCCACCTTTCAAACCGATACAGCTTTACTGCTCACTGACGGCAGGGTGATGGTGCACGAATACAACAGCCCGAACTGGTGGGCGCTCACACCTGATCAAACTGGCAGTTATGTGAACGGAACGTGGAAGCAACTGGCTTCCATGCCCTCCGATTATGCGCCGCTTTACTTTGCTTCCCAAGTGCTGCCCGGTGGTCGAGTACTGGTTGAGGGTGGAGAATACAACTTCCTGAGCCAGGACGAGACCAATCTGGGCGCAATCTACGAACCAATAAATAATCAGTGGATAAAAGTGAACCCGCCGGGTGGCTGGAGTGAAATCGGCGATTCTCCTTCGATCGTTTTGCCCAACGGTACTCTCCTTTTAGGCCAGAACTTCACGACCGAAAGCGCGCTGTTCAACATCAAGACCTTAGGCTGGACCATCAAAGGATCAGGCAAATCCGACGACTATGCTGAGGAAGGCATGGAGTTGCTGCCCAACGGCAAGGTCTTGCTGGTCGACACGCAGACTACGCCAAACTCGGAAATGTTCAATCCCAAGACAAACACCTGGACCAGCGCCGGAAGCACGATCGTGGATCTCTCGATCGACGCTGGGGAGGAAACCGGGCCCGCTTTGTTGCGGCCTGATGGAACGGTTTTTGTGATGGGAGCGAACGGCGATGGCGCCGGACACACTGCGATCTTTAACACGAAGACAAGCAAGTGGGCGGCTGGCCCTGATTTCCCGAACGGAAACGATATGGCAGATGCTCCTGCGGCTGTTCTGCCGGATGGAAACATTCTGGTCGAGACCAGCCCGCTCGTCTTCCAATCCCCCGTTATGTTCTACGAGTTCAATGGAACCAAGTTCGTCAGCGCCCCTTCGCCCAAGCAAACGGGCAATCTTAATACCTCCTACCTGGGCCGGCTGCTGGTGCTCCCGACTGGGCAGGTCCTCTATACCTTAGCGGATGGTGCGACCATCGATGCCGAGATCTACACCGCCAAGGGGACCTTCCAGAAGGCATGGGCTCCAACGATCACGACGGCCCCGAGCAGCGTAACCCGCGGCGACACCTACAAGATCTCAGGCACTCAGTTCAACGGCCTGACCCACGGAGCGGCTTACGGAGACGATGCCCAAATGAATAGCAGCTACGCGCTGGTGCGCATCACCAACAATGCCACCAAGCACGTGATCTATGCCCGGACGCACAATCCCAGCACCATGGGAGTCGCCACAGGTACGAAAATTGTGTCGACCAATTTCGTTGTCCCGAAAACTGCAGAGACAGGCGCCAGCGGTCTGGTGGTTGTCGCCAACGGCATCCCTTCTGCTCCGGTCAATGTGACCGTGCAGTAGAGGAAGCATCGCGGTTGGGTTACAATGCCACTTCCCTGGTTCTCCTCAGAATCGGGGAAGTGGCTTTTCGTTCTTTCTCAACTTCTTTGGTTCGCGCCTCTTCGTCGATCTGATTTTGTCGGTTCTGATGAAGAGGGAAGCGGGTGAGAATCCCGCGCTGCCGCGCAACTGTAAGCGAGGAAATTCGCAATCGGTCACTGGGTAATCCTGGGAAGGCTGGTTGCATTCGTCGGACAGGAAGCTGTCCTCACTCGCAAAGCCAGGAGACTGGCGCGAACCGTCCACACCAACCCCTTTCGCGAGACAAAGGAGGAGTGCATGCGGTTCTTTCAGATTCTTGCCAGTGTGATTTGCCTGCTGGCGGCAGCTTCTGCCGCCGAAATCAAAATCAAAGTGGTTGATCCTCAATCGGCGGTCGTCGCCGGGGCACAAGTGGTGTTGCTCCTGCGGGGAAGTACAACGCCTGCGGCGGTAGGCATTACGTCCGGCGAGGGGTTGGTGGTGTTTCGTGAGGTCCAATCGGAACCCTATCAAGTTCGTGTTCTTGTCCCCGGTTTTGCCGCGAAAACTGCGGACGTAACACCATCAGCCGAATTGGTCACGGTCGAACTGGGGTTGGCGCCGGCCGCGGAAAGTGTGGTGGTAACAGCCACTCGCAGTCCGGTCTTGACCGAGGCGGCGGGTGCGGATGTCGAAAGCTTGAGCGGCGGACAGATTCAGGTGATGAACCCAGTCTCAGCCGACGATGCGATACGGTTCCTGCCAGGCGCGGTCGTGAACACCGCGGGACAGCAGGGGGGACTGTCCTCGCTGTTTGTGCGCGGAGGCGATTCTACCTACAACAAAGTGATCGTGGACGGCGTCACCGTCAACGAGCCGGGCGGGACTTTTGACTTTGGAACCCTTCCGATGACGGAAGCGGACCATATGGAATTCGTACGCGGGGCGCAGAGCACGCTTTACGGATCAGACGCGATGACCAGCGTGGTGCAAGTCTGGACGCGGACCGGCACTACGGCCACTCCCGAACTTCGTTTCGGTGCCGATGGCGGAAACTTCTCAACTGCGAACGGCTACGCGTCCCTGGCGGGGGCGTATGGCCGTTTTGATTACAACGCTTTCGCAGAACAGTTCAATACCAACGGCGAAGGCGTGAACAATGCTTATTCCAATTCTCTGCAGGGCGGGAATTTTGGGGTGGCGATCAACGACCGGGTTTCTCTGCGGGTGCGTGTCCGCCACTCCAACAGTAATACCGGCCTCTCTGGAGAATGGAACTTCAACGGCACTCCCCTGGAACCGCCGGATCCGAATGATGCGTCGCACCTGAACACTCTCCTGGGCGGCGTGGAGTTGATTGTCGCCGGGCCTTCCCGCTGGCAGCATCGCTTCACCGGCTTCGACTACAGCTACCGCTACACGAACATCAACCTGAACGGTGATCCTGACCGGGTGGACGACTTTCCGACGCACGCCGTCTCCGACATCAATCGCGCCGGGTTTGAGTACCAGGGAGATTACATCGAGCGCAGCTGGGCACATACCACTGTGGGTTACCGATTCGAGGACGAGAACGGTTTCGTCGGTGACCTGAACTTCCCACCTCTGACGCACGGCCAACGCCTGAATCAGGACGTCTACGGGCAGCAACAACTGACGCTGGGCCGGCTGTCGGTAATTGCGGGGGCGCGTTTCGTACATAATAGTGCTTTCGGCAACACCGGCGTACCGCGTGTCGCGTTGACCCTGCTGGCGCTGCACGGAGGCGAAGTTTTTTCTGGCACGCGGCTGCGATTTTCCTACGCAACCGGCTTCAAAGAGCCGCGGTTGGAAGAGACTTTTGCCGGTCCGCCATTTAGCGTCCCCAATCCGGCGCTGAAGGCGGAGCGCAACCGGGCGTTCGAAGCGGGATTCATTCAAAATCTGTTTGGAAATAAATATGCGCTTACCGCCACCTACTTCAACAATCTTTTCTACAACCGGATCGACTATTCGACCGATCCGGTTACGTTCATTGGGCAATACGTCAACGTGGATAAGTCTTTCGCGCAGGGCGCGGAAGTCGAGTTTCAAGGCCGGATTCTGACGAACCTGTCGTTGAATGCGGCTTACACCTATACGTCGACGGAAATCCTGCAAGCTCCGGTGTGTACGCCCGCGAATTTTTGCGATACCACGGTCTTCGGTGTTGGCCAGCCACTATTGCGTCGCCCGAAGAATTCAGCAACCGCGTTGCTGACTTATCTGGGAAATCGATGGGGAGGGAGCCTGGCCGGAAGTTTTGTAGGCAGGAGAAAGGATTCGGATTTTCTCGGATTCGGCATCGATCACGCGGCGGGTTACGTGCGAGTGGACCTGGGAGGATGGTACGCGCTTACCTCCCGAGTTACCGCCTACGTCAACGTCGGTAATATCTTCGACAAACAATACCAGGAAGTGGTGGGGTATCCGGCTCTGGGAACTAATTTCCGGGCAGGGATGCGGTTCAGGATCGGAGGGGAGTGAGAGCACCTATCAGCACTCAGCTACCAGCTATGAGCGGTCCAGGCTCCTGCTCTGTGCTTGCCGTGTCCGGTCTCTCGGCACTTCATCTCGACACCGTGTCATGCTGAGCGGAGTCGAAGGATCCCTTCATGCTTAGAAGTCTTTTATGCCGGCGCAAGGCGTTCACCGACTTGGGCTCTTGCCAGAATTCCCCGCGGCAATACGCGGACCACGAACAGGTAGGGATCTTTCCACTTCGTAGCTGCTTCGCTTCGCGAATCAGCTACTCCGCTCAAGATGACAGTGCATAAGGGATGAAACGCTATCACCGAAGAGACGCTATCAGAGAGAACTGTCAGCTCTCAGCGAAAAGCGGTAGATGGATTGGCCGAAAGCTAACAGCTGATAGCTGTCAGCTGTTAGCTTTCAGCTGGCTGCGAATACTGGCGTTCGCGTGCGAGCGGCCGCGGTGGTTGCCGGCCACGATACTGCAAGGCTGAGGCGGCGCGGAGCTTGCTCTTTGATATCGGGTCCGCGCTAATTTCAACTTTTCAAGATCCTCGCCCTCAAGCGGCTGTTGGCGTCCCAGAAGATGAGTTACGAGGGCGATTTGGGCAAAGTGCTCGACTGTCTCCATCTTCATATAGGCATGATGGAGCGTGTCCGCATAGGCGACCACTCCATGGTTCGACATGAGGATGGCATCGTACTGGGGGACAAGAGGCTCGAGCGCATCCGACAGCTCCGGCGTCCCCGGAGTACCATATTTCGCCAGAGGGATAGAGCCCAGACCGATGACGACCTCGCAGACCAGCGGCTGGTTGAGCGGAAGTCCGGCAGCAGCAAAGCCAGTCGCAGTGGGGGGATGCGCATGCACGATCCCCTTCACGTCAGGGCGCAGCTGGTAAATCAGCAGGTGCATGGCAAGTTCGCTGGACACATTGCGATTACCTGCCAGCCGGCGGCCTTCCAAATCGACCACAACCATATCGGAAGCGCGCAGCATGCTTTTGCTCATGCCGGTGGGAGTGACCACGATGCGGTCGTCGTCAAGACGTGCCGAGAGATTCCCGTCGGTAGCGGCGACATAACCGCGCTGGTGCAGCATCTGGCCGAAGAGAACCATTTCGCGTCGATATTGGCGTTCACTGGGCATCAATTTAGGGCGCTGCTGGGGCAAAGCGGACGCGAACTAGTTTGCGTATGGTATCGCAGATACTTGGTGCAACACAATCCATTTATTGCGGGATGCACTGGTCAGCGTCCTACCTTCTAGAAAATTATAATCAGAGGCGCGTGCTAGTCTCAGAATTTAATTATAACCTTCCTGCGGAATTGATCGCCCAGGAGCCCCTTACTGACAGGGCCGCTTCCCGGCTGCTCAAGGTAAACCATCACTCGGGGGCGCTTCGCGATGACCGGTTTCGTGACTTTCCCGATCTCCTTCGGGCGGATGATCTCGTGGTATTCAATAACACCCGGGTCTTTCCGGCACGCCTCTACGGTACCCGAAGCGGGGCTAAGGCCCAGCCCCTGAGCTCGCGCAACCCGGCAGCCCACGACTTTCTCAAGGGCCGGGTCGAGGTGTTGCTCACGCAACAACTAGCGGAGGAACCAATGGAGTGGAAGTGCCTGGTCCGCCCAGGACGCAAAATTGGCGTGGGAGAGCAGCTATTCTTTGGAGACCCGGATGAACTACGAGCGGTGGTCGTAGCCCATGGCAGTTTCGGGGAGCGCCGCATTCGGTTTAGTCCGACAGCGGATTTCTTTGGTTCGGTCGAGCGCTTCGGGCATGTGCCTCTGCCGCCATATATAGATCGGGCAGATCTACCAGGCGATCGGGATCGCTATCAGACCGTATACGCGCGTGAGCGTGGTTCGGTGGCCGCGCCGACTGCGGGGTTGCACTTTACGCCAGAGATTCTTGCTCGATTACGAGATCGAGCTATCGAGACGGCGGAGATCACTCTTCACGTAGGCCTCGGAACCTTCCAACCGGTACACGTGGATCGCGTTGAAGATCATCGATTGCACCGTGAGCAGTACGGAATTTCTCCTGGCTCGGCCGAAAAAATCAACCGGGCCCTCGGCGCAGGACGACGCGTGGTCGCGGTCGGAACCACGACTGTGCGCACTCTGGAGTATGCGATTGGTCAGTCGGAAAATGGCACAGTGCGGCCTGGCAGCGGCGAGGCCGACATCTTTATCTATCCCGGCTATGAATTTCGGGTAGTGGGGGCGCTGCTGACAAATTTCCATCTGCCGCAATCTACCCTCCTGATGCTGGTGTGCGCCTTTGCAGGAAAGAAACTCGTGATGGACGCGTACCGGCATGCAGTCGCGCAGAAATACCGGTTCTACTCCTATGGGGACTGCATGTTCGTAGAATGAGCTTAATCGTAGAATGCGCTTCATCAATGTAGGCGCGGGGGTCGTTGCTCAGAGTTCCCTTAGAGGCTCTAATAGACTCCGTTTCAACCTCACACAGCTTGGGCCGAACATCTGGTGACGCGTTAGTTTTCCAAGCCTAGCGATTCCTTCCGCCGCCGCAATGGGAGGCCGCGAGCAAGCGTGCCGAGCGATGCGGGTTGCCGAGAGTCTGGGATCGGATTGGTCAAGCACGCTCCGGTGTCGATACCTTCTGCATCCCACTGGTCTGGCCCCTTCGTCGAGCCAGCCATGATCGGCTTGTTCGGGATGGTTTCATAGGCGTAGCCGGTGAGGGTGGCAGAGATGCGTGAATAGCCAACCGTAACGTTCAGGCGAGCCCAGCCGTAGTGAATCTTGCCCTTTATGCGGAATTTCAAACCAAGATAACGGCCGCGGACGTTGGCCCACCGACCCGCCCGATTAGCGCCGTTGGACCAAGCCATCCACCCGCCGGAAAACGGTTGTTTGGGGCCGACGGTCGCCCCAGGCTTGAGGGCATAAGCGTAGTACGGGAATCCGATCTGCGGCTGGGCGCCGACGACTGCGTTGTTGGCTTGAGCCGGAAAGGCACTGAGGGTGGCGACAATGGTGTCGGTGAAAAAACTATGATTATCGATTTTAAAGTCCGCGAGCCCATCGTGGTTGAGATCGAGTTCGTAAATGTTGTTCGTTCCGATCACGACGTGGGTCTTGGTGTAGACGATTTTGGCCTCAGCCGATTGCGCTAACGCTAGCACTCCAACTCCAGCCGCACTCACGGCAAGAGCGTACAGGTTGAGCTGGTGAAGGACTGAATCGGAAAGGTGAGCTGTCTTACGGGGCCGGAAAGACCGTTTCATAAGGCTCCCTTTAAAGCACGGAGATTTTCCTCCCTGCGCTAGCGGCTGTCAAGGTGGTCTTCACGTAAGCAAAGATTTACACACCTGAATGCCTGATGAGTCGGGTTTTGTTAGAGTTTCTGAGGGGATATACTGGGCGTCGCAGGGGTGAAACATGGGAACACAAGCGCTGACTAAACAGGTCTCGATACAGGATTTTGTTTCGGAGCTTCGAAAGTTCCCGGAACCGGCCTTCGATCGCACCGACCAGATCGTTAAGTTTCTTGAAAGTACGCTGGTCACGCCGGATACTCTGATCCCGTATTTGACCTGGGATCGACAGCACTACACACGAAACCTGATTGACAAGACACCTCTCTACGAACTGATGGCGATCTGTTGGGAGGTGGGCCAAGGCAGTTCGGTCCATAATCACCGGGACCAGAATTGCTGGATGGCTGTACCCATGGGTCGATTGCTGGTCGAGAACTATCGCTTGATTGCCCAGAAGCTGGAGGAAGGCACTTGCGACCTGGAGACTGCCGACACCGTGGAAATGAATCCAACCCATCCCTGCGCAGTCGATCCCGTCGAGCCCGTCCACCGGGTATACAATCCGCGCGAATTCAATCAGCGAGCGGTCAGTCTGCACGTTTATTCCCGTCCGTTCGATACCTGCGTGGTTTACTCGCCGGAACAGCATACCTGCGGAGAAATTAAGCTGCACTACAACACCGAGTACGGGAGGCCGAACCGGTGACTTCGGTCACGTGTACATCGAGGGAGGGACATCAGAGAATTAGCAGATGCGGAAAACTTTCCGGGAGGCGCGATGAAACGGTCGTCCGCTCTGCTAGCAGTTGTGTTGTTGGTGGTGTGCGGCTGTTCGAGAAGAGAGAGCCGCGAAGCTAAACGTCCTAATGTCGACCAGCCCCAGCCGGAGACTAAAGCGGCGACTCCAGTAGATCCGGGACCGGCTGTAACCGTTGTCGGGCCGATGACGGTCTGGGAACAGGAAGCAGAATCAGTTCAAGCGCAACGGGAGGATGCGTTGCGCCGGCAACTGCACCCGGCTGATCGCTTGGTCCATGTTGAGGCAAAGCCTGAACATTTTCTGCACCGCGTATTCTCCTTGAGCGACCATACCCAGTTTTCATTCGTGATCCCCCCGCACCAAGCGAATACTAGATTACGTGGCACCTTCCGCTCATTTACGAAACGTAGCGACCCCGATTCCACGAGTGACAGAGCCGCGGACGTTGACTTGCTTTTGCTGAATCAACAGGAATTTGACGAGTTTCTGCATGGCCAGCCACAAAGTGTTACCTACGAACTGGACTCTTCTCACAATCAGCTGGTGGATTGGCGCGTGCCCATGACCTATGGAGAGCCGCAGACATACCATTTGATTTTCGGCAACTCTGAGGGCGCAGGAATCAAGTTTGTCGAGGCTGATTTTACCGTCAGCTTTGAATAAAGCGAGCGCGAGCGTCCCTGCATCCCTGCTGCTAAACTAACCTGTTGTCTCCCCGAAAGAAATCCTCGTCTGCTTCGGTCGAGAGCGTGGCCATCGACGCCGCGCCGGACGCATCCGCTTCCCCGCCGAGGCCGAAGATTGTTCCGAGCCAAACGGGATCCATTTATCTGATCGACACCATGTCCTTTATCTTTCGCGCTTATCACGCCATGGCGCGGCAGCGCGGGATGTCCACCAAGACAGGTTTGCCGACAGCGGCAACCTATGTCTTTGTCAATATGTTGCGCAAATTGCGCGATGATTTTTCCCCGGAATATTTGGCAGCAGTATTTGATGTAGCCGCGCCAACCTTTCGCGATCAGCAGGCCGAAGGCCTTACCAGCGTTCGCCGCTTCGATCTGAAGACCCAGAGCTTCAAGGAAATCGAATATCACGGTTACAAGGCCAACCGCAAAGAAATGCCCGGAGACTTGGCGCAGCAACTGCCCTATATCCGAAAAGCGCTCGAAGCCTACCGAATTCCGATCCTCGAGCTAGGAGGCTATGAAGCTGACGACGTGATCGGCACACTGGCGCGCAAAGCCGTGGAGCAATCCTATTCCGTATATGTGGTTTCGAGCGACAAAGACATGCTGCAACTGGTGAACGACCGGATTCACGTTTTGAACCCGCCCAAGGACAACCTGATCTGCGATGCCGCCAAGGTCGAGGAAATCCTGGGGGTACCTCCCGAGCGCGTGATCGATGTCATGGCCCTGCGCGGCGATTCCATCGACAATATTCCCGGAGCCCCGGGAATCGGCGACAAGGGCTCAGTTGAGCTCATCAAGCGTTTTGGTTCGGTCGAGCAAGCGCTGGACCGCGCCGCGGAGGTCGAGAAGAAGACCCACCGCGAATCGCTCCAGAACAATCGTGACAACATCCTGTTGAGTAAGAAGCTGGTGACGATTGATTGCGATGTCCCAATCGAGCTGGACGTGAATGCGATGAGCGTGGGCGAACCGGATGTGGAAGCGCTACGGGTGCTCTTTACCGAGCTGGAGTTTAGTTCACTGTTAAAGGAACTGCTCCCGGTCGTCGAAGTGAGTGAGGCACATTACAGCGAAGCGAAATTGGCCGCCGATGTAGAAGCAGTGCTGAAGACCGTTTCATCGGCAGGCGCACTGGCGGTCGCGGTGGAAGCAGAATCAGAAGCTACCGAAGAGGAGACGGAAGAGGAAGAATCGGAAAGTGGCAGGTTGGCGCTGACCTCTGAGGCTCTGACGATGGAGCGCCCGCGGGATATCGCAATTTCGTCCACACAGGGGGTAGCAGTCACTGTCAGCTCCGAGGCAGAAGAAGCGACATCGAAGCTGAAGGCTGCTCTCGGAGACGAAAGCCTGCCCAAAGCCATTCACGACTACAAAGCAGCAACTCACGTGTTGGAGCGCCACGGTTTCATGATGCGAGCCGTACAACACGACCCGATGCTGTATTCCTACCTGCTCGACCCGACCTACTCATCGCATCGATTAGCAGACGTTGCCCTGCGGCGCTTCAACCTCAAACTCAGCGGAACGTTGCCCGAAGCGGCTGATATCACAGGCCGGCTCGCAACGGCGTTACGCCGCGAAGTGGAAGAAGCCGAACTGCTCAAACTGTACGAAGAAATCGATCTACCCCTCGTGCCTGTGCTGGCGCGAATGGAGCACGCAGGGGTCAAGATCGACCGCTCGGCGTTGGCAGAGATGTCGTCGCGCCTGGAACGCGAGATCGACGCCAAGGCGATAGAGATTTACCAGCTTGCTGGGATTGAGTTCAACATCAGTTCTCCAAAGCAGTTGGGTGACGTTCTCTTCAACAAGTTGAATCTTCCCAAGCCCGTGAAGTACGGCAAGGGAAAGACGATTTCGACCGCCGTCGATGTGCTGGAGGGATTGGCCGAGCGCCATGATGTGCCACGGATGGTGCTCGAATACCGGCAACTGACAAAACTCAAATCAACCTACGTCGATGCGCTGCCCGCCCTGCTGAATCCTGCGAGTGGCCGCTTGCACACTACTTTTGGGCAGACCGGCACGGCGACCGGGAGGTTATCGTCGGCGAATCCTAATCTGCAGAACATTCCAATTCGCACCGAGTTGGGCCGCGAGATTCGTGCGGCGTTTACGGCCGAGCCAGGTAATGTGCTCCTCGCGGCGGATTATTCGCAGATCGAGTTGCGCTTGCTGGCACATTTTTCGAAAGACCCGCTCTTGGTCGAAGCATACCGCCGTGGGGATGACATACACACGCTCACCGCGTCTCAAGTGTTCGGTGTGCCCCCGCTAATGGTTACACCCGATCATCGCAGGCAAGCGAAAGTCGTCAATTTTGGAATCGTCTATGGCCTTTCTGCATTCGGACTGTCACAGAATTTAGGGATTGAGCCCGGCGAAGCCAAGCAGTTCATCAACGCCTATTTTGAAAGATACGGAGGCGTACGCGCATTCATCGACCGAACTCTGGAGGAAGCCCGGCGTGAGGGCAAGGTCAAAACGCTGTTTGGGCGGGTGCGGCCCATCCCGGACATTAATAGCAAGAACGCGAATCTGCGCGGATTCGCCGAGCGCACGGCGGTCAATACACCTCTGCAGGGTACGGCTGCAGACTTGATCAAGATTGCCATGATTCGCATTGATGCGGCGCTACGGGAGCGCGGACTGAAATCAAGAATGACGCTGCAGGTGCATGACGAGCTCGTGTTCGAGGTTCCGGAAGCTGAAATCGAAGCGATGCGAACGCTGGTGCGGGAGCAGATGGAAAGAGTTCATCCGCTAAGCGTGCCGCTGCTGGTGGAAATTGGAGTTGGGTCGAATTGGCGGGACCTGGAATGACTTCTTGCGAATAACTTCTTCACCCCAGAGACACAGAGTCACAGAGAGAAGCAAATTCAGGATTGATTGCTGTTTGATTCGCGTTCCGCAGCTTCCCGCAGCAATCGTCGATCGCGCGAGGTGGCGATTCTTCTCGCTCTGATCAGCCTTCGTACGCCGAACCAGTAGAAGAAGCCGGCCAGCGTTCCAATCACCGCCAGAAGCAGGAGCAGATTCCATATCGCAGCGGCATCGGACAACAGCGTTTTCATAGACAGCAGCACTGCCGAGCAGATCAGACTCCCAGCGCGTTCTTAATCGCACCGGCAATATTTCCCGCAAGGGCCTTCATTTTTTCTTCCGAATCCGCTTCTACCATTACTCGGGCGAGTGCCTCTGTGCCTGAGTAGCGGACGACCACGCGTCCATTGCCATTCAGTTCGCGTTCGGCCGCCTCGATCCTACGCTGGATGTCAGCCACCTGAGCAAACGGTACTTTTTCGCGAACCCGAATATTCTGAATGATCTGCGGAAAGACTTTGAGATCCCCGATCAAATCTGCCAAAGGCTTGCCAGTTCGCGCCATGATCTCCATCACTCGCAAAGCAGTGAGGATGCCATCTCCCGTGGTTGCTTCTCCGTCGCGGAAAATGATGTGGCCGGACTGCTCGCCGCCGAGAATCACGCCGCTCTTGAGCATCTCCTCGAGTACGTACTTATCTCCAACATTAGCGCGGAGCATACGGATTCCCGCGTCACGCAGCGCGATTTCCAAAGCCATGTTCGACATGGTTGTGGCAACAATCGTGGAACCCGTGAGAACGCCCCGGGATTGCATGTCGCGCGCAACCAGCAAAAGCACGCCGTCGCCATTCACCACTCGGCCATTCGCGTCGCTGAATAGGGCGCGATCGGCGTCCCCATCGAAGGTTACGCCTAAATCGAACTCACCCTTTTTCTCAGCGATTGCCCTAGCCAGCGCCTCCGGGTGCAGAGCGCCGCATTGATCGTTGATGTTCTTCCCGTCCGGAGACGCGCTCCGATAAGTCGCTTGAAGGCCACAAGCCCGAAATAGTTCCGGCGCTTCAGCCGTGGCGGCGCCGTTGGCACAATCCACCAGAACTCTGATTCGGCTCAGATCCGTCTTCAGGCCTTGCGCCAGCCATTCGACGTACGCATGCCGAAGACTCGCTTCTCCGGGCAAGCTGGGACTAGGCTTCGCCGCTACTGGCAGGTGGTCTTCAGGATTCTGCAGCAGAGCGAAGATTTCCTGCTCGATGGCAAGTTCATGCGAGTCGGGCAACTTGTATCCATCGCCGGAGAAAACTTTGATGCCATTGTCGGTCCATGGATTGTGCGATGCCGAGATGACAACGCCAGCCGCATGATTACGCGAACGCGCGAGGTAGGCCACCCCCGGAGTCGTAATCACACCGGCGCTATGGACTTTGCAGCCGCTGGAAACCAGTCCTAGCAACACGCGGTCGGCGATCCAGGAGCTCGATTCTCGCGTATCCTGTCCGATCACAACGCTGGCGTGTGGATCGCCGCGGATCAGGTCATGACCGAGCGCCCGGCCTATGAGGTAGGTACTTTCCGAAGTTAAGGGGAACTCGCCGGCTACGCCGCGAATTCCGTCGGTTCCGAACAGCTGTCGTGACTGAGATGTCATTCTGGTTTTGCAATCGAAGTGCTTCCGTCTGCGATTGGAACTTTCTGCATGATAACCGTTACTCGCACCGGGTCCGGACTCGCCACTTGGATCAGAGGATCGGAGACGTAAGCGTGCCGGGCGAAGGTGGCACGATCGATTGCCCCGCTGACGTCCACCGGGTCGGTGATCGCCGCCTCGACCGCCTCCACGTGTTTTTTCGGTCCGCTGATGGTGATGTTCGGAGGATCCACTACGATCCGGCCAATGCTGTAACCCGGAGCAAAGGTGCCTGCGATGCGTGGTTGCACCGGAACTTGCCGAGTGAGCCGTATGTCGAACGTGAGGTGGACCTGGCTGGGCACCACCTGAACAACCTCGAGCTCGGAAGGCTCGTGAATCTGTTGTGCAGTTAAATCAAACGTGCGCTCGCCGGGTCTCAGGCCGTTGAGTTCGATTTCCGCATAAACGTCGGAAGGCTGAAGGCGGTGAACCACTCGCTCCGGACCGCGGAGCCGGATTTGGGCCCGGGGGATGTTCTCTGAACTGATCTCCAGATTTTGCGGAATATTGTGGAACTCGATGGCGACATCGACGGCAACCTCGGCCACGGGATCGCGCGCCACCGCAAGCCAGACTCCCACGGCCAGAACAAGTGAGATCAGCTTCAGACCGAGGTTGTGAAACACATAGCGATGCAGGAAATCGCGCATGGGCTAGCGATCTGCCCCCTGATTCATGCGGGAGTCGCTCAGGCGCGACTCGTTTAAGCGCGACTCGTTGATGCGCGAATCGGTGGGGCGAGGCACAGAACCTCGTGAGCTCTCCGGTTGCGAATCTTCCAATACTTCGCTGTCGTTCGAAATCGGTGTGGGCAGGGTAGATGGAGGCACGTAGCGACGGAGCAATTCTCCGAGACGATCGCGCAGTTGGTCGACACTCAGATCACGCTCTATCTTGCCCGAAACTGCCAGGCTAATGCTGCCCGTTTCCTCGGAAACGATTACGGCGATGGCGTCGGTTTCCTCGGTTACTCCAATGCCCGCACGATGCCGCGTCCCCAGTTGCGTCGAAAGCACCGGGTTCATGGAAAGCGGCAAAAAGCAGGCGGCAGCGGCAATGCGGTCATTCTGCACGATTACGGCGCCATCGTGTAGAGGAGCGCTCGGTCGAAAGATTGTTGCCAACAGATCGTAGGAGAGCCGCGCGTCGAGCGGGACCCCGCTCTCGATGTAGGTGCGCAAGCCAATCTCACGTTCGATGATAATCAGAGCCCCCGTCTGGTTCTGGCAAAACAAGTTAGCGGCGAGCACAATATCGTCGTAAGCGTCTGCCTCCGAGCCTGTCGCACGACTCAGCGTAAGTCCCCGCCCGAGCCGTGCCAACGCTTGCCGGATCTCCGCCGCGAAAACCACGATCAGGGCGAACACTGTGTAGGGGAGCAACGTACTGATCAGCCAGTTCAGTGCGGCCAGGTTGCCCAGCCGGGACAAATAGAAAACAAGCCCCAGCCCCGCCACACCCACAACCATCAAGGAGGCGCGGGTGCCCCTGATCAGGGCGAGAAACTCATAAATGATAATTGCGACCAGCAGAATATCGATGATCGAGATCACCGACAGATGTGGCCACGGTGCTGAAAACTGAGTCACTCACGGCCCCTTTCAAAGTAATATCCGCTTGGCCCAACATTTCATTGTAATCCAGGATCCATTACCACAAAGGTTACAAGCGTAAGGAGAAAACTGAGCGGTTAGGCTGGCGCCTTGGCCGATACTTCGATCTGCATGCCCTCGGCGGCGGCCCGCAGTCGCGGATAGTAGTCACGGGCCTCCTTAACTACCTTGTCGATGCAGGCGTCGTCATGATCGGGATCGTGATGGAACAGCACCAATTCTTTCGCACCACTCTCGGTCACCACGTTGATGGCTTCGCGCCAATGACTGTGGCCCCAGCCGTGTTTGCGGGCGTATTCCTCGGGAAGATATTGCGCGTCGTAGATCAGAACGTCGGCGCCGGCCGCGAGCTTGCGCAGGTTCTTGTCAAACAACGCGTCCCCAGGCTCATTGTCGGTGGCATAGACCATCACGCCTTCTTTGGTTTCCAGGCGAAAACCCATGCAGCCCTGGGGATGGTTTAGCCAGAGGGTCTGCAAGGTCACGTCCCCTAACTGGATGCGGCCTTCGTCCAGATCGTAAAAGTTCTGGTGGGCCTGCATTTCGGTTAGGCCTACGGGGAAATAGGGGGCGGCCATCTGCTCCTCGAGCACCCGCTTCAGGCTGCGCGTCCGGCTGGAACAATGAAACTGGAAGCGGTTCTCGCGGTTGTCGTAAAGGGGACCGAAAAACGGAATCCCCTGAATGTGATCCCAGTGGAAATGGGAGACGAAAACGTGGGCGGAAACCGGTTGCCCGTTGAACTCGTGCCGGAGGGATTGTCCCAACACTCGGAAGCCGGTGCCGCAGTCGAAAATATACAAGCTCTTCCCGATGCGCACCTCCACGCAGGAAGTATTGCCTCCATAGCGCATATTTTCGGGCTGAGGAGCAGGTGTCGATCCGCGAACTCCCCAGAACTTAATACGCATAGACCCCCGTGCTGGCTAAACAGCCATCTTCCGCCCCGCCGTCGAATCCGTCAATTCATTCGGTGGTTACAGGGGTCACCTGCTCCTGCCCTTATAATGGCA
>Ga0210401_10000128_pt1 | contig 87340 bp, 73 predicted proteins | sample IncBWH32MmetaG_FD_150866 | JGI IMG/M metagenome (GOLD analysis project Ga0210401, IMG submission 150866) | Forest soil microbial communities from Barre Woods Harvard Forest LTER site, Petersham, Massachusetts, United States - Inc-BW-H-32-M | ecosystem: Environmental > Terrestrial > Soil >...
CCCCAAACTGCGAACGCCCAGCCCACGTCGTTATCCGTGGGACGAACTTATCGAACCGCCGTATGCGGGACCCGCCTGTACGGTGGTGTGGCAGGGGAGGAGAGGTGACTCTCCCCCCTATGCCGATGTTGCGAGTCACGGCGAAAAGCGTTTAACCGCAAAGGACGCAAAGAACGGGCGCAAAGGGCGCAAAGAAAGGCATTCACGACTTGCACGGTAACAGGTGGTTGGTGATCTACGGAAAAAGACTGAACCACGGAGGGCACAGAGGAACACAGGGTTCCGAGTTGCGACTACGTTGCGCGAGTATCGGCCGCTGTGTTCCAGGGAGACGGAACGCGCGAAGGTGCGGGACCGAACATTAAAAAGGCTCTTCCCATCAGGAAAGAGCCTTGAGGAGAATGCAGGAACGGACTTCCTACACGTGAAATTTGCGGCGGACCAATCCGGCGAGTCCGATCAAGCCACTGCCGAACAATGCCATCGTGGACGGTTCCGGGACCGCGGTGGTATTGCCTTCGACGATCAACGCCTCGGAGTTCGGAGTGATGTACTTGAGTTGACCGTTGACCACCAACATCGCATAGAGCGCTGTGCCAGGAGCAAGGCCGCTGGTCGAAATGTTCAGGCTGCCGTTGCGGGCAAGCGCGCTGTGCAGGTCAACGAAGCCGAAAGAGAGGTTGTTGCAAGGGTTGGTGCAGAGGCCGAGGCCGGCAAGGCTGTCGGTGATCGCATCGAGTGCGCCCTTTTCCGGAAACGCGCCGAGGCTGGTGAAAGACATGCCATCGATAGTGCCAGTGAGTTTCGAGGGCGAAGCGGCAACGAGAATCACGTCCGACGCCGACTTGCCGTTGGTTGTGAAAACCGAGAACTGACCGGTGCCGGTGAGAACGAAGCCGACGGGTTCACCGCTCGCTGTGTCTCCACCGAGCCGAGCAATATTGGGGGTGCCTTGGGCACATTGGAGGGTTGAAAAACTCCTGCACGAATCCGCCAGAGCGGAAGGGCCGAAAAGAAGAACGAGGGGAAGTAACAGTAGTCCTCGATGAATCCACGAACGCATGATGGGGGAAACCTCCGTCCGTATCAAGGTGCACTTGGAATTCCATCGATCAGCGACTACAGGATCTTTGTTCAGCGACCGTATTCAGCGCTGATTGAGCAGGTTAGCCGTCCTCGTTCGGTTTGCCGGAGGCAAGGCGCGAGACTTGAGCGGACGGAGGGCATATCGGTGCATATCAGTGTTCGTTTCCCTTCGTACAGGGTTCGTGGTAAGGATTCGGGGGGCGCCCTTTCGAAGAAGTCCAGTTCCATGGAGAGTTCGTGGGACGCCGGATGGCAGACGCGGCAATCGGTGTGTCGGCGCGTCGAAACTGTTGCCTGATTTTCTGTAGAATTCCGCTTTTGCGATTTGAGGAGAAGGCTGTGCTTCTGAATCTGACTATTGTGGCGGGCGACGGCATTGGGCCGGAGGTGACCACGGAAGCGATTCGTGTGCTCGAGGTTGTGGCGGAGAACTTCGGACATCAGCTCAAGTTGACACGCAAGAACATTGGCGGGGCCGCGTTGGCGGCGAGCAACGATCCGCTGCCGCCTGACACGCTGGAGGCTTGCCTGAGCGCGGGCGCCGTGCTGCTGGGAGCCGTGGGGTCGCCGGCGTATGACAAGAATCCCGGGCACTTGCGGCCGGAGGCAGGACTGTTGCGGTTGAGGAAAGAACTGGGCGCGTTCGCAAATCTGCGTCCGGCATTTTGTTTTCCGGCGCTGGTCGGGAATTCGCCGCTGCGCGCGGAGATTGTGAAGGGAACGGACGTGATGATCGTGCGCGAATTGCTGGGAGGACTGTATTTCGGGTCGCCCCGGTCAATCGAGGGCGACGCCGGCTCGCGGCAGGCGCTGAACACGATGCGCTACGGCGAGGCGGAGATCGAGCGCATCGCGCGCGTGGCGTTTGAGTTGGCCCGCAGACGGAAGAAGAAGGTGTTGTCGGTCGATAAGGCGAATGTGCTGGAGTGCTCGCGGTTGTGGCGCGAAGTGGTGACTCGGGTGGGCACGGAGTATTCCGATGTGAAGCTGACGCATCAGTACGTGGATTCGGCGGCGATGCTGCTGGTGTTGCGGCCGACGGACGTCGACGTCATCCTCACCGAGAACATGTTCGGCGACATTTTGTCGGACGAGGCTGGGGGCGTGGTCGGTGGGCTGGGATTGCTGGCGTCAGCGAGTATCGGCGGTCCGGTGGGATTGTACGAGCCCGTGCATGGTTCGGCGCCCGACATCGCGGGAAAGGGTATTGCGAATCCGCTGGGTGCGATTCTGTCGGTGGCGATGTTGTTGCGGCACTCGTTCAAATTGGATCGTGAGGCGACATGTGTGGAGTCGGCTGTGGAAACGGTGCTGGGGGCGGGGCGTCGTACGAAAGATCTGGCGCGGCCGGGTGAAGCGGTGCTCACCACCTCGGAGATGGGGGCGAGAGTGGCGGAGGCGGCGCGGGAGTTGGCGGGAGTTGGCAGCGCGAAATCGGCGTGAGATGTATGAGGAACGCGCGTCGTTCCAGCAACATTACAGATTCACTGCGGACCTTCGCTCCGCCGGACCTGGTTCGTGGAGGCGTTTGTGTGCTCCTGAGGTTTTCACGTCGCGTTGGGTGTTTCGAGGTGTAAACTGAGAATAAATTCGCCCACAACCAACGTCTTCATCCACCGAGGGCACAATGATTTCCAAGTGCGCCAACCCTGGTTGCTCGGCACGCTTTCTTTATCTTCACAGCGGAAAACTTTTTCGCTTTGAGCGGGAGCCCCGAGAGGACACAGAGCCACTCATGGGATTTGATCCCGCTGTCCATAAGCATTCAACAGGTGTGCAGTTCTACTGGCTGTGCGAGACGTGCGCAAAGAAAGTGACGCTGACCTATCGTGAGGGGTCGGGCGTGACCACGAAGCCGCTGGTGACGCTCAGAGCCGCGTCATAGGCTGGTGACGGCGGAGGGCGATCCGGTCGCGTACTTTCCGGTGAAGGCATACCAGCGAATCTTCAATATCTCTCCGAACATGCGAATGCCGTCGCGCAAGGGATTCAGACGCGTGCCTTCGCGGTGCGCCCACTTGACTGGCACTTCCTGGACTCGCAGTCCGAACTTCTCCGCGAGATAAAGAATCTCGGGATCGAAGCCCCAGCGCTCGATGTGCTGCTGGGGAAAGATCGTATGGGCGGCGCGGCGCGTGAAGGCTTTGAATCCACACTGAGTGTCGCGGTAATGCAAGCCCAGGATCAGGCGCAGCGCGAGGTTGAAGATGCGGCCGTAGAGTTGACGGTAAAGCGGCTGACGCTGGGTTTGCAGTTCGACGCGGAGCCAGCGCGATCCCATGGCGATGTCGGCGCCAGCGTCAATGGCGGAGAAAAGCTTGTCGGCTTCTTCGATTGGCGAGGAGAGGTCGGCGTCACTGAAGAGGATGATTTCGCCGTTGGCGTGCAGCATTCCGTTGCGCACGCTGTAGCCTTTGCCGCGGTTGCCCGGATTCTGGAGCAGGCGCACGGAGCGATTCTGGGCAGCGAACCTTTGCACGATGGCGGCGGTGTCGTCGGACGAGCCGTCGTTGACGATGAGGATTTCGGCGTCCCACCCGTGAGCCTGCATGTGCGCGAGAATCTTCTCGATAGTCGCGCGCAGGCGCGCGCTCTCGTTGTAAGCCGGAATCACGATGCTGTAGGTCGTCGCCAAGGTAGTTCTCGTCCTCTTAAGTATGAACCCGAAAATCGCCGGCAAGTTGTCTCTTGCGCAACAGCAGTTTACGTCATCGCAAGCCCGGTTGGGCGGCACGCTTGAACAGGATGCGAAAAATCAGTTCGCCGCCGACCCGGCCCTCAGCGGCTAAAGCCGCAATATTGGCGCAGCTCGCGGCACGAGTGAACTTGTGCCCTTATCTACGCGACGCTACGCTTGGCCAGCATGGAGAAGAACTCGTCGACAATTTCCTCGTCCCAGAGTCCATTCTGGGCTTCGACATGCATGGTGAGCGAGGCCTGCTCGTGAGAGAGCGCCGGCTTATAAGGACGCGCGGTGCGAAGTGCGTCGTAGACGTCGACCACCTGGAGAATGCGGGGCAGGAGTGGAATCTGCTCCTTGTGCAGGCCGTCGGGGTAGCCCGAACCGTCGGAGTGTTCGTGATGAAAGCGAATGATGGGCAGCACCAGGCGCAGCGACTTGAGCGGCTTGCAGATGTTTTCTCCGGTGACGGGGTGCTGCTTCATGATCTTCCACTCGTCCGGAGTGAGGTTCGAGCCTTTTTTCAGGATCTCGTCGGGGACGGCGATCTTGCCAAGGTCGTGCAGGTAACCGCCGCGGCGAAGCGCGATGATCGAATCTTCATCGAGACCGAGATAGTGCCCGAGCAAGGCGGCACGCTTGGCAAGGCGCTCGCAATGGCCCTCGGTGTAGGGATCGCGGGCTTCTACGCTTAATCCCAGAGTGCAGAGGACCGATTCGGCGGTCTCGAGTTCGTCGGTGAATTCCTTCAGCTTGAGCAGCGACTTGACGCGCGCGAAGAGTTCGGCCGGGAAGATAGGCTTGTTGAGGAAGTCGTCGGCACCGGCCTCGATACCTTTGACCTTGTCCTCGCGATCGCTCAGGCCGGTGATCAGAAGGAAAGGGATAAGGCGCGTGGCTACATCTTCCTTGATCTGGTGGCAGAATTCGTAACCGGAGCGGCCGGGCATGACGACGTCGGAAAGGATCAGATCGGGTGCGTGCTGGCGAACCTCGGCTTCGGCCTGATCGGCGTCGCGCACGGTCACGACTTCATAGCCACGGCTTTGCAGAAGCTCGGACATGAGCTGAGCCATATCGGGATTGTCGTCGACCACCAGAATGCGTGGAACGCGCCGGTGGATTAAGAGCTCGCCCATGTCTTGATAGAGTGCGGAGCTTTGAAATTCGTTGCTTCCCGGTGGCGCACTGGGCCTCGCAGACAGCAACTGCGGTTTATTGTAGCGGAGTTTCGGAGGGGCAGACGAGGGGATTTTGGCTAGAAAATCGATTCAATGTCATATGGCGGCATTCCCGGAGCGGGAGGGGAATTTATTTTCCTGTGCCAACTAACCTTGTTTGCGCACCAGTTCAGTGCCTAGGCTCGGAACATGCGCATCCGATTGCAGGTTTTAGCAAGTTTCTTCGTCTTATGGGCAGCGAGTGCGGCGGCGGTGCCCAAGCCGCATGTCATCAGCTTTGGAAAGTGGACGGCGGCCAAGTGGTTCGTCGGATCTGCGGATAATAAGGCACTCGACTTGAAGATTCGCGCGTTGTACGTGGACACGCGATTGAAGGAGTTCACGACGGGTCCGGCGCACGACGTCACCGACCGATTGTTTGTGGTGCGGCGGATGTTCCGGCTGAACGACACGCTGCCTGAGGAGACCGGGACATCGCCGCGCTGGCTGTGGCAGCGGGGCGGATGGCTGCTGGTGGATCGCGTGACGGGCCGTGTGACGCAGATCAATCTGCCGGAGTTCGATCCATTCTATTCGACGGCAAGTTGGTATCGGGACTACGTCGCGTATTGCGGGGTCTCCGATGACGGCAAGAAACTGTTCGCGGTCGTTGCGCAGCTCGGGCGGCGGAAAGCGATCCTGAAGAAACCTCTGGGCGAGCCGGATGGAGACGAGATGCCGGACTCGGAGTGTCCCGCGCCGGCATGGCAGCGGCAGCCGACTCGCGTTACGTTTCAGCCGGATGAAGAGCAGAAGCTGACCTACTCGGTGCGCGGGCACGCGGTCGACGTAATGATGGACGCGGATGATGACGAGGATGGGGAGTAGTGCGTACCGAGTACTGCGTGCGAGCATCGAGTCGCGCCGCAGATGAACGCACCTCGAAGGATGTGGAAAACTAACCACAGAGGACACAGAGGACTGAGTTCCCAGCTACGAGTGCGAAGTTCGGGTTCCGAACTGCTGAGTGACGGACGTTTTGGACGCAGGCAGCATCGGCGAACGTGGAGAGGGCTTGTTACAGGAGTCTCACGGCTGCTTCGATGTGGGCTTGTCGGAAGGTGGTTTGCTGAGTTCTTGGGCGCGACGAGTGGCCTCCGCCGCGGCCGGGGCATTGCCTATGACCGTGTAGACGTCGGCGAGGTCTTTCTGGATTTCGCCATTGTTCGGCTCGAGTTGGGCGGCTTTCTGCAGGGACGAGACGGCGTCCTGGAAACGATTCAGCTTCGCCTGGGCCAGACCGAGTTCGCGGTATGCTTCTGAGTTCTTGGGGTTCAGCGAGATCGACTTGTTGTAGGCGTCGATCGCTTCCTGTTCGCGATTCAGGCCATCGAGCGAGGCGCCCAGCATCGCCCAGGCGTCACTGTTATTGGGTTCCTGGCGAGTGAGATCGGCAAAGACCCGGCGCGCGTCCTCGTATTGATGTTGGCCGGCATAATTCAATCCGAGGATGTACTTGGCGGTCACATTGTCGGGATCGGCGTGCACCATGCGCTGCAGGACGATTTGCGCATGGGCGAAGTCATCTTTGCGCATGTAAGCCTGCGCCAGCATATTGAGCACTTCAGGGTTGTTCGGATCATGCTGGGTCGCCTCGAGGAGCAGTCGTATCGCCTCGTCGTTCCGGTTGCTCCCCAGCGCAAGACGGGCTTGCTCGATGTCGGCTACGTACCCCCTTTTCTGTTTGACCAAGGCTCCAAATCCGATCAGGAGAAAGACGGCCGCGACGAGTGTTAGTCGGTTGTAGGACGCACGCCGGACGGGCTCTTCCATCAGATGGGGCCCGATGATGGCGCCAAGCGCAAGTCCCATAACCAGACCACCGAGGTGGCCGGCGTTATCGATGCCGGCAACAGAGGCGCCCAGCCCCAGGTTGATCACAGCGACCCAGAGCAGATTCTTCAGGAGGCCGTCCCGTGCACGTTTTGGAAACGGGAGCTTGCCCAAGTAGAGAGCCGCGATGAGCGCTCCCATAATTCCGAACAGTGCGCCGGAGGCGCCAGCACTCATAATCATCGGGTTGCGCAGCAGGCTGAGAAGGCTGCCGGAGATGCCCGATGCGGTATAGATCACGAAATACATCCATCCGAAGATACGCTCGGCGAGGCGTCCAAGTTGCCAAAGCGCCCACATGTTGACGAGGATGTGAATGAAGCCGATGTGCACGTAATTTGACGTCAACATTCGCCACGGCTGCGTGCCAAGCGACAGAGGGCCGAAGTCCGCACCCCAGTTGAGCAGTTGGAAGGTGTCGGGGTGTACAAACGAAACGCCACGGAGCACCATGGCCGCGAACACGAGGAGGTTGATCGTGAGGAGCGCGACCGTGACCGGAAACTGATACGCCGTTTGCCTGGCGGCGGGGGGAGACGCATTTGCCGGAGAAGGAACCTGCGGCTGAAAGCTTTGTGCCATTTGCTTGCAGGACGGACAGACGCTGCTCGCTTCCCCGAAGGAGAAGGCGGGTAGTTCCCGTCCACAGCGAACGCAGGTGGCCATGATGTTCCTCAGTCTCCGGCGGTTTCCACGGCGGGAATCTCTTCGGCCACGGTCTTGGCAGTGACCTTAGCGCTCGTCACCAGGATTACGGAGACGACGACGATCGCGCTGCCCATCAAAATGTAGCGATCCAGTTGCTCGTGCAACACTAGCCAGCCGAGAAAGACGGCAACTACCGGATTGACGTACGCGTAAGTCGAGACCTTGGAACTCGGCGCATGGCCTAGCAGCCAGATGTAGGACGTGTAACCGATCCACGAACCACCAACGACCAGATAGAGCACGGCGCCGATGCCACGCGGTGTCCAGACCGCCCGCGCGACGTCCCCGTTGAGCAGAGCGAAGATCAGGTTGCCGATTCCGGCGAAGATCACCTGCCAGGCGGTGGCGCTGAAGGGGTCAAGATCGGTGGACTGCCACACCTTGGAGAGGATCGACCCGAGCGCCCAGCTGAACGATCCGCCTAGCAGGCTCAGAGAGAACCAGAGTTCGCGGCGTCCGATGGTGCCGGTCGCGGTCAGCTTCGGCCAGAGCAGAACAATCATGCCCACGATACCGAGCGCAAGTCCGGCGAGACCGCGGCGTGAAATGTGATGGTCGCCGAGCAGCCACGTGTCGAGGACCAAAAACCATAGCGGCGTGACCGCGATCAACAGCGCTGACAGTCCTGACGGCACAACTTGCTCTGCGTAGGACAGCGTCAGGTTGCCGCCCATCAGTAATAGGATTCCCACGACCGCCATGTGCCAAAGCTGGCGCGGGGTGTAGAAGATCTTCCGCCCGCGCAGCCCGCAGTACGCGAGCATGAGAATCCCGGCGATCAGAAAACGCGTGGCGCACATCAACGCCGGAGGAATTTTCTCGACCGCGATCGCGATGCCTAGATAAGTCGATCCCCAGAACAGATAGACCAGCCCGAAGGCAAGGGGCAGCGACCAGCGGTGTTGTGACGACTCTGTCATGTGGGTGGTTCGCGGCTAAAACATATCAGATTCGGAGAAGCAGGATTCGGTCTCAGGAAGGTCAGCAGCCACAGCAATCTGGTGACTGTTAAGGGCGAGCCAGCCTGCGCCAAACGCAAGATATTTCGGCCGTTGTGCTGAGGTTGGCGTCCCGGCAAACCCCATGGGGACATGACTTTTGGGGGTGTTCCGAGCCTACTTTTCAGGCTATACTGAATTATAGAGTTGTGTGAGCGATGAACCTGCAGAATCCCAATTCGCATCTGCCCGCCTGCTGGCTGCACCAGCTGTGTTGCCCGCGGCGCCACTTGGCAGTGCTTCCTTCGCAGGTTCGGCCCAGCCTTTTTGGAAGTGACTAGCTTCCGATCCTCCCTGTGGAAAGTTCCTTCGGGACGAAGTCCGCTCAATCAGGGGACACGGCAGTCAACAAACGAAACCGCCGGCCCGAATTGATCTCGCAACAACCGACCCACGACGAACAATTTTTGGAGGATCCCATGACGACCAAAACTCTCACTGCCGGTCCCAAGATCAAGACCGCGCTGCCCGGCCCCAATGCCAAGCGCATTCTGGCGGGCGATGACAAATACATTTCGCCGTCCTACACGCGCTCGTACCCGTTGGTGGCGAAGAGCGGGCGGGGCGTGGTTGTGACCGACGTTGACGGCAACGATTTTTTTGATTTCTCGGCAGGCATCGCCGTGACCTCGACCGGCCATTGCCATCCCGAGGTGGTTGCTGCGATTCAGAAGCAGGCGGCCGAGTTGATCCACATGTCGGGCACGGATTTCTACTACGCGAACATGGTGGAGTTGGCCGAGCGCCTCTCGAAGATTGCGCCCATGGCCGGCCCGCACAAGATCTATTACGGAAACTCGGGAGCCGAGGCGATCGAGGCTGCACTCAAGATGGCGCGCTACCATACCAAGCGGCAGAACATCATTGCGTTCTTCGGCGCGTTTCACGGCCGAACGATGGGCGCGCTTTCGCTGACGGCGTCGAAGCCGCAGCAGAAGCGGCGTTTCGCTCCGCTGGTCCCGGGAGTGACGCATGTGCGCTATCCCGATGTCTATCGCGGTTGCACGGGAGGCGCGCAGGACGCCGAGGCGTTCGCGCTGGGTTGCGCGCGATTCATCGAAGAGAAGCTGTTCAAGACGACGCTTCCCCCGGAGGAAGTGGCGGCGATTTTTGTCGAGCCGATTCAGGGCGAGGGCGGGTACGTTGTCGCGCCCACTCCGTTCATGCAGGAATTGCGGCGGATTTGCGATCGTCACGGCATTTTGCTGGTCGTGGATGAAGTGCAGAGCGGCATAGGCCGCACCGGCAAGTGGTGGGCGGTCGAGCACACAGGCGTGCAGCCGGACATTGTTTGCATGGCCAAGGGCATCGCCTCTGGCATGCCCCTGGGCGTCACGATGTCGCGTGCGGACATCATGGACTGGGTGCCGGGTTCGCATGCCTCGACTTTCGGCGGAAATCCGGTCTGCGTCGCGGCAGCGCTGGCGACGCTGGATGTCATCGAGAAGGAAGGTCTGCTGGCAAACGCGACCGAGATCGGCAATCACATGCTGAAACGTATGGCGGACTGGCCGCGCAAGCACCGGCTGGTGGGCGATGTGCGTGGACGCGGGTTGATGGTCGGCGTGGAGATCGTGAAGGACCAGGCAACCAAGGAATACGGGAACGCGGAGCGCGACCGGATCGTCGAAATGGCGTTCGAACGCGGGATTCTTTTCCTGGGCTGCGGTCCGAGCACGGTGCGCATCTCGCCGCCGCTGGTGGTCTCGCGAGAAGAAGCCGACACCGCGATCGATGTGCTCGAGGAGTGCATCGAGATCGTCGGAAAGTAGTTTGCAGTAAGCGACGAACTGAAGGCCGCCGGGGAACATGGGCTTCGGCGGCAACTTTTTCGTTGGCAACCAGTTTCCGTTTGCGATAGTCAGTCAGAGTTCTCACTCACAGGAGCATTGCCATGTGGAGCGGTACGGTGGATTCGATCCACATCGCGCCGGGGGCGAAGGCGCCCATGGAGTCGGTGCAACGGGTGGAAGCCATTCCGGGCGTGGGCCTGGAGGGCGACCGCTATGCGCTGAAGCAGGGAACGTTCTACAAACCGGAACCCGATTTCGAACTAACCCTGATCGAGGCTGAGGCGATTGAGGCGATCAAGCGCGAATACGAAGTGAGCCTGCCGGCTGGGGATGCTCGGAGAAATGTCGTGACACGAGGGGTGGCACTCAATCATCTGGTCGGGCGGGAGTTCACGATCGGCGGTGTGAAGATTCGCGGCATCCGCCTGTGCGAACCGTGCAGTCACCTGCAGGCTCTGACGGAGCTGCCGGTGATCAAGGCGCTGCGACATCGCGGAGGATTGAGAGCGCAGATCTTGACGGCCGGGACGATTCGAGTAGGTGATGTCGTGGCTGAGGCGGACGGGCGGACCTAGAGATGGCACAGTTGCTGACGGAAACGGAAGAGCACGCGATTGCGCAGCACAGGGAGACGGGTGCTCCGCACAAGGTGAGCTTCCGTCCCGGCGAATCGGGACGATTTTTCATGAAGGCGCAATTTCCAACTCGAGCGCTAATTGCGCTATGCGTGGCGCTGGGTTTCTGGGCGTCAGCATTCGCGGGAATCCGTGCCGGCTTGCATGCGTATCCCCCGGCACACCTGGCTTTGCTCCGGTATCTGATTGCATCGTGCGTTCTCGGCATCTATGCGCGCTTCGCACACTTTCGGCGGCCGGAGTGGCGCGATGTGCCCGGTCTGGTGTTGGCAGGATCGCTCGGGATTACGTTCTATAATCTTGCTCTCAACTATGGCGAGACGCGAGTCACCGCGGGGTCGGCCAGCCTGTTGGTGTCGTCCACACCGATCTGGGCCGCGCTGTTGGCCATGTTTCTGCTTCATGAGCGGCTGACAGTTTTCGGGTGGATCGGGGTGCTGTTGAGTTTCGCGGGCGTGGCATTGATTGCCAGCGGCGAGGGGGAAGGTATTCATCTTGCGCCGCAGGCGCTGATCATTCTGGCGGCTGCCTTGGCGTGGGGCGTGTACATCGTGATTCAGAAGCACTTTCTGGGACGTTACAGCGCGCTGGAATTTACCGCGTATTCGGTCTGGTCGGGAACGTTGTTGATGATCCCGTTTAGCGGGGGCTTGCTGCACTCAATTCATGCAGCGCCAATGAGCGGGACGTTGGCGGTGCTATATCTCGGGATTTTCCCTGCGGCGATTGCGTCGTTCGCGTGGTCGTATGCGCTCTCGCACGGACCTGCGGGACGCATGGCATCGTTCTTATACGTGATTCCAGTGCTCGCTACGCTGATTGCCTGGATTTGGCTGGGAGAGGTGCCGCGCCTGGTCAGTCTGATCGGTGGAGCGGTTGCCATCTGCGGAGTTGTCGTCGTTAACTTGTGGGGGAAGACCGCATCGAGCACGAGGCATGTGCAGGAACCAACGCCGGTGGAGGAGCGGACGGCCGCGACGGTGTGACCATCGACGCAGCGAAGCTGTGCGCGTCGTCACTTGCCTGCGAGACGCCGGAAGGTAGTCTGGTAGAACTCGATTTTCGGTGCGGGCTCGATTTTGGAGTCCGTAGTCCGCAATCGACGTCCCGGAATGCTCTGGCGGCTGACAAGGTTCACGATTCGGATGCTCGATCGCATTGGCGACCGAACGCTTGGCAAAGACAGAGAAACGGAACATCAGAAAACCGGCCGTCGTGGCGAGGAAGAGGCGTACTTCCGGCTCCGAAAGTTAGGCTACGTCATGGTGGCGCGGAATTACCGGTCTCCGCGAAGGAGAGGCGAGATCGACCTGATCGGCTGGGACGGCGATGTGCTTTGTTTTGTCGAAGTCAAGACGCGCACGACTCGGGATGTAAAGCCCGCCGAAGCCGCCGTGGATCACGACAAGCGGTACGAGCTTCGTGCTGTCGCCCGCGAATATCTGCGCCGGCTGCCTTCGGATCTGAATTGGCGCTTCCACGTGGCCAGTGTTTACTTCGAAAATGCGGCGGGCGACGCGGACTTTGAATTGTTCAAAAATGCCTTTCCTGTGACGTAAAATAGAAAATTCATCCCGTTATTGAAAGGATTTAGTAATTGCCGGAGCTTAGAAAAGATCCGATTGTCGGCCGCTGGGTAATCATCTCGACCGACCGCGCCAAGCGTCCCACAGATTTCGTGCGTGAGGGAGTGAGAATCAAGGGCGGGTTTTGTCCATTCTGCCCGGGCAACGAGGCCAAGACACCACCGGAGATCCAGGCATACCGACCGAATCCGAATGGCGGCCCACCGCCTCTGCGGGATACGCCCGGCTGGACGGTGCGCGTGGTTCCGAACAAGTTTCCGGCTTTGGGGATCGAGGGCAATCTGAACCGCCAAGCCGAAGGCCTCTTCGACAAGATGAACGGCATCGGCGCGCACGAGGTCATCATTGAAACGCCCGATCATGCTTCGACCCTGGCGACCATGCCTCCCAAGCGGATCGAAGACATGCTGTGGACCTTTCGCGACCGGATTCTCGATCTGAAGAAAGACCGGCGATTCAAATACATTCTGATTTTCAAGAATCACGGAGAGCCCGCCGGAGCGTCGCTCGAGCACGGTCACTGCCAGTTGATTGCGTTGCCGATTCTGCCGATCTATGTGACGGAAGAGCTGGAAGGCGCAAAGCAGTACTACATCTACAAAGAGCGCTGCGTCTTTTGCGATGTCATCCGGCAGGAAAGTGAAACTGGCACGCGCGTGGTGGCTGAGAACGACGACTTCATCACGCTGGCTCCATACGCACCGCGTTTCCCGTTTGAGACGTGGATTCTTCCCAAACAGCACGAATCGGCGTTTGAGAATTCTTCGTCGCACATGTTCGAGAATTTAGCGAAGGCGCTCAAGACGCTGCTGATGAAGGCGGATCGGGTTCTCGACAACCCGCCCTACAACCTGGTCATCCATAGCTCGCCGGTGCAGGATCCCACGAACGATCACTATCATTGGCACATCGAGTTCATGCCGAAGCTGACCAAGACCGCCGGCTTCGAGTGGGGGACCGGGTTCTACATCAACCCTACGCCTCCCGAAGAGGCAGCGCGCTTTTTGCGGGAAGCAAGCGTGGAAGAGCCGGCGCCGGCCGTGGTTGGATAATCAATCGGCACTTCAAAAAAATAGGGCACGTTTCCCGGAGAAGAAGCGTGCCCTTTCTTCAGCTTGTGAGAGAGAGTGGACTCGAAGCGCACGCCCAACCCTCGGGCGGCAGATCAACCTCAAGCCAGGACGGCAGTTTACCTTCAGCCGAAGGCAGAAGTTGTCAGGAATTTGTAAATGCTTTGTCCCGGAACCAAGATGAAAAGCCTACGGGTTTGGTAGTCTTGCGTGGTTAGAGCACTCCATGAAAGCGTTTACAGCCTCTCTTCTGGTTTTGTGCTGGCTTGCGTCCGGGTTCGGGGCGTCGGCCGCGGACCAGCCCTCGCCGCTGATCTCCAACATTCCTGGGCGAACCACGCTCAGCCTGAATGGTCCGTGGCACATCATTGTTGATCCCTACGAGAGCGGCCTGCGCGCTCGCTACTACGAGAATGCCAAGCCGCAAGATGCGCGTACCTCGCCGATTGAATACGACTTTGCGGCGTCAGAAACGTTGAATGTTCCCGGCGACTGGAACAGCCAGAAAGATCGACTGTTCTTCTATGAAGGCCCTGTCTGGTATCAGCGATCGTTCACTTACAAAGTGCGGGAGCGTACTCGCGTATTCGTTTACTTCGGAGCGGCCAACTACTTCACGCGCGTGTATCTGAATGGAAAGCCGCTGGGCGAGCACGAGGGCGGGTTCACGCCCTTCAATTTCGAAGTCACAGGAAAGATCACGGATGGCGAGAACTCGCTCGTCGTTGAGGTCAACAATGCGCGCCGCGCCAATGGCGTGCCCGCCGTGAATACCGACTGGTGGAATTACGGTGGTATTACTCGGGATGTGATGCTGGTCGAAGTGCCGGAAACCTTCGTGCGCGACTACGTCGTTCAACTTGCGAAAGGCGCGCCTGGTGACGTGGCGGGATGGGTGCAACTGGATAGCAGCGGTGGTTCGCAGCCGGTGACCATAGAAATTGCGGAGGCCAAAGTTAAGAGGACCTTCGCCACCGATGCGAGCGGACGTGCCGAATTTCATTTTCCCGCCAAACTGGACTTCTGGTCGCCGGAGCGTCCCAAGCTCTACGATGTTGTCATCTCCGCAGGCCCCGACACGGTGCATGACTCCATTGGGTTCCGCACGATCGAAGCTCAAGGTACGCAGATCCTGCTCAACGGAAAGCCGATCTTTCTGCGCGGCATTTCGCTGCATGAAGAAGCGCCCAATCGCGGCGGGCGCGCTTACAGTCCCGAGGATGCGCAAACGTTGTTCGGCTGGGTGAGGGAACTCGGGTGCAATTTCGTACGCCTTACGCACTATCCGCACGACGAAAACGAAATCCGCCTCGCGGATCGGTTGGGACTGCTGGTCTGGTCCGAGATTCCCGTTTATTGGGACATTGCATGGAAAGATCCGGCAACGCTCGCGAATGCGGAGGCGCAGTTGCAGGACGAGATCACACGCGACCACAACCGCGCCACGGTCATCCTGTGGTCACTCTCGAACGAAACGCCGACCGATCCGGACCGACTCGTCTTCTTGCAGAAGTTGGCGGCTGCAGCTCGGCAACTCGATTCGACACGGTTGATCACGTCGGCGCTGAACCACGTAACCGATGCGGGGCCCGACAAGCGAATCCTCGATGATCCAATCGGCGAGAGCCTCGACGTTCTGGGCCTCAACGAATATCTGGGGTGGTATTTCGGACATCCCGAAGACGCCGATCACTTTCAGTGGGATAGCAAGTACGCGAAGCCGCTGATCGTCAGCGAATTTGGCGCGGACGCGCTCTACGGCAAGCATGGGGACGCGAGCCAACGCTGGACCGAGGAGTATCAGTCGAATCTCTACGTGCACCAGCTGGGAATGATTCGGAAGATTCCTGGCCTCGCGGGACTATCACCGTGGGTGCTGATGGATTTCCATTCGCCCCGGCGTCCGCTGCCCGGCGTTCAGGACTATTACAACCGCAAGGGACTCGTCTCAAATACGGGTCAGCACAAGCAGGCGTTTTATGTGCTGCAGAAGTTTTATGCCGAGATGAAAGAGAAAGGCGGCCCCACTGCTCATTGAGCAGAGAGAGTCAGCCTTGCGTACGGTCCAGAAACTCCTCGTGCCACGCCATCTGGATCGCTTCCAGCTTCGCTTCGTTGGACTTCTGCGGGTCGTCCTTGAATTCGGGTAGTTCGGTGACGTAGCGGTGCAGATCCGTGAAGCGCACACTGAGTGGATCGATATCCGGATGTTTTTCCGAGAGAAGGATGCCGATGTCTTCGGTGCTTTCCCAAGTCAGGTTGGGCATGAAAACTCCTCAAAGGGGCATCTAGCACTTGGTAATTGGCACTTAGCCAATCGAAAGTGCTGGGAACAACAAATCCTCACTGGCCAAATGCTAAATGCCAAGTGCTAACGACCGGATTCCCACTGTCTTTCTAGTGCTCTTCCGAAACATAATTCCGGTTCCAGGCAGGAATCTCGACGACTACTTTGCCGGGCTTCGTAATCACAGCCTGGCAACCGAGGCGCGAGTTTAATTGCAGATCGGCCGCCATGTCGAGGCGATCGGCCTCATCGTCTTCCATGTCGGAAAGATTCTCGGCACCTTCTTTCACCCAGATGTGGCACGTCGTGCACGCACAATTGCCGCCGCAAGCATGATCGAGGCGGATGCCGTTGTTCAGCGCGACATCGAGCAGCGACTGCTCCTTGCCATGATCCTTGTAGGGCAGCTTGCCATTCTCAAACTGGACAGTCTTCCCCTCGGGAAGAAACGTGACTTGCACCGTGTTTTCGCCGGGCGCGTCGATGGTCGCGGCGCCACTGCTTTGTGTTTTCTCATCAGACATAAAATCTCCGAGTTTCAACGTTGCATAGTTTCAAGGTTTCAAAACAGCCGACTGAATTTCTCTGAAACTTGAAACACGAAAGTTTGAAACTTTCTTATTCAAAATCTGCCTTGGCCACCGGATGCGGGGCCGCCGGGCCTTCCCCCAGATCAGCCTCATCCATGGTCTTGCCTTTCAGGACGGTCGAGACGGCCGAGTCCATCATCAGTTCGGCCAAGCGCATCGTGCCCTGATTCAACTGATCAATCGCCTTGCGGATCGCCGCGTAATCCTCGCCCTTCTTTACTTCATTCAGCGCTTTCTCCAGCTTGGCAATGCGCTTCTGCTCGTCGGAGGTCAGTTGACCCCATGCGGGGCCGCGTCGTCCTTTGTCGAGGGCTGTAAGGATCGTCTCCGCTTCGTTGCGGGCTTCGATGACCTGCCGCTGGCGGAAATCTTCCTCCGCATAATCGAAGGATTCGAGCAGCATGCTCTCGACCTGATCGTCGGTAAGGCCGTAGCTCGGCTGAACCTCGATCTCGGCTTCCTTGCCGCTGCGCTGCTCGCGCGCCGCAACGTGCAAGATGCCGTTAGCGTCGATCAGGAAGCGCACCTCGATGCGCGGCATGCCCGCCGTCATCGGCGGAACACCTTTCAAATCGAAGCGCGCCAAGGAGCGGCAATCTTTAGCCAATTCACGCTCGCCCTGCAAGACGTGAATCGCGACGTTCGTCTGTCCATCCACTTGCGTCGTATAGAACTGTGTCGCAGATGCTGGAATCGTGGAGTTACGCAGGATGATCTTGTCGGTCACGCCGCCGGCGACTTCAATTCCCAGCGACAGTGGAGTGACATCGAGCAGCAGCATCTCCTTCGTTGCTTCCGATCCACCGCCCAAAATGTTTGCTTGAACGGCCGCGCCGAGCGCGACCACTTCGTCCGGATTCAAGTCCGTATGCGGGGTTCGCTTGAAGAGGTCCTGCACGAGCGCACGAACTTTCGGTATGCGCGTGGACCCGCCCACCAGCACGACTTCGTCGATCTGTTCCGGCTTCAGGCCTGCGTCTTTCAGAGCCTGCTTCGACGGGCCAATCGTGCGGTCGAGGATGGGCTGAATTAATTCTTCAAACTGCTCGCGCGTGATCTCGCGCTGGTAGCGCTTTCCGCCGGGTAACTCGATGTCAAGTTTGGTTACGGCCTGCGACGAAAGCGCGATTTTCGCCTCGATGACAGCCTTGCGGATGATCGCGACCCCTTCGCCGCTGCGTCGCAGATCGAGTCCCATGTCTCCGCGGATGTCGTCGAGCGCGATCGTGATCAGGAGGTTGTCGATGTCGTCGCCGCCGAGATGCGTGTCACCGTTGGTCGCGATCACCTCGAAGATGCCGTCATGCAGCTTGAGGATGGAAATGTCGAAGGTGCCGCCGCCCAGATCGTAGACCGCAACGAGGCCATTCTTTTTCTTGTCGAGGCCGTAGGCCAGGGACGCGGCAGTCGGCTCATTTACGAGGCGCAGAACTTCGAGGCCGGCGATGCGTCCGGCGTCTTTGGTGGCTTGCCGCTGCGCATCATTAAAGTACGCCGGGACTGTGACGACGGCTTTCGTGACCGGTCCGGCAAAATAGCGCTCCGCGTTGCGCTTGAGCTGGCGCAGAATGAAGGCGGAAATCTCAGGCGGGGTGTAGGTCTTCTCGCCCAGCTTGATGCGCAGCACTTCCCCGGCTTGCAAGTCGTCCGCAAGACGGAAGGGAAACAGCTTCAACTCTTCCTGAATGTCTTCGACCCCGCGACCCATGAGGCGCTTGATGGAATAGACCGCTCGCTCCGGGGTCTCGATCAGATACTTTCGCGCCGCGCTGCCAACGATGATCTGGTCATGCTCATCGAGAGCGACGACCGAAGGCACGAGGTTCTGGCCATCTTCGCCCGGGATGACGACCGGCGTCTCCCCTTGCATGAACGCCACCAGGGAGTTCGTGGTCCCGAGATCGATTCCGACTACGCGTTCGTTAGGCATTTAAGTTCAGCAGAGGTGTTTTGACCCGTACCCCGCAGCACTTAGCAATTGGCAATTAGCATTTAGCCACTTCACTGTATTGGCGATCCGGCAAACGCCTCCGTTGACCAAATGCCTTAGTGCCAAGTGCCGCTTTCCAGCACCTCGTTCACATCCCTTACCAAGTTCCTCAAATAATTCCGCCGATTCAGCAGATCTACCATCTTGTCCCGGATCTTCAGGCGCTCCGCTTCACTTCCCGTGTCTACCGCGCTGTCCCAAGCGCTCCAGAGCTTCCTGAGCTCGCCCAACAGCGCCTCATGCTTCTCTTCAAGTTCCAGCTTCTGCCGGCCAACCTCCTCGATCAGCGCGGGATCGTCTTCGCCTACCTTTTTCTGCATGCGCAATTCTTCCAGCTGCATGTTGAGGTCGAAAACCTCCTCCAGCAGATCGGGCGGGACCACCTGCTTCTTGACCTGGCCAGTGGCGCGCGCCTGGTCGGTGGCTGTCTTGGATTGTTCTTCCAGTTCCACGCCTTCCAGGCGCAGCAGATACTCGGTGCGCTTGATCGGATCCTTCAGCGTCCGGTACGCGTCATTCAGCAGCGAACTCTGCTCCAGGCTCCATTCCTGCTCGCGGGGATCTGCTCCCGAATAAAGATCGGGATGAAGTTTGCGGCTGAGTTGATAGAACTCGCGCTCCAAGGCAGATACGTCGACATTGAGCTTGCGCGGAAGCCCGAAGAACGTGAAGTAGTCCACGGGCACCGGCGGTTGCACTTTGCCGCAGGCGCTGCAGAAGTGTTCCGCACGCATCGTTCCACAAGACCAGCAAGTCGAGGTGGCCTCGCCCGGCACGATCAACGACGATTTGGTTTCAGCATCTGCCATAAACACAATCACCACGGTCGCGCATCCGTTACGCCGCCCGTACTGGGATTCGCACGGGCCGGAGACAAGGTGGCGCCGTGGTGAAAGAACCTGGGGTGCAAGAATCTCGCATCGCGACTCTACGCTGCCGTCTCACCCCGCACGGGCCGGAGCGCCCGCGTCACGCCCATCAAGCCGAGAACGAACTGCCGCAGCCGCACGACTTGGTTGAATTCGGATTCACGAAGACGAATCCTTGCTGCATCAGCGTCTCCTGGTAATCGAGGATCATACCGTGCAGGTAGATGAACGACTTCGGGTCCACGAATACACGGACGTCGTCGAAATGGAAGATGCGATCGCGTTCGCGCGGCTGGGTGTCGAAGCGGATGTTGTAACTCAGCCCCGAGCAGCCGCCACCCTGTACGCCCAGGCGCAGCCCGCCCTCAGTGGGCGAGATGCCTTCTTTCACCATCGCGCTTCGGATCTTCGCGATTGCCTTCTCCGTCACCTGAAGCCCCTTCGCGGGGGCAGCAGGTGTCGGGGGTGCGATCGTCTTCGTCGTTTCTTCCGCCATAGTAGTCATGAGCCTAAGCCTGCCTCATACCGCGGTCTGTGATCCGCGACACAAGATCACAACCCGCAGAATCTCGCCCGTTTAGTGGCTGGCCTGAGCCTCTGCCGGCGCGTGAGCCTTCGCTTCCACGCCATTCTTCTTCTTCCAGTCGTGGATGGCCGCACGGATGGCGTCTTCCGCCAGCACCGAGCAGTGAATCTTCACCGGAGGCAAGGCCAACTCCTTCACGATCTCGGTGTTTTTGATCTGCAGGGCCTCGTCCACCGTCTTCCCCTTCACCCACTCGGTAGCGAGCGAGGAAGACGCGATCGCGGAGCCGCAGCCGAAGGTCTTGAACTTGGCGTCCTCAATTACCTGGGTCGCCGGGTTCACCTTGATCTGCAGCTTCATCACGTCGCCACATTCGGGAGCGCCGACCAGTCCGGTGCCCACCTCAGTCGAGTTCTTGTCGAGCGAGCCGACGTTGCGTGGGTTGGAATAGTGGTCAAGAACCTTATCGCTATATGCCATGTGTCTATCTCTCCTAAAGCCTAAAAGTTTCAGGGTTTAAACGTTGCATCGTTTCGAGGTGAAACCCAGATCTCAAATCTGCTCCAGGGCTTCCTCGAAACTTTGAAACCCTGAAACTTTGAAAACTTGTTTCTTATTCCGCCGCCCACTTCACGTCTTTTAAATTGACGCCTTCTTTCGCCATTTCGTAGAGCGGCGAAAGCTCGCGCAGACGCTCCACCGTCTCGCATACGCGGTCGGCTACGTAATCCACTTCCGCCTCGTTGTTGAAGCGGCCGATCCCGAAGCGGATCGAGCTGTGCGCCAGATCGTCGCCCGTGCCGAGAGCCTTCAATACATAAGATGGCTCCAGCGTCGCCGAGGTGCAGGCAGAACCGCTCGAGACCGCCACATCGTTGATGCCCATCAACAGTGACTCGCCTTCCACGTAAGCGAAGCTGATGTTCAAGTTGCCGGGCAGGCGGTGCTCCATGCTGCCGTTGATGTAGACCTCGTCGAGCCGGCCCATTATGCGATCTTTCAAACGATCGCGCAGCGCTCCCAGGTGGACGCTTTCCTGCGTCATCTCTTCGCGCGCAAGCGCGCAGGCCTTGCCGAGGCCCACGATTCCCGGAACGTTCAGGGTGCCCGAACGCATGCCGCGCTCGTGGCCGCCGCCGTCGATGATTGCCGAAATCTGCACGCGCGGATTCTTGCGCCGTACATACAGAGCACCCACGCCCTTCGGCCCGTAAATCTTGTGCGCGGTGATCGACATCAGGTCGATGTTGTCTTTGTTCACGTCGATGGGTACCTTGCCGATCGCCTGAACGGCATCGGTGTGGAACAGCACGCCGCGCTCGCGACAAATCTTGCCGATTTCGCGGATGGGCTGCAGAATACCGATTTCGTTATTGGCCGCCATGATCGTGACCAGAATCGTCTTGTCGTCGATCGCGCGCTTCAAGTCTTCGAGGTCAACCAGCCCGTCCTTCTGCACCGGCAAGTAAGTCACGCGATAGCCGTTTTTCTCGAGACGCTTGCAGGTGTCGAGCACAGCTTTGTGCTCGGTCACGGCTGTAATGATGTGGTTGCCCTTCTCGCGGTACATCTCGGCCACACCCTTGATGGCGAGGTTGTCGCTCTCGGTCGCGCCGGAAGTGAAGATGATCTCTTTCGCGGTGGCACCGACCAGCTTTGCGATCTGCTCGCGAGCCTGCTCTACGGCCTCTTCCGCGGTCCAGCCAAACGGATGGTTGCGGCTGGCAGCGTTGCCAAACTTCTCCATGAAGTAGGGGAGCATGGCCTCAAGCACCCGCGGGTCCATGGGGGTGGTGGCGTGATTGTCCATGTAGATGGGCAGCTTGACGCCGTCGGGAGCAGGGGTGCGCTGCTCTTGGGTGAGGGTCTTTACATCGGTGCTCATGATCGCGGTCTCCTACCGTTCGTTCTTAAAACCTGGCACGAGCTGATTCTGGTCAGCTCAGATTCACTAATTGGGCGAGCGCCTTCGAGTCGCCTCCAGCCCTTTCGTTCGCCTCCGTCATTTCTGCAATCTTGATGCGCCGCAGCACTTCCTCGATGCTCTCATTCACCTTACGCAACGGTTCGCGGATCGTGCAGCGCTGGGTCTGATCGCATTCCCCACGCACCGTGATGCAGGCTGTAATAAAAAGAGGACCGTCGATCGCCCGGATCACCTCGTAGGCCGAGATTTCTTTCGGGTCGCGAGCCAGCGTGTAGCCTCCATTCATTCCGTGCTGCGAATGCAGCAACCCGGCCTTGGCCAGCCGCTGCAAAATCTTTGCCAGCACTTCCGGCGGGATTCCGTATGACTCCGCCACGTCCTTGGCGCTGCAAGCTCCCTCGTGCGCGTGCTCGGCGAGATGCTTCATTGCCATCAATCCGTAGTCTGCCTTCTTGGTGAGCTTGAGCATGCGCGCGAAGTATCCGACTAATTAGATCGGATTTTAAATCCGACTATTTGGGTCGCCTTTTATTTTAAGCCCGGAGAGGTGTTTCCCGCAACCCGAGTCAGGGAGCGGTAGCAGGGAGCCATTGAGTGGTAACTACCACATGTTAAGTGGTTTACCGGATTGCGACCATTTTGGCCGGATTTTTCGAATGGCGGTTCCAGCTGACCCGGCTGTGGTCCACATCGCCGAGACAAAAGAGTTACTTCGGGGGACTTGACTTCCTTTGGCCCGGGTCTAAAATACCCGAAATTTCCGGCCCAAAAGTCTCCCCTGAGAGGCTTGCCGGGTTTTGAGATCAACCCTCCGGAGTTATGAACCCAACCGCTGTCGCAACCCCCCCAGCCGAGAAGGAACATGAATCAGTGTAAGCACCCGCGTGTGCAGATCGTCAGCCGCGACGAAGACACCGAATACGTCGAGTGTCTGGAGTGCGGTGAGGTCTTCGAGTCCAGCGAATTCAAAGACATGGCGATCGAAGAGCGAACCCAGTCAGAAGAGGTTTAGCGTCCCGCCACACAATCCCAACATTCCGGTTGCCAGATCGAGGTAAACGCTTACATCCGTCATGACGGAGGTAATGGCTTCGTGTCCTCGGTGTGTTGTCTTTGGTACGCCGTCTTGCTACCGTCGGGGTCGGGGAATCTCGTTCTGAGGGCGTGCATGGCTGCGGTTGCTTTGGTTGTCGACGACTCCATGGTGATCCGACACACGATCTGCCGATTTCTGGAAGATCGGGGATTTGCCGTGGAATCCGCCTCCAACGGCGTTGAGGCGCTGGAGATTCTGAGCCGCATGGTCCCGGCGCTGGTGATCACCGACATGCAGATGCCCGCGATGGGCGGAAGCGAACTGATCACCGCCATCAAGAAAGAGCCCAGCACGGCGCGCGTTCCCATCGTGATCGTGACAGGCCGCTCCAGCGGCTACGACAGCCGGGAGAATCGCGCCGAGTTCACCATTTTCAAAGACATCGACATACAGGAACAGCTGGAAAAAGCGCTCACCGCTCTTGCTCCCCTGTGCAATGCAAAGGGGCAGGCCTCAGGGAAGTAAATCACTCAGAGTTGCTGTAGTTGCAAGCCTGCATCCGCGGAGAAATCCATCGGCGCAAAATCTCTGCTCAGCCACTTGGGGTAAGCTGCAGCGGCAATCATCGCGGCGTTGTCGGTTGACAGCGGTCGGGACGGGAAGAAGACCGGCAATCCCTCTTGAGCCGCCCGGTTCTCGAAGGTGGTGCGGAGTTCCTGGTTTGCCGCGACGCCACCCGTCACAAATAACGTAGCGACGTCGTACGCGCGCGCGGCCACCAGAGTCTTCTCCACCAGATCCTCCACGACCGCCCGTTGAAACGACGCGACGAGGCCGAGGGTTTCGCGATCGCACACGGACAGGTAATCGTCGACCTTTGGCTTCGCGATCGCGCTCAGAGCGCGTCTGCGCTCTTCCACCGCCACCTTCAGGTTGTGGGTTTCGACATAACGCAAGACCGCGGTCTTGATCCCGCTATAGGAGAAGTCGAAACGCGGATTGGCATCGCGCGGCTTGCCGCGGTCATTGCGGTCGCGATGCTTGATCTGTGACGGCCCAAACTTCACCGTGTGCGGATCGCCGTGCGCAGAGAGGCGATCAATCACGGGTCCACCCGGATATCCCAGGCCCAGTAGCTTGGCAACTTTATCGAATGCCTCGCCGGCCGCATCGTCGCGCGTGTGCCCGATGTTTTCGTAGGACCAGCCGTCTCCTCTTTGCTCGGCCAGATAGAGATGGGTGTGCCCGCCCGACACCACCAGCGCCAGCACGGGAAACTTCACCTCGTGGTTGCCTTTCTGTCGCTCCTCGAGCAGCACAGCGTGAATGTGCCCTTCGAGATGATTCACGGCGATCAACGGCTTTTCCAAAGCAAAGGCGAGTGCCTTGGCATAGCTGATCCCCACGAGTAACGCGCCGGCAAGGCCCGGACCCTGTGTAACCGCGATCGCGTCGAGCGATTCATAGGTTTGCCCCGCATCGGCGAGCGCTTTCCGTACGACCGGAACAATCGCCCGGAGGTGCTCGCGCGAAGCCAGTTCCGGGACCACGCCTCCATAGGGCTGGTGCGTTGCGATCTGCGAGAAAACAACATTGGACAGAATCTTCTCGCCCGAACGCACGACCGCCGCGCCCGTCTCGTCGCACGAGCTCTCAATCCCGAGGATGTGGGTGTCTGGCATCTTGTTTCTATATTATTTGAAATAGGCCAGTGACAGATGCCCACCGCCCGACAGCACGCCATCGATATCGTCCGCACCCTCCGCGAGCGCGGATTCCAGGCCTATCTGTGTGGCGGATGTGTGCGCGACCTCCTGCTCGAACGCCAACCTGCCGATTACGACGTGACCACCGACGCCACGCCTGATCAGGTCATGCGTATCTTCCCCGAAACCTACGCCGTGGGCGCGCAATTTGGCGTGGTGCTGGTACCCATTCCGCGAGAGGATCGTTCGCCCGACGAACCGGCGATATCGCCGCCGGATGACACCGTTGCTTCTTCATCGTTGCCGTTTGCGAAGGCAGATGTCGTGGAGGTCGCTACGTTTCGTTCCGACGTCAGCTACACCGACGGCCGCCATCCCGATGCCGTGCGCTTCAGCAAGGATCCGCGCGAGGACGTCGAGCGTCGCGACTTCACCATCAACGGTCTCCTGATGGATCCAATGTCGGGCGAGGTCCTCGACGCTGTCGGCGGGCGCGCCGATCTCGAGGCCCACATCGTGCGCGCCATCGGTGATCCTGAGCGCCGCTTCACAGAAGACAAATTGCGCATGCTCCGTGCCGTCCGCTTCGCTGCCCGCTTCGGATATGCAATCGATCCCGCCACCTTCCGCGCGATCCAGAAATTGGCCTCGCACATTCACCATGTGAGCGCGGAACGAATCCGCGACGAGTTAACCAAGATGCTGACCGAAGGCCACGCCCGCCAAGCCTTTCTCCTGCTCGACGAGTCGGGCCTGCTGCGTGAGGTTCTGCCCGAGATCGCCGCGATGAAAGGTGTCGAGCAGCCACCGCAGTATCATCCTGAGGGCGATGTGTTCGTGCACACGCTGCTGCTGCTCGAAAATCTGCCGCATCCCTGTTCGCCGACGCTGGCGTGGGGAGCCCTTCTACACGATGTCGGCAAGCCGCCCACATTCCGGGTAGCGCCCGATCGCATTCGTTTCGACGGCCACGTCGAGGTTGGCGTGAAGATGGGCGAAGCCATTTGCCGCCGTTTGCGCTTCTCCAACGACGACACCGAGCAAATCCTGGCCCTGATCGACAATCACATGCGCTTTGCGCACGTGCTGCAGATGAAGGAGTCGACGCTGAAGAAATTCCTGCGCATGCCGCAATTCGACGAGCACCTCGAACTGCATCGTCTCGACTGCCAGGCGAGCCACGCCATTCTCACCGCCTATGAATTTGCTAGAGAGAAGCTGGCCTCCATCCCGCCAGAGAAGATGCGTCCCGCCCCGCTGGTCACCGGTGACGATCTCATTGCGGCCGGGTATCGTCCCGGACCGCTCTTCAAGGAAATTCTGACGGCCGTCGAGGACGGCCAGCTCGAAGGACGCCTGCAATCGAAAGAAGAGGCGATGCAGTTCGTGGAGCGCGAATTTGCTCCGCAGTAGTTGCGCGTGCTTAAGGGATGAAAAAGTAGCTCCGAACGGAATGGTAAAATCAGAGCTCTTTCGAGATCACATCTTCATGCAGCGCCCGAACCACGACATGCAGCCAATCGGAAGAACACTGGAAGGTATCGTCTCCCGCTCACTGCGCAAGGCCTCGGCAGGCGATGGCCCGTTGCTGGCCTGGCCTTTGGCTTGTGGCAGCGCGGTGGCGGCGAGGACCCGAGCGCTCGATTTCCATGACGGCGTTCTGCGCGTCGAAGTCGCCGATGCCGGCTGGCGCCAAGAACTCCGAGAACTTGCCGCGAGGTATGTGGCGCAGATCAACAAATTTTGCGCGGACGATGTCGCTCGAATCGAGTTCGTCGTTGCAGATGTCCGCAAACCGAACGGCTCGTAGGCTGTCTCCGGATTTGAAGAATAATGAAAGTCACCGAAAAAGACGTCCGCTACGTTGCCGACCTCGCGAATCTCGAACTGACCGAGGAAGAAAGCGCGCGCATGCTCCGCGACCTGAATTCCATTCTCAACTACGTCGACAGCTTGAGCCGCCTGAACACCGATAATGTTGAGCCGATGGCGCAGGTATCCGACCGCTACGGCGTGGATCAAAGCAAGCAGGGTAGCAAACGGTTTGCCTACGCCTCGCGCGAGGACATTCTGTACGGACTGCGGACGTCTCTCCCGCACGAAGAAGCGCTGGCGAATGCGCCCGATCCCGACGAAAATTTCTTCCAGATCCCGAAGGTGATCGAGCGCTAGACGTCGCCGTCCTTATGGACCTCACCGCCCTCACCATCGACGCCGCCCGCTCCGCCATCCAGGAGCGCAAGACCACCTCCATGGTCCTCGTCGAGTCTTTCTATGAACGCATTCAAAAAGAGGACGGCGAGATCGGCGCATTTCTTACCCTCACGAAGGAGCGCGCACTGGAGCAGGCCGATCGCATCGACCGCATGGCCGCCGAAGGCAAAACCCTGCCTCCACTTGGTGGAGTCCCAGTTGCTGTTAAAGACGTGATGTGCACTCGCGGCGTGCGAACCACGGCGGGCTCGAAGATACTCGGCAACTTCATTCCTCCTTACGATTGCACGGCAGTTGCGCGGCTCGAGTCGGCGGGCGCGGTCGTGCTGGGCAAGCTGAACTGCGACGAGTTCGCGATGGGATCGTCGAACGAGAACTCGGCATTTCGTCCGGTACGCAACCCGCGCGACAAGACGCGTGTTCCTGGCGGATCATCTGGCGGATCGGCCGCGGCTGTCGCCGCGGATATGGCAGTGGCCACGTTGGGCTCGGATACGGGCGGATCGATTCGCCAACCCGCCGCTTTCTGCGGAGTCGTCGGAGTGTTGCCGACCTATGGCCGCGTCTCGCGCTATGGGCTCATCGCGTTCGCTTCGTCGCTCGACCACATTGGCCCGCTGACCAAGACCGCGAAAGACGCGGCTCTTGTTCTGCGAACAATCGCGGGCCGCGATCCAATGGATGCGACTTCCGCCGAGGTGCCCGTTCCCGACTACGTTGCTGAACTCGAAACGCCTGTGCGCGGCCTCAAAGTCGGTGTGGCCAAGGAATATTTCGGTGAGGGACTGGAGCCAGAGATTCGCAAGTCTGTCGAGGACGGAATCCAGCAGTTCGCCAAACTCGGTTGCGAGATTGTCGAGGTCTCTCTTCCCCACAGCGAATATGCGATCCCGACGTATTACATCGTTGCGACCGCAGAGGCCTCGTCGAATCTCGCGCGCTTTGACGGCGTGCGCTACGGATACCGCGCCAAAGGCGTCCGCACACTGTCGGATATGTACCGCCGCAGCCGCGATAAGGGTTTTGGTGCGGAAGCGAAACGCCGCATCATGCTCGGGACCTACGCGCTAAGCGCGGGTTATTACGATGCCTACTATCTGAAAGCGCAAAAGGTCCGCACGCTCCTGACGCGTGATTTCGACGAGGCATTCAAGAAAGTCGACGCGATCGTGACCCCGACCACCCCGACCGCGGCGTTCAAACTGGGGGAAAAAGTGGACGATCCCCTCGCGATGTACCTGGCGGATATCTACACGGTGACAGCTGACCTAGCGGGCATTCCAGGGATTTCGATTCCGTGTGGCCGCACGCGGGAAAACCTGCCCATCGGTATGCAGATTCTCGGCCGGCACTTCGACGAGGCCACCATCCTGCGCCTGGCAAACGCCTTCGAGAACAGGTCTTAGGTGTTAGGTCTTGGGTCTTAGGTGGAACACCGGCGTCTCGCCGCCGATTTCGATGCAGGCACTACTGAAGACTTGATCCTTCAACGCAACACAGACTACCGAAACATTGGGCGATTTTCCTAAGACCTAACACCTAAAACCTGAGACCTGTTCTTCTACTTCCTTCTCCACCGTATCCCATCTTTCGTAATCTCGACGAGGATTCCCGCCTCGATTAGTTCGGCCCGGATCGTGTCTGACTTCTTGAAGTCCCGCGCCGCGCGTGCGGCGGTCATGTCGGCAATCTTCCCCTCGATCACCGCGTCCGACAAGCCTCCCGCTCCGGCAATCGACAGCGCCTCCGGCGTGATGTCTTTCTCGCGGCCCTCGGCGCGCGCCCATTCCAGGATCGCCTGCATCTTGGGGACATCGTCGTCCGCCAGGACCGCGAAGATCTCGTCGAACTTCTCGACGGCAGCCAGGAGTGGGGCGACATCGTCTTTCCGCATCTCTCCAGCATCGAGCGCCGCGTTGGCGGCTCGCACCATCTCAAAGATTGCCGCCTGCGCCTGCGCGGTATTCAAATCATCTTCGAGCGCCGCTTTCATGCGCTCGGAAGTCTCCGTCGCCAGTTTGCGCATGGCCTCGTCCGATCCGGCCGGAAGGTTCGCACTCGACAATCGCAATCGAAAATTGCGCAGTCTATCGACCGAAGTGGCCGCCTGCCGCAAGCCGTCGAACGTAAAGTTGAGCTGGTTGCGATAAGGAACAGAGCACAACAAGTAGCGTATCGACGACGGCTTATATCCCTTCAGCACCAGGTCACGGATGGTGAAGAAGTTCCCCAGGCTCTTCGACATCTTCTCGCCTTCGACCAGCAGGAAGCGTGAGTGGAACCAGAAGTTTGCGAAGGTCTTTCCAGTCAGCGACTCTGACTGCGCGATCTCGTTCTCATGGTGCGGGAAAATCAGATCCTCACCACCGGCATGCAGGTCGAAAGTGTCTCCCAACTCCCGCATCGACATCACCGAGCACTCGATGTGCCAACCCGGCCGGCCCACGCCGAGCGGCGTCTGCCACGATGCCTCGCCCTCCTTCGGTCCTTTCCAGAGCGCAAAGTCGCGAGCATTGTCTTTCTCGTATTCGTCGACATCCACCCGAGCGCCGTCCTCCATCCCGGAGAAGTCTTTTTTCGAGAGCTTGCCGTACTGCGGGAACTTCGCGATCGGAAAGTAGTACGAACCGTCGTCCGTCCGGTACGCCAGACCCTTCTTCTCGAGCTTGGCGATAAAGTCTGCCATTTCCGGGATGTGCTCAGTCGCCCGCACCAGCGTCGGCCGCTCGATGTTCAAGGTCGCCGAGTCTTCGAGGAAGGCCTCTTCGTACTTGGCCGTGTATTGCTGCACCGACACTCCTGCCTTCGCCGAATTCCGGATGATCTTGTCATCCACGTCGGTGATGTTCATGACGTAGCGGACGTGATAGCCACTCTGCTTCAGAAAGCGCAGCAGGATATCGACCGCAACAAAAGTGCGAAAGTTCCCGATGTGCCCGTAGTCGTAGACCGTGGGGCCGCAGGCATACATGCGAACTTCGTTTTGCTGGAGCGGGCGGAACTCCTCCACCCGGGCTGACATGGTGTTGAAAAGGCGCAGGGCCATAGATAGAAAAGAGCAAAAATTAAGAAGGCCAAGATAAAAACAGCGATTGATTCGAACCAGTCATTCTAGGGGGAGGGTAGAAAAGGGGTCAATGACAGAGCGGGGATAGCCAAAGGGTGGGGAAATTTCCCCTCGGCCGTGGCCCCGGCTGTTCCCTAATGTGCTGTGCTGCCACAGGCGCGGGGAACAAGTGGAGTGGCAGCGGGGATCAACGGGGAGAGCGGGACAGCGGGACCTGGGATTTCAGGCATTTTGAAGCCAAACCCAAAGGTAGGCCATTGCCGTGTAGGAACTCTAAAACGGTGAGTGCGCTACCTGATCTTCCTTACACAGAGTGTAGTCTTCGTGTTGCTCTATTTTTTCTTGACACCGATGAACAGTGGCAGTAGAAGTGCCAACGGTCTTGTCTTCTCCGGTCGCCCAACCTGGGTCTTAAGAACTGAGCTCCGATGGCGCGGAGGCCATCGGGTACACAAATGGGTCCATTCGAAGGCTCCTTCCCTCGCCTTCACTCCTGGTGAACACTGGTTTGACGATTGCTATTTGCGCGTTCCTTCGTTGCCCGGCGTAACGGCGGAGATAAGCTGCCGTTGCACAGGGCCGACCTTCGACTATCGCTTTGCCGTTTCCCCCGGGCCCGCGTTGGCCGAGAAGACTTTGGGCCACAATCTTTCGATTGGAAATCGCACAGTGGAGGTAACGATGCGAAAACTAGTTTTGTCCTGCTTCGTAGTCTCGGTTTTGGCGTACCTGGCCTCTGCCCAGAGTGCCTCAACATCTCCGAGAAGGGCCCTTGACTGCAACGAACGGACCGGCATTCTGTGCACCGAAGTCTTTGACCCTATAGGGTACTGGGGTGCATACACCGGTCATGACGAGCCCTCGTTACTGTTCTATTCCGATGTTCGCGGCTCAGGGAACAGCAGCATTTACCGATTGCGGCTGCCAAAGGATCCACCCACTCTTCCTAAACAGGACGGCACCGGTGGAACCTTTAATTTCCAACTTCATCCGGCCTTCTGGCTCGGCATGGCAATGTGCGACGATCAGTCCGCCCCCAATCCAGGGGGATCTCTGGTAGGGCCAAACATCCTTTGCACGCCCGATAGCGACAGCAACATCTTCGATGGCTCGGACCCGGCAAAGCGAGGCTACATTGGCCACCACCCGGGGACGGCATTCATGGAGATGCAGTTCTACCCGCCGGGCGCGGTCATCAGTTGTGACCCAACCCGCTGGTGTGCCGCTCTGAACATCGACAGCCTCTCAGAAAACTACAACACCGGCCAGGGCAACAATGCCGCTTGCGGAGGCGCCATCGAGTACGTCAACTTTGCGTACATCCAGAAGGACGGCATCCCCTTCCCGCCCGGATCGCCGAGCCCGCTCGGTCCCTTCGTCGCGATCAACTCTGAGACGCTGTTTATGAACTCGGGTGACGAACTGGAAGTGATCCTTGTTGATACACAACACGGATTGAAGGTTACGGTGAATGATCTCACGAGTCGGGAAAGTGGGTTCATGGTCTCAAGTGCAGCGAACGGGTTTGCCGAAATCCTCTATGACCCCAATGGAACGAACTGTGATTTCAACACCCATAACATTCCCTATGATTTTCACCCCATGTACGCCACCTCGAACGAACACACAAGGGTGCCCTGGGCGGCTCACTCATACGGCATCGCGTTCTCCGATGAAATCGGGCACTTCGAATATTGCAGCGCGGTCAGTTCAGAGGGCGGAAGTTGCACTCAGGCTAGCGTGAATGACCCAGGAGGCGCAGATGTGGATGACGTGGGGTGTTTCGACGCATCCTTCAACGCGTCGCTTGGACTGGTTCCCGTCGGGGGGTGCTTCGGCGAAGACGACGACTTCGACGGTGTGCCATACCAGTTAGCCTGGCCAGGAACTTCCACCAACCGCAGGACGGACAGGTCGTTGCACGCCCAGCCGATACGCTTTACAAGTCCACTTTTCCGGGATCGAGAAGGGGAATTGAAAAACTACAGCCGGGTCGGCTTTGAAACCGACCTACCCAGGATTGAATTTTCCACCAACCCGCCATGTCAGCGATTCGTCTCCAATCCGGCAGACGCGCATCCAGGCCAAGGCTGTGTGAATCCTCCCCCGGGGGCCCCGTTTTATCCCCTCTATACCACCGCAAGCGACGAGGGCGAGAACTGCGTTTGGCAGCTGGGGGGTGCTCACATCCCCGGGACAAGCAATACCTTCGGCGGAAGCTCGACCACGGAGTACGGACCCCTGTTGGAACTCACCTATCCTGCCGCGGGTGGGGTGCCTACCTTCCGGTTTAATGACTTTCGGAGGGTACTAAACACGAACCCTTGTCGCCGCGAGGACTGAGTTTCGCGTGCACGAACCAATAATGACGTAACCGGGCGCCCGTGAGGGCGCCCTCTTCAGTGCTTCCGCGACTTGCTTGACTACTCCTCGTTAAGTGAACTATGCGTCCTCCGCACAGACATGGAGGGGTGTGAATTTACGCCAGCCTTGTAGCTATCCCTGTCAACGACGGCGCGAGGGCTTGGTGATCACAAAGATTGCGTTCGGGATCGTGAGCCATGTCGAGAGATCCGTTTCGTGAGATTTGACGCGGCCGTCGGCGAGTAATCGCACGCCTAGGCGACCTGCTTCTTGGAAGTCGGCTGGGGGCCCGCCTCGTGCTGTGCCCTTAGCCTGGTCTGCACCAGGAAGGCGTAGTGCACCCACGAGATCGCCGTGAAGGCGAAGGTCGCCCAGAGCATCACGGTGCGTGCGATCCATACCGCCGGAACGCGGTAGATCTCGAACAACATCACGAAGAAGACCGCCGCGATCTGTGCGCAAGTGTTGGCTTTTCCAAAGATGCTTGGGCTGAAGTTACGCAGTCCGGCGATCGTGTAGAGAACCGCGCTCGTGACGAGGATCGCGATGTCGCGGCTGAATACCATGACCGTGTACTTCCACGGAATCTTGTGCAGGATCGAGAGCACCAGGAACAGCGTGCTGAGCAGCAGCTTGTCGGCGATCGGGTCGAGATATTGCCCGAGGAGTGTCTGCTGATGCAGGCGGCGTGCAAGCAGGCCGTCGAGGCCGTCGCTCACTCCGGCCAGCACGAACAGAGCCAGCGCCATCAGATAGCGCCGGTCCACCAGGCTGATTACGACGAAGGGCAGGAACAGCATGCGCAGCATCGTCAGCTGGTTCGGCGCAGTGAGCAGTTGCGAGAGCTTCACGCGTGCTCCTGCGCCACGACCGAATGAGCGATCAGCATGCTTGCAGGATCGAGGCCGGTCTTCGCGCTGAAACGCTGCGAGAGCGAGGGGATGTTTCCATCGGGCAGATCGAGTTCCATGCGCTCCACGCGGTGCATCGGAAAGAAGACCACGCCCAGCGAGAACGGCTCGCCCTCTTTGACGAGTGCGACCAGGTCTTCAAAAGACGCGAGCTCAATTCCGCGCATGCTCAGACCTTCCGGGCTCAATGCCAGGATGGTTCCCCAAAGTTTTTCTCGGGGATTTGAAAGCGTGACGACGACCATCGTCCCGGGCTGGAAAGGGCTTGCGGTTCCAGAGACAGGCCGGTTTTTGTCCGCGGGCTCCATGCCTGCGATTTTCTCAGAAAACATGGGGATTGCAACCTGACGACTGCCGCGATAGTAGTGAACTCGCAGAATTTCTGTGGTCTCAATACGCTTTCGGAATAGCGATTCCCCTTCCTCCGCTCTCCTCGCCTACGATAAAATCCAACGATCAAATGGGGGAGAAGTGAATCGTTTCTTTGGTTCCAAACCATCTCTGGCGCAGCTTGGACCGCTCGAGCAGCGACTGCTGCAAGAGGTCTGGGCGCGCGGCAACGGCACCGTTCGCGAGATTCTCGAGAACGGAAAACTCACCATCGCTTACACCACGGCGATGACCACCCTTGACCGCCTCTTCAAGAAGAATCTGCTCACTCGTGTACCCGAGGGACGCGCTTTTCGCTACTCTCCGTGCGTGACTCAGGAACAGATGCAAAGGGCCGCGGCTGGACAGGCGATCCGTCAGCTGCTGGAGTCCGGTCCATCGTCGCTTCCTCTGTCTTATCTGGTGGAGGCGGTAACCGAGCACGATATTCAACTGCTTGATGAGCTTCAGGAACTCGTAGATCGTAAGCGACGAGAACTGCGCAAGCAGGATGAAGTATGACCTTTCTGCTTCGCTGTCTGGGTGTCTCGCTTGCTTTCTTCTTCCTTTTTTATTGTGCCTTCTCGATTGCGGTGGCACGGGGCTGGAAATTCGTGGCGCGAGCCGCCCACAAGTTCCCGGCGCGGCGCATGGCGGACGTGCTCTTCCTCTTGCGTGTCCTGCCGCTGGCGGCTGCGCTTCTGATATGCGCGACGTTCGTGATTCCTTCGTTCCTGCTGCTGGAGCCGCGGGTCTCGTCAGAGACGATGGGCGAGATCCCACTCGCTTTAGTTGTGGGATGCGCTCTTCTTTTCGTGGCGGGTGCCTACAACGCATGGCTAGCTTATGTGCGAACGACGAGAACCGTGGAGACGTGGCTGGAGGGGGCAACCGAAATGCCCGCGCTTGGGCCCGTCCGCATTTTCGAGATTCTGCCAGAGGTTCCTTCGCTGACTCTGACTGGGGTTTGTTCGCCGCGCGTTCTTGTTTCAGGCTCAGCCGCCGCGGTGCTCGTTCCCGAGGAATTGGATGCTGCCCTCAAGCATGAAATCGCTCACGTCCGCCGCAAAGACAATCTGAAGAAACTGCTGTTCCGCGTTTGTATTTTTCCAGGGATGTCTGCACTGGAATCGGCGTGGAGTGGCGCCGAGGAGATGGCCGCCGACGATGAGGCTGTAACCTCCACGAGCGAAGCTCTTGACCTGGCCGCCGCGCTGATCAAGTTGTCACGGCTGGCGGCAACTCAACCGAATCTGGCGCTGACAACGGCTCTTGTTCAAGGGGAACTGGCTTCGGTGAACGCGCGCATCGAGCGCTTGGTGATTTGGGACCCGTCACGCCAGCGGCGCTCACAATCGTCTGTCGAATGGTATGTGAGATCGGCCTTTGTAGGTTCGCTTCTCGCGTTTCTGGTGACCTATGGCGTCGTAATTCGCGAGATGCACACCTTGACAGAGTTGCTCGTGCGTTGAAAGGACTTGCACACTCCGATCGTCCTTCCTGACCGGCTTGGCTCATTGGTGATACGAGCAAAGTGAAATTATCGGGATTGAAACCTACCCGCCGGCCCTCCTTTAAATCCCACAAAACAAACGTCTTGCGTCCTCGACCTCGAAGTCTGTCATCAGGTATTGACCCTAGCTTGAAACGATGAACCTACCCATCGGTTACCTGTTCTGAATCAGAATTTCGCATCAAACTCATAACAATCAAGTAAGCCCTTGCCGGGGTGTGGGCCACGAACATCCAAGGGAAACTTTGTCTGGAGTAGTGAGTTTAGATGTATATGAGTCGCAGTAGATTTTTGGCTTTTGTGCTCCTGTGCTGTGGGTTCGTCAGCGTGCGTGCGCATGCGGGCGCTACGATGCTGCTCGAAGAGCCCTACAGTGTGGACGGCACCTTTGCCGGAACCGGGCACACGGCCGTTTATCTGGATCGGGTTTGCGCGGACAATCCGCTGGTTCTACGCCGTTGCACGCCCGGAGAGATGGGCGTCGTCATCAGCCGCTATCACGGGGTCGCGGGCTATGACTGGCTGGCCATGCCGCTGATTCCTTATCTGTATGCGGTCGACTCCCCCGGGAAAGTTCCTCTCTATGCCGATCCCAAGCTGGAGGCGTTCCTGCGTGATCGGTATCGCCGGCAGTATCTTGAAGCGATCATTCCGGATGGCAAGAACGGCGAAATGCCGGATGGACCGTGGTATCAGCTGGTCGGCTCCGCTTATGACCGCACCCTTTACGCGTTTCAGATCGAAACACCTGCGGACAAAGACGACGAACTGATCCAAATCTTCAACGCGCGCCGCAACGTCGGACTTTACAAATTGCTGTCGGCGAACTGTGCCGACTTCGTCAAAGGCATCATTAACTTTTACTATCCGAGCGCGTTGCATCGCGCGGTACTCGCTGACCTCGGCGTAACCACGCCGAAGCAGATTGCCAAGTGCCTGGTCCACTACAGCAAGCATCATCCCGAGTTGCAACTGACGAGCTACATCATTCCGCAAGTGCCGGGCACGGTGAAGCGCAGCCGTCCAGTGCGTGGTGTGGTCGAGTCAGCATTTAAGGCGAAAAAATATATGGTGCCGCTGCTGGTCTGGCATCCGGCGATCGTGGCGGGCTTCGCGGCAGCCTATTTCACAGGACGAGGCGGGTTCGATCCTGCTCACAATGCCCTGGTCTTCAATCTGGATCATGACCTCCAGATGCCGCTGAGCGCCGAAGAACGCCGCGAATATCAGAAGCGCCTGGAGAAGCTCAGCCGTGGCATCGCGGAAGATGACGAGGCTCTGGGCCTGACGAAGTGGTCACGCGTGCAAGCGACGGCCGTGCCGGAAATCGACGAGAATGGTCACCCATTGTTTGTATTGCGGGAAGGGGAAGATCCAATCGAGATTGGGCTGTCGCGGACGAACATCCTGACGCAATCAGGATCTTCTGAAGTGGCGCGCCAGATGATGCTGGCGCGGTTGCGCGAGGAACTGCACAGGGGCGAGATCCGTATCTCGAAGAGCGACGTGAGCGCCGACCTGCAATTGCTGCAAGAGTTGAGTGCTGCCGACCGTGAAAGATCCGCTACGCCCGCTCAGGGCGGCGACGCCGGGATGGAGTCGGCGTCGCAGATTTGGTAATCTCTGCGAGCGTCGAACGCACCAGATCAAAAGCCCCGGACCCGAGCCGGGGCTTTTTCAATGACAACCTGCCAACACAACTCAGCAGTCTAGAACAAGTTCCACAGGAACTGGTTATAGACCTCGTGGTGGTATTGCACCTCGGGCGCCTTGACGAACGTCCCTAGCGCGCGCGGGCAGCGATCGGCGGCGGCCTGCTTCAGGTCGGCGTAGCGTCCCTTCACGTCTTCACCCAGCAGTTTGCTGGTCCATTCGGCCTTGCGGAAATTCGCCAAGGCATCGTAGATGTTGTCAGGCAGGTAACGCTCGGCTTGGCGCAGATTCTTGATCTTGGCGGTCTCGCCTTCGATGCCGGTTCGGAAGATCGAATACATCACGAGATAAGGATTCGAATCCGGGCTCACCGAACGGACTTCCACGCGCATGCTGTTGTGATTACCGATCGGGATGCGGATCATCGAACCGCGATCAACGGGCGACGCTTTTAGCTGGTTGGGCGCTTCGAAGTGGGGATCGAGACGGCGGTAGGCATTGACGCTGGCGTTCAGCAGCAGGCAGAGGTCATTGCCATGCGTAAGGATGCGGTCCACAAATGACCAGCCGAGCTTGCTCAGCTTTTCTTCGCCCTTGGGATCCCAGAAAAGATTCTTGCCTTTCTCGCTGATGGAGACATTCGTGTGCATGCCACTTCCGTTTACGCCGACCACGGGCTTGGGTAGGAAGGAAGCCGTGAGGCCCATGGTTGTCGCGACCTGACGGCATACCAGTTTGTAGAGTTGAATCTGGTCGGCCGCCTGCACCACTTCGCCGTAGCCATAGTTGATTTCGAACTGAGAGGGCGCGACTTCGGGGTGATCCTTTTCGTTCTGGAAGCCCATCGCGCGCTGCACTTCGGCCGTCGTATCGATGAATGTGCGTAGGAGGTCGCCCGGCAAAGAGTGGTAATAGCCGCCAGTGTTTACGTACTCGAACTTACCCGTCTGGTAATAATGTCGCTCTGCATCAGGTCCATTAAAAAGGAAGCCTTCGATCTCATTCGCCGCGTTGAGCGTGTAGCCCTCGTCGTCGTACAGCTTCCTGGCAAAGCCCTTGAGCACGCCACGGATGTCGGCGCTGTACGGGGCTCCGTTTTTGTCGATGACTTCGCCGAACACCAACACTTTGCCGCCACCAAAAATGTCGGATGGACCCCAATAGAAGGCGCCCCAGTCGATGCCGAGTCGCAGGTCGCTTTCGCGCTGCGCGGTGAAACCGCGGATGGACGAGCCGTCGAAGGTCAGGTTGTCCCAGCTCTTGATCAGGAACTTCTTGTCGTAGTCGAGCATGTGCAGACGGCCTTCGAGGTCGCTAAAAAGAACGGTGACGGCCTTCAGCCGCTTTTCGTCGGTCAGGTACTTCAGGCGCTCTTCCTGAACTTTATCGGTCGCAACACGGTTTTTGCGCTGTTCCTTGGCCTTCAGGTTCAGTTCTTCCAACTCTTCGTAAGAGAGAGCCAGGAAATTCCGCAGTTCGTTCGACATGAGTCTCCTTGAATTTGGGCGTTCGCTCGTATAGGGGAGTCGGCCAGCTGGTTGATAGCAAATTAGGTTACCGTGGCGGGGAATGAGCGGCCAATAAAAAGACCTTATCAGGCCAATCAAGAAGTTTTATGCAAAATGCCCGGAAACGTCCGGAAATTCCTCAGCTGGCCTTGCTCTTATGCCTGTGATTTTGGGGGGACATCAACAACGCGTAGTTGCACTATTTCAAGGGCGAAAACCCTCCCGAAACCTCGCTTCGCTTTCATTCCAAATCAGGAAAAAGCGAGCGTCCCATCGGGAAATCTGATGGGCGGGCGCGTCTTGAAGAGTTCCCCAAACGGCGTGGAACTTTCTTCATCGACCCTCCGTACTTTCAAGTGACTGTGAACTTTAGGAATTCGCGACGCGGTTCGGCGTCAAATGAGGTGCAGACTATGAACGACATCACAGGGTTGGCGGCGGTGGTCATGCTATTCAGCATCCCGCTCGGTGGGATGGCAATGTACACCTACTACCGGGTGAATAAGCTGCGCACCGAGGAGCGCCTGGCCGCAATCGCTCGAGGCGTGAACGTCCCGATGCAAGCCGAGCTTCCCCCGGCAGCGCGCTCGCGGCGGGCTGGCATTCTGTTGGTAGCGGCTGCAGTTGGCTATGTGATTACTTTTTCGCTGATTGGGCGGGTCGAGCCTGACGCCTGGGTGGCAGCTTCGTTCGGAGCGATTCCGTTCACGCTGGGCCTCGGCTTCTTCCTGGATTCAGCGCTGGTCTGTCGCGACATGCACACGTCGTAAGTTGGTCTGAAGTGTTTCCGCGAGCCACGCCCAGTTTTACCGTGGATGCGCGTGGAGTGACGGGCGCCCCCGCCCATCGAAGTCGGCAGGGACCACGCGGGGACAGCCGCCCGCACACGGTTTTGGCGTGATGGGGTGCAGGCGTCCTCGGCTGTCCGGCGGAGCGAAGCTCCCGCAGATTTGTAGCGCCGGCGTCCCGCCGGCTGTCGCGAGGTTGGGGTCCCCGGCGAGCCCGATTTTGGCTTGCTGGGGTGGGATGGCGTCTCGCCCTCGCATGGGTACCCTACACAACTTTGAGCGCCCCATTCAATCGCGTTCTTTACGGTTGAGTGGGGTCGTGATGCGTCCTCCAACTGCGATCTCCACGCTTGTCAAGCCCCCAAAATCGCACTTTTCCCCGCAACGCTTTCAATTCACGCCAAATATATTTCCCGCGCAACTGTCTCAATTACCCTGCCCAAATTGCTATTCTAAAACTAGAGCCAGAGATGGAAACGATCCGTGTGACCCGGGCTTAACCATGCGGACGCTTGCCGGACTCCGACCCGAGGGAGTCGTACCGGACATCTGAGCGGCCGGGCTCCTCCCGTTTCGAACGGGAGTTAGCCGCAGTAGAAGTGATCACTTCGTGACCAAACTATAAGAAAACACCTAGCAGGAAGGAAATCGGTCAGCACACCGGAGAAACGAGAAGCTAAGCTAGAGCCGACCTATTTGCGATTGCGTCGACCCGTCTTTACAAACTTTTACCTCCCGCCTAACAACCAAAGTCGCTTTGCGGGGGTTCTCACCAAACGGTAGACTCCGCTTGCGTGCGGCCAGTAACGTTGTGCCTGCCCGCGGGCCCCGATCAGCGAAAATCTAGGATTCAGCTCATGAAATTGAAGCGAACGTGCGGATTTGGTGTGGTGATCCTTGCCCTCATGTCTTTGATGATGTGGGCACTTGCCAGTCTGGCGCAGTCCACGGCGAAGGACTCGGCGCCAAAAACCGGCGCCGACCAGGCGAACCAGTCCGTGGCTACCATGTCGGTGAAGGTGAATGTGGTCAACGTCCTGGCGACCGTGCGCGACAAGCATGGGAAGATCGTCAACACGCTGGGCAAGGACGACTTCGCGATTTCAGAGGACGGTCGTCCGCAAAGCATTCACTACTTCACGCGCGAGTCCGATCTGCCGTTGACGTTGGGACTGATGGTCGACACCAGCATGAGTCAGCGGCGCGTGTTGGATCAGGAACGCAGCGCGAGCCACGGCTTTCTTGATCAAATGATGCGCGCGGACAAGGACAAGGCATTCGTGATCCACTTCGATCGCGAGGTTGAACTTCTGCAGGATCTGACGAATTCGAACGAGAAGCTCGAAGCCGCACTCGGTAAGCTAACGACGCCGCAGCCGCAGTTCAAGCAAACGGGCGGTGGGGATCCGAATGATCAGGGAGGCGACCGCGACGGAGACGACAACCGAGGCGGTGGCAGGGGACAGGGGCGTCACCGCATGGGCGGCGGAGGAACGCTGCTCTATGACGCGATCTATCTGGCTTCGGATGAATTGATGAAGAAGCAGCAGGGCCGCAAGGCGTTGATCGTGTTGTCGGATGGCGTGGACCGCGGCAGCAAGGAGAGCCTCGAGACGGCAATCGCGACGGCACAGAAAGCGGACACGGCGGTTTACTCGATCCTCTACAAGGACGACGAAGGAAATGGTGAGCGCCGAGGAGGCTTCGGCATGGGCGGCCCGTGGGGCGGCGGTGGGGGCATGGGACGGCCCGGAGGCGGCAGGCAGCGGTACCCGCAGCAGGAGCAGCGGCCCGACGGCAAGAAGATTCTCGAGCGGATTTCAAAAGAAACGGGCGGCCGGATGTTTGAAGTCTCGAAGAAGCTGACGGTTGATCAGATCTACGCGCAAATCGAAGAGGAACTGCGCAACCAGTACAGCATCGGGTATACACCAGACCGCGCGAACGCCACAGGTGGTTATCACAAGATCCAGTTGGCCGCGAAAGGGAAGGATCTCGCGGTGCAGACGCGTGACGGGTACTACGCGGCAGAATAATTTAAAGATCGAAGAATAGAGCGCCTGGCGTCCCGGCCCGGCTGGACGGGCGAGACGCCCCGTCCCTCCACCATGAGGCCCTCCAGCTTCTGCGTCGCTCCGTTTAGTTCTCTTCGGAAGGCCGCATCTTGCCGCTGCGCAAGTAGCGGTTGTGCCAACCGAGGGACTCCGTTAATAGGTGTGGAGTGTGTTTCCCGTACGACAATTTCTCCGCACGCGCCAGGTAGTCAAGCAGTAGCGGCTTGTAGTCGGGTGATGCACACTTTTCGATGACCAGGTGCGCTCGCTGCCGAGGCGACAACCCGCGCAAATCCGCAAGTCCCTGTTCCGTGACGACCACCTGCACGTCGTGCTCCGTGTGATCGACGTGACTGACCATGGGCACAATGGTCGAGATTGTGCCGCGCTGCGCGATGGATGGGGCCATGAAAATCGAGAGATATCCGTTGCGGGCGAAATCGCCGGAGCCGCCGATTCCGTTCTGGATGCGCGATCCCATAACATGCGTGGAGTTGACGTTGCCGTAGATGTCGGCTTCGATCATGCCGTTCATCGCGATCACGCCGAGTCGCCGGATGATCTCCGGGTGATTTGAAATCTCTTGCGGCCGGAGGACGATGCGGTCGCGATAACTCGACATGTTGGCGTTGACCTCCGTCAGCATCTCGGGACTCAGAGAGAACGCGGTGGCCGATGCGCAGCTCAGCTTGCCGGATTTCAGCAGCCGGATCATGCCGTCCTGAATCACTTCTGTGTAGGAAGTCAGGTCTTCGAACTTTCCTTCCTCCAGTCCGAACAGGACGGCGTTGGCGATGTTGCCGACGCCTGATTGAAGTGGCAGAAGGTTTGCCGGCATCCGGCCTTTCTGCACCTCCCAACTCAAGAATTCCAGGATGTGGCCGGCAATGCGTCGCGAGGCTTCGTCGGGCGCTTTGAACGCGCTGTTGCGGTCGGGCGCGTCGGTGAGCACGATGGCGACGACTTTCTCGGCAGGAACTTCGAGATAGGGTGAGCCAATGCGCTGGCCTGGGCGAACGAGCGGAATCGGCCCGCGTTTGGGCGGCGCCTCGAGCCCGTAATAAATGTCGTGCATTCCTTCGAGCGCAACCGGCTGCCACGAATTCACCTCGAGAATCACGCGGTCGGCTTGATCGACCCAGGTCTTGTTATTTCCGATGGAAGAGCTGGGAATCAGACGGCCGTCTTCGAGCACGGCGGTCACCTCGATGAGCGCCACATCCAGCTTGCCGAGGAATCCATACTCGACGAATTGCGCCACATGGCTGAGGTGGATATCCATGTAGTCCATTTCGCCGGCGTTGATGCGCTTGCGGGTTTCAGGATCTGACTGATAGGGAAGCCGCAGGTGAATGCCACCGGCCATGGCGAGAGCGCCGTCCAGTTCGGGGCCGGTGGACGCTCCGGTAAATACGCTGACCTGGAATTTCTGCCCGCGGAAGTTCGCCTCGGCGATGCGTCGCGCCAGTTCGACTGGAACCGCCTTCGGATAGCCGGAGCCGGTAAAGCCGCTCATCCCGACCTGGTCCCCGGAGCGGATCAAGGCCGCAGCCTCTTCGGCGCTCATGATTTTTTGGGCCAGAGTGGGATTCAGAACTCGCGTGCTGGTCTGGGTAACGGTCGCCATGAAAGCCGGTTCCTCCATCGAACTTAGTTCTCTTGACGTTAGCGGCCGCAGGTACAGGCGTCTGTGACCCCGGTCACTCCGGTGGCCTGGCGGGACAGCGAATGGCGACGGTTCCTAGGCAGAGACTAAGTCCCATGATGATGTGAAGAACGAGTCAGGGCGGTACACCGACGTTTTGAATGCCGGCGGGACGCCGGCGCTACAAACAAAAGGCCGGGAAAGAACTCCCGGCCTTGTGGTGGTCGCGGCTTGCTCCGACCTCCGGCGGCCAGAGTGAATGCCCAACGATCAGTGGAACGCGTCCTAGAGCGATCTCAGGAAATTCAATAAGTCCTGTACCTGCGATGGACTTAATGTCTTGAATTTACTGATCACGCCATTCGCCTCCGATTGCGGCCCCGCGTGGGCCGCGATTGCCTGCAACAAGTCCGACGTGCGGCCGTCATGCAGGAAAAACAAACGCTGCCCAAGGCCCCAGAGTGGGGCAGTTCGAAACTCGTCTCCGGTGGCTGCTCCCTGGCTGATGCGATCGGCCAGCCCCCAACCCATATGATGCAGCGCGAAATCCGAATACGGATGGTAGGTGACGTTCGCCATTCCCGTATAACGCGATTGCCCGGTAGTGAGCGAAGTCGTATGGCACAAGCTGCAGCCGGTGCTGTTGAACAGTGCTGCGCCGCTCTGCGTCGAAGTCGACGACGGTCCCGGCGTAGGTGGCGCCGACAGGCGCATGAACATCGCGAAGTTGGTGATGTCGGAATTCGCCTCGCCGCCTCCGTTCCCGGTCTCGGCCGCGGAATTCGTGGCGTCTTCCGGTATCGAATTGAAGACGCAACCCGCGGCCGCGGATCGTTCGTTCGGGAAAATTTCGTTCGACACTCCCATCTCGACGTTGTAGGCCTCGGCAGCAAACATCAGCAGCGACTTGTTTTGCGCCTTCCATCCAAAGCGGGTGATGGTGCCGTCGTTGCCGCTGGTGTTAAAGCGGCCGTGAATGCCCAGGGCCGCGCGTTGCGACTGCGTGGCTGCGAGATTCGCCTGCAATGTGGCATCCGGAGTGTCTTCCACCAATCCCAAACCGAAGGTCGGTGTTGGAATGCGGAAGATTACATTGTGCCGTCCCAACTCCTTTGCGAAATCAGGTTGAGCCAGCGTGCAGCCCTTGGCGTCAGAACGTCCTGTGATCGTGAACAGGCCACGCACTCCGCCGTCGGGGGTAGCGCCCGCCTGCGTTACCGTGACCACGAAGCGTGCTTCACGCACAGGGCCGTCGGCAGTGATAAACGAAGGCACGCTATTCATTGCACCATCCAGGGTTGCGAGCGCGACCTGCGGATTGGCCACCGGATTTTGCAGGCTCTTCTGTCCGGGACTGCTGCCACCAATCGCAGGCTGCGAATGGCATTGGGCGCAGCTGTTGCCGTTGAATCTAGGTCCCAATCCACTGCCCGCCTCGTTGGTAATTGCTCCCGAGACAGAATCGATCTCCATGAATGTCTGCAAGCCGGTGGCGAACTCCCCTTGCTCAGGGGTGTTCAGGCTCGGGTAGAACGTCCCGGCGCCGGCAGAACCACTGCGCGGACCGGGATCTTGTTGCGCGAAAAGATGTATTGGCATCAATACGAGTAACGCTCCGAGACACACGACGGCACTCATCCAATTTCTCTCTCTCACTTGCCCCTCCTTGGTTAGTGCTCAGGCACACGTCCGCCCGAGCGTATCTGCGTGGATTTTTGGGAGGCTTCAGCGCAGGAGTCTTCCCAATGTTCGGCCCTGTTCCATGATCCTGTGCGCACGACGGGCGAGCGTGGCCGCCGGTACGAGCTTAGGCGTGGCGCCTACTGCAGGAACTTGGACTAATCTTCGTTGTTGAGATTGGCAGGCACTTTAGGCCGGAAGCATGGAGGCGTCAAGATGCCCAGAAGTACATGAGGTGCCGTCGGACGAACCTCGCCGATCGTCATCGGCCAGATTCGCATGCAGATCGTCTTGGAGGAGAACTCGCTGACGCGCAGATGCAAGTGGCGATTCTCCAGGCAACCTTGCGTGCTCTGGCACCGGCGCGATGACTTCTCTCAGTTAGCGATTGGATCCGCTCTCACGGCTGACCAAATGCCCTGAACTCTCGCGGCTGAGCGCTTTCTCCCGTTCGGCCTGCCGGCAATTGGCGCAGGCGATCCGGATTAGAAACTCGTCTTTTGCAAGCGCCATGGCTCGCACGCATTCCGTACATGTAGGTCGATTGATGGCCTTTCTCCTACCACAGAAACACAGTGACTTTTGTTGAGGGCTGAACCTGGGGGATGCGTGATGGTAGCGATAAGGGTCGATCGCGGCTGTGACGATTATCACGAGCCGGAAGTGCAAGTCACACTTTTTCGAGAAGCCGCGGACTGACAGCGCCTTGATTAAAATCGCATCGCCGTCCAAATTTCTCGCTGCGAAAATCAGACTTCGCGGTAAAGCATTGCGCAAGCGACCGAGACCCGATTTAGTCACATCACCTCGTGATCTTTGAACCTCAGATCAGTGATTTTACTCACAGACCTTTGCCATTCCATCTTGCGAGACTGCTATCTGAAATAGCAAGGCCACGCAGTAAAGATGGCCGTTTTTTTGACGTGCTACCCAGGTTCCTCGCGACGACAACGCGCCCCCCTGAGCGTTTTCTCGCGTGCTCGTTGCGTTTAGCGTTCACCCCCAGAATGCGGCGTGACGAAGCGAATCCGTAGCATGCGGATCCATCCAGCTGAGTGGTCGATTCACCAAGTGTTGTCCGGGCCCCTCCCCAATCAATAGTTGCCATTACCCAATGGCGCCATGAGCAATGCTCATCAGTCCCGGGATGAAGTGTGTCAGTCGAGGTTCAGGAGAATCTATGCAGACGAAAAAACTACTTGGACTCATAAGTCCATTATTGTTGGCGACCGTTCTTTCCGGGGGAGTCACCCCGGGATTCGCCCAGACTAACAACGCCCAGCAATCGAAACCGACCACGCCGGCGCAGGTATCGACTCCTGCCGGCAAAGGCTGGGTTCGAGATCCGAATTCCGTGATGCCGATGCGCAAGATGACCAACGCCGATCATCGAGCCGCGGCCGGACGGAATAAGGTTCGTCGCCAGAACGCGGCGTCACAAAGGATGCAGCGGCCAACAGGCTCCAAGAGCGGGGTGCAGCAATGAAAACCAGAATCTTTCTAGTACTGATGCTGCTACTCCTCCTCGGCGGACTCGCTGCCGCTCAAACCGTTCCCACCTGCAATGGCTTCGACACGACTGGCACGATCCCGATGTATTTCGCGGCCGGCAGTACTGTGGGCACGACCCTCTGCACGGACTATTTCGGCAAAGCAAACTACGCGAACAGTCCTCTGCCTTCGGGCCCAATTGACATCTCGGCCACCGGGTTCACGATCGTTGATGGCGGCAGCGGATATACCGCTCCAACCGTGACGATCGGCGATGTGTTCTCGACACCCGGAATTGTTCCCGCCAGTTGCTCGGCGACAGTAACGGCCGGGACGATCACTGCGATCACGTGCTCATCTGGCGGCAGCGGCTACGTCGCTCCGGATGTGATGATCACTGACACGACCGGAGCCGGTGCGTTTATTTTGGCCAAGCTCGCCGCGACCGGTCCGCTGACTGGCGGTATTCGCAAGTTCGTGGACACGATGCCGGACCTCAAGGCAGCAATCGCTACTCCTGACATCCTGACGTTCCCTGGCTCGGACTACTACGAAATCGCACTTGTGCAAACCGCGTGGCCGATGCACACCGATCTTCCGGCGACAACAGTCCGCGGCTACGTGCAAGTGCCCTCTGGTAGTACGGGTTGTCCCACAGCACCGGCCTATCAATATCTCGGTCCGGTGATTCTCGCCCAGAAGAACCGGCCGGTACGCGTGAAATTCACGAACTGCCTGCCCACGGGCGCAGGCGGGAACCTTTTTATCCCGGTTGATAAGACGTACATGGGAGCCGGCGTCGGCCCCGACGGAAGCAGTCCCTACCTCGACAGCCGCGCCACGCTTCACCTCCACGGCGGCAACACACCCTGGATCAGCGACGGAACGCCGCATCAGTGGACAATTCCGTTCGGTGAGACCGCCACCTACGCACGCGGCGCCAGCACGGAATTTGTGCCTGACATGTTCTTTGATGGGACTGGAAAAGTGACAGTAGTCTCGCAGTGCACCGCCGGCGCAGTAACGAATTGCTGGCCAACCGCTGTCCCGGCAGGTATCAGCAATGATCCCGGCGTCGGTTCGATGACGTTTTACTGGACCAATCAGCAGGGCGGCCGGTTGATGTTCTATCACGACCATGCGTACGGCGTGACCCGGCTGAACGTTTATGTGGGTGAAGCGGCAGGCTATCTGCTTGCGGATCCCACGGAGGAAGATGCACTGCAGAAAGCAACCGTTCCGGGCACGCTTGGAGCGGCTATCGGCGGTACTACGGCTCCTGATCTCGCACACGTCATTCCGCTCGTGTTCCAGGATAAGACGTTCGTTCCGGGCGCGGGCCAATTGGCAGGTCAGGATCCGACGTGGATCTGGGGCACTGGAACACTCGCTCCCGGCGCCAACGGAAACGGCGATCTCTGGTTCCCACACGTATACACGCCGAATCAGAACCCAGCTGATGCGGGCGGCGCGAACGCGTTTGGACGTTGGGACTACGGTGCGTGGTTCTTCCCGCCGCAAACGACGCTCACAGCGGCTGGCCCCGGTGGCCCGGTCAACGATCCTCATGGCGCCGTGACCATCACATGTACCTCGGCTGCGTTCCCGGGTGTCTTGTTGCAACCGAATGTTGCCAACAATTTCCTGGAAGGCTGCCCAATCACGCCGAATCCCTCCGGCACGCCGGAAGGGTTCATGGATACCCCTCTGGTCAACGGCAAGGCCTACCCGGTCCTGCACGTCGCGGCGGAAGCCTATCGGTTCCATGTCCTTGATGCTGCCAATGATCGCTCCCTGAACCTCCAGCTGTATGTCGCTGACGCGACGGGCAAAGATGTGACGATGCTGCCCGCTGTTCCTCCGGCGACGGGAACGCTTCTGCCTCTCTGCGGAGCGGTCAATCAGCTGACGATTCCGGCTCTCGGCATCGGGCTACCAACAGCTCTGCTGGATGCCACAGGGAACCCGCTGAACGGAACCGGACTTGCGGCAAACTGCTGGCCGAACTACGGCTCGCCCTCGCCGGGAATTCCTTCGAAGCAGTTCATGTGGCCGGCTGACGGCCGCGATGGTGGCGTGCCAGATCCACGCACAGCAGGCCCGCCGTTCATCGAGATCGGAACCGAAGGCGGATTGCTGCCGGCTCCGGTGGTGATCCCTTCGACGCCAGCGAACTACGAAGCCAATACTCGGAGCATCACGATCACGAACGTGTCCGCTCACGGACTGTGGCTTGGTCCGGCAGAGCGTGCCGATGTGATCGTGGACTTCACCCAATTTGCGGGCAAAACGCTGATCGTCTACAACGACGCGCCCACGCCAGCTCCGGCGTTTGATATGCGCGACGACTACTACACGGGTGATCTGGACGAATCGAGCACCGGCGGCGCACCGCCGACACTGCCCGGTTATGGTCCCAACACCCGTACGCTGATGCAGATCGTCGTGGATCAGCCTCCGACCAGCACGACTCCGTTCAGTCTGGCTAGCCTGAAGGGGGCACTCCCGGCACTCTTCGCAGCGACACAACCTGCACCGATCGTTCCGGAGCCGACGTATCCGGTGGCGTCCGGTGGAAACGCATCCACAGCAACGTACGGGCGAATCTCCGACAACACCATTACGTTTGCTCCTGCCGGCCAACCGGTCGCGAGCATCGCGGTGGGAGCCGGAGGAACGGGCTACAGCGCGACTCCGACGATCACGATCGCAGCGCCAACCTGCGTGGCTCCTTGTGTCCCCGTCACCGCGACCGCGACTGCGACTGTGGTCACCGGCGTTATTACGGCGATCACGGTGACGAACGGCGGCTCCGGTTATACGGCTGCTCCGACCGTCACGATCACCGACACTACCGGTGCTAACGCCAGCGCGACCGCGAGCCTGACCACCACTTACAACTACGATCAGAAGGCCATCCAGGAGTTGTTTACGCTGGACTACGGCCGGATGAACGCCACACTCGGCACGGAATTGCCGCTGACCACCTTCCTGGTGCAGACGACACTGCCGTTCGGCTATGCAGAATGGGCGACCGAGATTCTCCACGACGGCGAGACGCAGATCTGGAAGCTCACGCACAACGGCGTAGACACGCACTTCATTCACTTCCATCTGTTCAACGTGCAAGTGCTCAACCGCATGGGTTGGGACGGCTCGGTTCGTCCCCCGGATCAGAACGAGTTGGGCTGGAAAGATACGGTCCGCATGAACCCGCTGGAAGATATCGTGGTGGCGTTAAAGCCGCTGAAACAGAATCTGCCATTCCCGCTGCCTGACAGCGTCCGCTCGCTCGACGTCACGATGCCGAACGGTGTCGTTTCGCCGGCGATTTCGGGCATTGACCCGGCAACCGGCAATGCGATTCCGGGCGGTCAGGGCACTACCAACGAAGCGGTCAACTTCGGTTGGGAGTACGTGTGGCACTGCCACATCCTCGGCCACGAAGAGAACGACATGATGCGGCCGATGATCTTCCAGGTCGCACCTCCGGCTCCATCGAATCTGGTGGCGGCTCAGAGCGCGGCCGGCGTAACTCTCAACTTCACCGACAACTCAGCCAGTGAAAACGGGTTCGAGGTCCAGAGGGATACGGTCAGCACCTTCGATTCCGGTGCAGCCACGTCCTTCATCGTCGGACCGAGTGCTCCCATCTCGGCGTTCGGTGGAACGATCACCGGCGGCGACACTCCTGGCATCGGCACATGGTGGTATCGGGCGAGAGCGTTCGATAACTTCACTCCGACCTCGCCATTGGCCGCGCCGTTCCAGGTAATCCCGATGTACTCCGCCTGGAGCGCTCCGGCGCAAGCCTTGCCGGTTACAACGACGACGATCAATGCTCCGTCCGTGGTCTATGGCAATCCTGCGATTGTAACCGTGACCGTCACTTCGTTCGCGGGAACCGTTACTGGAAACGTCACGCTGACGGTGAATGGTGTTGCGCAGCCGGTTCAGGCATTGACGAATGGCCAGGCAGTCTTCACGCTGACGAATCTGGCGGTCGGCACCTACAACCTCACGGCGGCCTATGCCGGAGCCGCGGGCTTGTTCTCGCCGAGCAATGCAACCGGAACCGTGACCGTAACTCCAGCGACGCTCACCGTCACAGCGAGCAGCGGAACCATGGTTTACGGCGGAACGGTGCCTGTGATCACCTCGACGATCACCGGCTTCGTGTACGGTGAGACTGCTAGCGTGCTGACGGCTCAGCCGGTCTGTACAACCACTGCGACGTCCACCAGCCCTGCCGGAACGTATCCAAGTTCCTGCTCGGGTGCGGCGGCTGCGAACTATGTATTCGTCTACGTCAGCGGAACGGTGACGATCACCGGAGCCCCGCTGACCATCACGGCCAGCAGCGCGACGGTGGCTTACGGCTCTCCGATTCCCGCGATCACGCCCACAGTCGTTGGGCTAATCAACGGGAACACGGTGGCCAGCCTCGGCCCGCTGGTTTGTTCGACGACCGCTCGGCAGGGAAGTCCAGTCGGAACCTATCCGACGACCTGCTCCGGCGCGAACAATCCCAATTACACGATCACCTACGTTGCAGGAACTCTGACGATCACTCCTGTGCCGTTGACGATCACCGCAAACAACGCAACCCGCGCGGTCGGTGCGTCGAACCCTGCGTTCACAGCCGCCTATGCCGGCTTCGTGAACGGAGACACACCGGCGTCGCTCACGGGCACGCTGGTTTGCACCACCACCGCCGTTGCAACGAGCCCGGCCGGAACCTATCCGATCACGTGCTCGGGGCAGACGTCGATCAATTACACGATTACCTACGTGCCTGGCGTCCTGACAGTGACTGCGAATGGACCAATCCTCTCGTTGTCGCCGACGGCGTTGACGTTCGGCTCTGGAATTAACATCACCAGCGCTGCACAGACGGTAACGGTAAAGAACATCGGGAACGCTCCGCTGAGAATCAACAACATCATTCGCGGTGGAACCAGTCCGGGACGATTCGGAATAACGCAAAACTGTCCGATCGGTGGAACGGGTCTGGCTGCCGGCGCAAGTTGCACGATCAGTGTGACCTTCACGCCAAACAGCAACGCAAACCGCTCCGCGACGATCACCGTGGCTGTAGCTGCTCCAGCAACCAACGGTACGGTCACGTTGACAGGCACGACGACTCGGCCAACCGTGAGCGTATCGCCCACGTCGGTCGCGTTCGGCAACGTACCGATGAACACGACCAGCGCACCGCAGACCATCACGGTGACCAATACCAGCACGGTTCCGTTGGTAATCAACAGCATCACGCTCGGGGGGAACAATCCGGCTCGCTTTGGCCAGACCAACAATTGCCCAATTGGTGGAACGGGCTTGGCGGCGGGAGGAAGCTGCACCATCACGGTGACATTTACTCCGAATCGCAGGGCGGCCCGCTCGGCGACCGTAGTGATCCGCGACAACGCAGCCAACAGTCCACAAAGCGTGGCGCTGACCGGAACTGGAATATAACTGAGAAGGTCCGGCGGTCCTGCTGCCTGGCCTGTCTGACCTGACAAAGACGCTGTTCACGAAGAAATCGTGGGCAGCGTCTTGTTCTTGTACGCGTCCTCCACCCAAAAGGCCCGCGATTGTCCGGCGGGCGTTCGCAGAAGCGCTACCCCGCCTATCCTCTGCTTTTTGAGTTTGTTGCCGACAAATTGCAATTCGGAGACAATTTCGTGACACACGCCAAAATCGGCTTTTTGTACGATCTTTGACAAGGAAGTGACATCGGACCAGAATTGAGTCCGGTGCACGCTTGGGGGCACACTGCGCCACACCCCTATTCCTCCCTGGTAAACCCAGACAAAAGTGGCCGTCCAAATCTTTTGGCGGGGAACGACTGAATGGAGAGAATTCTGGTTGTTGAAGACGATCGTGCAGTACACCGGGCCCTAAAGCGGCTGTTCGAGCCCGAAGGGTACGCCGTCGACGCTGCGTTTGATGGCCAGTCCGGTCTTGAGACGTTCCGGACAGCCCAGCCCTCGGCTGTCGTGCTCGACCTGCGCCTTCCTGGCATGCCCGGCCGGGACGTTTGCCGGGAAATCAAGCAGACCGCTCCTGCTGTTCCGGTCATTGTCCTGAGCGCCGCTTCGGATGTCATGGATAAGGTTTTGCTGCTGGAACTCGGGGCGGACGATTACGTAACCAAGCCCTTCAGTCCAAAAGAACTGCTCGCCAGGGTTCGGGCTGCGGTTCGTCGTTCGGTACGCCCGACCGTCAGCGACACATATTCGTTCGACGGCGTACTGGTGGATTTCTCCAAGATGCAAGTGATGCGCGACAACCAGGAAGTCACCCTCACCCCGCAGGAATTCAAGATCGTGAAGTTCATGGCGCAGAATCCCAACCGGGTGATTTCGCGCGAGGAACTTCTGAACGACGTTTGGGGTTATCAGAACTACCCGACCACGCGCACCGTAGACAATCACATCCTGAAGCTCCGGCAGAAACTCGAATCCGATCCGGCGAACCCGGTGCACTTCCGCACCGTCCACGGAGTAGGATACAAATTCGTTCCCTAGAAAGTCCGCAGTCGTTGCATCAAGGTGTTAGAGGAGTGTCAGGAGGATGGGCAAGTTTCGGCTGCGGACAAAGTTCCTCTTCTCGCTGATCCTGGTAGGCGTCGGCCTGACCGCCAGTACGTTGTTTGTGGCCAGGCAGACCGCCGAGCGGCAGGTTCGCCTGCAGATCCATGAAGATCTTCACAACTCCGTTTATACCTTTCACAATGTTCAGCGACAGCGCCAGCAGTCGCTGACCCAGTCCGCCCAGTTACTCGCCAGCCTTCCAATCCTGAAAGCGGAACTGACCACCAACGACACCGCCACGATTCAGGATGCCTCGCAAGACCAGTGGAACCTGGTGGGAAGCGATCTCTTCGTGCTTGCAGACCGGACTGGCAAGATCGTCGCCCTGCATACCAAAGCCGTCGATTTTGGGCGGCAGGCTGCGCAGGAAGCGCTGACGAATTCGCTGCGCGAGTCTCCCGGCGACCACTGGTGGTTTGGGAACAAACATCTTTTTGAGGTATCGCTCACGCCCATATACGTTGGGCCCGTCGCGGAGAATCGGATTCTTGGCTATCTCGCAGTCGGATACGAAATTGATGATGGCGTTGCGCGGGAGTTGAGCCAGGTGGCGGCCAGCCAGGTCGCGTTTCTCTACGGAAACACGCTCGTGCGCAGCACTTTGTCTCCGTTGCAGGAAGCCGACCTCATCCAGCAACAACAGCCGCTGAGCGAGATAATTCCGGAGCCAAGAGAAATCCAGCTTGGGCAGGAACGATTTCTTGCGACACGCGTGGACCTGGCGCCTGGGGTCAGTCCGCCGGTTCAACTCTGTGTACTGAAGTCGCTGGACCAGGCAACTGCGTTTCTTGGCCGCCTCAACCGGCTGCTTGTATTGCTGGGCATAGTTGCGGTGCTGATAGGAAGCGCCATGGTGTTTCTCTTCTCGCACACGCTGACTCGACCATTAGGTGCGTTGGTGGAGGGCGTTCGTGCGCTCGGCCGGGGAGACTATAACTATCCGCTCGCCGCGCGCGGGACGGACGAGGTTGCCGAAGTGACCGAGGCCTTCGTCCGCATGCGACAGGGCCTGCAGGAGACGCAGCGCCAGTTGCTCGACGCAGAGAGACTCGCCACCATCGGCCGCATGGCCAGTTCGATTTCTCATGATCTGCGCCACAGTCTGGCCACCGTCATGGCGAATGCCGAGTTCCTGAGCGAGAGCAACCGCAGCAAGGCCGAGCGCGAAGAGCTTTATCACGAGGTGCTGACGGCGATTGGCCAGATGACAGAACTGATCGATTCGCTCCTGGAGTTTTCTCGGACTCGGGAATCGTTGCGCCCGACCTACGGCGATCTGGAAGATGTGGTAGAACGGTCGATCCAGACGGTGCACGCTCACCCGGAATTTCACCGGGTGCGTATCAGTTCGCACACGAGTGGGCAGACGGACGGGTGGTTCGATTCGCGGAAACTGGAGCGCGTGTTTCAGAATCTACTGATTAACGCGTGCGAGGCAGTGTCTCCAGCGTCGGGCGAAGTTAATGTGCGCTTGCAGTCGAATAATGGCACTATCGAAGCACGAGTGACCGACAACGGCCACGGTGTTCCCGACCTCGTGCGCGGCAAACTGTTTGACCCTTTTGTCAGTCATGGGAAGGAAAACGGCACGGGCCTTGGCCTGACGATCGTTCAGAAGATCGTGCAGGACCATGGCGGCGACGTGATCGTCGAGAGCACATCGCCGCAAGGGACCGTCTTTCTGGTGACGCTTCCGGGAATGCGTGGAACCCCGATGGCTTCTGCCGCCGGTAACGGGGTCTCGCGCGTGGAAGCTCGCGTGGAACCGCAGGCCAGCAAGAATTAACCGGTCCTTCACCATATAGCGCGCCCTAAGCCTCTCGGCATAATCGCTGTAGCAGGTCCGCTTCGCCCCTGGGGGATCTATGGCATTTCAGCGCCCACTTGTCCGTATCGGTCTCGTCGTCTTTCTTTTGCGAGTCGTTGCTCCGCTGACCGTGGCCCAGCAAGCCGGGCCTGCGAACGTGCCAACGGATGCTTCGCTTGCGGACACGATTAAACAGCTTCAGCAACAAGTGAACGAACTCCGTTCGGTGGTGACCGATCTGCGCACGGAATCCCAGCAGTACCGCGCGGAGACGAAGGCTCTTCGCGAAGAACTGCGTTCCGCCGTGGCGCAGATGCCGCATGCGGCGCAAGGGTCTAGCGAGGCCATCGCCGTTGCTCCGTCGACGAGCGAGGCGACGGCAGCCACCGTCGGCGAAGTGAATTCCGCCCGCGCCCAGTCCAGTTCCTCGGCACGCCTGGAGAAGCTCGAAGAGGAATATGACCTCCTGACGGGAAAGGTCGACGACCAGTACCAGACCAAGGTGGATAGCGCCTCGAAGTATCGCGTGCGACTCTCCGGGTTAGCGTTGCTCAACCTCTTCACCAATCGCGGTGGCGTGGACAATGCGGATCTCCCAGGGCTTGTGAATGGGCCGGATGCGCTCGGCCGATCAAATAGTACCGGCCTGAGCTTCCGGCAGTCGCAGATCGGGCTGGAAGTGTTTGGTCCGGAATTCGCCGGTGCCCGCATCCGCGGGGAAGTTCATTTTGATTTCGCAGGCGGATTCCCGAACACGCCGAATGGTGTGACCTTCGGGTTGATGCGCTTGCGCACCGGCACACTACATCTGGACTGGGCGCACACGTCAGTTATCGCAGGTCAGGATTCCCCCTTCTTCTCACCACTCTCGCCGACGTCGTTCGCCACGGTGGCTGAGCCGGCATTTGCCTATGCGGGAAATCTCTGGACTTGGATTCCGCAGATTCGCGTCGAACATCGAATCACAATCTCAGAGAATTCCAACTTCACGCTGCAGGCCGGCATTCTCGATGGCTTAACCGGAGAGCCCTCATCGCCATGGGTCCGCGTCGCACAAGCGGGCGAATACTCACGACAGCCGGGTTACGGAAGCCGGGTTGCCTGGTCGCACGGCCTCTTCGGCCAAACGTTGACTTTCGGCGCGGGCGGCTACTACAGCCGGCAAAATTGGGGACTCGGCCGCAATATCGACGCTTACGGCGGAACAGTCGACTGGACGATTCCGCTTGCGAAGTGGCTTGGCCTTACGGGAGAGTTCTTCCGCGGGCGCGCTTTGGGTGGCTTGGGCGGCGGGTTGTATCAGAGCGCGCTGTATAACGGTTATCCGACGAACCCGGCTTCCAGCATTCGCGGCCTCGATGCGATGGGCGGCTGGTCACAACTCAAATTCCGCGCCTCCTCGAAACTTGAATTCAACGCGGGGGTCGGACAAGACAACCCGTTTGCCGGTGAGTTACGCGCATTTCCTTATTCTGCGTACCAGACGAATCAGCAGAATGGAGTGGTAACCCGAAATCAGAATGAGCTATTTAACGTGATCTATCGGCCCCGCTCCGACCTGATTTTCTCAGCGGAATACCGGCACATCGGCACCTATGAACCCGACAGCACCCGCTATACGGCAGATCACATCAATCTGGTCATGGGGATTCTCTTTTGAGACGCTTGTCGCATTCCTCGCTTGAGTATCGCTGGAGCGGTGGCTTCGGTCTTTTGGGAACATTGCTTTTGATCGTCGGATTGGCCAGTGCTCAATCCGCAAATGTGACCGGCCAGGTGCAACTGGTCGGTGACAAATCGGAGCAGTCGAGGAAAAACCGGTCCAATGTCGTGGTGTGGCTCAATCCCATAGAAGGTACCTCGTCCGTGCGGCCCGTGTCGCAGGCGGAGTCTGGCCGAGTGCCGCGCCTCGTCCAGAAAGACAAGCGATTCGATCCCCACATCCTGGTTGTGCCGGTCGGCAGCGCTGTGGAATTCCCAAACCATGATCCGTTCTTCCACAATGTTTTTTCGCTGTTCGAAGGCAAGCGGTTCGATCTTGGGCTCTACGAGGCCGGAACGACCCGGCTCGTGCACTTCGATCGCCCAGGGATCAGCTACATCTTCTGCAACATTCATCCCGAGATGAGCGCAGTGGTGATTGCGCTGAAAACCCCATACTACGGGGTCTCCGACGCCGCCGGCCGAATTTCCATGAACGCGGTTCCGTCCGGTCACTATGAAATGCAAGTGTGGGCTGAGGGGGCGAGCCCCGACAATCTGAAGGCATTGAGCCGCGACGTTTCCATTTCGGAGTCGGAACATTCCTTAGGGACAATCCGCGTAACCGAGGACGCGCCGCCCGCACCGCACAAGAACAAGTACGGCCGGGACTACGACACGCCGGGAACGGACTACCCGCCGATGGAACCGAGATAGCTAAAATTTTCTCGGGATTCGTTGGAAGGCATGTGACGAGTTCGCAAATCTGTTCCTTCCGTCTGAACCAATGCCAATCTGAAGCCCGAGTCGGTAGCCTCCGCTGCGTGTGACATCGCTTGCTGTGGCATGATGGCTCGCGAACTTGCGAGGCATCGATGACCAATGTTGCAGAATGTGCGGCAAAACTCTTATCGCTTGACGGCAAAGTCGCCTTGATTACCGGTGCAGCATCGGGAATCGGCCGCGGAATCGCGCTGCGACTTTCAGAGCTGGGCGCCGCGACAGTCTTGCTCGACATCGATCGGCAAAAGGGCGAGTCGGCGGTATCCGAGATTTCGCGGCAGAACGCGCAGGCACATCTGATTTGCGGGGATGTTCGCTCCAGTCAAGACTGCAAACGAGCCGTCGAAGTAACCATCCAGAGATTCGGCAAAATTGACATTCTCTGCAATAACGCTGGTATCGCGATCCGGAAGAATGTTGACGCGCTATCGGAAGAAGAGTGGGACCGGGCCATCGATGTCACGCTGAAGAGCGTCTTCCTGCTCTCGCGCGAGGTCATTCCCCACATGATTCGCGCCGGAGGAGGTGCGATCATCAATACCGGGTCGGGATGGGGTTTGAAGGGCGGCCCCCAGGCGGCGTCGTACTGTGCGGCGAAGGGCGGCGTGGTGAATCTGACGCGCGCCATGGCGATTGATTACGGCAAGCACAACATTCGTGTGAATTGCGTCTGCCCGGGTGACGTGGATACGCCAATGCTGCGTAGCGAGTGCGCTCAGCTTGGAGAGTCGCCCGATAGGTTCATGAAAGAAGCTGCCACCCGGCCGATTGCGAGAGTCGGAACTCCGGAAGACGTGGCAAATGCCGTGCTGTTTCTCGCCAGTCCGATGTCTGCCTGGATGACTGGCGTGGCGCTCGTGGTGGATGGCGGCGGACTTGCCTGAGACGTTCTGAGAGGGGAGACGGCTAATCTCCCTCCACTTGACTCGCCGCCGCGTGGACCTCGGCGCCCGACCACGATGCCCATCCGCGGCGCGAGAGATCCCAGAAGATCAGATAGCCTGCTACGCCGGCGATGGCCAGGAGCAGAAGTCCCCATCCCCATTCGCCGAATACGAGCTTGCCGATGCCGAACAAGCATCCGTAGACGAGAATGACGCCCATGACCCAATTGAACGCGTTGCTGGCAACATCGCGGACCTCGGGCAGTTCGGGCACCATCTTGGCGATGCGCTTCCAGCCATAGACGGTGGGGTGCACTCGCTTGTAGAAACCAATCAAAGTCTCGTCCGATTCCGGATCGGTGACGAAGGTGGCTACAATCCAGGCGATCGTGGTCACCAGGCCCGTAATCAGCGCGGTCTTCGCATAGACCAGTGCATCGTTACCCACAAACGGAATCCGACTCAGGCCGATCGACATAAGAGCGGCTGTCGCCATCGCGACGATCTCGCTCCACGCGTTGATCCGCTCCCAGTACCAACGCAGGATGTAGACCGCACCGGTGCCGAAACCAATGTTCAGCACAAGTTGCCAGCCTTGATTAATGGAAGCCAGCCTGGTTGCGGTATACCCGCTGCCTAGAACTAAGACCACTGTAAAGATCTTGCTGATCAGCACGTAGTGCTTTTCGCTCGCATCGCGTACGAAGAAGCGCCTATAGAGATCGTTTACAAGGTAGGAGCTTCCCCAATTGAGTTGCGTACCGATCGTCGACATGAAGGCAGCCAGAAAGGCCGCGACCATCAACCCACGCAGCGCAGGCGGCAGGTAGTCGCGCAACACCATGACGTATCCCTGCTCCGGGTTCTGGGCGAAGGCAGCACTCGGATGCAGGCCTCCGTAGGGGGAGTAAACGACGATCGCCACCAGCCCTGTAACTACCCACGGCCAAGGGCGCAGCGCGTAGTGCGCGATATTGAACCACAGCGTCGCGCCGAGCGAGTTCTTTTCATCCTTGGCGCTGAACATTCTTTGCGCCACATAGCCACCACCTCCCGGCTCGGCACCCGGATACCACGCCAGCCACCACTGCATGCCGAGATACACAATGAAGGTCAAAACAGGTAGCGTCCACAACGCGTTCGTCGTTAGACCCAGGTGGAAGTCGGGAAGAAATGCCGTCGGGTCCGAAACCTGCAATCCCGCTCGCCGCTCGTTGTCACCGATGATCTGCAAGTGAAGCTTCAATGCCTGCATACCGCCGATCTCCGCAACTGCGACCCATGCCAGCACGATGATCATTGCCATTTTCAGGACAAACTGGAACAGGTCAGTGACCAGGACGCCCCAGAGTCCGCCGATAAACGTGTACAACCCGGTGAAGGGGATGAGGATCCCGACGCAGATCATCAGCGCGGTCCATTTTGGGTCCCCGAGCGTGTATTGAAAGAAGTGGCTACCGATGCCAATCTGCAGCACGCGTCCCTCGGCGATTGCCGGACCCAGAAGTACGGTGATGATGTTCACCATGGCCTGCGTCACCCATCCGAGAATGAAGCAGTTCATGAAGAGCCCGAGATATATCGCTTTGAAGCCGCGCAGAAAGGCCGCCGGTTTCCCGCCGTAGCGTAACTCGACCAACTGCACGTCGGTAAGAATCTCTGCCCGCCGCCAGTAGCGCGCAAAAAAGAAAACCGTCAGCATGCCGCCGACGCATGCTCCCCACCAGATCCAGTTTCCGGCGATTCCTTGCCGCGCGACTAATCCGCAGACCAGCAGAGGAGTGTCCGCAGCGAAGGTGGTCGCGACCATTGAAGTGCCGGCCAGCCACCAGGAAACATCGCGTCCCGAGATAAAGAATTCTTCCGTATTCCCGCTGGCGCGGCGCCGGTAGTAAATGCCGATCAGCAGATTCGCGAGCAAGTACCCAATGATGACGATCCAGTCGGTTGAGGTTAGAGGCATACATCTCCGTCGAGCGGGGATTGAGAGAGATTGGGGAGAACTGCGCAGTCTCGCACAAGCCTACCCTGGAGGCAAGGGCGCATGCCCCTCGCGAATGGTCGCGGAAAAACTGCTTAAGGAGTCAGTTTTCCGATGTTCAGATAGTCCTGAGGAGGCACGCCGAAGGCATCCGCCACCCGATTGAAGAAGGCGAACATCGCGGTGACATAGACGGTCTCGGCGATCTGGTCTTCGGTCCAACCGTGGTCGCGCAGTTTCTGCACATCGTCACCCGTGGTGCGATACGCCGCCTCGGTCACTTTCTCAACGTACTCGAGCAGCGCCCGTTCGGCGGGCGTTAACGCAGCTTCGTCCAGTTTTCCTTCGAGAATCGCGGCTACGCATTGATCACTGGCTCCCTGAACACGCAGGAAGTAGGCGTGACTGTCCAGTCAATACGGACAGCGATTGAGAAACGACACGTAGCTGGCGATCATCTCCTTGTGTCGTCGGTTCAGATGTCCTTGTGAGAAATGAACTGTGTTGGAGAAATCGACCACTTGGCGCAGAAAATCCGGGCGCGCGCCGAAACACTTGATGATTCCCGGCACCTGCGTTCGCCCGGAGCCGGATCGCCAGTAATCGTAAGCGGCCGCGGTGTCTCCGGCGGCCTCACGATCCTCCGTGACTCGGATCTTGGTCGGCTGAGCCTGTTGGCCGGAGCCTGGGGGCGCCAAAACGGGCCCTTTCTCTTTCTCCATGATGAAGGATCGTACCTCGTTCGCCGTCTAGAACAAAAACTTCAGCGCCACCTGGATCACGCGTGGACCCACGTCGGAATGAATCTGCCCGAAGGTGGGAGAGCTGATGTCGCTATCCGGAAGCCTCAGGTTCGTGCGATTCAGGAGATTGAAAAGTTCGCCGCGGAACTGCAGCTGTTTTCCCTCCATCACCTGAATGTTCTTGACGGCGGCGACGTCCCAGTCCGCATAGCCCGGCCCTTGCACGATATTGCGCCCCTCATTTCCGAACTGCTGTACCGGTGAATTCGGATTCGGCACCAGTTGCTGAAACGCCTTCGTGTTGAACCACTCGAGAGGCGTCTTCGATCCGGAGTTCGGGTTTCCGATCACGTTCGGCCGATTGCTGGAGAAGCCCGAAATCTCCGGTGCCTGTCCTTGCAGGGAAACGTCTGTTGAATCGAACACCGTAAACGGCGTGCCGCTCTGGACGGACACGATCCCGTTGAACTGCCAGTTGCCGAGCACATGTTGGTACCAAGTGTTGGCTTGCCGCCAGTAGGGAACACTCCACTGATAGCTGAGCACGAGGCGGTGGCGTGAGTCGAACATCGAACGTCCACGTTCTGCCGCCAGGTCGAACGGATTCTGCGCAAGGTCATTTTCGCCAGCCACGGGCTGCGAGGCCGATCCCGTGATGTTGAACGACGAGACATCGTCAATTGATTTTGAGAGCGTGTACGAAGCCAGGAACGAAATGCCATGTCCGAAGCGCTTCCTAACGCTGGTTTCCAGTGCGTTGTACGCGGAGTTCGCGATCCCCGCAATCTCGCCGACCGAGGCGTAATTACATGGCACTGAAGGCGGCGAGGTCAGCGTGCAGCCCGAATACAGCCGCCGCTGGTTGACGTTGTTTTCGGTCGATTGTCCGGGATAGTAAATCGCCGGATTCCCTTCGATGAAACGCGGCAGGCGCACGCCCGTCGTTCCGACATAGCCGATCTGCACCAGCCAATCCGTGCCAATGGAACGCTGGAGGTTCAGGTTCCAATCCTGTGCATAAGGCAGTTTGAGTTTCGGCGAGACGACCAACAGCGTCATCGGCGTGGAAAAGCGGCCGTCGAATTCGTTGACACCGTTGAAGGGATTCGCAAAGTTGACTGGGAAGCCGGCCTGCGGCGTCGCGAGATACGGCGGCGCACTGATCGGATCCTGCAGCGGTCCACCCTGCCCGTTGTAGAAAGGCTCGTAGAAGATTCCGTAGCCCGCACCCACGATCCACTTGGCGCTGCCCGTCGGATCCCATGCGAATCCGACTCGCGGCGCGAAGGCCGTTTTCTGAGTCGGGATCAGGCCCGCTGGAACGCCCCTATCGCCGGGGTACAGCAATCCCGCAGGAGCGTTCGGCAGCACCTTCGACTGAGCGCCGGGAACGAACAGGTTCTGCAGATTGTGCAGTTCGGTGTATGGGAAGGGAAGGTCATAACGCAAACCGAGGTTCAAAGTGAGGCGTGAAGTCACTTTGAAATTGTCCTGCCCATAGAAGTTGAGAGCCTTCCCGCGAATATGTCGACCCAAATTTCCGCCGCCTTGCAGGAAGACGACAGGTTCGCCGGACAAAAAGCTGGCAAACGCGTCACTGTAGGGAAATGGCGCGAACACAAAGAATCCATTCGTGGCGATTCCCTGCAGGGCATTGATTTGGTCACGACGGAATCCGCCGCCGAACTTCAGTTCATGTCGGCCGCGAATCCAGCTCAGCGATCCGGAAACATCGAACGTGTTCTGGAACGTGTTGCGCGGGCCCGTGATCGGGTCGCCCACCGAAGCGTATCCGCCCACCTGGATGAACGGTGGTCCGGCCGCGAGGTCCAATGTCGGATCGTACTGGAACCCCAGGCTTGACGGGGGCTCGTGGTTCAGGTGTTCGTCGTACAGGAACTTGTTCCTGAGATACGAGAAGCGTCCCACACCAACGACCGCCGGCGAAAACACGTGGGTTTCTTGGATAACAAAATTCTGCGCACGGTCATCCTCACCAACAGGAAAACCGGGTACGTTCGCACCGGATGTAGAAAGCGGATCCGTCGTAGGCCCGCCGCTGTACATGTAGCGCAGGCTCAAATTATCCGAGGGGGACAGATACTGGTCGAGGCGCAAGCCGAACTGATCATTGTTGAGGCTCAGCGACTGTGTGGTGACGAACGAATTGAGGCCGTTGTTCGGCAGCGGGTAAAACTTGAGGATGTTCTGCGCGATCGGATCGATTGTCGTCAATTGATTCCCCGGCACCGGATCGCAATTCATCGTCGCGAAGTTGACCTGGCACAGGCCGTGCTCCGAAAAGTTGCCCTGCCGCTGCAGGAGCGAAGGCACGGTCGCCGCGACGGTTTCTCCTTGCCGATTGCGGAATCCCTCGTAATAGCCAAAGAAGAAGCTGCGATCCTTCACGATCGGGCCGCCGAAGGTCCCGCCGAACTGATTCTGTTTCAGCGGTTGTACTGAATGAGTGGAGAAGTCCGAAGCGTCCATGGCGTCGTTTCGCAGGAATTCCCACAGTGCCCCATGGAAGGCATTGCTGCCGGACCGCGTGACGATGTTCGTGGTCGAACCGGTGTTCTGGCCGAATTCTGCGTTTGCGTTGTGAGTGAGGATGCGGAACTCGGAAATCGCATCGATGGGCGGCTTCAGGACGAAGCCGGCGTCGACCGAATTCACATTGTTTGCGCCGTCGATCAGGAAGTTATTCGATTCCGGGCGCTGGCCATCGACCGCGTAGGCCTGGCCATCACGCAGCGATCCACCCGCTTCCTTCAGTCCCGACGTCAGCGGCACAACGCCTGGTTGCAGCAATCCCAACTGCGAGAAGTTGCGACCGTCGAGGGGCAGATCCAGCAACTCGCGCTCTGTCACCGCCAGGCCCAGGCTACTGCTGGTCGTCTGGATCAACTGCGCGTCCGCTGTGACCTCGACCTGCTGCGTCTCTGCGCCAACCGTCAGGCGAACGGGAATCGTCGCCGTTTGATTCACGTCCAGCGTGATGCCCTCTCGCAGGTATTTTTGGAAGCCCTTGGCGGCCACTTCGAGCGTGTAATGTCCGACCGGCAGTTCGACCAGCAGGAAGCTCCCGTCGCGAGCGGAAGTCACCGTCCGGATCAAGCCAGTCTCAGCCTGCTTCGCGGTTACGGCCGCTTCCTGCACAACCGCGCCGGTAGGATCGGAGATGCTTCCCCGAATGCTGGCCGTGATTTCCTGGGCGGATAAATTCAGGCACACCAACACTACGAATAAGACGCAGAATAATCTTCCGAGGCAACGCATCTCCTCACTCCTCCGCGCAGATCTTGCTTCGATTTTGGTGAAAATTACTTGGACGCCAAGGGCTCAATCTTCTCGATGACGAACGCGCGCGAGCCGCCGCGCTCGAACACCTTGCCGGTTGCCGTGACCTTCTGCCCTGCGAACGGAATCAGTTTGTCATTCTGGCCGCTTGAAGGAGTCGTGTCCGCAATGGGCCAGTAGAGGGTGCCGTTCGCCGACAGGATGACGAGCGGCGATCCCGCCTTAGCGCATGCCAGAGCACACTCACGGCTGATCGGCTTCTCCAGTCCTTTCGTGAAGGCGCAGGCTGAGTCGAGCACGTACCCCTGAACGGTTTCCGTCTTCGGCGCAGCTCCCCACAGTAGCGAACCGAGAAGAACTACAAGAGCGCACATCCATATTGACTTCTGCATTGTGCTGTTCCCCAAAAAGCCACAGAGTTTCGCTTGAGCCAACGTAATCCAGCATTCTCAAAAAAGACCCCAGCCAGTCTGCTCTGACCAGCTGGGGACTAAATATTGCCCGGCAGTTTGAACTGCCGGTTCTCTAGGGGGTGCCTCAAGAGCGCGGGCGTGGGGTGCGCAAAAGAGGACCTTATGAATTGCTCGGCAATCTACTCAGAAAGGAAAATCAGAACAATACTGAAAAAATACTAGAACCTGTCGAGTGCACGAACTCCCTTGCCTTCGGTGCACTCATAAGTTTTTCCGGCGCTCAGAGTTTTGTATTCCTCGATCGCTCCGCTCGGCCATTCGACAACAACCCGATCGACCTGATCGCGTGTGCCGAGGCCAAACGTTACTGGCAGCTCCGATTGCGAAAGATAACTCGACCCACTTTTCACCATTCGCAACTGGCTCATACCAGCATACTCAATGCGCACGTTCGCGCCAATCGCATCCCGGTTGGATTTTGTGCCGATGAGGCGAAACCGGATGCTTCGATTCCCGGAAGTCTGGTCATTGCGATAAAGATAAGCGGGTCCGTTGTTTGTGGTAATCAATAGATCCAGATCGCCGTCGCGATCAAAATCCGCATAGGCCAGGCCGCGACCGACTTTCGCCTGTGCGAACCCCGAGCCAATCTCCACAGCAACATCGTAGAACGATCCTTTGCCATTGTTCAGGAACAGTTGTGGCGGTTGCGCGTAGCCAACGTTTCCACGAATGTTGCGCACCGTCTCGTCGATGTGCCCGTTCGCGATGGCCAGGTCGAGGTATCCGTCGAGGTTCACGTCGAAGAACGTGCACCCGAATCCAAGGCTGTTCTTCGTAGGCAGGCCGACTCCGGTCTGGGCTGCCACATCCTCAAAAGAACCGGAGCCGCCCGCCCGATACAGGCCCGCCATCTCGTTGTCGAAATTCGTGATCGCGAGTCCTTGGTTGCCGGAGTTCGTGAAGTCACCGGTATCCACGCCCATCCCTGCCCGCGCTTTCCCATCGGGGCTCAGCGCGATACCCGCTTCCATTCCAACATCTTTGAATGTGCCGTTGTGCTGGTTGCGGTAGAGCTTATTGGGTTGCGTGTCGTTCGCTACCAGCAAGTCGGGCCAGCCGTCGTGGTCGTAGTCAAACATCGCGACGCCGAGAGACTTTGAACTGCTGTCGAACACACCGCTCTTGGCGGTGATGTCTTCGAACGTGCCGTCGCCACGGTTGCGGAACAGCCAGCAGGTCTCTCCGCGATAGGCTTCCGGGGTGCAATACGACTTGTGTTTTCCATCGAGGCTGCAGAAGACATCCTGCTCCGGCGACCAGCGCACGTAGTTGCAGACGAACAAATCAAGCAGCCCGTCCCGATCGAAATCAAACCAAAGCGCCGAGGTACTCAATGCTTGCCGTCCACCCAAACCGCTCTTCGCAGTGACATCGAGGAACGTTCCTTTCCCCGTGTTGCGGAACAGACGATTCTGGCCAACGCACGTGATCAGAATGTCGGGAAAGCCGTCGTTGTTGTAGTCGCCTACGGCCACGCCCATGCCGTACATCTCGATGTCGAGGCCGGCGGCATGGGTCACATCCGTGAAGGTCCCATTGCGATTGTTGTGATAGAGCTTCAGTGTGCTGCGCTCGCGCTTGTGGCCCGCCCAGTCCATTCCGTTGATGAGCAGAATGTCCTGCCAACCGTCGGCATCGTAGTCAAGGAACGCGCAGCCCGAGCCAAGGGTTTCGGGCAGCAGCTTGCCGCCGTAGGCGCCACTGTTGTGATGGAATTGAATCCCCGCGGTGGACGTCACGTCCGCCAACGTGAATCCCAAGCCCGGCGCGGGGGAAGCCAGCAAGCTCCACGCATCTTTCAGACACGGGGCCGTTGCGAGTCCAGCCAGACCCGCCAGGAATGACCGACGATTCACGGAATGTTCACCAACCCGTTGCGGATGGCGTAGACCACCAGTTCAGCGGTCTTGTGAATGCCGAGCGCATCCATGATGTTTGCGCGATGAACGGCGACGGTGTTCACGCTCAGGCCGAGCTGGTCGGCGATTTCCTTGTTCGACTTACCATCGACAATCAACTGCAAGATCTCAAGTTCGCGCGTGGTCAATCCGCCATTGCGCTCGCCCTTTAGCGACGCCCGCTTCGAAACCTGGGGGTCGAGCACGACCTCGCCCGCCATCACCTTGCGGATTGCCCCGGCAAGTTCCAGATCCACGGCATTCTTGAGGACATAGCCCCGCGCTCCGGCTTCGAGCGCCTGGCGCACCAGCGTGTCTTCGGAGTGCATGCTCAGCATCAGGATCTTTTGCTCAGGTGAACCCGAGAGTATTTTTCGGGTGGCTACCAGGCCGCTCGTGCCCGGCAGAGCGCAGTCCATGACGATTACATTCGGCTTCAGTTCTTCGGCGAGCTTGATCGCTTCCTTGCCGTCACCTGCCTCGCCGACCACTTTGATGTCAGACTCATCTTCGAGAATCCGCCGGAATCCCCGGCGCACCAGGGCGTGATCGTCCACCAGCAGCACGGAAATCTTATTCGGCATGGGCCTCCACTCGATCCTTCGGCACGGTCAAACGCACAAGGGTTCCTCCTCCGGCCGGCGGTGTGAACTTGATACTGCCTCCAAGCAGTTCCGCGCGTTCGCGCATGGCCACCAATCCGATCCCGGGATTCCCGTTCTGTTTCACGAAGCCCTTCCCATGATCTTCAATTTCCAGTTCCAGCCGGTCGGCGAGAAAACGCAAACGAACCCAAGCCTGCTTTGCCCCGGAATGCCGCGTCACGTTATTTAACGCCTCTTGCAGTACGCGATAGATGTGAATGCTCGCGCTCCCGCTGATCGGAAAGGCCGCGCCTGATTTTTCGTAGGATATGCCAATCCCCGTTTGCTTTTCCACGGTCGGCAAATACCAGTCAATTGTCGATTCCAGCCCGGATTCATCCAGCATGACGGGATGGAGCGCCTGCGACAGGCTGCGTACGCTGTCGAGCGTCGTCTGCGCGATGTCGCGAACCTCTTTCAGTTCCGTTCGCACCGGTGAGTCTTCCGGCGTGTGCTTCTCCGCACGGCCGAGCATCGATCCTACCGCCGTCAGGATCTGCCCGAACTCGTCATGCAGTTCGCGCGATATGTGCCGTAACGTCGACTCCTGCGTGGCAATCAGCTTCTGTGCCAATTCGCTTCGCTGTCCCGAAAGCGTCGCCAGCTGAGCGAAGAGCTGCCGGTTCGAATCGATCAGGTACAAGCTGGTCAGGAGGATCGCGGCCAGCGTAGCGCCCAGAAACACGTATACCTGCCGCTGCACGCGGTCATAGATCTGACGGATCTGCTGGTCGGCCTGCTCCTGGCTTTCGTTGTTCTGCACCAGCAGCCGCGCTACCGCGCTGCTCAGGCCAGCTTGCCGGGCTTGCAAGGTCACTCGAATCTGGTTGCGCGCCTCGTCCGCCTTCCCGGACTGCGCCAGCGCAAACGTGCGGTCCACGGCATCCCAGAACTGTTGCAGAGAGGTCGCCAGATACTGGCTCTGGTCCGCTGTGCGATGCGTAGGAGCCAGCTGTTCTTCGACTCGCAGCGCGTTGTCCAGATCGGAGCGGATACGCTGGAACTGCGCGGACCACGCGGTAAGCGGATACGGTTCGTCGTTGTCGAGCATATCCCGCATGCCCAGCGCAAGCGTATTCAGGTCATTCTGGATGCGTAGAAGCTGCAGGGAATCTTTGCGATTGCGGTCGGTGAGATTGTTCTGCAATGCGCGCAGCCCGGAGATCTGCCGGGTCGTATACCACGAGTACGCCACCACGGCTGCAACCGTGATGAACAGGCCGAGCAACAATCCGGCTGTAGGGGACCGCACCGCAGAGCGCTGCACGCCCCGAGCATATAACGCGAGGAAGAGAACCGCCAAACCGCTCAACCAGCGAAGAGTTCTTGGGAGATCTTAGTTGTTCGCCAGGGATTGTTCCGCAGGTTCTTGCATGGGCGGGCGGCTCTCGTTAATTTCCCGAATGGGCGAGGTCACGATCGGCGTTCGATACCCGGGGTGGTGGAACTCCAGACGCATCCCTCGTCCCACGTAGCGGACTTTCAGCATCGTGCCGCCCCAGGTCGATCCCGCGATGGCCACGGGCACTGGCTGCGGGCAGAATTCCGGGTGTCCCCAGATCAACGCCTGGTTATCCCCCAGAAACAGCGCCGTGTAACAATGATGTTGTGTCTGGATCTGCAGCACGGTGCGCGGCTGCAGTTCGCTTAGAAACACGCCGCCCTCGATCTCCGACTGCACAATGTTGCTGTTCACGTCATCGCTGAGATTGGCGTGGGGCTGGAACATCGTAACTGGCAGGTCGAAGGTCACGAAAAGCTATCGTACCAAACTTGTCGCGGCTCGCATTATTCTCCGATTTGCGGAAAAAAAGCAAAGCCTTCTTTCATTTAGAGGTCCAACCGCAACTTTCGGTTGGATCAGGCCCACTCCCCCAGCTCGATTCGAGCGGATTAGCTCATCCGCATCACGGAAGAAGCTGCCAGGATGCCGGCCGCCATCTCCAGTTCGTGCAAGTCTTCGCGGCTGAAATCCGCTCCGGCAAAGTTCGCTTCCGAACCCTTGCGGGAAATCTGGATCACGCCTAGGACTTTAGCATTCTCGTCGACCACCGGCGCCGACATCAGCTTCTGAATCGGCAAGGGTTCGCTTACGTCGACGCCCTCCGTTGACCCAAGTTTGATGGTCTCGAAGATGCTTGCATGTTTGACGCGCGCAAAGTTGTTAAAGATCTCGGATTTTTTGCTGATGGCGGTGTGTGCGGCGATCGACGAACTCGAAATCGGAATCGATCCCGCCGTCCGCAACTCGTCCGGAAAAATGAAATGCAGCAATCCGCGATTCAGGCGCAGGATAGCTACTTCTGTTTGTTGCACTTGAAACATCCTGGCCAGCACGCCACACACTTGGCGCGGCGATACATCTTGATCCAGCAGATGCTCGAGTGGCGACATATCCGGGACCAACCCCGGATTCTTCGGCGTCGGGTGCGATGGGGAACCTTGGCTCATATCGGTCGGTTGCCTCGTTCTTGTCGAAAAGCCACCGAAAGCCTCCGCAGATGGAGCACCAGACGCCCCGTCTAGTCGCTGCGTACCCCACTCTCCCGATAAGTCCCGAAGATTCAGAGGGAAAGCCTGAATTGTCGGGTTGTCACCGAGATGTAACAGCGTCCCAACCGCGCCTGAGAATGCCGGGATTTTGACAGTTTTTGTCATCCCGCCAGCAGAGGCATGCCGAACGGCGACATTCGCCTCTGACGATGGCACCACCGTGGAATAACGCAGGTAACCGGGATTGCGGCAAGCACCCCCTGTTCCTCGGTCACTCTCCGGCGCAGTTGTGACCACTCTTGTCGTCCTGAAGCCGGACGTGAGTTCTAGACAGCTGCACAAATCAGATGTAACTTCCTTCCTCGCCAACACATCTGAACCTTCGAACTGATGTTTGGATCTTCATTTTTGGATAGCCTCATGAAGTCGATGAATGCGGTCAGGCCTCCCCTCTTGGTGATCGTTGGATTCGTCATCGTTTTTCCCACGGCGAAGCTGCAGGCGCAGAGCGTTCAACCCGGGCCAGGCCCAACTCCCGTGCTCGTTGAATTGTTTACATCGGAGGGCTGTTCGAGCTGCCCACCTGCCGATGCTGTCCTCGAGAAGCTGGACACGCAGCCGTTCCCGAATATGCAGATTATTGCGCTCAGCGAACACGTGGATTACTGGAACCATGACGGCTGGACTGACCCGTACTCGTCCCACGCCAACACTGAGCGCCAGGACGCCTACGGGCGGTTATTCAACCTCGAAAGCGTCTACACCCCACAAATGATCGTGGATGGCACCAAGGAGTTCGTAGGCAACGACCCAAAACAGACGCAAAAGGTTTTTGAACAGGCTGCCGCAGAGGTCAAGGTTCCGGTGCGCATCACGAATGTTCGGCTCGAGAACGGTGTCATCCACGCGCACATTGATGTGGATGCGCCGTCCAATCACACGAAAGGCGACGTTGACTTTGTGGTAGCTCTGAACCAGGCCGAATCGCAGGTTCTGAAGGGAGAGAACGCAGGGCACCGCCTGACTCATGTCGCGGTCTTGCGCAGCTTCTCAAAAGTAGGCAAGCTCGATCCGGGCCACGCCTTTTCTCAAGATGTTTCCGTGAGGTTGGAGAACGCGCGCGATTCGGATCTCCGAGTGATCGCCTTTGTTCAGAAGTCAGGCATGGGACGCGTGCTGGGCGCCGCCATGGAAAAGCTGACACCAAAGAGTGTTACGTCTCCGCACGAATTTGAGCCTCAGTCTTCCCTCGCTCGCGCCAGCCTTCGATAATCAGATAAAGCACGGGAATAAAGAACAGGTTCAGGATCGTGCTCATGATCATGCCGCCGAAGACCGTCGTGCCGACGGAGTGACGTCCTTTTTCCCCCGCGCCACTTGCGACCACCAGGGGAACTACGCCAAGAATGAACGCCAATGAGGTCATCAGGATCGGACGCAACCGAATGCGCGCCGCTTCGACCGCTGACTCGATGAGCGGCATGCCCTGATGTCGTAACTGCTCGGCGAACTCCACGATCAAAATCGCATTCTTGCTCGCCAGACCCACCAGCATGACCAAACCGATCTGGCAGTAAACGTCGTTCTCCAATCCTCGACCCCACTGCGCCGTGAGCGCTCCCAGCATCGCCATAGGCACGGCCAGCAACACGATGAAGGGCAAGACGAAGCTTTCGTACTGGGCCGAGAGCGTGAGGTATACAACGAGTGTTCCAAGGCCGAACAAAAGCACCGTAGTCGCGCCCGACTGCAACTCCTCCAGCGACAAGCCTGTCCACTGATACGTGTAGCCTTGCGGCAGAATTTTCGCGCTCAAGTCTTCCATCGCAGTAATCGCCTCGCCCGAACTGAACCCCGGAGCGGCGGAGCCGTCGATCTCGACCGAGCGGAAAAGATTGTAATGACTGATGACCTGTGGCGTCGAAGTCTGCGCGATGGTGACCAGGTTTTCCAACGGAATCATCGCGCCGCTGTCGGAACGCACATAGAACTGCTTGATGTCCCGCGATTCACTCCGGAACTGCTGGTCCGCCTGCACGTACACGCGGTACGAGCGGTTGTTGAAGTCGAAATCGTTCACATACGCCGATCCCATGTAGACGCTGAGCGTATCGGTGATCTGCGAAAGCGGAATGTGCAGGCTTTTCGCTTTCTCGCGATCGATGGTCACCAGGAATTGCGGATCCGCGGCGCTGTACGTCGTGAACAATCCGGTCAGATCCTTCTGCTTGCGCTGGTTTCCTTCGCGGATCAGTTGCTGGGTTACGTCGTCCAGTTGTTGCAGCGTGTGGCCGCCCTGATCCTGCACCTCGAACTGGAAGCCTCCAAACTCGCCCAGTCCCTGCACCGCAGGAGGCAGGAATGGGATGACCAGCGCACCCTGAATTCCAAATAAAGGCCCGCGGATCCGGTTCACGATGGCATCGGCGTTATGCGCTTCGCCCTGACGCTGCGAATACGGCTTCAACGGAACAAATACGAGTCCGCGGTTCGGCGCACTGCCGCCGAAGCTGAATCCCGAAACCGCGAACGTTCCCTCTGACTCTGAGACATTGGAAAGAATCTTGTTGATTTGCTCGCCGATTTTTTTCGTGTAGCTCAGCGACGCGCCCGACGGGCACTGGATCGCGATGATGAAGTAGCCCTGATCTTCATTGGGAACGAAGCCCCTCGGCACGCGCTGGAACACGAACCACGTCAACCCCAGCCCAGCGAAGAAAAGAATGACCGCGACCCAGCGGAATTCCAGAAACTTGTGCAGCGCGCGTTGATACCCGCGGGTCGCGGCTTGGACGCCATCGTCAAATTTTCGCAACCACCACCATTTTTGTCCGTGCGGACCCGCCAGGAAAATAGCCGCCAGCGCCGGCGCCAATGTGAGTGCGTTGAAGGCCGAAATGGCGATGGAAAATGCGATCGTCAGCGCAAACTGGCGAAACAGAATGCCTGTCGTGCCCGGAAAGAATGCTACCGGCACGAACACGGCAACCAGTACCAGCGAGGTGGCGATCACGGCGCCCGTTATTTCCCCCGTAGCGGCTGATGCCGCCTTGCGCGAGTCGTGCTCGCCCCCGGCAATATGACGCTCAATGTTTTCAATCACGACAATGGCGTCATCAACCACTAGCCCGGTGGCCAGCGTAATGCCAAACAGCGTCAGCGTGTTGATTGAGAATCCCAGCAGCTTGACGAAGGCGAAGGTGCCGATGAGCGAAACGGGAGTGGCGATGAAGTGAATCATCGTGGTCCGCCAGTCGCCCAGAAAAACAAAGATCACCAGGATGACCAGCAGGATCGCAGAACCCACAGTGAACAGCACGTCACGAATGGACTCGCCGACAGCATCGGTCGTGTCGAACGCCAGCTTGTAGGTCATTCCCGGCGGGAATCGTTTCGAGAGCCGGTTCAGTTCTGCGATGGCGTCGCGATCCACTTCCAGGGCGTTCGCATTGGAAAGCTGCGTGATGCCGAGGCCAACGGCGTCCTGGCCGTTGAATTCCAGGTCTGAACTGTAATCTTCCGCACCGAGTTCCGAGCGGCCCACATCCTTGACCCGCACCAGCGTTCCGTCGTTGTTGGTCTTGAGGATGATGTTGTCGAACTGCGACGCCTCCGAGAGTCGCCCGATCGCGCGCACGCTGATCTGATATTCCTGGCTCGGCTTGGCAGGAGGTTGACCAACCTGTCCGGCGGCAACTTCCACGTTCTGCTCTTGCAGGGCGTTCACGACGTCGCCGGCCGTAAGCCCGCGGCTGGCCATACGCACCGGATCGAGCCACAAGCGCATCGAGTATTTGCGCTCGCCGAAGATGATCACGTCGGCCACGCCTTTCACGCGCTTCAGCGAATCCTTCACATAAACATCAAGGTAGTTGCTGATAAACAGTGGAGGGTAGCGGCCATCGGGAGAAAACACCGCCGCGCCAAACACGAAGTTATTCGACGCCTTCACAATCGAAATTCCATTCGCCTTCACCGTGTTGGGCAGACGTCCCTGCGCCGTGTTCACACGATTCTGGATATCCACGGCCGCCAGATCAGGATCGCGATTCAGATCAAACGTGGCCACGATGCTGCTCGAACCGTCGTTGCCGCTCGACGACGTGACGTACTTCATGCCCTCCGCGCCGTTTATTTGCTGCTCGAGCGGGGTGGTTACCGCCGACTCGACGGTCTGCGCGCTCGCCCCAACGTAAAAGCTGTTCACGGAAACCTGCGGCGGCGCGAGGTCAGGGAACTGCGCCACGGGCAGCGTTGGAATGACAGCCGCGCCCGCCAGGATGATCAGCAGCGAGCACACAGTCGAAAAGACTGGCCGCTTAACAAAGAAATCAACGAACATGAGATGAATCTCTTACTGCGATGCGGGAAACCGCTGGCGAATCGCGCCTTATGATGCGCCTTGCGGATTGACCGGAACCCCATCCACCAAAAACTGCGTGCCCGAAACGATCACTTTGTCTCCCGGCTTCACTCCATCCAGCACGACGTAATTGTTGTCCACCATCTGGCCAACCTTGAGCGGCTTCTGGCGCGCAACGTAGGAACCGTTGCTGCCCGGTTCCGCGATGAACGCGAAGTACTGTCCCCCGATGCGGGAAACAGCGAGGACCGGGACCACCGGACTCTTCTGCGTTCCCCAGATCACGCGTGCCCGGATGAACTGCGATTGCCGAAGTTTGTCCTGGCTGTTGGCGATGCGGGCCTTCACCAGGATGGTCTGCGTCGTGTTGTCGACCTGCGGAGAGATGAAGCTGACACGGCTGTCCCCGATCACATTCCCCGCACCGTCGAGGACCTGGACTGGCATGTTCATCTTGAGTTGTGGGGCGCGCTCGATCGGGACGTATACGTACACTTCGAGCGACCCCGGCTTGTCGACAGTTGTAAGCGTCGTAGAAGTCGTGACCCGGTCGCCGACGTGCACGGGAATGTCACCAACAATGCCGCTCCAGGGAGCAGTCACGTTGTAGTAGTGCAACTGCACCTGCTGCTCGCGCACCGTGGCTTCCAGTGCCTGAACCTGGGCTTTGGCGGCATCGAGCGCGGAGCGGCTCTGATCGAGATCCTGCCGGCTGACCACGCCAGATGCGTTCAGGGCGCTGGTGCGGTCGAACTGCTGCTGCGCAAATTTCAGGTTTGCTTCGGCGGCCGCCCGCGTATCCTCTTGGCTCTTCACCGTGGCTTGCTGTTTCAGCGGATCGATCTGCATCAGCGGTGTTCCCTCGGCAACCGAATCTCCCGAGTGCACCGAGATTTGCACGATTTGCCCTTCGACCTGCGGCATGATCACGGCCGAACTGCGCGACTTGAGCGTGGCCACGTAGTCGGAGGAGTCGCTTACCGGGACGGCCTTCGCTTCTTCTACCTTCACGGGCATCGGTCCGCCCGCCTGCGGTTGCGCACCCGAGTTCTTTCCGCAGCCTGCGGCAACCAGGGTGCAAGACGCAAGCAAGGCCGTCACCAGGCGTCGGTCCGTGCGGCGATTCTGTCGTTCATTCAGCACAAAAACACAGGCTCCCTACATTTTCGTTGAACACCCTATCATGCGGGCGAAGCGGGATACCAGTGCCTGTGCACACTTCCCGAGGGCCCCGTTCCCATTCCTGTCTGCTACATTGGACGCGCCATGAAACCATCTCGCAGTTTTGCCAGCGACAACAACGCCGGCATCCATCCCGAGATTCTGAAAGCGATCGCCCAAGCGAACGAAGGGCATGTCGTGGGCTACGGCGCCGACCCCTATACCGAAGCCATGGTCGCTAAGTTTCGCGAGCATTTTGGAGAAGACACCGAGGTCTTCGTCGTTTTCAACGGCACCGGGGCGAATTGTCTCAGCCTGCAGTCGCTGACCAAGTCCTACAACGCCATAATCTGCGCGGCGTCGGCCCATATCTATACGGATGAATGCGGCGCTCCCGAGAAGTTCACCGGCTGCAAGCTGATTCCGCTCGAAACCACGGACGGCAAGCTGACCGTCGAGATGGTGCAACACGCCTATCACGGCATCGGGGATGAACACCACGTTCAGCCCAAAGTGGTCTCCATCACCCAGTCAACCGAAATGGGAACGGTTTACCAGCCGCAAGAAATTCAGGCTCTCTCCCGCTTTGCCCACGACCACGACATGTACCTGCACGTGGATGGAGCCCGCATCGCGAACGCCGCCGCCAGCCTGGGACAAACTTTGCGCCAGGCGACGCGCGATCTCGGCGTCGATCTCCTTTCTTTCGGCGGAACGAAGAACGGGATCATGGGCGGCGAAGCCGTCCTGTTCTTTCATCCGAAGCTGGCAACAGATTTCTTGTTCCTGCGCAAACAAGCGATGCAGTTGGCCTCGAAGATGCGTTTCATTTCGGTTCAGCTCGGAGCACTTCTGACGAATGATCTCTGGAAGCGCAACGCCGAACACTCCAACCGTATGGCGAAACTGCTGGAAAAGGAAATCAGCCAGATTCCCGATGTGAAGATCGTCTACAGGGTAGAAGCCAACGGCGTGTTTGCCCGCATTCCCCGCGAGGCCATCAAGAAAATCCAGGACCGCTATTTTTTCTATGTTTGGAACGAAGAGGAGTCCGTCGTGCGTTGGATGTGTTCGTTCGACACGACCGAAGAGGACGTTCGGGAGTTCGCCGCCTTTGTACGCCAAACCGTGGCTGCCTGAGCGATCCCGCGACATTAATGCGGATCCAGACTTGGCCTTTCCGCGCCCGGCACCTGTCCGATTGCTCTCTTGCTTTTTGAAAGGGCTTTGACTACATTGACGCCATTCCGACGCTCCAAACACTCAATCCGGGATCATTGCGTCCCAGGAGAGGTCATGACGCGAAAGTGGTCTGTCGTTCTTAGCGTATTTGTTGTCATTCTTACCGCCACGTTGATGTTGAGCCTCGCCAGTTGCGGGCATGACCAGGAACTGACCCAGATTACCGTCCAGCCGAATACGGAGACTTTTGGCGCGTCGAACATTCCCGTTCCCGACGACGCCGGGCTCCAAGTTCAACTGCGGGCCCTTGGCACCTACATTCATCCGCCGGTAACAAAGGACATCACCGGTCAAGTCACGTGGAATTCGAACACGCCGCAAATGGTGAGCGTGAATTCGACGGGAACGATCACCGCAACCGGAAACGCGTGCGGCAACACGCTCGTGTCGGCGTCGATGAAGTCGAACAACGGCGGGATTCAAACGGCCTTCATGACCGCTACGGTCGTTTGCTTCACCGGAACTGGACCGACCGGCCCGACCCTCATTGTCGGGATCACCGGCACCGGCACCGTTGTGAGTAGTCCGGCGGGGATCGCCTGTTCACTTACCTGCGGATTCATCTTTACGACTGGGACTCAGGTCACGCTAACGGCATCGCCGACCGCTCCCGCCACAACGCTCACCTGGGTTTCAGGCTGCGACAGCAATCCCTCGGCCAACTCCTGCGTCGTGACGATGAACGCCAACCGCACGGTGAACGTGTCATTCCAATAAGCAAAGAGCGCCTGCTGGCGCTTCCCTCCTTGATGAGGCTTCACTGATCGGGCTCTGCTCGCCTGGCATCGAATGGGAATCCCGGCACAGCGGTTGGTCGCCGTTTTTGGACTGCCGTGCTTTTAGCCCTCTTGCAGCAGATCTCCCAGCGTCGGCTTATGCTTTTCCTTGACCTTCTTTTTCCGATCCGGCACAACCCGCGTGGGCGGTGGCGTGCCGATTCGTTCCCGTGCCATCTCCTTCACGACGGTGACGGCACGGAACGGTTTCTTCTTTTTCTTGCGCGCCATGGATGCTTTCGCTGCTCGAGTGTACTGTGCTGCGGTCGCTGCGTGTATCCCATCCGCTATTTATGCAATAATTCTCTAGCTATCATCGGTACTTTAAGACGCCGATGGTTTTGAGCTAAGAGCTAACGGCTAACAGCTGCCTCTATGGAAGAGCGCGAATTTTTCGACGAGCGGCCCGACAAGAAGCCCGCAAACCTCAACTGTCCGCACTGTCACCAGTCCGCCGAATACGAGATCAACTGGCTGGTCCGCACGAAAAAGCGGAGCCTGCCGCCGCGCGCCGACGATCGCGACCGCGCCCGCTTCGCCAAGGCCCGCTCCTACATGCTCCGTAAAGACGACGTCATGATGTGCAAGAACATGCGTTGCCGCAAGCGCTTCGACATCACGTCCGTCCAGTCGGTCGCTTTCCTCGACTGATCCGCTCCGTTCAATCTTGGTCCTTCGCTTTTTCTGTCCCGTTTGGGGATACGGCCCAGGTTCAGCGTCTCGTTCGCAATTTCCGCGCGTTGCATCGGGTCATTTATACTGACACGTTTGCCCACAGGTAGCGCATCGCACTAGACGGGCTCGCTCGAGGCCCCAGGCGAATTGCGATCCAACGGGCAGGCAGGAGTGCTCCGTGAAAATCCTGGTTTGTATGAAGCAGGTGCCCCAGAAAGACGCGCCCCTCAAACTCAACGAGGCGGGCACCTGGATCCGCGAAGATCTTTCGTATGAAGTCAACGAGCCCGATGCGTACGCCCTTGAAGAAGCTTTGCGACAAAAAGAGAAGCACGGTGGTGAGGTCGTGGTGATCACCTCCGGCCCGACCCGCGCCAGCCAGGTGCTTCGCGAGGCGCTGGCCAAGGGCGCCGATCGCGCGATTCATCTTGAAGACAATGCCTTCGTCGGCCTCGACGCCTTCAACACCGCAAAGGCCTTCGCGGCCGCTATCAAAGACGAAAAATTTGATCTTATCTTCACCGGACTGCAATCCGACGACTACGGCTACGCGCAAACCGGCGTGATCCTCGCGGAACTCCTCGGCTGGCCGCACGCCACCATCATCATGCAGATCGAAAAGCAGGACGGCGGCATCCGCGTGAAACGCGAACTCGAGGCCGGATACTTCCAGTACGTCGACATGCCCTTGCCGGCCGTGCTCACGATTCAATCGGGAATTAACAAACTGCGTTACGCAACTTTGATCGGCATCAAGCAGGCGAAAAACAAGCCGATGCGGAAGGTCACGCTGGCGGAAGTACAGTCTGCGATCGGCGGGAATCTGCAGAAGATCGAGCGGCTTTACATCCCGCAGAAAACAAAGAAGACCGAAATCCTCGAAGGCGCAGCCGGCGAAGTCGCCAAGAAGCTGGCCGAGAAACTGAAGAACGAAGTGCGGGTGATCTGATCTGAGCGAGCGTCGGAGCCACCCGGGCTACCACGAGGAATGGGATGTGCTCGAAGTCACTGCATTCGGGCGGCGCATTTCGTCATACTTCCGCAAAGGCGCGAGGCGCCGGTGGAGGCCGTTATGGCAAGCGTCGTGGAAAGCCGTGAAGAGTCGAAGAAGGAGACCGGAACCAGTTTGATGTTCATCGGCCTGGCGATCTGGGTGGCGGATGCGTTGGTCGCATTCTTCTTGCCTGCCGCCGTCAGGATCGGGCGGCAGGGAATGTTCCTGAGTGTCATCCTCGTTCTGGCCGTGATGGGCCTGGCGTTGATGACAACGGGATATATGTTCCGCGGCCAACCGGAAGAATGAACGGCAGTAGGTTATCTGAATTCGATTTGAGACGAAGCTTTGCGCCAACGACAACGCAACCATTTTTCGAGCGCTAACGTCCGAGGCCTGAGACCTGAGACCTGTCCTTATGCCCGATACAATTCTGGTTGTTGTTGAGCAACGTGAAGGAAAGTTGAACCGCGTCTCGTGGGAGACGCTCACCGCCGGTCAAGCGATCGCCGCCGAGACTGGTTGGCCTCTCGAAGCTGCCGTCGTCGGCGGGAGCGTCGGAGCATTCGCGTCCGAAGTTGCAGGCAAGAAAGTCGCGAAGGTGTACGCGGTCGAGAACGCGAAACTCGACCCGTACACTCCCGACGCATTTGTTGCGGCGCTGAAGCAATTCATCTCCACGAAGCAGCCGAAACTCGTGCTGATGCCGCATACCTACCAGGTCCGCGACTTCGTTCCCAAACTTGCCACCGCGATGGGCCGCACGGTCATCAGCGACGCGATCGGCTACAAGAAGGAAGGCGACAAGCTGGTCTTCACGCGCCTGATGTTCCAGGGCAAGTTTGTCGCGGATGTCAGCTTCGCGAGCGACGCGCCCTGGTTCGTCACCTTCCAGAACGGCTCGTTCCGTGGCGACAAAGTCGAAGCTGGCGCCAGCGCTGCGCCTGTGGAAACCGTCACTGTAGAAATCGCCGATGGCGTCATCCGTAACAAGCCGCAGGAAGTGTTCAAGGAAGCCAAGCAGGCCGTTGACCTGACCCAGGCCGAGATCATTGTCGCCGTCGGCCGCGGTATCAAAGAACAAAAGAACATCGAAATCGCCAGGCAGTTGGCCGAAGCGCTCGGGGGAGAACTAGCGGCCTCGCGTCCGATCTGCGACTCCGGTTGGCTCCCGATGGACCGCCAGATCGGCTCTTCTGGCCAGACCGTCGCTCCCAAACTTTATCTCGCGCTCGGTATCAGTGGCGCCATCCAACACATCGTGGGCATGAAGGGCGCGCGCACGATCGTGGCGATCAACAAAGACTCCGAAGCCCCGATTTTCGAGATCGCCGACTACGCCGTCGTCGGCAATCTGTTCGACATCGTCCCACCGCTGATTGAGGAAGTGAAGAAGGCAAAGGCGGGGAACTAGTTTCACGTTTCGAGTTTCAAGTTTCGAGTGCGTGGGGTGAAGAAAGGGCTCATCGATGGGCCACAGCTACAAGGATTTGATTGTTTGGCAAAAGGCAAAAACTTTGGCTGGAGATATTTATCGAACTACTGAGATTTTTCCGCCGAAGGAAATATACGGCCTAACGTCCCAAATGCGGCGAGCGGCGATTTCGGTCGCTTCGAACATCGCGGAAGGACAGGGTCGGCTGACTAAAGGCGAGTTCCAACAATTCCTCAGTCATGCCAGAGGATCATTGCTTGAACTGGAAACTCAAGTCGCGATTGCGTTTGATTTGGGATATGTCGATACACGTCAATCTTCTGCCATTGAATCCAAAACCGCGGAAGTAAACCGGCTCTTGAATGGGCTAATCGATTCGCTACGCACGAGACGTGATACTAACGCTGTTACCGTCCACTCGAAACTTGAAACCCGAAACGCGAAACTTTGACTCATGCTCGTCTTCAGGAAACCTCTCGAAAACATCGATCGCCCGCAGATGGACGCTGATGTCGTCATCGTCGGGGGCGGCCCTGCGGGTATGGCCTGCGCCCTACGCCTCTCGCAATTGATCGACGGGCACAACGCCAAGCACCCCGACACGCCGCTCAGTAAAGAGAACATCTACGTCCTCGAGAAAGCGCGTGAGATCGGACAGCACTGCCTCTCCGGCGCCCTGCTCGACCCACGTTCCATGGGTGAACTGCTACCTGGCTTCGAGAAAGAAGCCCCGCTCGACGCGCAGTGCAATAAGGAAGCCGTCTACTTCCTGACGAAGTCCGGCAAATTCAAACTCCCGATCACACCGCCACCTCTGCGCGATCACGGGAACTATGTCATCTCACTCAACAAGTTCGTGAAATGGCTGGGCAGCAAGGTCGAGGAAACTGGCATCACGGTCTTCACAGGCTTTGCGGGATCGCAGCTGCTCTACGACGGCGACCGCGTCATCGGGGTCCAGACAGACGACAAGGGCGTCGACAAGCAGAATCAGCCCAAATCCAACTTCGAGCCCGGCTACGACCTCAAGGCCAAAGTCACGATCCTCGCCGAAGGCACTCGCGGTTCGCTCACCAAGGAACTCGTCAACAAGTTCAATCTCGCCAAGGACCGTAATCCGCAGACCTACGGCGTGGGCGTCAAAGAGCTCTGGGAAGTTCCATCAGGTCGCATCGCGCCCGGCGAAGTCATCTACACGATGGGCTGGCCGCTCACCACGAAGGAATACGGTGGCGCTTGGATCTACGGTTCCAAGGACAACCTCGTCTCGCTCGGCTTCGTCACAGGGCTCGACTATCCCGATCCGCGCCTCGATCCGCAGCACGTGCTTCAGGATTTCAAGCAACATCCCTTCATCGCCAACCTCCTCGCTGGCGGCAAGATGATCCGCTATGGCGCGAAGTCGCTGCCTTATGGTGGCTGGTGGGCGATTCCTTCGGTTGCCGGCAATGGCTGGATGATCCTCGGCGACGCCGCTGGCTTTCTGAATTCCCAGCGCCTGAAGGGCATTCACCTCGCCATCAAAAGCGGCATGCTCGCCGCTGAGACGGCCTTCGAGGCTTTAACGAAAAACGATGCGTCCGCCGCCACGCTTGGCCAGTTTCAGAAAAAAGTCGATTCCAGCTGGATCAAAGATGAACTCTGGAAGGTTCGCAACTTCCACCAGGGATTCGAGAAGGGATTTCTCGCCGGCATCTTCCACGCCGGCCTGCAGCAGTTCACCGGAGGCCGCGGACTTCGCAATCGTTACGAAGCCCACGCCGGCCACGAGCACATGGAGAAGCTCTCCGAACTTCCTGCCGACGGCGGCGCCGAAGCTCATCTGCTTGGTCCGGCGAAGGGCGACGGCAAGCTCACCTTCGACAAGCTCACCGACCTCTACCACTCCGGCACCAAGCACGAAGAAGATCAGCCCTCGCATCTCGTGATCGCCGACACCAACATCTGCAACGAGCGCTGCGCAAAAGAGTATGGTGGCCCGTGCCAGAACTTCTGCCCGGCCAACGTCTACGAACTCGTCGAAGACTCCTCGCAGCCCCACGGCAAGCGCATCAGCCTGAATCCCGCGAACTGCGTCCACTGCAAGACCTGCGACATCGCCGATCCCTACCAGATCATCACCTGGGTTCCACCCGAAGGCGGCGGCGGTCCAAACTATGACGGCATGTGACCGCATTCAGCGGGCGTGAAGCGAAGCGGGAGCCCGCTGCGGTCCCCCTGAGCGCAGCGATGGATCTTTTCGAAGTATGGCGCGGGCGCCTTCGCCCGCGAGCCTTGTCTCCCCGGCGTGTGGCTCGAGAGCTCGCCCTGAGCCTGTCGAAGGTTTGTCCTCACCCTCGAATTTCCCGCGAGTAAGCTTCTCTCGTCCCTGTAAAATGCTGACGCTCTCGAAAGGAAGCACGATGCTTCGTAAGGTCCCCCCGTACTTTGTCACGCCGGTTCTCATCATCATCGTTTGTGCGATCGCTGTCGCGCAGCAGCCTCCCCAGCCTTCCGACGCTCCCGCGCAACAATCTGTGCCGACGCCCACTCCCTCCACTCCACCAATGACGGGTTCGCAGCGCACCCAGCTGTGGAGACAGTCGCGCAGCTCCACCTACATGGACGATTTCGGAGAACTGGCCCGCTACCACGCCGCAAACGCGACCCTTGCGCCCCTCAAGCCGGACGAGAACCGCGTCGTCTTCTTCGGCGACTCGATCACCGACGGCTGGCGCCTCTTCGAATATTTTCCCGACAAGCCGTACATCAATCGCGGCATCAGCGGCCAGACCACATCGCAAATGCTCGTCCGCTTTCGTGAAGACGTGATCGACCTGCAACCCAAAGCCGTCGTCATCCTCGCCGGTACCAACGACATTGCAGGCAACACCGGCCCCATGTCGCTCGAGGAGATCGAAGCCAATTACGCTACCCTCGCCGAGCTCGCCCGCGTGCACAACATCAAGGTCATCTACTCGTCGGTCCTTCCAGTCCATCAGTACACCGAGCGCGCCACCGACATGTTCACCCAGCGCCCGCCTGAGAAGATCCTCGCGCTCAATCGCTGGTTGAAGGACTACTGCTCCACGCCCGTGAACGGCTGCACCTACCTCGACTACTTCAGCGCGATGGTCGACGACAAGGGCTACATGAAAAAAGAACTCGCCGACGACGGCCTTCATCCCAACGCCGCCGGATACAAGGTCATGGCCCCGCTGGCACAGGCCGCGATCGACAAAGTCCTCACCGGAGGATCGAATTGAGCGCTAGCGCCTCCCGAAACTCAATAGCTGGACTTCCCATTCATCGCAGCCGCAACAATCTCCCCGCGCGAAGTTTCTTTACCGTGCTTCGAATCTTCCTTGCGGGCTCTCTGTTCACATCGCTCTCCGCAGCGCAGGTCGCTGCTACCGACGCTCCCCTCGTGCCTCCTCCTGGTGCGCAAGTCATTCAGATCACGCCTGTCCCGGGACCTTTCAGCGAGCCATCGATTGCCGTCGATCCCTCGAATCCCCAGCAACTGGTTGCCGCCTATCAGGTCAATGCCTCGATCGCCTACTCGCGCGACGCCGGTAAGTCCTGGACCCTCGCCGAAGGCACCGCCGCCGCCGACTACCGCCGCTCCGGCGACGTCTCGGTTGCCTACGACAATCACGGTCGCGCATTCCTCTGCTACATCGCCTTCGACAAACTCGGGACCACCAACTACTGGGCGCATGGCGCCACCCGCAACGGCATCTTCGTGCGGCGTTCGCCCGACGGCGGCAAAACCTGGGACAAGGATGCCAGCGTCGTGATCGCGCATCCCACCGAGCCCGGCATTCCGTTCGAAGACAAGCCCTACATCGTCGCCGACACCACCCATTCCAAATACGCCGGAAACCTCTACGTCGGGTGGACGGAATTTACGCTCACCAAATCGCGCATGCTGTTCGAGCGTTCCACCGATGGAGGCGTGTCCTGGTCGAAGCCGATTGAGATCAGCACCAAAGAAGGCCTCCCCCGCGACGACAATGGCGCCGTCGAAGGATTCACCGGCGCGGTTGGCTCCGATGGCACACTTTACGTCGTCTGGTGCGACATCTCCGGCATCGTCTTCGCTGTTTCGCAAGACGGTGGTGCAACGTTCTCGCCTTCGCGCACTATCGTAAAGACTGGTCCTTCGTACTTCGATCCCGAGCACGTCTTTCGTGGCAACGGCTTCCCCGAGATCGGCATCGATCCGCGCACGAATCAGCTCTACGTCAGCTGGTCCGACTACGTGAACGGCGATATCGACGTGTTCGTCGCTTCTTCGAAGGACCACGGGAGGCATTGGTCCGAGCCCGTCCGCGTGAACAACGACGCCCTGCACAGCGGTCACGATCACTTCTTTCAGTGGCTCACGGTCGATCCCGTCGACGGGTCCGTCAACGTCATCTTCTGCGATCGCCGCACCGATCCCGACAATCGCAGCTATTACATGGTGCTCACGCGCTCCACCGACGCCGGCGCGACCTTCAAGAATTACGCCTGGAGCACCAAGCCCTCCGATCCCTCGGACGTTTTCATGGGCGACTACATGGGCATCGCGGCCAATGCTGGCAAAGTGTATGGTGTGTGGGCGCGCACAGCCCTGCCGGACGAGTGGCCGATCACGCCTGTCCCCAAGGAAAAAAGCGACACGCCGAAGGACCCTGGAAAAGAACCCGCCAAGCAGAACGAGTCAAAACAGAAAGACGACAAAGCCGCCGACGAAGAAGAGAAAGTCCCACTCCGGATGAAGGGGCTCGTCATCGAAATCGGGCTGGCGGATTTCACTGCCGGGGCGCACTGATACAGCATGCCGCTTGGCACTAGCATTCAGCACTCAGCATTCAGCATTCAGCACTTGGCACTTGGCCCTGCAGTTTAGTTGGTACGCTGGCTCTCTTCATATTCGGGGCCAACAGTAAATCAGGAACTCTGGCCTCTGAAACGGAGCCCCAACACTGTCCGAAATCCGACGGCCAAGTGCTATGGGCTAAATACCAAATGCTAAAGTGCTGACAGCGAACCCAGTTCGGACCTGACACCAACCCGATCCAAAAAGTTCTATAATCAATTGAGTTTCCGACCTCCGCCGCCTCAGGGAATACCCGGGCTGCGGAGGCGAGGGCGATTTACTTTGCGTCCTTTGCGAGCTGTTCTTCGCGCTCTTTGCGGTTAAAGGCTTGTGACCGCAGCGCGCTTCGACCTCGTTAGGCCGAGAAAATCTCCCGAGGGCAACGGTGGAAACGCCGTCGCCTCCCGCGCTTTAAAACAAGCGCCTTGGAAAGGACACACTCGCCGACGTCACCCGTTCGGGTGCGTGTTCCTTTCTAGCATTCAGCAATCAGCACTTGGCACTCAGTCTTCGACTTGTTTGCCGGGCGCGCAATTCTGTTGCGGTGGCTGAATGCTGAGTGCTGAGTGCTGAGTGCTGAATGCAACTGACCGACAAATTCGGACGGCCGATCACGGATCTGCGGATCTCGATCACCGATCACTGCAACTACAAGTGTGTGTACTGCCGCACAGGCAACGAAGGCGCCCTCTACGGTGACCTGCCCTTCACCGACTACTTGCGGATGGCGCGCATCTTCGCCGGCCTCGGCATCAAGAAGGTCCGCCTCACGGGCGGCGAGCCGCTGCTGCGCAAAGGCATCGTCCATTTCGTCAGCGACCTCGCTCAGCTTCGCAGCGCCGACGGCCAGCCGCTTGAAATCGCCGTCACCACCAACGGCCACCTGCTCGCCGAGATGGCCCGGCCGCTCAAAGACGCCGGCCTCCACCGCGTCACGGTCAGCATGGACGCGGTCGATCCTGAGCGCTTCGCGCGCATCACCCGCGTGTCCAATGGCTACGACAACGTTCTTGCCGGCATTCGTGCCGCGAAGCGCGCCGGACTCAAGCCCGTCAAAGTGAACTGCGTCTTGCTGCGCGGCTTCAACGAGGATCAGATCGTGCCATTCGGAAAGTTCGCGCGCGACGAAGACGTAGTCCTCCGCTTCATCGAGTTCATGCCGCTCGAAGAAGACCGCGTTTGGTCGCCCGATGTTGTGGTCACGCTCGACGAGATTCTCACCCGCATGGCCGATTTCCGCCCCCTCGTCGAAATCCCGCACGAGCGCTCCGAGACCGCCCGCCGCTACCGCTTCGACGATGGCCTCGGCGAAATCGGCATCATTGCCCCCGTCTCGCATCCTTTCTGCGGACACTGCAGCCGCGTGCGCGTCACCTCCGACGGCAAACTTCGCACTTGCCTGTTCTCCGTTTGGGATCATGACCTGCACGCCCAGATGCGCCGGGGCGCGACCGATGCCCAACTCGAAAAGTTCATCTGCGGCGTGATCCAAAAAAAAGAGGCCCGCCATCACATCGGCGAGCCCGATTTTGTCCCTGCCTCCCGCACCATGGTCCACATCGGCGGGTAAATCCAGTCGTCAGTCGCTAGTCGTCAGCCATTCAGACGCCCGAGGGCGCGACCCCTGAGACCTGAGACCTAAGACCTGACACCTGCTTTTTCACACCTGTCCCATGCCGCCGTCCACATTAATGTCCACACCCGTGATGTACGAAGCTTCCGAACTTGCCAGGAACGCCACGGTGTCCGCGACTTCTTCCGGCTTCCCAAAGCGTTTCATCGGAACTTTCGTCTGGGCCTCGCGCGCGAACTCATCGATTGCCTCCTGCGGCAATCCCGTGCGTCCGAAGATAGGAGTGGTGATCGGTCCCGGACTCACCACATTCACGCGGATTCCGCGACCCACAAGCTCCGTCGTCAAGGTCCGCGCGAACGAGCGAACGGCAGCCTTGGTCGCCGCGTAGACTGAGGCCGCCGCCAGGCCCGTCTCGTTCACCACCGATGAATTGATGATGATCGAACCTCCATCGTTCAGCAGCGGAAGCGCTTTCTGGATCGTGAAAAAGACCCCCTTCACATTGATATCGAACGTCTCGTCGAACAGTGCTTCGGTGCTGTCTGCGAATGGCGCGAACTTCGCAATTCCCGCATTCGCGAAAATGATGTCGACCTTGCCAAACTTCGCGCCGACCGCCTTATAGAACTTATCCAGGTCGCCCAGTTTCGAAACATCGGCGCGCACCGCCAGCACGTCGCCGCCAATGGTCTTTACCGCTTCATCCAGCGTCTTCTGGTCGCGTCCCGAAATTGCGACCTTGGCGCCTTCTTCACGGAATCGCTTCGCCGTCGCTAGTCCGATTCCACTGTTGCCGCCTGTCACCACTGCTACCTTGCCCGTCAGTCGTGCCATGATGTCATCCCTTCTGAAAGTCGTCGGCTGGGGCGGCTGTGTAAAACATAGATCCGCAATAACTTCGTGAACTGTCGAACCGTCCATGCCGCGCTTAGTTCGATAGTTTGATGATCGTCAAAATATAAAGTTTCAGGCTTTCGGCGCCGGCGGTGTGGAAAACTTCGAAAGGTGATGAAAAATCTTAGTACCCTATCGACAAGTGCGCCGGCGCCGAGTTGTTCGGTGGGCCCGAGTGTGTTCCGCCAGGGCACTTGCGATAGGGGGATTTGGAGGAAGCCGCTGGCGTTTGCGGCGGACGCGGAGGGCTATATAAATATTAAGGTATGGGGATT
>Ga0210401_10000129_pt1 | contig 87330 bp, 78 predicted proteins | sample IncBWH32MmetaG_FD_150866 | JGI IMG/M metagenome (GOLD analysis project Ga0210401, IMG submission 150866) | Forest soil microbial communities from Barre Woods Harvard Forest LTER site, Petersham, Massachusetts, United States - Inc-BW-H-32-M | ecosystem: Environmental > Terrestrial > Soil >...
TTTAGTTTCCTCGGGGTTTACTCCTGAGGAAAGTACACAAAGAAAAGGAAAGGAAAAAAAAGAAAATGAAAGAAAAGGAGAGGAAAGCAAAGCACACACCCTCGAAAAGGGTTTTGGCGTGGGAGGATTTTCAACCTAGTCTTTATAAATTTAAAATATTAATAAGTAGTATAGGGAAGAGTTACTTATAAAAATAAGCAATTGCTAAAATTAAATTTAGGCGCGAAATTTTTAAGTAATTTCGCATAGTATATGAATGCAATAGATATCAATTATGTAAAAGCTCTCCACATTATTTTTGTAGTGTGTTGGTTTGCTGGTTTGTTTTACATTGTGCGTTTATTTATTTACCAAACCGAAGCCAACCAAAAAACCGAAGCTGAAAAAAATGTATTAGTGCCTCAATTTCAGTTAATGCAAAAACGTTTGTGGTATGGCATTACTTGGCCATCAGCCATACTAACTGCGGTGTTTGGTTTTTGGATGTATTTTCAGAACCTCGATTACTATTTAACTCAACCCTGGATGACACTAAAACTTTTTTTTGTGGGCATTTTATTTGTTTATCAGTTTCGTTGTCAGGCAATTTTTAATCAAATGAAAACAAACTCATACACGGGTAAATCTTTTGGTTTGCGTTTGTTTAATGAGGTGGCTACTATTTTATTATTTGCTATTGTATTTTTAGTAACTACAAAAAGTACCGGAAGCCTTGTTTGGGGTGGCTTAGGCTTGGTTGCATTAACGGCAGTTATTATGACCGCAGCTTTTATTTACAAAAAGAAACGCGAGAAAAACGAGGAGAAAAAATAGTCTTAATTCGTTAAAACTTTTTTCCACAAATCACTTTCGGCATACTCTTTTATTATCTCATTTCTTTTAACTAATAATTTTTTGAGATAATGATTTAGAATAATTGCGTTTGCCAAACGACCTAAAACACCAAGTGGAGATTCAAAAATAAAATCATCGGTCATTATTGTTTCTCCGTTTTTATATTCAAACTTGTGGGTGTGATGGATGGATTCAAAAGCACCTTCAACCATCTCATCAACAAACAAAACATTGGCCTCGTATTGTGTTATTTTGCTGGTTAGTTTTTGCCATACAAAAAAATGTTTGGCGCGCCAGGTAACAGTTTCGTTTAAATTAATTAACCCACTTGTTACTCCGGCAACAGCTTCTTCGTTCGATTGGCTGGTTGAAATTTTATGCAAATCAATGCTTCTTGATAAGTCGAAACAACGCTCAATGGGCGCATTAATTTTAGTTATCAGTTTAATGTGTGGCATCAAAAACTAAGGTGCTAACCGTTGTTTAACCCATTTTTTATTTTTCAGGTTATAACAAATTCTGTCATGCAGGCGACTTTGTCTGCCTTGCCAAAACTCATAATAAGTAGCTTTTAAAATATAGCCACCCCAGTTTTTTGGGCGCGGCACATCTTCACTATATTTTGCATTAATGGCATCAACCATTTTTTCAAGCTCATGTCGGTTTTTAAGCACCTTGCTTTGTGGCGATGCACAAGCACCTATACGCGATTCGCGCGGACGTAAAGAAAAATACTCATCTGAAATGTTTGCAGGGGCTTTCACCACCTTGCCTTCAATTCTAACTTGTCTTTCTAATTCAGGCCAAAAAAACAACAGTGAGGCATAGGGGTTTTCTTTTAATTCGGTTCCTTTTCTGCTTTCGTAATTGGTAAAAAAATTAAAACCGTGGTCATCTAATCCGCGCAATAAAACAATTCTTGATGATGGTCGCCCCTTTTTTGTTACGGTAGATAACACCATTCCGTTAGGTTCGTTAACGTTACTTTTTGCAGCTTCTTCAAACCAGGTTTCAAATTGTTTAAACGGATTGTTGTTGGCATCTTTTTCATCAAAAGAAGTTTTTACAAAGTCACGTCGTAAATTTTTAGTATATTCATTGAGCGAATTATTCATGTTGTAGTTTTGTAATGCAAAGATACAAGTATAGATGCAGATTTTACAAGGACAAATATTAGTTGCACGCCCACTTTTAAACGACGGTGATTTTAAGCGTACCGTTATTTTGCTTGCCGAACATAATGAGCAAGGCTCCTTAGGTTTTGTTTTAAATAAGCCCATGCATCTTAATTTAAAAGATGTTTTACCAGGCATGGATAATTTAAAAATACCCGTTTACTATGGTGGCCCTATTGCGCAAAACCAACTGTTTTATATACACACGGCAGGAAAAGAAATATCAAACAGCATACACATACAAAACAACTACTATTGGAGCGGAAGTTTTTTAGATATTACGGATAAACTTAAAAGTGGAGAACTTAGTCCTTCTGAAATAAAATTTTTTATTGGCTATTCCGGTTGGGGTGCAGGGCAATTAGCAGAAGAACTGGATGAGAAAGTTTGGGGCTTATTAGACTCTTATACGGCGGAGTTTTTAAACAAACACCCCGATGATATTTGGCCCGACCAAGTAACAAGACTTGGTAAAAATTATAAAGTTTTTGCCGACATAGCACAAGACCCTAGTTTAAATTAATTGAAAACAGAAAACCCTGAATATGTAGTGCTGGTTGATGAGCAAGATAAAACGCTTGGCACTATGGAAAAAATGCAGGCACACCAGGAGGGAAAGTTGCACCGCGCTATTTCTGTTTTTATCTTTAATTCAAAGCATGAGTTATTATTACAAAAACGTGCCGATGAAAAATATCATTCGGCGGGTTTATGGACAAACACTTGCTGTAGTCACCCCCGCCCTGATGAAGCCCCTGAATTGGCCGCTCACCGCCGATTAAAAGAAGAAATGGGTTTAGATTGCGAATTAAAGTTTGCCTTTACTTTTATATATAAGGCTCATTTAGATAATAATTTAACCGAGCACGAATTAGATTACGTATATATAGGAGTAACCAATAATCTTCCAAAAAATAATCCCGCTGAGGTTTCTGATTGGAAATATATTTCTGTAAACGAATTAGATACAGATATAAAATTGCATCCTACTAAGTATACCGAATGGTTTAAAATATGCCATGCTAAATGGCACAAACAATTGTTTGGCAAAAATGCCCCACAGGTTTAATTTCACACAAAAAGCCACTTTTTTTCTCTATTTCATAAAAAATCGTTCTTTTGCAGTCTTATTATTTAAAAATAAGGTAACGAATGAGCAAGAATCTTGTTATAGTTGAGTCACCGGCGAAAGCAAAAACCATAGAAGGATTTTTAGGGAAAGATTTTACCGTTAGATCTAGTTTTGGCCATATTCGAGATTTGGTTAAAAAGGGCTATGGCGTTGATATTGAGAACAATTTTGCACCTACCTACGAAGTATCAGAAGGCAAAGAAAGAGTTATAAGCGAATTAAAGAAATTAAGCAAAGGGGCCGACATGGTTTGGTTAGCTTCCGATGAGGACCGTGAGGGAGAAGCCATTTCTTGGCATTTGGCTGAAACATTGAATTTAGATCCTAAAAAGACTAAACGCATTGTTTTTCATGAGATTACAAAATCGGCCATTCAAAAAGCCATTGAAAATCCTAGAAGCATAGATATTAATTTAGTAAACGCGCAACAGGCTCGCCGTGTGTTAGACAGGTTAGTGGGTTTTGAACTATCACCTATATTATGGCGTAAGGTTCGTCCAAGTTTATCTGCCGGTCGTGTGCAATCGGTTGCGGTGCGTTTAATTGTAGATAGAGAAAGAGAAATTCAAAACTTTAATTCAACTTCAGCATTTAAAGTGGTTGCCTTATTTAATACAGGCAAAGCAAATTTAAAAGCCGAATTAGATAAACGTTTTAATACAGAACAAGAAGCCCAGGCATTTTTAGAAAAATGTAAAGCAGCTTCTTTTACTATAGAGACATTAGAAACAAAACCAGCTAAGCGTTCACCATCTGCACCATTTACTACATCTACTTTGCAACAAGAAGCAGCACGTAAATTAGGTTTTTCGGTGTCGCAAACCATGGTGGTGGCTCAAAAATTATACGAGGCAGGTAAAATAACCTACATGCGTACAGATAGTGTTAACCTATCGGAAACCGCAATGAATCAGGCTAACAAAGCCATTAATGCAAATTACGGGGCAAAATATTTTCAACCTCGTCAGTACAAAACAAAAAGTAAAGGCGCGCAAGAGGCTCACGAAGCCATTCGCCCTACTTATATAGACAGGCAATTTGTTGAAGGCGAGCGTAACGAGCAACGCTTGTACGATTTAATTTGGAAACGCACCATTGCATCGCAAATGAGTGATGCGGAGTTAGAAAAAACAACAGCTAAAATAAAAGTATCTACTACATCCGAATTGTTTATAGCACAAGGCGAAGTTTTAAAATTTGATGGTTTCCTTAAAGTGTATATGGAAAGCACAGATGATGAAGAAACAGATGCAACATCTGAAAATTCATCTATCCTTCCTCCCATACAACAAGGACAAACTTTACAAAACCATGAAATTACCGCTACACAACGCTTTACACATCATCCGGCACGTTATACCGAGGCGAGTTTGGTAAAAAAATTAGAAGAGCTTGGCATAGGTCGCCCGTCTACTTACGCGCCAACTATTTCTACCGTTCAAAAAAGAAATTATGTTGAGAAAACAGATAGAGAAGGACACGCAAGAAACTTTATAAATCTTGTTTTAGCAAAAAACAACATCGTTAAAGAAACAAAAACAGAAAATACAGGTGCTGAAAAAAATAAATTATTCCCAACCGATATTGGCATGGTGGTAAACGATTTTTTAATTCAGTACTTCCCTGATATTTTAGATTTCCATTTTACAGCAAAAGTGGAAGAGGAGTTTGATGAAATTGCCGATGGCAAATTAGACTGGACTAAAATGCTGAAAACATTTTATAGCCCGTTCCACAAAACAGTAGAAAAAACAATTGATAAATCTGAGCGTGCAAGTGGCGAGCGTGTATTGGGAGTTGACCCCGCAAGCGGTAAACCTATTTTTGTACGCATAGGTCGTTTTGGCCCTTTAGCACAAATTGGTGAAACAATTGAAGGAGGCGAAAAACCACGTTTTGCAAGCTTACGCAAAGACCAACGCATGGAAATGATTACGTTGGAAGAAGCTTTAGATTTATTTAAACTTCCTGCACACTTAGGAACACATAACGGTAAAGATGTATCAGTAAACTTAGGTCGTTTTGGCCCTTATGTAAAATTTGGTGAGCAATTTATTTCTATTCCTAAAGGGGAAGACCCATTTAAAGTTGATATGGAAAGAGCCATACAATTAATTGGAGAAAAAGAATTAGCTGATGCACCTATTGCATTTTATAAAGGCGAACCCGTTACAAAAGGGAAAGGACGTTTTGGACCATTTATTAAATTAGGTGGTTTATATATAAATGTACCACGTGCTTACGATTTTGATAATTTATCGCAAAGCGATATTGATGAGTTAGCAAGTAAAAAATTAGAAAAAGAAGCCAATCGTTTTATACAAAAATGGGACGATGAAAAAATAGCCATCGAAAATGGCCGTTGGGGTCCTTTTATCCGTTTTGGAAAATTAATGTTGAAGCTGGAGAAAAAAGCTAACGGAGACAAATATGCCCCTGAAGAATTAACAAAAATTTCGTTAGACGAAGTTAAGCGAATGATTTTAGACCAAATGCCTACAGCGTTTGATAAAAAAGGCGCTAAAAAAATTGCAGCTAAAAAAGCAACTGTAAAACAAGCCGCTGCTAAAAAACCGGCTGCAAAAAAAGTAGCGGTTAAAAAAACAGCAAAGAAAGCTGCGGTAAAAAAAGTAGCTAAAAAGAAAGCAACTAAAAAATAAGAACCTTAATTATTGTATTGTGAAAAAAGCGTGTTGCCACGCTTTTTTTATTTCAGCACTTTAAACTTTTCTATTTCAATTTTATCGGTACAAAAAGTATACTCTTCTTTAACTGTATTGCTGCAAACCAAAATAGTTTTGTGCTGGGCAAATTCTGTAATCATGTTTTGGTACCAGGCAATTGCGTTTGCATCTAAATTGCTGCAAGGCTCATCCAGCAATAAAACCGGGCAATCGGCTAAAATAGCTAAACCTAGTTTTACGCGCTGTCTCATGCCCGATGAATAATTTTTTATGTACTTATCTGCGGCACGCTCAAGCTGCATGCGTTTAATAATTTCTTCGGTAGTCAGCTTATTTACAAAGGGTTTAAATTGTTTTTGGTGGTTGATGGTTTCAACTAAAGTAAAATCTTCAATCAATTCCATATAAGGAGATGTCATGCTTAGGTGCTTATAAATAGTATCATCCTCAATAACCTGGTCATTGTTTTTCCAAACAACTTCGCCTTTGGTTGGAATTAAAAAAGAAGCAATGCTTTGTAACAAAGTTGATTTACCCGAACCATTAGCCCCTAAAATTACCAACTTTTCAGCCGGAGAAATGTTTAGGTTAACGTCTTTAAAAATCCATTCGTTTACAAATTTCTTACCTAAGTTATTTATGTGAATGGATATGGGCACAAGAAGAATTTTATTTTTTTCTCATTACAATCTCAATCGGCACACCCGAAAAATTAAAATGCTCGCGCAATTTATTTTCCAAATAACGCTTGTAGCTTTCGCTAACATATTGTGGCAGGTTACAAAAGAAAATAAACATAGGGATGCCTTTCATTTGTGTAACGTATTTTATTTTTACGTATTTGCCTTTAAGCGCAGGCGGCGGATAGGCTTCTAAAACAGGTTCAAAAAACTCGTTTAATTTACGGGTAGGTATAATTTGACGGCGGTTATGATACACCTCTATAGCAACCTCGATGGCTTTTAAAACACGTTGTTTTTCTAATACAGAAACAAAAATAATAGGCACATCTTTAAACGGAGCTAATCGCTCGCGAATTTCATCTTCCATTTTTTTGGCGGTAGTGGCGTCTTTATCAATTAAATCCCACTTGTTTACTATAATTACAACTCCTTTATGGTTTTTGATGGCAAGATCAAAAATACTTAAATCCTGCGCTTCTAAGCCAAGTGTAGCGTCAATCATCATAAGTATCACATCGCAACTTTCAATGGCTCTAATAGAGCGCATTACGCTGTAAAACTCTAAATCTTCGTGCACCTTCGCTTTTTTACGAATTCCGGCTGTATCAATTAACCAAAAATCGTTTCCAAAAGCATTGTAGCGGGTGTTTATAGAATCGCGGGTGGTGCCGGCAACAGGTGTAACAATGTTTCTTTCATTGCCCAATAAAGCATTGGTAAGCGATGATTTACCAACATTTGGTCTACCCACAATAGCAATGCGCGGAAGTTTTTCTTCCTCATCATCTATCGGATTTGGTAATGCTTTAACGATATCATCTAATAATTCGCCTGTACCGCCGCCACTTGCTGCTGATAAGGGATAAACAACATCACCCACGCCTAACGAATAAAATTCAGAAGCATAAGGCGTTTTATCAGGGGTATCAATTTTGTTTACTACCAAAAAGCATTTCTTTCCACTTTTGCGAATTAAAACGGCAACATCTTTATCAAAACGGGTAACACCATCATTGCTATCTACCACAAAAACCAATAAGTTAGCTTCATCTATGGCAATTTGTACTTGTTTTCTAATTTCTACCTCAAACACATCATCGCTTCCGGTAATGTACCCGCCTGTATCAATAACAGTAAATTCGCGGGCATTCCACTCAACCTTACCATAGTGTCTGTCGCGGGTAACGCCGGCCACAGAATCTACAATAGCCTGACGGCTTTCGGTTAGGCGATTAAAAAGAGTTGATTTACCTACGTTGGGGCGACCTATTATAGCTACTATATTTGACACTTGCTTATTTTATAAATTTTGGCAAAGATAACCTTTGTTTTGTGATGCTCTAAAACAAGATTTTATGATGATATTTTAAAAATGAAGGCAATTTACCTTACTAATTCAACAAAACCTTTTAATTGCTCTGGTTGATTAGTGACACCATTAGTATAATTAATAACATAAAAGTAAGAACCAGCGCTACATGCTCTTCCTGTAGGTGTGTGCCCTAACCAAACCTGATTAATGTTAGTGCTTTGAAAAACTTCGTGCCCCCACCTGTCGTAAATTGTTGTTTGCAAATCAAGCACTGCAACACCGTAGTCATAAATAATAATGCTCCAAAAATCGTTTACACCGTCACCATTAGGAGAAAACACATTAGGGACTTTAATAGAAAGTGTATCATCATGATGTGGAGAAAGAGAATAGGTGGCAGAAGAAGCCCTTGCTTGAGCACTTACAAAAAAAACGAATATCGATATAGCAATTAATTTTTTCATTTGAATGTACAATATTAAGAATTATCTTATTAAATTAATTTGTCCGTTAAAGTTTATTGTTTTCCCCTGTGTATCAATAGCAGAGCCTTTGTAAACATATATATCAACAGGGGCCTCTTGCCCTTTTTGTTTTCCGTTCCAGCTTTTAGTTAAGTCATCTAATGTTATAATAAGGTTGCCCCAACGATCATAAATATACATTTCGAATGAATTAATAAATGTGCCGTCGGCTTTAAAAAAATCATTTTTTCCATCATTATTAGGTGTAAAAGAGTTTGGAATGTATAAAGTTGAATAATCAATAACATGTATATCGTACTTAACAGAATCTACACAACCATGGTTACTGGTAAAATAATAGCTGGCAATATAATCGCCCGATTGATTGAAAGTATAATTAGTGCTTTGTGATAAAATTGTTCCGTCAGATAAAACCCCACTATTTAATGTCCATCCGGCATTGGTAGTAATATTTATAGTAACCGGTGTTAACGAATAAACATCTCCACCCGGTTGTGTTTCAAGTGAAGATGTAAGAACATCATTTTGATTAAAAACGGTAGTTGTTGCTGTAGCAACGCAATTATATAAATCAGTTACCTGTACGGTATAAGTTCCTATGTATAAATTATTTATAGTTTGTGTGTTTTGTAATGATACACCATTTCCGTTCCATTGATAATTATAAGGAGGGTAACCAATTGGACTTGCTGTTGCCGACCCAAAATTTCTATCGCAAAAAGTAGGTGTTGTACTTATTGGCACAGATAGAGAAGGGATGCTGCCAATTACTACCGCAACAGAGTCTTTACAATTAGGATTAAACCCATCGGTTACAACTACTGTGTAATTTCCCGGAGATAAATTTGTTATGCTTTGTGTAAACTGTGGTGGAGTTGTGTTCCATTGATATTGATAAGGTGGGTTTGCTTGTGGTGTAGCAGTAGCTGAGCCTATACTCTTTCCGCAATAATCGGGTGAAGTAGTTATTTGAATAGGAAAAAAAGTATTTGTACCTACTGTGGCAAATGTACTTCCCATGCAACCATTTGCATCTGTAACTGTTACGGAATATGTGTTGGGTGAAAGATTACTTATGTTTTGTGTAGTTTGTCCTCCGGGTGACCAGCTATATATATAAGGCGGCGCGCTTGGTATAATTGATGTAACGTTTGCAGCACCGGACGGCCCACCACAAACAGAATTAACCACCGATGTTGTTATTTGCAACACAGGATTATTTACACCAACCGTGGCAACATTGTTTGTGGTACAACTATGTGCATCATTAATGGTAGCAGTATACTGTCCTTGTGTTAGATTATGTATAACTGCTGTTGTTTGTGTATTGCTCCATAAGTAAGAGTAAGGTTGTGTGCCGCCGGATGCAGTAACAGTAACCGAACCAACAGAACCGGAACATAATGTTGGAAGACTATTTATACTAGATGTTAATAAAGGCGGTTGTATTATACCCATTGTAGTTGTTAGCATACAGCCATTGTTATCGGTTACGGTACAAGTATAATTTCCAATAGGTAAATTAGTAGCCGTTTGTGAATTTTGTACCGGATTAGTGTTCCAAACATAAGTAAATGTATTGGCTCCGGCGTTACTTATAGTAGCTGATACAATTCCGTTACTGCCACCATAACAAGCTACATTAGTAGCTGTTGCCGATAAACTCCAGCCGATAGGTTGTATTGGAATAGTTGCTATAGTGGTTGTTGTGCAAGAAAGTGAATCTCGAACAAGTACTGTATATGTTCCATGTGCAAGGTTTGTGGCTGTTTGTGTATGCTGTGCAGGCGTTGTACTCCATGTGTAAGTGTAGGGTGCTAAGCCATGATTTATTACATTAACCGATGCAGTGCCTATAGAACCGGTACATGTTGTAGAAGTAGTGCCAACACTTACTTGCATAGCTGGTGGTGATGGAATAATAATTTGAATATTTGCATGGCACCCACCATTATCATTAATGGTAGCAGTATAGCTGCCCGCTGAAAGATTAGTTGCAGTCATTCCTGTTTGCGCCGGATTTGTACTCCAGGTGCAAGTATATGGACTTGTTCCGCCAATAGCAGCAACTGTTGCACTAGCGTTGCTGCCCCCATTGCAAGTTAAATTTTGTTGATTTGAAGTCAGTACAATTGTGCTGCCACTAGTACCAACTGATGCTGTTATAGTTTGTGTTATAATGCCACAGGTTTGATGCATGCTAACATTGCAGGTATAAGTTCCCGAAGCCAAATTACTAATGGTGGGTGTGTTTTGCCCGCCGGGTAGCCAATGATAAATTGGTGTACCGGTATAATTAGTTACAGTAACCGTAGCGCTTCCTGTATTGTTACAACCGCTAGAGGCAGTAGTGTTAGCAGTGAGCACCGCAGGACTTTGGCAACTTAAAGTGTTATTACTGATAAAAACCCCCGAATCGTACAAAGCATTACCGGCATCGGCAATAGCAAATTTTACATGATATGTGCTACAAGGTGCTACCGATGTAACCGACGTAACCGGAATCGTGTACCCGTTATAAGCCACGTTGTTATTTGGTGTTGTATAATTATTATGAAAATAAGCTGAATTAGTAGCGGCATTTACATTGTGAATGGATACCGGAGTTCCGTTAGGAAGCGTAGCTATATTTTGTGCTGTGTAAGTTCCACCCGAAGGGTTTGGTCCTGTAAGAAAAATAGCAAAGGCATCATTGTATTGTAAGTTAACTCCTTGTGGATACTCTTCTGACCCAAAGACAAAAGCCATTTTTAAACTATCGCAAGTAGGAACAAAATCAAATTCTAATACACAAACATCTAAATTTGCAGTTGGTACTATGGCTGTTAAATCGGGGTCGCTAAAATTATTGCCATTATTAACACTACATAAATAATTTCCCGGGTTGGCGGCATCTGATGCAGTGCCGGTGGTTAATAAAATGCCACCCGTTAAACCAAGATTTGAACCTGAAAAAGAAAAAGTACCGGCGGCATTAGCCCCGCAGTTTATAGTAGCGTTAGTTACGTTTACTCCACTTCCTGCAACGGCTTGTGCAAGTGCAGTAGCAGTACTATTTGGGCTAACAGCCATTTGCGAAAAAGATATGGCAGGAAAAAAAAAGCTAATTACTACTACTAAAAAAAACAGAAATTTTTTTTGCATGTTATTAATTGCAAAAAGTAACATGGTTTATGATGAAACTTACACGGTTGAAAACTGTAGTATAACCTATTGTAGTTTCCATGTTCAAAAGCTTTAAAAAAAGCTTTGAAGGTGGTTAAAGATTGTCCCCAACAACTCATGACAGTTTGGGTTCTTTTAGGATGTTCACTTCAAAAGCAAAGCAAAGATATAATAATATAGCAAAAAAACAACATTAATAGATTGTTAAAAATAAAAAAGCCCCGCTTATATCAAACGGGGCTTTTTAAATAATTGAAAAACTAATTATTGTTTAACAATTTTATTTATTTGAGTTTTGCCATCGGCAGTAATTTTTACAAAATAAGTACCCGCAGCTATGTTTATGTTGTTTACATTAACATTAGTACCGCTTGTAGCTATAGGTGCAATCATTTCGCGACCCATCATATCAGTAATGCTTACGCTTACTTTGGTAGCAGCAAAAGGCAATTGTATGTTTAACTCGTTTGCCATTGGGTTAGGGTACACGTTTGCGTTTAAACTATTGTGTTTTTCAATGCCTAAAAGCATACAGTTTGATACAATGTCGCCCGAATCGCGAGGGATGATGTTATATGCGCTAAATTCGTAGTTAATGTTACCTGTTACACAATATGTTTGTGTGCCAATAGTAGGTGTATAACCAGGGTTACCAGAAGAACCTGAAGTAGCAGAACCGTTTGGAGCATAAAAACCACCTTTAAAATCGAAAGTACAAGGTACACCAGAAGCGTCTTGGATAGTTCCTTGTCCGTAGTTAGCACTGTATGTTTGTACAACTGCACCTTGAATGTTTGCTAAAAAGCTTTCGTACATTTCTTGTGCTAATGTTTGTGAGTTTACACTATAAGTTGTTTGTGTAAGCGTAATAAAAGGATTACCAGATGATACTTTATTGAAATTGGTTACCGACTCAAGTTCAGTCATATTAAAATATTCATCAATTGAACAGCCAAAAGTTACACTATCACCAATAGAAACGTTAGGAGCATTTGTTTGGTCAAAAACATAACCTGCACCCCAAGCTGATGAACCTGATGTTTGTATATAATAACCACTATAAGCTGGAGCCGAAGCAGTGCTTGAACTGCTAAGCACGCGAGCTGTTACAATTCCACCTGTTTGCCCAACAAATTGTGCATAAAAAGGTGAGTTTCCGTTTGCAGCAGTAGTGTACTGAAGGTCATATAAAGAAGCATTAGCTACCGGAGTGTAAGGACGTACTACAAAACTATCAACATCAACACCGGTAATGCTTACGCCACCAGCAGCAGTATAAGTAGCTGTGCTTTTTACTTTTAAGCAAAATTGCGCGTTGTTAGTAGTAGTAGCTGCAATAACAGTTTGGTAGCAATGGTGCCAGCCTTTACCGCTTATGCTTTGCCCATTAGCAGATACGTAGTTAGCCGAAGTAGTAGCTGCGCTGCCATCAGTTAACTCAACCGTAATAGTGCCTTTACCACGTGCGTAGTAAGAAATTTGATAGCCCACGCCTGCTGTAACACTTACTGTAGTACCCGCAATAATGCCAGGGGTATATGAAGTAGCGGTGTTAATTAATTTGCAAGAATAAGTACCCGATTGAACAGGCGTTAATGTAGAAGCATTAGTTACTTGTTGTACGTTTGCCGCAGCAATGGTGTTAGCAGGAGCTAATTCCCAATTGGTTGGCGCAATAGGAGCTGTTGAAGTCCAGGTTTCAAACCCATCATTAATAATGGCTGCACCCAAAGTAGCGGGTGCTGTTTGTGCATGCATAAATGTAGTCATGGCTACAAATGCTGCAACGGTTAGTTTTAGTAATTTTGATTTCATTTTTTGTTTTTTTTGTTTTTTAGGTTACTTGTTTTTATTTATTATTTATTCAGTTTAAAGTTATTTAAGCACTAAATTACCTAACAGATAGGTGCTGCCTGTAGAGTCTATATAGTTAATGTTGGTTTGGTATCTAAATGCAATATAAAAAGTGGGTGTGCGGTTACCATTATTAAGCACATCAAAACTATAAAGACTTGGGCTAAATGGGCTGCTATGCGCATATTTAAAATTAGGTACGCCATTGCTACTTTGACCCGAATTAGATGGAATGCCCGGATAAAAAGAAGAAATATCAACCCACTGAGATGGAATTATATGAGTGCCATCAAAAGTATTAGATACCAATACACTTAGTAACCTTAAATTTGTACAATATTGAGCGGCTACAGAAAAATCCATAGATTTTGATTTTGTTGCGCCGGGTTTATTCGCATATACGTTATCTACAATAGGAGGGCTTATAAGCCACATATCATTTTGAATATCGCTGGCAGGATGGTAGTAATTTGATGCGCTGGGAGCATATTTCCAATCAAGCGGATTTCCATACAAAGAAAAAGGATTGCCATATTGTGCACCCTGCCAATATACAGAGCCTTTATAAGCTAAGCTTGTCCACCCAATAGGTAACACAGGGCTTTTACTTGATAAGCCCGCATTACTAAAGTTTTGGCTAATGCTATCATAAACAATAGTGTTATATGGTTTGTTAAGGTTAATGTCGGCAAATGAGCGTATGGTTAATTGCATGGTGGTATATAAGTTTGCCGCACCAATAATAGAACCACTATTATTAGGTATAATGCTTGTAGCAAAATTAGCATAGCCGCTATTATAAGCTACAATAGTGTTTTTTAACGAATCGCCTAAATATTTATTTACGTTTTTAGGTGGCGCAATTACAGGCGGTGCTTGGTATATGGCGTAAGTTGTACCAACTTCAGACGATACAAACTCAACATTATTTAATTGCACTAATTGCCCATCAAATATAAAACCACCACCCATAGCACTTGAGTAAGTATTTAATTGAGGAATGGTTACTACAAGTGGTTGTGGGTTTAAGCCCGCTTTTAAATGTGTTATATTATCGATAGGAATCATAGAATCAATTTGTAAAGACCCTCCACCCGATTTATCCAGTAAAGTCCCATTTAAGTTAATGGCAATAGAATCACCCACGTTTAAAAATCCGGCAGATCCTTGAAGGAAATGAAGTGATATAGCGCCGTAGTGGTTTGTAGCGGCAAAAGCACCTGAGTAATCACGAATATAAACCTGTTTATACAAATTACCCGAAGCCTCATCGCAAGTAACCACTCCGGTTAAAATAGTGTTCGAAGTAAATTTTATGCTAATGCCATTATACATGTTACGTAATTGTTGTATAGTAATAGCCGGACCAGTTGCAACAGCCAAAGTAGGTGGGGCAGTAGGATTTTTTTTGCAAGAAAAAAACAATAGGCTACCCAACAGGAGAGCGATAGCAAGTAAGGATGTATAAATTTTTGTTGATTTCATGGCATTAATTATTTAGTAAAGCAAAATTATCAATAGCAAAAGTTTGTACAGAATCACCCGAAAGATTGTTGCCCATATATTTAAAACCAATATAATAAGTACCAGTATAACCTGCGGGTAAATATTGACTTAACACAACGGGTGCGGTACTTGCGTTAAAAAATTGTGTTGAGGTTACACCGCCAAATTGTGTTGATGCCCAATAGTTGTTTTGTATGTTATCAAAACCTTGTGTAATTGGAGTCCAGGTAGCAGGATGGGCTCCGGCAAAATTATACCCGTTAAAATCGGTAGATATAAATATACCTAATTGCCTTGGTTTGGTTGTAGTAGTACTAAAACTAACGGCTGTTTGAAAGCTTACATTTTTAGCAGGGTTGTTGTTTTGTATGGGAGGTGTAATTAACCACATTACATTTCTGTTTTGTCCATAAAAGCTTGTAGCAGACATATATCCGTCGGGAGTTGAACCATTGCCGTTCCAAATTAAGTTACCTACTTGGGCTATATTATACCAACCCGGTAATGCAGCGGCAAAAGTTGTTGCAGTTATAACGCCTGCGTTACAATTTTCAAAAACCTGTGTTAAAGTATCAACACCACATCTGGGTTGGCTAAGTAAAACATCATTAAAAGAACGAGGCGTTAATTGTAAAGCACCGTTATAAAAAGAAATTGCACCTATAATTGAACCACTTTTTGTATGAGGCACTTTTTGATTAACAAAATCTGCTGTACCTGTATATAAAGATAGGTTTATCATGTTAACTGCGCCACAATCATAAACAGGATGATTAGCATAAACAGCTGTAGGAACTAATGGAAAATACAAGCCTGAATCGGCAAGAGAAAATTGCACATTGTTAACTTCTACCAACGCTCCATCATACATAGATAAAGGAATGGTTGTATTATTTGGATATATTGTGCTGCTTTGAGACCTGATTAATTGAGCAATATTTAAATTAACCGGATTATGTGTTTTACCAACAGCCAGTTTAACAACTTTATTAGTTGGACTAGAACTAACATCAACCGAATCGATTTGTAATGAGCCTAGTGTACCACTTAAATCTAACCACGAACCATTAAGGTTAACGCGTAATGAATCGCCTTCATAAATGCCGTGTGCGGTTAATTGTTTTAAAGAAATAGATCCGGTGTTGTCTTTTATATAAAGGGTTTTATAATTATCCGTCATGGTAACCGTAGCAAATAAAGATACGTCATGCGTAAAATGGATGTTGCTACCTGCATACAAAGCCCTTAATTGAGCAATTGTTAAAGTGCCACCATAAGAAAGAGGTTTTACCGGCGGCATATCAGGCGTTTTTTTGCAAGAAAAAAATACCGTTATAGCCAACGGAACAAACAACAGGAAAGAAATATATTTTAGTTTTTTCATCTTAGTAATTTAATTAAATATAAAGGAAGCTGATAACTGATATGTTAAGCCCATTGTATAGGTATATTTATTAGGAAACTTTGTAATGTTATTATCATCGTGTCTTAATTGCTCAACCCCATAATTTTTAAACATATTATTAGTTAGGTTGTTTACCATTAAGGTTAGGTTAAGTCCATATCTGTTGTTAAAACGGAATGATTTGCCCCCCATAAAATCAATGGTATAAGCATTAGGTAATTTTTCCTGATCAACAATTTGATGAACCTGAGGATCTGTTTCTACGTACTTAGCAAGAGCTTCTTGAGTACGACGATCGGGGTTAATGGTAACATAATTGTTAGCAAAATAATTAAAATAAACACCAGCATACCAGTATTTTTTACTGCTATAACGTACGCCAAGTGAACTGGCAACCTCGGGTGTACCGCCAACGTGGTAGTTTTGTAAATAAACAGTTCGGTCTTGTGCTAATAAAGTAGCTGTATTATCTGCCGAAATAGTTGCTGTTGGGCGGTTAGTATACATATAACTACCGTATGCCAACACACCAAGAATAGATATACGTTTGCTAACAATGCCCTCAAGTCCTAACTCAAGCCCTTGGTTTAGCTGGTTTAGGTTTGTCATAAAATAGTTTACGTTAGTTTTATAATCGTCATCAAAATAACTACGTAAATAAGTTTGATTTTTCATTTGAGTCCAATAATAAGTTATGCGGCCTTTTAACCAAGGAAGACGCACGTTATAAGAAATATCACCAGTAAGTATTTTTTCGTTGCCAACACCCGGGATTTCGTCGTTACGAGAACGTGGAGAAATAAATGCAGTACTTGGTAAAGGTGGTTTAGTTATAGAGGCTCCGTTAATGGTAATAAAATTATGCCCGTCTATTTTGTATGTTATACCTGCTTTAATGCCATAATTTAAAAAATCAAGCGTTTTACTGTTACCACCCGAAGAGCCATCCGGAGGGGCACCATTTACACCTGCGGTGGTTGGAAATAAGCCATTAACCATATTGCCTGCACGATAAAAAGAAGTATTGCTTATAGATGCACTTGCATAAACATCGAAACGAGAAAAAGATTTTTCTATTTGTCCCCACTCTTCAAAACGCATAACATTGATGTTATAATCGTAGCCAAACACATCGCCCTGCTTAATTATTTTATTAGGATCTTTAATGTTGTTTTGTATCATATTAGGATTAGGAGAAATTGAACTTGCAAACTGGTTATAATCTAACCAGTAATCGCCACCCAATAAATCATTAACCACTTTATAGTAACGCGTGTTAGAAACAGCACCGTTAGAACCAACAGTAAGGTGTAAGCCGTTTTTTAAAGTTGTATTATAAATAGCGTTATACCCGCCATTAGTTACGTCTTGTCTTCTTTCTTCAAGAATATAAAGAGATTGTTTACCCGTATAACTAACTCCCGGCTGACCATCCACATTGTTAGTTGTGTGAAGATTGTTACGATTAACGTTATACATGCCATTCCAATCTATTTGACCTGTAGCTAAACCCGATGCAGGGTTTATGCCGCCGGTTTGCCAAGCCTGAGTTAAAGCCGCATACTGTCCTGGGTCTGCATCAGAACTGGTAGGGCCATAATAGCTGGGCATATATTTATAATAATCTGGTGAGGGATTTGGAACACCATAATAATTTAAATAAGTAAGACTTGTGCGGCCTTTAGAACCGTACAAACTGGCCGTAAGTGTTGAATGATCGTTTATTTTCCATAAATCGGTTAAAATAACAGTTGGCACACTTGTTTTACTAATTTTTGCACTACGTACTTGTCCGTTTTGAAACCCCCAATATGAGTTATAATGATCGTTACCGCCATTGCCATTAAACAAAGTGTTGTTAATATTGTTTTTATAATTAGGATTGCTCATAAGAGCAAAGGCTTCATCGGTTTCCATGCTTTGACGAGCCTGTGTAATTGGCGACCAAAAACCAACTACTGATAAAGTATTTTTGTCGCTAAATTTTTTATCAAGACCTAAAAAAGTTCCAAACCCCTGAAAAGAAGTTCCCGGTACGTAACCCTGAGCGGCATATCTGGCACTACCGGAAACAGAAAAAGCCCAACCTTTTTTACTTAATCCGGTGGAATAAGTTAAAGAAACTCTTTCTTTAAAAACACGATTACCCTGTGAGTAAACAACACGCAAGCCTTTTCTAAAACTAGAAGCAAATACATTTAGGTTAGAATATCCGCCAATGTCTCCAAAAGTAGAACGAGATGAACCTAAACCTGTTTTTTGATCGGCAAAACGAATTACATCATTCATGCCACCAAAAACACTAAAATTAGCAATACCGGTTTGCAAACTATTAAGGCGTACCCCATTCATCATTAAGGTTCTATTATCTGTATTATAACCACGATAATTAAAACGCGCCGTCATAAAACGCATGATACTGGTTTGTACAAAAAGATCGCGAGAAGCACCTAATAAAGAATTAACTCCGGCAGCCTGAGCGCCACCACCACTTACATCGCTACTTGTTGTGCTAAAAACAGGTAATGTATTATTACTATTGCTAATCGTATCAGTTTCTGCATTATTAATTGACGCAGGAGTAATTGTACTATCAACCTGTGAATAAGAAACAGCAGTTACAACAAAACAGAAAAGTATGAGTAAAAATTTCTTCATAAGTAGCTTAGTATATTTATATATCCAATTTTAAAGTTTATCTCTAAAAGTGGTTGAGAAATTAATTTCTCATAGGATGTTCACTCAAAGGCGCACAAAAATAAGGTAATTTTTGTATTTACAAAATGGAGTGTTGTTAAGTAAAAGTTATGCTTTTTGGTAGAAATGTTGGTTTTATATAAAAACAGTTGAAAACTGTTAAATACACCCTTTTTTAAGCCAAAAATACAAAAAACCCCTTTTTTTGAATGCGTTTCAATCCTAAAGTGTTAAAATAACAATCAGATTTCGTTTAAAACAACCACCTTTTTTTCATCTATAAATGATGAAGTGCTGGTCTTTATATCGGTTATAAAATCGAAATTAGTTAAACAGAAACGCAAAAAATTTTCGTACCGCTCCTGTGGAACATCGTTTGGAAATAAACGAGTAAAAATAGTTTCTATTTGATTGATAGAATGTTCGTTTTTTTGTTTGATTGAACGAATGCCCTTTTGTTCCAACATTTCTAAACCCTTTAGGTTTTTTTGTAATTCAGCTTCGCTGGCAGCCTCTAAAGTTTTGTCCACTTTACTTATTTCTGTACGAATGTTTTCGTACAAACTTTTCAAACCTTCTTTTTCTTTTTCTAACGAGAACGGCTGCTGACCAAGAGCATAGCTTTTAACCAGCTTATCTTTTTCAATAAAAAAATCTTGTGTACTAAGATTTAGTTTCTGTAATTTTTGTTGCAGGTTTTTATCTAAATAAAAAATAAAATTGCGTGGCACTAAAACAGGATATGGGATTTTTGTCTCATCAAACATAGCCTTGTATTGCAGCCAATAAGCCAACTCACCCGGGCCACCTACATAAACTGCATTGGGTAATATTTTTTGTTGATACATGGGACGCAGCACCACATTAGGGCTAAACTTTTCTGTTTCGGTATCAATTAGTTTTTCAATTTCTTCTTTAGAAAAACTTATATCAGTATTTAAAACTTTAAAGGCGTCATTTTCCTTTACAATGCGTTCGCGAATGTTTTTATCGGCGTAAAAAATATTTATTTCGCGCGGTGTTACTTGTGCATCGTAACCCTGTTGTTTTAATTTTTCGTTAGCTAAGGTTACACTTTTGTAAGCCACACTTTCAAAAATATCTTTTTTTATTTCAGGTATAAATTCTTGCTTCAATGCCTTGCTGTCACCATCTAAAATAACCAAGCCATAAGAGCCAAACAACTCGTTTACTAAGTAGCGTGTAGCGGCAGTTAAGTTGTTTCTTGAATAAGCGTTATTAAGCAACAACTCTAATTTTTGCGCTTGTTCACTCTCTCCTAAGGCTTGTTTTATCTCAGTTAAAAAAGTAGCCATGCCATCTAAAGCAAACGTACCCACTTTGCCTTTTTGCTCGGTAACCCAGGTAATTTTTTTATTAAAAAGATTGATATGGTTTATTTCCTCAAAATCGTGGTCCTCACCCGCCATCCAATATACAGGCACAAAATGATTGCTTGGATTTTGTTTGTTAAGCGACTCACACAAATTAATAACTGAAATTATTTTGTAAATAAAATAAGCGGGACCAGTTGCCAAACAAAGCTGGTGGCCCGTTGTAACGGTATAGCTAGTTTTATTTTTAAGGCTATCTATATTTTTTTTGCTTGCTTCAGTAATAGAAAGTTCATGATTTTGTGCAAGCAATTCATCAACCAACAAAGTTCGGTTTAGGCTGTTGTAAGCATTGTTGCTAACAAATTTTTCTATGCCTTCGGCAGATGGTTGGTAGGTGTAAAAGCCGCTTAGTTTCCCACCTTGTCCGTCGTTTATATAATCTAAAAAGAGCTTGCTGAAAAAGTTTGTTTTTTCGAAGGGAACTACTGTTTTTTGCAATTGCATCGTGCAAAGGTATCTGTTTTTCAAATAGAAATAACCCTGGATTTTAAACAGATACTCTTAATAATAAGAATGCTTATTTTTGACAGCACATGATTTTAATAAAAGACATACTTAATTGTATAGAAAATTTTGCCCCATCTGCCTTGCAGGAGAGTTATGATAACACAGGCTTGCAATGTGGCGATGTAAACCAGGCTGCAACCGGCGCTTTATTGTGTTTAGACATAACGGCCGCTGTGCTTGAAGAGGCTATGGAGAAAAAATGCAATCTTATTATAGCGCATCACCCACTGGTGTTTTCACCATTAAAAAAAATTACGGGTTCAAATTATGTACAACAACTTTTAATTAAAGCCATTAAAAATGACATTGTGCTTTATGCTTGCCACACCAATGCAGATAATGTTGCCGCCGGCGTTAACAATAAAATGGCGCAAAAAATTGGTTTAGTAAATACGCAGGTGCTTCAACCGAAAAAAGGCTTGCTGAAAAAACTGGTAACTTTTTGTCCGGATAAAAATGCGGAAGCAGTAAGGGAAGCCTTGTTTAACGCAGGCTGTGGCGAAATCGGTAATTATGCTAATTGCAGTTTTAATGTAAATGGTACGGGTACTTTTAAAGGAAACGAAAACTCGAACCCTTTTGTGGGAGAGAAAAACAAATTACATACAGAATCTGAAATCCGCATAGAAACCGTATTTGAATTGTATAAAGAAAATCAGGTTATTGCAGCACTTTTAAAAGCTCATCCTTACGAAGAAGTGGCTTATGACATTTATACTTTAGACAATGCACACCCACAAATTGGCTCGGGTTTGGTGGGAGAGTTGAAAAATGAGATCGATGAAAAAGCCTTTTTATTGCAAATAAAAGAGGTTTTTGGAGCAAAAAGCATTCGTTTTACCCGGTTTTTAGGAAAAAAATTGAAAAAAGTGGCAATTTGCGGTGGTTCGGGTAGTTTTTTGTTAAAAGATGCTATTTCGGCAAAAGCCGATGTATTTATTACAGGTGATTTTAAGTACCACCAGTTTTTTGATGCTGAAAACAAGATAGTTATAGCCGATATTGGGCATTATGAAACCGAACAATTTACCCCCGAAATATTTTATGAGGTCATTTCTAAAAAAATGCCTACATTTGCCGCCTATTTGTCGAATCTAAACACAAATCCTATAAATTATTTGTAAACATGGCCAAAGCAACAATTAAAGAAAAAATTGACGCCTCTGTAGAGGGAAAGCTGCGTTCTTTATACGAACTACAATTAATTGACAGCAAGACTGACAGACTACGCATTATACGTGGAGAGTTACCGCTTGAAGTACAAGACTTAGAAGATACTGTGGCTCAGCTTGAAACTCGTTTTGAAAATTACAGCAAAGAAAACGCTGAATTTGAACATCAAATCGAAGAAAAACAACAAGCAATTAAAGATCATAAAGCCAACATTAAAAAATACGAAGCACAACTTGGTAAGGTAAAAAACAATCGCGAGTACGATGCAATTACTAAAGAGGTTGAGTTTCAGAATTTAGAAATTCAATTGTGCGAAAAACGTGTTAAAGAATTTAAAGCACTAATTGCACAAAAAGAAGATTTTTTAGTGAGTGCTGAAAAAGATTTAAAAGATAAAAAGAAAGATTTAAAAGCTAAAAAAGCTGAACTTGAAGAGATTATAGAAGAAACTCAGAAAGAAGAAGAAGATTTAATCAAAAAATCAGATAAGAAACAAAAAGAAATTGAAGCTCGTTTGCTTAACGCATATACTCGCGTACGTGGCAACATGATTAACGGTTTAGCAGTTGTGCCTGTAGAGCGTGATGCATGCGGCGGTTGCTTTAGCAAAATACCACCACAACGTCAGTTAGACATTAAAACACACAAAAAAGTTATTGTGTGCGAACATTGCGGTAGAATTTTGGTTGACCCGGATTTAGTTGCTTCAGAAAACTAAAAACAAATAAAAGTCCCGCCACAAACGGGACTTTTTAATTTACAATATATTATGTCATATTTCGATTGGTATAACTGGGTGCTGCTTCCGGTACTTATTTTTATATCGCGCTTAGGCGATGTAAGCCTTGGTACACTTAGGCATTTGTTTTTATCAAAAGGTTTAAAAAAAGTAGTTCCTTTAATTGGCTTTGTTGAGGTTATGATTTGGCTGATTGCTATCAGACAAGTTTTTAATAACCTAAATAATATTGCTTGTTTTATGGCCTGGGCCGGAGGTTTTTCTTTTGGCACCTATGTTGGCATGCTTATAGAAGAGAAAATTGCATATGGCATGCAAATTATACGGGTTATTAGTAATGCAGATAATACAAACCTTACAACTGAGTTTAAAAAAATACACCAGGGCTATACTATTGTTGATGGCGAGGGCGCGCAGGGGTCGGTAAAACTTATTTTTATAATTGTAAAACGAAAAACCAAAGCGCATGTAATTGAATTAATACATACACATTTGCCCGAATCTTTTTACAGTATAGAAGACGTAAAAAACTCCAGCATGGGCATGTTTTCTGAACCACGAAGGAAATCAATAAAAAATATGTTATTTTTAAAGAATAAATAGCCTTTATGCCTCGTGTTTTGTTCTTAGCCTCGCACCGTTTAAATCGCTCTCCTAGTCAGCGTTACAGGTTTGAACAATACATTCCTTTCTTAGAAAAGAACAATTTTAAGTGCGAGCTGTCTTATCTTATATCAGAAAAAGATGACAAAGTTTTTTACACGGAAGGAAATTTAGGTAACAAACTTTGGATACTTATTAAAGCCATTTTGCATCGTATAAAAGATACATTTAGATATAACAAATACGATATTGTTTTTGTGCAGCGCGAAGCCATTATGATAGGCTCCTCTTTTTTTGAGAAGCGTATAAAAAAAAGTGGCGCAAAATATATATTTGATTTTGATGATTCTATTTGGTTGTTAGATACATCTGACGGAAATAAAAAATACGAATGGTTAAAAAACCCGGAGAAAACTGTGCGCAATATTCGCTATGCCGATATGGTTTTTGCTGGCAATAATTATTTGGCAAGTTACGCGCGTAGTTGTAACTCGCATGTAAAAATAATACCGACAACTATTGATACCGATTTTCATAAACCCTTACAGAAAAAAAATGATAAACTAATTATTGGCTGGATTGGTAGCCATACAACTATTAAACATTTTGAGTACGCTTTAGAATTTTTAAGTGCTATCAAAAAAAAATATCCGCAGGTTGAAATTAGTGTGGTAGGTGATGCAGCATATGTAAACGAAAGTTTAGGCATTAAAGGCATAGCTTGGGGCTCGGCCACAGAAGTAGAAATGATAAACTCATTTTCGATTGGCATTATGCCTTTACCAAACGATGAGTGGGCAAAAGGCAAATGTGGCTTAAAAGGCTTATCATACATGGCTTGTGAAGTTCCAACGGTTATGTCGCCGGTAGGAGTAAACACTGAAATTATTGAACAAGGTAAAAATGGTTTTTTGGCATCAACTACTGAAGAGTGGATTAACTGTTTATCTCAATTAATTGAAAACGCTGCCCTACGTGAGAGTGTTGGAAAAGCAGGGCGACAAACGGTGTTAGAAAAATATTCGGTTGCATCGCAACAAAACAATTACCTCAATGCATTCAACGAGGTAATGGCTAAGGGTTAATTAACTAATTTGTATTTTTGCTTTTTATATTTTTAAAAAATGAATCAGAATTTTATTGAAGAATTACGTTGGCGCGGTTTGTTACACGATGCTATGCCGGGCACAGAAGAGCAATTACAAAAAGAGCTTACAAGTGCGTATATTGGTTTTGACCCAACGGCAGATTCTTTACACATAGGTAGCTTATCGCAAATAATGACCTTGCTGCGTTTTCAAAAAGCAGGGCATAAACCACTTGCCCTTGTAGGTGGTGCTACAGGCATGGTGGGCGACCCATCGGGCAAATCGGCCGAGAGAAATTTGTTAGATGAAAAAACACTTACACACAACATTGCCGGCATACAAAAACAATTAGAGAAATTTTTAGATTTTGATTGCGGTGCAAACAGCGCAGAGATTGTAAATAATTACGACTGGTTTAAGAACTATTCCTTCTTAGATTTTATTAGAGATGCGGGCAAGCACATTACCGTAAATTACATGATGGCCAAAGACTCTGTAAAAAAACGTTTGGAGGCTGATGGTAGTGGCATGTCGTTTACAGAGTTTAGTTATCAATTAATACAAGGCTTTGATTTTTACCATTTATACAAAGAAAAAAATTGTTTATTACAAATGGGTGGCTCCGACCAATGGGGCAACATAACTACGGGTACTGAATTTATAAGACGTAAAGCAAGCGGACAAGCCTTTGCTTTAACTACTAAATTAATTACCAAGGCAGATGGCGGTAAATTTGGTAAAACAGAAACAGGTAACATATGGTTAGATGCAAGCAAAACATCACCTTACAAGTTTTACCAGTTTTGGTTAAACGTAAGTGATAGTGATGCAAAAAATTATATTCGTTTTTTTACCTTGTTGGATAAACAAACTGTTGAGGAATTAGAAACTGCACACGATAAAACACCACACGAACGTATTTTGCAAAAAGCTTTGGCAAAAGATGTAACGGTACGTGTGCATTCTGAATTGGATTATTTAGCAGCTGTTGAAGCATCTGATATTTTGTTTAAGGGCAATGTTTCTGATTTACAGAAATTGAGCGAAAAAATGTTTCTCGAAATTTTTGAGGGTGTGCCACAATTTGAAATAGATAAACACTTGGTTGAAGGTGGCATTCAGTTAATTGATGTTTTGTCGGTTAACACAAGCATTTTTACCAGCAAAGGCGAAGCCAGAAAAATGCTACAAGCGGGTGGCGTATCTATAAACAAAGAAAAAGTACAGGTTTTAGAAACCCTTATTGATAAAAATGCACTGATTAACGACAAGTACATCTTGGTGCAAAAAGGCAAGAAAAACTATTTCTTAATAAAAATCGTTCAATAACAAGGGGTTAGGTTACCATTTAAGCACTTAAAAAACTGATTTTTATCATTCAAAATCCTTTGTTTTAGTCGTACCTTTGTACTACAAAATCAACATCATGTTAGTACAACAATTATACACGCAATGTTTAGCGCAAGGAGCTTATTTTATTGTTAGTGATGGCGAAGCTGCCATTATAGACCCATTGCGCGAAACGCAACCCTACTTAAATTTACTTACTCAAAACAAAGCAAGCTTAAAATATATTTTCGAAACGCATTTTCATGCAGATTTTGTTTCTGGCCATGTTGATTTGGCCAACAAAACAAATGCACAAATTGTTTACGGACCACAGGCACAAACAACGTATAAAAGTTATATTGCAAAAGACAACGAAGAATTTAAAGTTGGAAAGCTTACGATAAAAGTGTTGCACACACCGGGGCACACATTAGAATCTACTACGTACTTATTGCTTGACGAAAACAAAAAACCGCATTGCATTTTTACAGGAGATACTTTATTTATAGGCGATGTTGGAAGGCCTGATTTAGCGATTAAATCAACCCTAACACAAGAAGATTTAGCGGGCATGTTATACGACTCGCTACGCAATAAAATAATGACCTTGCCTAATGATGTGCTAGTATATCCTGCGCATGGTGCAGGCTCTGCTTGTGGTAAAAACATGAGTAAAGAAACTTTTGATACTTTGGGCAATCAAAAGAAAACAAACTACGCTTTAGCAAATATCTCTAAACAAGATTTTATAAAAGAACTTACCACAGGCATTTTACCGCCACCGCAATACTTCGCAAAAAATGCGGCGCTTAATAAAGAAGGCTATCATTCTTTTGATGAGGTTATGCAAAAAGGCAGTAAAGCTTTATCGGTAAATGAATTTGAGCAAGACATAAAAAAAGGTGCGCTTGTTTTAGATGTGCGTAAAGCAACTGAATTTGCAAAAGGTCACGTACCTAATGCTTTGTTTATTGGTTTAGACGGACAGTTTGCCCCTTGGGTTGGCGCGTTAATTACTGATTTAAAACAACCTATCATTTTAGTTACTCATGAGGGGAAAGAAGAAGAAACGGTTATGCGCTTATCGCGTGTGGGTTATGATAATTGTTTGGGTTATTTGGCCGGAGGTTTTGATGCGTGGAAACAAGCAGGTAAAAACGTAGAAGACATTACATCTATAAGTGCTGAAGAATTTGCTACATACTATGGAAAAGAAAACGTTAATGTGCTAGATGTTCGTAAACCCGGCGAGTATGATGCTAAGCATTTGAATAATGTAAACCATAAAGCACTTGATTTTATTAGCGATTGGCAAGACACCTTAGATAAAAACAAAAACTACTACATACATTGCGCCGGTGGCTATCGTAGTATGATTGCCGCTTCTATTTTAAAAGCTAAAGGCTATAAAAATTTGGTTGATGTAGCAGGTGGTTTTGGTGCTATTGTAAAAACGGGGATACCGGCAAGTGCTTATGCGGTTACTTGTGCTAATGCATAATTAAGATGAAAACAAAACTGTATAGTGTTTTACACAATAAATGTCCTTACTGTCATGAAGGGGATTTTTTTACAAGCAAAAATCCGTACGACTTAAAAAAATTTGACAAGCAACCAGAGAGTTGTCCTGTATGCCATAGCACTTACATGCCCGAAAACGGTTTTTATTATGGCGCCATGTATGTTAGTTATGGTTTAGATATTGCTTTAGGGGTTGCCTTATTTATTTTAAGCAATGTGATTTTCAGTTGGGGAACGACGACTTTTTTAATTCTGTTTGTGGTTTCTCTTTTATTATTATGGACGATTATTTTCAGGAAGGCGCGCCTTATTTGGATAAACCTTTTTGTAAAATACGATAAAACCAAAGCCATTACTAAAGCATGATTGTTTTTTTAATTGGCATGCCTGCTTGCGGAAAAACCAGTATTGGTAAACGATTGGCTAAAAAACTGCAATTTGCTTTTCTTGATTTAGACCATCATCTTGCCGATAAAGAAAACAAAAGCGTCGCAGCAATTTTCAGCGAACAGGGAGAAATTTTTTTCAGAGAATTGGAAGTCAAGTATCTGAAAGAAATTTCGAACACAAGTACCAATACTATAATTTCAGTTGGGGGCGGCACTCCTTGTTTTCATAATAACTTACAATTTATGCTTTCTATCGGAATCGTTTTTTATTTAAACACATCTGCTGAAACCTTATTTCTGCGATTAAAAGGAGACACCAAACGCCCTATGTTTTTGGGGCTTACCGAAGGACAGATAAAAGAGAAAATAAATTTATTATTACAACAAAGAGAAATTTTTTACTTGCAAGCACATCATACTATAAACACATCACATAAAAGCGATGACACTATTGTGGAAGAGATGAGTGCAATTATCTTCGCTAATTAACCTTTTCTGCCGGGGTTATCAGTTAAAAAAGCGCCCCAGTTTTTATAGGTTTTTTTACCTGTTGAGTCATGCGACTTACCCTGAAAATGGTGACAAACCGCTACAGCCAGGGCATCAGTAGCATCTAAATGCTTATTGGTGTTTGTAAACTTTAAAATTTGTTGCAGCATAGCAGCTACCTGTTCTTTAGCAGCATTACCGTTGCCGGTTATACTTAGTTTAATTTTTTTTGGCGAGTATTCGAAAATTGGCACATCAAAATTTAAAGCGGCTGCCATGGCTACGCCCTGCGCACGCCCCAGTTTTAACATACTCTGTACGTTCTTACCAAAAAAAGGTGCTTCAATGGCAAACTCATCGGGCTTGTGTTTTTTTACGATAGTGGTAACTGCCGCAAAAATTTTTTGCAAGCGTAGGGTGTGGTCATCATCCGTATCAAGCTTAATAACATCAAGCTCAATTAACTTCATCTCGCTGCCCTTAATATGTATAAGCCCAAAGCCCATAATAACGGTACCGGGATCAATTCCTAAAATTATCTTATCGGTTACTTTGCTCAATGGGGATGGAATAATCAGGCCTAAATTTAATTCTTATTTTATTGAAAAATCAACTTATGTGGTTTTGTTTTTATTTAGCGTACTTTTGGGGTCTATTATGACGATACACGAAGCCCTTAAAAATTTAAAGATTGAAGCTTTAAACCCCATGCAGTTAGCCTCTATTGAGGCGGCTAAAAAACAAAAAGATATACTTCTACTTTCTCCAACAGGTTCCGGAAAAACTTTGGGTTTTTTATTACCCATTTTAAATAACTTGGAAAAAGATAAAGCTGGTGTGCAAGCACTAATTGTTGTTCCTTCCCGCGAATTGTCTTTACAAATAGAACAGGTGTTTAAACAAATGAGCACGGGTTTTAAAATTAACTGCTGTTATGGTGGGCATGCAACTAGAATTGAAAAAAATAATTTAGAACATCCTCCAACTGTTTTGGTTGGCACACCGGGCAGAATAGCCTACCACTTACGCTTAAATAATTTTGACACCAATAACGTGCAAGCTTTGGTGTTAGATGAATTTGATAAAGCACTTGAGTTTGGTTTTCAGGACGATATGTCGTACATCATATCGCAATTAAAAAATCTTAAAAAACGCACCCTTACTTCGGCTACTAAAATGAAGGAAATCCCTGCGTTTACAGGAGTTAAACATCCGTTTGAAATTAATTACTTACCCGATGTGCCTGCTAAGCTAGAGGGGCTGAAACTAAAATACGTGCGAGTTGAGAATAAAGAAAAATTGGACACCTTAATTTCATTGATATATAAAACAGGCGCAAAAGCAACCTTGGTTTTTTGTAATCATAGAGATGCAGTTGACCGAATTAGTTTTATGCTGGAGAAAAAAGGCTTGGCACATGATATTTTTCATGGACGAATGGAGCAGGAAGACCGCGAACGCGCTTTGATAAAATTTAGAAACGGGAGCCATAGAATTTTGGTTACAACTGATTTAGCTTCACGTGGTTTAGATATCCCGGAGATTGAAACCGTAGTGCATTATCAGTTACCGCTTACCGAAGATTCTTTTATACATCGTAACGGACGTACGGCACGTATGAATGCGAAAGGAACATCGTATTTAATTTTAGCAGAGGAAGAAGAGATACCGAAATTTATTACGGAAGATGTGGAGGAAGAAAAAATATCGGGCAGATACGAAGCGCCTGATATGCCACCCTGGAGTACACTTTACATTGGTGCTGGCAAAAAGGATAAAATAAATAAAATGGATATTGTGGGCATGCTTTTGCAAAAAGGCAAACTACAAAAAGATGAATTGGGTTTAATTGAAGTGTTAGATCATTCGTCGTACGCCGCCGTAAAACGCGATAAAATAAATGGTGTTATACGATTGATAAAAGACGAAAAAATTAAAAACAAGAAAATTAAAATGGAAGTTTCTAAATAGACTTTTCTCTTTAATAAGGCTTATAAAAGCTAATAAATATTACAAATAGAATTACGGCACAACTTACAAAGGTTAACACGAATGTTAGGTTATTCAGGTTTTTTTTGTTGAAAGGAGTTTTTTCTTTGCTGCCAATGTGTTTAAAAAACAACAAAATGTCTTTTCTAAAAATTACACCTACAATCAGGTAGGGGATAAACATCAAAAAAAGTATGCCTGTATTTAAACCCTGCGCCACCGAATTAGGATTGTTTTGTAAATCGCTTTCAGCCGCAGCCTTACACATAGCACACTGCGAATGAGCACCTACGCTTACCAGTAGTAAAAATAATGTTGCTATGCTGTTTTTTAAACGCAATTTTAAAAAGGGTAGTAAGGTTTAACCATTAAATATACAACCACGCCTGTTATGGTAACGTATAACCAAATAGGATAACTAAAGCGAACTATTTTACGGTGTTTAATTACATCGTTTTTTAAACCAAAGTAAAACGAAATTAAAATCATAGGTAAAACAAGTGCTGCCAATATAATATGAGTTAAAAGGATAAAAATGTATACCCCACGTACACCCGATACTAAATTTCTTTCGGCATCATCTAAAGTGCCATCGTGGTTTATGTCTCCAAATTTTACATCAGGCATAAAATAATGCGCTAATATATACGACACTAAAAACAAAGCCGACAACACAAAAGCCGTTAGGTTTATTTTTTTGTGCATGGCAATATTTTTTCGTTTAATAAACCATAAAGACGCCAACAACAAAATAGTACAGGTACCATTAAGCGTTGCGTTTAGCGCAGGCAGATACGAAACGAAAGAAGGAGGGCCTCCAGCTGGCTTTGGCAAAACTTGTTGGTTTAAAATAACTACTACGGCAAACACAAAAATGCTTAATGCCATTACAAATCTAAATACGGCTTTATCACTCATATTATTTTTCTGTTTTTAAAATAGATATATCACTTATTAATTTATTTACCTGTAAACTATCTGTTCCGTCGTAAATGCCACGTATACGTTTTTGCTTGTCAATTAATAAAAGCGCCTCGCTATGTATAAAACCTTCGGGTGTTCCGTCATCCTCTAAAGCATTTACCAAATAACTGTCTTTAGCTAATGTATAAATTGTTTTTTTGTCTCCGGTTAAAAAATGCCATTTGTTTTTTATAGCGCCATATTTACCTGCATACTCAAATAACACCTCGGCAGTATCATGCATGGGGTTTACGGTGTGCGATAAAATTAAAAAATCAGCATTATTTTTTTCTGCTTGCTGAACTCTACCAAGCTGACTGTTCATAGCAGGACAAATACTTTGACACGTAGCAAAAAAGAAATTAGCTACATAAATTTTATTCTCTGTGGTTTTTTGCGTTACAATTTCTTTGTACTGGTTTAGTAAAGAGAAATCTTTAATGGTTTGATAAACGGTATCTTTATCAGGGAAAACAGTTTTTGTTCCATAAACAGGCAACAATAATTTTTTCTCTTCTTTTTTCGGATTGCAAGCAAAAGAAAAAATTGCAACAATTGTTACTAAAAATATTTTATTTTTGTTCAAGGTCATTTTTTTTAAGTGTGTTAGCGTACTCGTCTTTTGTTTTTAAGTGCTTATATTCTTGTACCAAACGTTTTACTTCTGAGTTTTGGTTTGGATCATAGTAGCCACGTATATGCCTGTGTTTATCAACCAACACTGCAAAATAATTAAATACATAATAAGGTTTACCTTTAAAATAAGCTTCGTTAGCAGTTTTTCCTTCAGTTAATAAAGGATGAAAGTCTGGCAAGTTAATTTTTAATGAATCAAAGTCGCCCTTTAGTTCTTTATTATAATTAGTAGTATCAGCAGGATTAAGTGGACGAGCAGATTTAACATCTGAAACAAAAAATACAGGAACATCTTTTAACTCTTTTGCTTTATATTGAACGTAATCAATTAGAGCTTTTAATTTATAACCATCGTTTTTTAAAGCCCCATCTAAAAATAAAGCAATATAAACCGGGTAATTTGTGGTATCAATTAAAGTTGAATCCCAATTGGCTTTTATTACATTTACTTCATAAACAGGATGAATTTTATAATTTCCTATAAAAGAAACATCAGGCACAGAATAATAAATAGTATCTCCTTTGGCAGAAACAGTTTTTGGCCCGTAATAAGCCATTTTTTTAAAATTGGCTTGGGTTAATTCAAAAAAAAAGTATAGCAGCGAAGGAAATAAAATGATGCTGACTAAAATTATACGCTTTCTTTTCACGGCGCAAATTTACGCATAAAAACTATTGTTTTTTAAAAGTTTAATTACTGTATTTTTACCGAAAATTAGCCATGCGCCCTCTTTTAACATTGTTGTTTGCTCTGCTTTTTCAGGTTGCTTTTACGCAGACTAACTGCAATTGCAATGAAAAAGAGATAGAATTTTCGGAGGCATATGTAAATGCTAATCAGTTAATTTTTAGAGGAAAAACAGTAAGTACAAGCAAAGGGACAGATTACGATAAAGTAACTTTTTCAGTAAGTAAATTATTTAAAGGCGTAGCCTCAAAACAGGTAGACGTTTATTTTGACGCCAAAAACCCTTGTGTGTTAAAATTTAATACAGGTGAAGACTGGCTTATTTATGCTAATTACAAAAGCGGAAAACCTTTATTGGCTTACTGTTCGCGTAGCCGGAAAAACGTAATTAACACCAATAAAAATATTGATTTAATGTATGTTAAATCAGATATAACTATTGATGATGAAACCGAGAAACTAAGCGAGCTATGTGGCCTAAAGCCTTTTACCAATCCCATATCAGAAAATGAGGATGGACATAACAATATTATACCTACAGGCAGCCAACGAATTTTACTGATAATTTTTTCGGTAATTGGGTTTGCCCTAATTTATTTTGTGCTGAATAAAGTAATGAAGAAATAGCGTTTACTTTAAGGCTTGTACACATGCGTTCCAAACAACCTCGTTTGGCGGCGGGGCAATAATTTCAATTTTTTCTTTAGTAACAGGGTGCTCAAAATTTAGTTTGCGTGCATGCAGGTGTATAGATGCATCTTCGTTGGTGCGCTTAAAACCATATTTTACATCGCCTTTTATGGGGCAGCCCATGGTAGATAATTGCACCCGTATTTGATGGTGCCTGCCTGTAGTAGGGTTTATTTCTAACAGAAAAAAATTATTTGTGGCAGCAATGATTTTATAATCTAACTCAGCCTTTAATGCCGATTTGTTTTCAGCAGAATAGGCTTTTGAACGGTTATTTTTTTCGTCTTTTATTAAGTAGTTAACCAAAGTGCCGCTATCGTGTGGTGGTTTGTTTTTTACTACGGCCCAATAAGTTTTCTTCACATCGCGGGTACGGAATAACTCATTCATACGGGTAAGTGCTTTGCTGGTTTTGGCAAATAGCACTACACCGCTAACAGGCCTGTCTATTCTATGTATAACCCCTGCAAATACATTACCGGGCTTATTATATTTTTCTTTTAAAAAGGTTTTTACTTTTTCTGAAAGCGGCTCATCGCCCGTTTTATCGCCCTGCACAATTTGACTTGGTTTTTTATTTATGGCAATTAAATGATTGTCTTCGTATAAAACTTCTACTTCCATAAAGCCAAAGGTAACTGAAATGCCGTAGTGTTTAATAAAACCAAGAAAATTATTGCTGCCATCTATTATAATGTTATTTTTAGATTTTGAAATTAAACAAAACAAAGAATCAAAATGGTAATTATAGCATCACGACTTTCGGCAGGTAATAAACTTTTCCCAAATGAAATTCATCTTGAATCGAACGGAATAACAGTAAAAATCCCTGGATTATTTAGTGGAGAGTCAAAACATTTTGATTTTGTTCATATTGCCTCTGTAGATATATATACTCCAATGATTGGTTTTTCAACAATAACAATTTATGCTGGAGGAACGGAAATTGCTGCCCATGGGTTTACAAAAGAGGAAGTTGAGCAAGTAAAAAAAGAAATTGATACCCGAAAAGCTGCACAGAAAAACCCATCTAATAATATAAATAGCGGCGGCAGTATTTTAGATGAGTTGAAAAAAATGAAAGATTTACTTGATGGTGGGGCAATCTCGCAACAAGAATTTGATATACTCAAAGCGAAACTTATAAATCAATAAATATCTAGTAGATTATCATTTTATAGTTTACTAAATATTATAATTACTCTATGCCTCTACCTCTGTAACTATACTTGGGAAAATACGAACTGAGTTATCTTCTTCTCGACGAAACTGATAAGTGTAACGGTAATGGCTTTCTAAACCACTTTTATTTGGTAAACCGTTAATCATCATAATGTTTCTGTTCTTTGCAAATTTCAACAGCTCTTTTAAATAGTGGGCCGATATTTGTCCTACCTCATCAATAATACAATGTACTTTAAAGTCTTTGCTACTGCGGTGGCTCGACTCTTTAATAAATACGTGTAATAAAGTAATGTAAATAATTGCCTTTACTAAAATGTCGGTTCCGGTAGAACCAATGCTATCAATTTTGTGCGTCCAGCCGGTTTCGTTTACACCTTCTTTAATATTGAATTTTAATTCAAATAAATCCTGTAAGCGAATTTCTTCTTGCTCTTGTTCTTTAATAGCATGGCGCAAACTTTCAAGCAATTTAACAGCACGTGAATTGATGTCGCGGTTTTTACCGGTAGCAAAATCGGTATTAAATAATCCTTCGCCATAAAAATGTCCGTGCTCATCTTTAAACTCCTCAATTTTTTTAAGCAGTTTATAAACCTTGTTATCACTCTCTTCTAATTTAATTTTTATAAACTCAATCAGCTTGCTTTCTTCAAACTCGGCTTTCTTAAAGTCTTCGGCAATTAACGATATAATATGCTGAATTTTATGTTGCTGGTTGCTAAGTTCTTTTACTTTAGTAGCAATTGAATCGGTAACCAAACTAATTTGTGTAGCAGTTTCGGCAACCGATAATTCAATTTTATTTTCGTGCACAAAGTTGGTTAAGTAAGCTGCAAAACGCTCGTACTCGGCTTGTGTGGCATCATTACGAATGGCAAAACCAAAATGGTTCTCTAACCTAAACTTACCGCTAAACTCATTTACGTAACGCTGAAACGCGCCGTACTCTTCATTAAAGTGCGAATCGTTTTTAAGTAACTGCGTACACAAATCCATTACGCTGTAATTTGTTTTCTTAGGCTCGGCACGCTCAATAATTTCGGCGTACTTATTATATACAGGCGTTTCTCTAAAGTTTTTGCTGAAATAACTTATACCGTTATTAAACTCAATAAGCTCTTCTTCAAAGGCACGTTTTTCTTTGTTAATGTCCATGCGCTTTAAATTGTACTTACGGTTTGCCTCTTCTAAATCAGCCGTAAGCGAATTCATTTGTTTTACCAGCTCTTCTTTTTTCTGAGTAAAGTCAGGTAGCTTATCAAACAACTCGCGCTTATCTTTTAAATAATCGTTTACCAGTTGCGCATAACGATCAATTTGTTTGATGTCTTCTTGCAGACCTTTTATTTTTTTATCAATGTCTTTTATCTGCTTGCTATCAACCCCTTTATCTTTATAGTTTCCTTCTTTCTCGTTGTTCAACGATTTTTCTTTGTCTTCAAGGGCTTTCAGGGTTTTAGCTCTTTCTTCCTCTAAGCCGGTAATTTCATCTTCCTGTCTTGCTTTTAAATCGGCAATGCGTTCTTCAAAATGTTTTTTCTGATTATCAAATTGCTCGTTAAACTCACCTAACTGCATATTTTTGCGTTTGCTAAGTATAGAAAGTTCTTCTTCTAACAGGTTTTGTTTCTGACGATTGCTGGTTAGCGATTGTTCAATTTCGCTACCTGCACGGCTTTTCCAGTCTTCTAATTCGGTGATTAGTTTTTTCTCGCGTTTTTCCGATAACTCTAAACTGTAAGTTAAAACTTTTACCTCTTCTTTAAGCTCGCCAATTTGTTTACCAAATTTATCAGACGATAAAGCTTTCTCTTCGTTATTAGTTGTCTGAAATAAATTTAATTTGTCTTCTGCTTCGCGTATCTCAGCCAACAATAAATTTTTACCTGCCTGGTACTCTTCAATAGATTTTGAAACAGCAGGCACCGTGCCCAACTCTAAACTAATGCCGTAAAGTGTATCAGTAAGTTTCTCTTTCATTTCGGGCTTTAAATCAGCTCTAAATAAAATATCTTCGTTACAAACCTTACCAATGGTTTCGTGCCAGTTTTTATAATTTTTTTCTAAGTAGCCATAAAACGCATCAGCCTGTATGTTTAGTTTTTCTTCAATGGCTTTTATATCGTCTTTCTTTTTAGCAATATAAAGATTGCCTTTATCTATCTCAGCATTCAAAACCGATTTTAGTTTTAACTCGCTGTTTTCCCACTCTTTTTGTAAACTTTGAATCAAGTTGTTTTTTATAGCGCGCTCCGAACGGTTTTTGTAAGTGATAGCACGCAACTCGTTTAACTCAGCTTCTAAATCTTTTATTTCATCTTCGTGAAAGCGCGTACTGCGTATAACTTTCTCTTCTGATTTCAGTTCGTTAAACTCAATTTGTTTTGCCGTTACTTCCGAATTTACTTCGGCCAGCATTTTATCTCTGCGGTCTTTTAAATCGTTTTCTTTACGATTAAAGTCGTTTTTGCTTAAAAGCTGACGCTCATTATAATCGTTAGATAGCTGCGCAATTTTTGAATTGATGTTATTTAAGTAAGCATTTTTTTCATTTTGTACTTGCTCAAATAATGAAGTAAACTTCATTTCTAAATTTTGTACATTGCTTGTTAAAGAATCGTACTCTTTACGCGCAATGTTTAACTCAACCTGTAATTGTTCGCGCTCGTTAAATTTCTCAACCGCTGCTTCAATATTCTGGCCTTGATATTCTTTTAATTTTTTGTTTGTGTCGCGTATAGTTCTGTCGTAATAACCAATCTCTTCGCGTATGTTGTTTTGTTGATCTTCGATGTTTGCTTTTTGCAAATCGTGGTCAGCATTTAACTGACGCATGTCTTCTTCTTTTTGTTTTACCGAAGCAAGCATGTTTTCGTTTTGCGTTTCGGCATAACGTAAACTGTTACCCAGTTTTTCCGACATTTCTATCTGTGCCGATTTAATCATTTTTACCTGATCGAATTTCTTTTCAATCATTTCAATCAACTGCTGCGATTCTTTCTTTAGGTACGTTTCAATATCGGTATATTTTTCGTTGAACTGACGTAGCTGACGTTCAACCTGCTCTAACTTAATGCCAGATGTTTCGGTTGTGATGGCATTGGCAATAAAATCTTTTATAAAACGAGAATCGATAGAAGACTTAGAACTTAAAAACACATTGGTAATTGATTTCGGAATGTTCTGATATTTTTCATTTCCTTTCAGAATGAAAAAGTTGTTTAGGTTTTTATCAGTCTCTGTTCCGTATAACACATTACGGTAACGTTCAAACGTATCAATTTGATTACTATAATAAATACCGGCTTTATCTAAATTGCGTAAAACCTCTTGTATTTTAACGGCCTCATCATTCTCATTAAAAAAGAAATCAGAACTGTACGATGCATCTACAAAACGAAAACAAACTTTGTTATGGCGATAGGCAATTACAAAAAAGTTTTTTTCTTCAGTTGCTACTTCATACACAATGTATGAGTTTTCGTAACGGAAGTAGTGTTCCTCAAACGGCTTTTGCGAAGCCGATATACCCAAACCGCGACTGTTTGCGCTGTAAAAAAATAAAATGGCGCGTTGCAAACTGGTTTTACCAAAGTTGTTGGTTCCAACAAAACAAGTGTTACCACTCAACTCAATATCGGTATACTTTACACTGGCAATGTTTATCTCAACAATTCTATTTAAAATTCTGAAGCTGTTACTCATCTGTGTGGTTTAAATTCTTAGTTATAAATAATTCCGGTTGTGCCTTCAGTTGTGTTGCCTTCCTCATAAATGGCAATGGCGTTTATCACATCTAACAGATACGTATATGAATCTAACACCTTGTAAGTTTCTGATGCTTCGTCTTCACGTTCTAAAAACGAATCACGACTCATCAAGTCGCAAATCTCGCGTACTTTATTGTGCAAGGTTTCTGAACGGTATAAAGGAATTTTTTGCAATTTTTGTTTCAGGCGAACATTTGCGTTGCACTCTTCGGCTAATGAACCTGTACGAAAACGAGAACCAATAGTTATTTTATTATCCATTGATGCAAATAGGTCAATAATGTCAATGTACTTTTCAAATGTTTCTAATTTCTTTTCTACAATACTGTTTATCTCATCAATTTTAGAGAAGTAGAAAAAATTGTTTCCACGTTCAATGCGATATTTTATTACATTGAAATAATTTTGCAGGTTCTCAAAATTTTCGGGCTCATTAATAATATCATACAAACGGTTCATGCCGTCTTTAGTTCCGTTGCTTGAAATAAAGTGCCCGCGCGCCATAATAGCGAAAATGTCGTGGGTTTGTTTGGGTAGTTTAATGTGAATGTCCATCTCTTTATTATTTTAAGTTTTAAATGCTAAATTTTAAGTGGTTTGTAATCATTTAAAATTTATAATTCATCATTTATAATTTCTCAGGCTGCTTTTTTCTCTTTTACTTTTTTGGGTAGAATTAATGTGTAACCAATTTTGCGTTTTTGTTTTTTCTCATCTTCAAAATCGTACCAGTTTAGTACAAACTTAAAGTCTAGTTGTTTATCAAACTCCATCGATATTTCTACAAACAAAGTAACGCGCTCCTCAAAGGTTACGTTGCCTAATGATTTCGGGAATTTATAATCCATTAAAAACTCAAACAGGTTTTTAGTTTGTTTAATAAATTTTTCTAAAAGTGTTTGTGTGTCTAATTTTACAAAAGCTTCTACACGGTGGTCTTTAAAGTTGGCGGGTAATTTATCAGCCAAACGGCGCGCCATTAAGCGGGTAATTTTATATTTCTCGGCAATGCGCCCGCAAAGCATGTGCCCATCATCGGTATATAAAAACTCAACCGATATTTTTGTGCGTGGAGATTTAACCCCATTAAACCCAAGCGGGTTTAAGCTTAACACCACTTCTTTAAAATTGGTTTTGTAAAGCAGTTGTCCGTGATCTTTAACCTCTTTAATGCGTTGTACTTTTTTGTATACGTCTAGTTGGAATTGTATTTTGTTTATGTAATCGGTAATGTCGGTTTGTATTTCAATCAGGTAATCTAAGTTTTCAATTAAAATATTTCTTAGCGATGATACAATGCCGTACAATTCTAAATCATTTGTAAGTTCAAACAGTTTGCGTGTTTCATCAATTACCTCATCCGCACGATTAATAAACTCAATAATCGTATCGCGTTTTAAACGATAGTCTTCAAGTTTTTGTAATTTAATGCGGTAGTTGCCTTCGTTTTTGTAAGTATCATCTACATTTTTTTGCAGCTTAATAATTTCTTTGCTAATAGCACCGCCAATGCGTTTTAAATATTTTTTTATGCTGCGTAAAAAGCGGTACTCGCTTCCTTCCTGATAGTAGCGTATGTTGCGTTTAAGCTCGTTTATATAATCGTTTATAAAGCTTGGAGTTACTTCACCAATCTCCATAAAGTCTTCAAACATGGCAATTACAGCGTCGTTTAAGCCAACTACTTGCTGGTGCTCGTACAACACATCGTGCGCCACCAGTTTTTGATACTGCTCTGATGTTATGTCTTCACGGCCAAGCAACTCGTTTACCGTTACCGAATCGCGGTTACCAAATAAAAAATCTACCACATCTCGGTTGTGGTATAATAGCGACAGAATCTCTTTTGCATTAACCTGCATTCCCATGTTTACGCGCGTTTACTGAACAGATAAAAATATAGCATTTGCACGGTTTACGTGCCATTTGGTTTTGAACAAATGGGGGTAATTAATTAACAAAAAATTAGCAATAATTTAAGGAGAGAAATTGAAGTGCTTGAAAAACAGGACTTATTTTATAAGCCTGAATGAATTCATAAATCTATTAATAGATTTATTGGTTTCGTTTTTGGTTTCGGTAACGGTTTCAACCATATACATTTTGTTGTGTATCAGATACACTCTAAGTTTAACAAATTCTAAACCTTCTTTCATTTCAATGCGGGCCTCTACTCCTTCAAACCCTTCTAATGTAATAATGGTTTCTTTCATTAATTTACCACTTACCTTGGTTACCACACCATCAACCATTTTTCTGTAAAATTGTTTTAGTTTTTCTTTATCATCCGAATTTACGCTTTGAATAGGATACTCAATAAAACTTGCAATATAAGCTACCGCCGATTCTGTTTCTGTTTTTTCGGTAACATACTCAAACAGGTTTAAATTTATATCTCCTTCGGCTGTATTTAAAACTTTTACTTTTTCGGTTGGTTTACCGGGGTACTCTACTTTAAAACTATACGTTTTAGATTCATACAAATACCATTCATCTGATGTTGTAAAGGCAAACACGCCTAATAAAAATAAAGCAAAACAAAGCGAGTGTATAGTTTTTTTCATAGATGTAAGATTTACATCAAATATAAAGTTTTAAATGTAAAAAGACTTTAAGTAAGTATAAAATCGGCGTCTTTTTTTAAAGCGCTTACCAGCTTAACATTGTTGGTGGTTAGTAGTACGCAATCTCCTGCGGGCACGGCCTGCATAATAGTTGAATCATCGTCTACCTTGTGTTCCTCAACCAGCATAACAAGTTCTTGGTAAACAAACTTTAAATGCACCCCCTTAGCCGACCTTATTTGATATACAAACGTTTCCATCCCGTGCCCACAATGCTAACATATAAAACTGGAGAAACTCTGTAGAAAATTTAAGATTTTCGACCGGACATTTATTTTTGGCTACTAATGTGGTTTTAAAGTTTAATTTTTTTGAAAAAACCAAACTACACTTGTTTAGTTTAATATTCTCTTTTTTAGTCTTCTTTCTTCTTTTATAGTTTATTATAGTCTACTCTACTCTGTGTATTAATGTATACATCATGTTAGCATTTACCCCTTAAATGTTATACAAAAGTGCCTTGATGTATACATTATGCATACATTTATTTTTTTTAAGAGTTTAAAAATTAGGTATATTTGATACTACACCACCGAAATACAAATGACCGAAATGTTGTTGCTGGGCGCTAAGTAGTTTTTTTGTTTTTTGAGATTTAGCTAAAGCCCCTGTTTGCCATAAATAGGGGCTTTTTGTTATATTTTTATAAGATTATTGGTTTTATTGCGTTTATTAGTAAATTCGCCTCCGTAAAATTTAAAATAAATTATGAAAAACATTTTTAAAACAGTAGCTATCCTTTTTGTGGCTGCAAGCATGCAACAAGCTGTAGCTCAAAAAATTGCGCATATACAGTTAGATTCTTTAATAACCATTATGCCTGAAACAAAACAGGCTCAGGATGTAGCTCAGGGTTATTTAAAAGACCTTGAAAAACAGGTTGCCAGCATGAAAGCTGAGTTTGATGGCAAATATCAGGATTATGTTACAAACGAAGCTGGTTACAGCGATTTAGTTAAAAAAACCAAACAAGAAGAATTACAAACCTTAAACCAGCGTATCGAAGATTTCCGTACGCAGGCACAACAAGATTATCAGAAAAAATCAGCTGAACTATCTAAACCAATTTACGAAAAAGCAAAAAAAGCGGTTGACGCAGTTGCTAAAGAAAACGGGTTTAAATATGTATTAGATACAAGCACAGGTATCGTTCTTTTCCACGAGCCAAGCGACGATATTTTTGCTTTGGTAAAAAAGAAATTAGAAACTATGCCGGCTGCCGTTTTACCAACTGGCGGTGCTACTCAAGGCGGGAAGACTCAAGGTGGCGGAGGTGCAAAAACGCCAACGGGTGGTGCTAAAGGAGGAAAATAATAACCCACCTATTTTTTAGCTTAACAAATTTAAACCCCTCATTTTTTAAATGAAGGGTTTTTTATTTCATTATTGTCTTGCTTTTTTGTAAATTGTTATAGATTTGCATCAGACTCATGGTACACAAATTAGTTACACTTCCAATGTTTCCGTTAAACACGGTTATTATACCTGGTGAGGTACGTGTACTCCATGTGTTTGAAGATAAGTATCAGGAGCTTATTGTTGATTGTATTAATAATAAAGCCAACTTCGGCATTCCGTATATAAAAGGCGGACAAATATCTGAATATGGTGTTGAAGTAAGCATTACGCAAATTTTAAAACAGTATCCTGATGGTGAAATTGATATTGAAATTAAAGGCATACAACCTTTTAAAATAATTAAGTACACCAAAGTTTTAAAACCAAAATTATACGGCGCTGCTAATATTGAAGAGTATGAAGAAGATGTAGCATCTAACCGCTACAAGCTTTTCCGCTCGTTTAAAAAATTTATTAAGCAAGCTAAAAACAAAGAAATTCCCGTAGAGAGTTTAACCAATGTTTCAGTTTATAAAGTGGCGCATTTGCTTGACTTAACTAACGAAGAAAAATTACAGCTTATAGCTTTCGGTTCACTAAAGGAAAAAGAAGATTTTTTAATTGCTAAAATTAAACTTTACACGCACGCACTTAAACTTGAAAAAGAATTGCGCAATAATTTCAGATTGAATTAAGGAAAAAATCTTTCCTTAATTACTCCATAGTTTTTAATTCGGCAACCAATTCGGTAAGTGCTTTTTTAGCATCGCCAAAAAACATCGAACATTTTGGGTCGTAAAACAACAAATTATCAATGCCGGCATAACCTGCACTCATACTACGTTTGTTTACTATAACGTTTTTTGCTCTGTCAACTTCTAAAATCGGCATTCCATAAATGGGCGATGATGGGTCGGATTTTGCAGCAGGGTTAACCACATCATTAGCACCAACAATAAGCACCACATCGGTTTGCTCAAACTCAGGGTTAATGTCATCCATCTCAACCAACTTATCATACGATACATTTGATTCTGCCAACAACACGTTCATGTGCCCCGGCATACGGCCAGCTACAGGGTGTATAGCATACTTAACCTCAACACCACGCTCTTCTAACAACAACTCTAACTCATGTATAACGTGTTGTGCTTGTGCTACAGCTAAACCATAACCCGGTACAATAACCACTTTTTTAGAGTAATTCATTAACACAGCTAAATCAGATACCTGAATGTCTTTAATGCTTCCTTTTACATCAGGTCCGGCAGCAGCAGCTCCGCCTCCGCCAAATGCACCAAACACTACACTTGCTAATGAGCGGTTCATGGCCTTACACATTACAAGGGTTAGCAATGTTCCGGCACTTCCTACTAAAATACCACCTGTAAGCATTACTTTGTTGTCGTATAAAAAGCCTCCAAAAGCTGCAGCTAAACCTGTAAACGAGTTAAGTAACGAAATTACCACAGGCATATCAGCTCCACCAATAGGTATAGTAAATAAAACACCGTAAACAAGAGCAAGTGCCAATAACACATAAATAAAATACGATACTAACTGACCGCCAATTGGTAAAATACCACCTGTATAAACTAAAAAGGCCATAAAGCCAAGTGTTGCAATAAGCACAACTAGGTTAATAATATTGTATGCAGGTAAACGCACAGGTTTATCCATTGTGCCATTTAATTTTAAAAAAGCTATAACCGAACCCGAGAATGAAATACTACCAATAACCAAACCAGCAAACACAGCAATTAAAAAACCATAAGGAGGATGAAACTCACCTGTTAAAGCAGCGCCCATTAAAACTTTAGGAAACTCTGCATGATAATAGTGATTAAATTCTATTAACGAAATTAAAGCAGCACAGGCACCACCCATGCCATTAAACATAGATACCAGTTCGGGCATTTTAGTCATTTGTACTTTTTTGGCGGTCATCCAGCCAATAACAGTTCCAAGGGCAATGGCAGCAAAAATTAACCCATATATCATGGCAGGCACTTCACCATCATGTAAAAAAATGGTTCCTAAAATCGCAATAGTCATACCAACTGCGCCTACTAAGTTTCCTTTGCGGGCGGTTTTGGCGTTACCCATCATTTTTAAGCCCATAATAAAGGTTACAGAGCCTATAAGGTAACAGATTTCTAAAATATTTTGTTTCATAAAATTTACGTTTTATTTTTTCTTAAACATTTCTAACATACGATCTGTAACCACAAAACCACCTACAACGTTTAGTGTACCAAGCACCACGGCTAAAAAACCTAATATAAGAGCCAGATAATTGCTTGTATCTACATGCAGCATTACATAAATAGCGCCTACAACTACAACACCGTGTATGGCGTTAGCGCCACTCATTAAAGGTGTGTGTAACACAGTTGGTACGCCGCCAATAACTTCTATACCAACAAAAATAGAAAGCACAATAAAGTAAATCATTTCTCTATTGGCACTTATAAAATTTAATATATCATCCATGGTTTAAATTATTAGGTGTTCAAAATTACATTTTTACCTAACATATCAAAAAAAGAAAAGCCCCGAAAACGGAGCTTTGTCTTTTAGTTTTTAACTTATCTAGTAATTTATAACCTTTCTAAAGGTTTTTTCGCCCGAACTGGTGTTAACCGAAATAATTAACACATTATTTTCAGTATTTCCTAAAGACACATAGGTTTTATTATTGGCAACATTGTCTTGTTTAATATCGGCAACTACTTTTTCACCTAATAAATTTTGTACTGATATAACGGCGTTTGTTTTTGTTTGATAATTAAACTGAACATAATAACCTGCTGCATCTCTGTTTATTTCCATCCCGTTTTTTTGTACTACAGTAAGCGATTTAATTCCGGTAGTTGATGAAGAAGATGTTGTATCTATAGTGATGGTTTGATAATAAACAGATGTGTCTCCGCAAGTTTGGTCATATGCCATTAAAGCAACCGTATAGGTGCCTGCCCCGGTGTATGTATGATACATGCTGGCGGTTGTTGCTTCTGTTCCATCACCAAAATCCCATACATACGAACTTGCATTTGTACTGGTATTGGTAAAGTATATACTAACCGTATCATTAATTAAACTATCAATTGTTGTTGATGGAGTAAAGGCGGCATTAGCCGACAGAGACCCTTGTAATGTAAAACTAACCGAACCATTATTGCAACTACCTACGGTGTTTACATCAACACTATAATTTCCACCGTTAGCATTAAGTAAAGTATCTGCGGTTGTTTTGTTTAACGATGTTTTAATAATATTGTTATTAGCATCTTTCCAATAATAATTCCAAGGAGCCGAACCCAATGTGGCGCTTGCCACCATATACCCATTAGCTGAATTAACACAAGTTGGATTTTGAGAATTACCCGTAACAGAAAGTGATGGGTCAATAGTAATGTTTAACACAAAACGTGAAACGGTTTCTGTATCGTTTAGTGTACAATTGTAAGGGCCGGTTCTTAAATCCCAATCGGAGTTCATATATTTATCATGTAGTTTTATACAAGCACCCGCAGGTAAATTTTGAAGGTCGGCAGCTGTAATCTGGTAGCTGCCTGTTGTGCCTGTAATTGTTTTAACAGGCATACTTACGTTTTGAGTTAAGGGCGGTAAACCTTTTATAGTATAAGCTGTATCACTTAAATTAACTACGATACCTAAAAACCCGGGATCTGAACCTAATGAAAGAGCATCATAATCAGAATTGAAGTACATTGAGCCATTTGGGTCAAAATAAACGGCTGTTTCACTCTTCATACTATTTCCACTTGCTTGTAATCTAAAAAGTTCAGGTTGAGATGTTGACGCAGTTTGTTGTATACTACTGGAACTTGTTGTGCGTAAAAGTTGTTGGTTGCTGGCTGCTTTAAAAGTTTCTTTTGCTGTTAAGGCTGTGGCTGCACTTACTTTTACATAAAAACCTTGTCCTGCCGGAATTTTATCTCCAATTCCACCTGAACCCACAGCAGGGCTACTTACACCCGAAGTGCTTATAAATGTAGCGTATGCGTTTAAATCAGGATTATACACATACATGGTTGCAGAAACTTTTGCGTTTCCTGCTCGTAAAGATGTCCAACTAATGGGTGCTGGATATGGGTTAGCTAAAAGATTGTAACCATGGTCTGTAGCATTTGTTCCACCTCCTGCATTTGTTATAGTAAGTGGTAAAGCTACATTGCCTTGATTAACAGATCCCGTCATGTTTATAATTATATCACCGGTTGTTGATGGGCCATAACCAAAATAAACCCAATAGCCTTGCCCAACATTAATTGGGTCTGTTATATTTGATATACCAACGTATCTAGGTGCGGCACTCATTAAACCTCCGGCTGTTTCCAAATAAGAATCTATAGATGTAAATGGGGTACCGCCGTTTTGTGCAGAGCCATCTCCATCAGGACAGGTAGGGCAAGTAATAAAAAAACTAGGTTCCCAGTCAGCCATAGTTCTACCTGTAAGACCCGGCGAACCCATTAAAGTCCAACCGGTGTTACCACCGGCCTCATAAGCTTGTACATTAACATTGCCTGTAACACTTGCGCCTGCGGCTACACCTATAGTGCCAATGTAGGCGGTTAGTGTTGCTGAAGATGCTACCAAAGTAAGGTTACCACCACTGGCAACAGTTCCAACCGTTGGTATAAGTGCCCCAATTAAATTTAATTGATTACCTAAAGTAAGTGTCCCTCCTGTTCTATTAAGGGTAACATTTTTAAGTGAATTTGTAGATGAACTTGTTTGTGTCATATACATTGAATTAGTTATGGCACCACCTGCAGGGGTTGCAATGCTAAGAGAAGAAGATGAAGAACCTGTAAAACTTCCGTTTGCAGCAGATGCCGGAAAAACTACCGGGCCATTGCAGGTCAATATTTGTCCGTTTAAATCTATAATTCCGCTAGTATGAGTTATTGTACCTGCAAGTGTTAAGGCTGTTCCAAGTTTTATTGTTTGTGCCGGACAGTTTACGGTAAAGTTTTTTAAGGTTAATGCACCGGCTGTAAAAAACAAGGTGTTTGCAACGCTTGTACTTGATATAGATAAATTAGATGTATTAGAACCTGTTATAGTTCCGTTAGCCGATGCCGCAGGAAAAGTAACGGTACCATTTAATGTAAGCGTTTGCGCATTTAGTTTTACTATACCGTTTGTTTGCGAATAAGTTCCGCTAACAGTTAAAGGTGTACCTAAGGTTAAGGTTTGTGCCGGACTGTTTAAAGTCAAATTATTTAATGTTTGCGAACCAGCCGTCATAAACAAACTGTTAGCGCCTATTGTTGTAGCTGTTATAATTAAATTAGAAGTAGCTGAACCGCTTGTTGTTCCGTTAGCAACGCTTGATGCAAAAGTAGCAGTACCACTTAAAGTAAGCGTGTTACCATTAATATTTACAATGCCTTTTGTTTGTGTATAAGTTCCACTAACGGTTAAATTGCTGCCCAAGGTTAAAATTTGACCTGCTGTAGCATTTAACGTGAGGTTATTTAATGTTTGTGCGCCACTTGTCATGTACAAGTCATTAGTAATACTTGTTGCTGTAATAGAAATGTTAGAAGTGGCAGAACCTGTTATTGTTCCGTTAGTTGATGCAACAGGAAAAACTATGGTACCACTAAGTGTTAGTGTGTTTCCGTTAATGTTTAAAATACCGTTTGTTTGTGTTAAAGCACCACCAACGGTTAAAGCGGTTCCTAGTGTCAATGTTTGTCCTGCACAATTTAAAGTAAGGTTTCTAAGTGTAGTTGCAGCAGCTGTCATAAACAAATTATTTGTAATCGACGTTGCATTAATAATTAAATCAGAAGCAGCGGTTCCGGTTATAGTTCCGTTAGCTGAAGCAGCCGGAAAAGTAACAGCACCATTAAGCGTTAAAATTTGCCCGTTTAATTTTACAATCCCACTTGTTTGTGTGTAAGCACCACCAATAGTTAAAGCAGTTCCTAAAGTTAAAGCTTGCGCCGACGGACTATTTAATGTAAGATTATTTAGTGTTTGCGAACCGGCCGTCATAAACAAACTATTGGTTATTGTGCTGGCCGAAATCAATAAATTAGAAGTAGCTGAACCGGTAGTTGTACCGTTAGCAGCCGTTGTGGCAAAAGTTGCTGTACCACTTAAAGTAAGTGTGTTACCATTAATATTTACAATGCCTTTTGTTTGTGTATAAGCCCCACTAACCGTTAAGTCGTTTCCTAAGGTTAAAATTTGACCTGCTGTAGCATTTAAAGTAAGGTTGTTTAATGTTTGTGCACCACTTGTCATATACAAATTATTAGTAATGCTTGTTGCAGTAATAGTAATGTTAGAGGTGGCAGAACCTGTAATAGTTCCATTGGTTGATGCTGTGGGAAAAGTAAGTGTACCCCCTAACGATAATGTGTTTCCGTTTAAAACTAAAACTCCGTTTGAAAAATTACAAGATGTTCTGGCAGTAACATTACCACCAAGTGTTACGTTTCCTAAACCCGAACGATTTATTACAAAATTATTTATCGTTAAAGGCGCTGCTGTAGGAATTATAGTTCCAAAACTTCCGCTACCCCCAATAGTTAAATTAGATAAATTACCCCCTGTAATGGTACCGGCACCTGCAAGTGTGCCATTTAATGTTAATGTATAAGTGTTGTTTGTATTAAGCTGAAAAGCAATTCCTGAATTAATGGTTAATAAGTTTGTAACGGTAGAACTCGCTACATTAGCTAAGGTCTTTGTTCCACTGCCTCCTAAAGTAAGGTTATAGTAAGTCGCATTAAGTACCGGTTGTGCTGCCGCATCAGAATATACAACTGTACTACCCACCGCAAGTGTACCTAATGTTGGGTTTGTAGCATTGTTAATAGTTAATGTAGCTGTGCTTGTTATATTGATAGTACCCGTTATTTTAAACGCAGTAGGAATGGTGAAATTGACAGCAGTTGCATTACCAATTTGAATTACTGATCCGGCTCCGCTTACTGTCCAATTAGCACCAAGGGCAGCAGCACTTGAATTAATAATAAATGTTTGCCCGGCAGTAGTAAAATTAACCGGAACAGGACTCCAGTTTGTTTTTATGCTTGGGTCGCCACTTACAAACGTAAACGTTGCTCCTTTTACATAATTAGTAAGCCCCAACAAGGCTAAGAAAAAGGCAATGGCTTGAAGTTGTAATTTTTTTTTCATTTTATTACATATGTAAGATTTCCACAATAAATGTAATAAAAAAGCAGGGTATAATGAAATTAAATTAGGCGAATTAACACTTTATCTCGGTAATCCTTCTAAGTCGAAAGAGAAGAGGCTATGCAGAAACCGCTTTAGCTACCGAAGGATGAACAGCTATGCCTTTGTGTACAATTAAACTTCCTTTGGTAATGTCTTCATCCATTTCCCATTTAAAAGCATCTTTATCAGCTAAGTGTAACAATAAAGTTGCCATGTTTTTAGCATATAAATCGCTGGCGTTCATGGGTAATAATGATGGTAAATTTCCTTCGCCAATAATAGTTACACCGTGCTTTTGTACTGTTTTATTTAATTCGCTGCCAACTACATTTCCACCTTGTTCAACAGCCATATCAACAATAACAGAACCAAAACGCATAGATTTTACCATGTCTTCAGTGACTAACAAAGGCGCTTTTTTACCTGGGATTAAAGCAGTTGTTATAACAACATCAGCATCTTTAACATGCTTAGCAACTAATTCTTGTTGTTTCTTTAAAAACTCTTCAGATACACCTTTAACGTAACCGCCTTCCATTTTAATGGAATCATCACCTTTAACTACAATAAATTTTCCGCCTAACGATTCTACCTGCTCTTTTGTTTCAGGTCGAATATCACTAACCTCAACTACCGCGCCTAAACGTTTAGCGGTTGCAATGGCTTGTAAACCCGCTACGCCTGCACCAAATATAACTACTTTGCAGGGGCGTATAGTTCCTGCAGCAGTTGTCATCATCGGTAAAATTTTTCCTATTGTATCTGCAGCAAGCATTACTGCTTTGTAGCCACCTAAGTTTGCCTGAGAAGAAAGTGCATCCATTTTTTGCGCACGCGATATACGTGGCACAGCATCCATTGAAAAAGCTGAAATGCCCGCTTTGCAACACGCATCAATCAACTCAGGACTTGTAGCGGCCCACATAAACGAAATCAGAATTGCATCTTTTTTCATTTTTGCAGCTTCTTCGCCAGTTGGTGCGTTTACTTTTAATACTACATCGCTTGCGTAAACAGCATTTTTATCTGCTATTTTTCCGCCAACTGCAGTGTAAGCTTCATCATTGTAAAATGAATTAAGCCCTGCACCGCTTTCTATAACAACTTCAAAACCTTTTTTTACAAGGTCTTTAACCACATCGGGTGTAAGAGCTACACGATTTTCTTTTATTTTGGTTTCTTTTGGAACGCCTAATATCATGGTTATATAATTTTAAAATTTAAAGTGGCAAGGTAATAAATTTAAAGAAAACAAATTTATTAAGAAGCATAAACTATGTTTATTTCTTTTGCAAACCAAATAGCCTTATCTTTTACTTTACTTACATCTGTTCCGATTTTATCATGTGTTAACACAACAGCCATGCGCCTATAAGGGCGGGTAGTGGGTTTGTTAAAAATTCGCACATCGGTTTGATGGTTTTGTAACACACTTTCCACGCCCGAGTAAGAAGGGTTTTTACCCTCTTGGGTGGCAAGTACAACCGCCGATGCGCCAACTCGCTCTAACGTAATTTCGGGAATAGGTAAACCTAAAATAGCACGAGCATGTAACTCAAACTCGCTGAGGTTTTGAGTGCCTGCTAGGGTAACCATGCCTGTATCGTGCGGACGAGGAGATAATTCTGAAAAATAAACGCCTTTATCTGTTAAAAAAAACTCAACTCCCCAAAGTCCCGAACCGGTAAGTGCTTTGGTAACTTTAGCTGCCATATCCTGTGCATCTTTTACATCGGTTTCGCTAATGGCACAAGGTTGCCAGCTTTCCTGATAATCACCACGCTCTTGTCGGTGCCCAATTGGCGGACAAAACAGGGTTGGCCCATTTTTTTGTGTAACGGTAAGTAAAGTAATTTCAGAGTTAAATTTTATAAACTCTTCAATAATAACTTCTTTATAATCGCCACGCGAGCCTTCCATAGCATAGTTCCAAGCCTTTGTAACATCATCTTTTGTTTTTACAACGCTTTGCCCTTTGCCACTGCTGCTCATTAAAGGCTTTACCACACAGGGAATCCCGATTTCTTCAACCGCTTTTGTAAAGTCTTCTAAAGTTGTTGCGTATTTATATTTTGCGGTTCGTAAGCCCAATTCTTTAGCAGCTAAATCGCGTATAGCTTTACGATTCATGGTAAAATTAGCAGCCTTAGCACTTGGCACAACTGTAATACCTTGTTTTTCGTAATCATAAAAACGTTCGGTACGTATGGCTTCAATTTCAGGTACAATTAAATGCGGTTTGTGTTTAGCAACTACTTTATCTAAAGTATCGCCATCCAGCATATTTATTACTTCAAATTCATGTGCAACTTGCATAGCAGGCGCACCGGCATAACTATCTACAGCAATTACGTGTTGTCCTAATCGTTGTAAAGCAATTACTAATTCTTTACCTAATTCACCTGAGCCTAATAATAAAATTTTTTTCTGCATATTTTTAGTTGTTTTTTTCTTCGTTTGATAATGCGTATAAATCCAGCTGGGTATTTTTTAAGGGATATAACTTATACCCCTTAGGTACAAGACTATCGGGTAAGTTTTTTTGCATCACAAAATAAGTGTGTTTGTTTTGAGTGGCATCTAAACTAATATAAAAATAACGAACAAAGTAAGCCTGCATATCCCACTCATTCCATGTTTGTTTGGGTACACTTACCGTTTCGCCTTTAGGAATAACCTTGCCAATGGCGTATATATCAGTTAGCAAATCTTTATCGCGGTTAAAATTACCTATTTGCAAAACAGTATAACCAACCGATATAAAAAGAAAGATTACCATACCGTAACTAAAAAATTTGAAACCTGTTTTTTGTATGTTTATTTTATCAAGCAAATAAATAAGTGTTGGCGCAAGCCAAGCCGAGATAGCTAGTGCAAAATAAGGCAGGGCGGTTACTAAATAAAACCCACGTTGCTCGGTTGTAATAGCTAATGGCAACGAACCCGATAAACCAATAGCTAACAACCACCATAATTTCTTTTTATTTTCGGTAGTGTGTTCATTTTGCAGTTTGTGGTTTCTGGCAAAAAATTTTATCAAAATGCTGACAGATAAAATAGGTAAAAGCTCGGTAACCAAACGAATTATAATTTCAAATCGATTGCTGGTAGTAGCGTAAAAATTATTAAAGGTTTTTACAAAACGATTGGTAAAATATTGCTCAAAACTTAGATACACATTGTGGTTGCAAAAAATTAAAGTACCATAAATTAATGCAGGAACACTAACAAGTATAAGCGAGTATATAATTGTTTTTTTAAACGAAATGTTTTTTGTTATGAGCCAATAAAAAGCAACGCAAGCTATAGGAAACAAACCCTGTACCCCTTTTGTTAAGCTTGATAAAAAAATAAAGCAAGCGCTTATTACTAAGTTTAAAATCACTTTTTGGTTTAAAAACAAAGCTACATATGTATAGTAAACAGCTATTAATGCAAAGGCACACATAACCACTTCTTCTACATGATTGGTGTAAGCCCAAAAACAAACCGGTATAACCGAATAAAAAAGTACAGGCAGCCATGTGTTTTTAGCTATTTCGGGGGCTGTAATAAATATTTTTTCCCAAAGTTTACATATGTAAACAAGGGTTAAGGTGTAAAATACAAATACAAACAACCTCTCTACATACATGCTGGTGCCAAATACTTTGTAAAAAACAGCCAATAAACCAAAATACAAAGGCGGCTGCTCATGAAAAGAGCTCATGCTTGTTTTACTAAAATGCGGATTCCAAAAAGTGCCCAGGCCTTCCGATAAATTTTTACTTACTGCTGTATAAAGCATGCCGTCCATAAACATGCCATCCTGCACCAACTGCGATATAATAAGCATATTTATTACCGCTATAGTCAGTATCCAAAAAACAACAGGCTTGTTTAAAAACATCAAAAATTATCCGTAAAATTTCAGGTTGAAAAGTACAAATTATAATAGAAAGAAAATCTACCTGTTCTTGCACAAATTATTTTAATTTTGAGAAAATATTTAGAAAGAAATGGGACGCGTATTTGAAAAAAGAAAACATACCATGTTTGCTCGTTATGCAAAAATGGCAAAAGTATTTACACGTATAGGAAAAGATATAGCTATGGCTGTTAAAGCCGGAGGCCCGCACCCGGATACCAACGCACGCTTGCGTATTTGCATACAAAACGGCAGAGCGGCAAACATGCCTAAAGCAAACATAGATGCGGCCATTAAACGCGCATCAGATAAAGATACTTCGAGTTACGAAGAGGCTATTTATGAGGGTTACGCTCCACACGGTGTACCCGTTTTGGTTGAATGTACTACCGATAACCCTACCCGTACTGTGGCAAACGTGCGCATGTATTTTACCCGCAATGGCGGTACATTAGGTACCAATGGATCAGTAAGTTTTATGTTTGAAAGAAAAGCGTTGTTCAAAATTTCTTCGGTTGGATTAAACAGAGAAGAAACCGAGTTTGAATTAATTGATTTTGGCGCCGAAGAATTTACCTGGGATGATGAAAATAATGATTTAATTATTCAAACACCTTTTACCGAATTCGGTAATATGCAAAAAGGCTTGGAGGATAAAAAAATTGAAATTAAAGAAACATCTAAAATTTTTATACCTACAACTTATAAAGAATTAACTGACGATCAAGAAGCAGAAGTGCTTGTTATGATTGAAAAAATGGAGGAAGATGATGATATTGTGGCTGTTTATCACAATGCCCGATAGAATCAACTATGCGCCGTAAATTAAAACCACAACCTGATACCGATAAAATAAATGAGCTAGCCGCTGCTATAAATACAGACAGGGTTAATGCTACATTACTTTTACAAAGAGGCATTGCAGATTTTGATTCGGCAAAGGCGTTTTTTCGTCCTTCGTTAAGTTTGTTGCATAATCCTTTTTTAATGAAGGATATGGATAGGGCTGTAGCCCGAATTATTACAGCTATAAATAAAAACGAGAAAATCTTGGTGTTTGGCGATTATGATGTAGATGGCACAACCAGTGTAGCTTTATTTTATAGTTATTTAAAATCTATTAACGCAACGGCAGGTTATTATATACCTGATAGATATGCCGAAGGTTATGGCATTTCGTTTAAAGGAATTGATTATGCTAAAGAAAATAATTATGCTCTTGTAGTTAGTTTAGATTGTGGCATTAAAGCAAATGATAAAATTGATTACGCCAATAAATTGGGAGTAGATTTTATTATTTGTGATCATCACTTACCGGGTGATGAATTGCCAAAAGCATTTGCTGTTTTAGACCCTAAAAGAAAAGATTGCCCTTATTCTTTTAAAGAATTATCTGGCTGTGGAGTTGGTTTTAAACTGGCGCAGGCCCTGCAAAGTAAACTCAACAAGCCTTTTGAAGAGTTGGCAGAGTTATTAGATTTAGTTGCTATTAGCATTGCTGCCGATATTGTGCCTGTAAATGGAGAGAATAGAGTGTTATGTTATTTTGGTTTGCAAGAGCTTAATAAAATGAAACGTGCAGGCATTCGCGCTTTGTATCAACTAAATAATTTAAAGAAAGAGGTTACTATAACCGATGTTGTTTTTGTGTTGGCTCCGCGTATAAATGCCGCCGGCCGTATAGACCATGCTATGCGGGCTGCCGAACTTTTGTTAAGCGATGACGAAGAAGAAGCTGCAAAATTTGCCGGTAACATAAATCAAACCAACACTAATCGAAAAGAAATTGACCAAGGCATGACGGCTCAGGCACTTGAAATGATTGATGTTAACCCCGAGTTGATTGCAAAAAAAACCACCGTTGTTTTTAACGAGAGTTGGCACAAAGGTGTTGTGGGCATTGTAGCATCACGCTTAATAGAAAAATATTATCGTCCAACCATTGTACTTACAAAATCGGATGGCATGCTAACAGGTTCAGCACGTTCAGTAAAAAACTATGATATACATACAGCCATTGATGCCTGCTCTGATTTATTAGAACAATTTGGTGGGCATCGACACGCAGCGGGCTTAACCTTAAAGCCCGAAAACCTGGAAACTTTTGTAGCTCGTTTTGAAGCTGAGGTTAGCAAAACAATTTCGGATGATGATTTAATTCCTGAAATAGATGTAGATGTAAATATTCATTTAAATGAAATTACACTTAAGTTTTTCTCGGTGCTAAAGCAATTTGCACCCCACGGACCAGAAAACATGACGCCTGTATTTGTTACCAATAATGTGTTGGATACAGGCTGGGGAAGAGTAGTGGGCACTAACCATTTAAAACTGGAATTGTATCAACAAGAAAACCCCACTATAAAATTTCATGCTATTGCTTTTGATAAGGGAGATTTTTTATCCTTCTTTCAAAAAAAAGTGCCACTAAGTATTTGTTATACCGTTGCCGAAAACCATTACAATGGCAACACCACTTTGCAACTGGTTGTTAGGGATATACAAATGATTTAATAAGGCAATTACAAGCCAAAGTAATAGCTAACATTTAAACCCGCACTCCAAACATATTCGGCAATGGGCGCATTAACCGTGCTTAAAATACCATATCTAAAGGTTGGTTCAACTCTAAAAAACATTTTGTCATTTATTTTATAGTCGATGCCGCAACTTATGGTAGGTGAAAGATTTACTCTAGTATGTCCGTAATTAGATGTTCCACTATTTCTAAAAGATGATCCGTTGCTATATTTACCAATAAAGGAATTAGTTTCATTAATAAATATATTGGTTGTTAAACCAACACCTGTAATTAAACGCAGTTTCTTTTTACCAAAAACAAAATTTGCTTTTAAAGGAATGTCTATATAATTATATCTATAAACAAATCTTCCGCTGGTTGGTAAATTGTAAGCAGCCACACTTCCAGGGGTTGGATAAATTAAAGCTTCATTCTCTGTTTGATAACCTTTATTAGAATATTGAATGCCTAAATCTACACTTAAATGTTTTGTGAAAACATAACAAACATTTATACCGCTAGTAAAGCCTAGTTTAGGTTGTTCAATTTTATTACGAGTATCATAGATAAAATTACTTATATAGCTATTATCTGTGTGTGTTATTGTTCTAAAACAATAATCGGGCGAAAAATTTACTCCAATAAAAAGACGACTTGGTTTTTTGATTTTTGTGCTATCCTGCGCGTAAACAAGCACAGAAGTAATTATAAAAACAAAGGCAAATAATTTTTTCATACTACTTTTTAATAAAATCTTTAATGGCTAAATAAATTCCGGTGGCCACACCACCTAAACCCAGTATAAGCGTAAGAAAAGGGATTTTATTTTGTAAGTAGTTGTCTAATTTCATTCCGGCAAAAAAACCAATAACAATGGGCACAAGCATTTGTATAGCCATGCCCGTATATTGTAAGGAGCTTTTTTGTGATTTATCAGTTGGCCGCAACGGCTTTTTTTCTTGAGGCGTGCTCATCGGCCGTGTGTTGTATGTTTTTTACTATGCCACCCATGCTGCAATTACCTGTAAATTGTGCTTCAGGCTCAATAGAAATTTTCCCTGTAATTATATCTCCGTTAATGCGGGCAGTAGCACGTAAAGCTAACAATTCAGTTACATTAATTTTACCCTTTACTTCGCCCGATACGTCTGCATTTTGGCATTCAATTTCACCCTGTATATGTCCGTTAGACCCAACAACTAATTTACCTTTTACTACCAAAGTGCCGTGCAAAGTACCGTCAATCCTAAAGTCCCCCTCCGTTTTAACATCTCCTGAAATCGTGGTACCCGATGCAATTAAGTTAACCGATGTACTATCGGCTGATTTGCCATTATTATTAGTTTTTGAAAACATATCTATATCAAATTTAAACATGCAAGCTAATAAAAATACACTTTACCCACAAATTATATGTTTTTTATCTTATTTTTGAACGGATGATAAAAAACGACTTATTGCTGCGTGCTGCTAAAGGAGAAGATGTAGAGCGTGCCCCGGTGTGGCTTATGCGTCAGGCAGGTAGAGTGTTGCCAGAGTATAGAGCTGTTAGATCTAAAAGCAAAAATTTTATAGAATTTGTAAAAAACTCTGAATTGGCAGCGGAAGTAACCGTTCAGCCGGTTGATATTTTGGGCGTAGATGCCGCCATTATTTTTTCAGATATATTGGTTATACCTGAGGCCATGGGCTTGCCTTACCAAATGATTGAAGCCAAAGGCCCTTGGTTTGAAAAAACCATTGCAACCCAGCAAGATGTAGATAGTTTAATTGTTTCAGACGGAAGTAATTTGCAATACGTGTACGATGCTATTCGCTTAGCTAAAAAACAATTAGATAATCGTGTGCCCTTAATTGGTTTTTGTGGTGCTCCTTGGACGTTATTAGCCTATATGGTTGAAGGCAGCGGAAGTAAAACATTTAGCAAAGCAAAAAAGTTTTTATATACACAACCAAAATTGGCGCATCAAACACTCGAAAAAATTGCGCAAAGCAGCATTAACTATTTATTAGCGCAGGTTGAAGCGGGAGCTAATTTGATACAGATATTTGATTCATGGGCAGGTGTTTTATCTCCCGAAATGCATAAAGAGTTTTCGTTAAAATATATGTCGATGATATGCGATGCGCTTAGCAAAAAGGTGCCCGTTACCATATTTGCAAAAGATGCACACTTTGCTTTGGCTGAAATTAAAAATACTTCGTGCAGTATTGTAGGACTTGATTGGAGTGTAAACCCAGCAGAAGCACGCAAAATTATAAGCACTGGTAAAACCCTGCAAGGCAATGCCGACCCATGTTTATTATATGCCGATTTTGATGAAATTGAAAAACAAACCAAACATATGCTTAACGCTTTTGGTAAGGATAAATACATAGCCAATTTAGGGCATGGTTTATATCCTGATACCGAAAAAGAAAAAGTAAAATTTTTTGTTGATTGCATTAAAAAACATTCGTACACCAAAACCACCTCTCATAAAGTGCATGCGTAAAATTTGGCTACATATTATTTTACTTTTTGTAGCTACAACAGGTTTTTCGCAAACCTATGATTTTAGAAATTATAATGTTGAAGATGGTCTAGCACAATCTCAGGTTAATTGCATTTTTCAGGACAGTAAGGGTTATATGTGGTTTGGTACAGGTGGTGGTGGTCTTTCCATGTACGATGGTAAAACATTTAAAAACTTGTCACCGGGTAATGGAGCCATTAGCAATACAGTTTACTCTATTGTCGAAGATAAAAATCAAAACCTATACTTTGCTACCTACGATGGTTTGCAAATAAAAAACAAGTTTAGGGATGTTCGCATTGATACTGGTAACGGCTTACCTGCAAATGCAGTTTATAAGGTTTTTATTGATAAATCTGAAAAAATTTGGATTGGTACACAGTTAGGTGTTTGTTATTTAAACGAAAAACAGCAACCTGTTAAATTAAGCGGTAACAAACTTTTAGAAGCCTCGGGTGTATTTACTATATATCAAGATAATGCAGGTAATTATTGGTTTGGCACCACTCAACATGGGGCTTGTTCTTATTCGCCAACAAACAGCACTTATACTTGGTATGATACAAAATCGGGTATGATAGATAATTTTGTCCGCTCATTTAATGAAGATAGTAAGGGAAATGTATACATAGGTACCGTTGCCGGTTTATATGAAGTTGATGCTAGTAAAAAAATGAAACCTGTAAATATACCAGGCCTTTCACTTAAAAATCTGGCGGTTACAAGCATTAATAAAGATAAAAACAATGTGTTGTGGTTGGCAACTAACGAAGGGGTTGTAAAATACAATGGACTTAGCTACCAAAACTTTTTAGTAGAGAACGGCTTGTGTGGTAACCTTATTTTATCGTCTTATATAGATAGCGAAGGCAACTTATGGTTTGGCTCAGATGGTTTTGGTGTAAGTAAATTAAGCTCAGAGGCTATTGTGAATTATAGCGAGAAAGACGGGCTACCGGGAGAATATGTAAACTGTATATACCAAACCAAGGATAAAAAATATTGGATTGCCGTGCGCGACGGGGGTTTGTTATTGTTGGACGGAAAAGAAAGAAAGAGGTACGAAACAAACAAAAAAAACACGAAAGGAAGCCTCATAGACAACAATGTTAATTGCATGTCGCAAGATAAAGAAGGTAAACTTTGGATGGGAACACAAGCAGGCTTAAGTGTTTTTAGCGATGGCAGGTTTATTAATTATTGGGCTTTAACCGAAGACCAAATCACTACCATTTATTCTATTTGTCATAGCTCAACAGGAGTACATTATATAGGTACTGGAAATGGCTTGGTTGTTTTTGGCGAAAATGGTAAAAAAGAACCTGTTGATGTTGTAAATAGATTGAAGGGGGCACCTGAGTTGGCTATTTATAATATAATAGAAGACAATGAGCATAATTTGTGGTTGGCAACTTCCAGTTACGGCGTCATTAAATATGATGGTAAATCAGCTGAAATATTTGATGCTAAAAATAAATTTACCAATAAGTCTGTCTACAATGTTGTTAAAGATAAAAGTGGAAACCTTTGGTTTGGTACCGAAGATGGAGTGTTTTATTATAACCACAAAGAGTTTGTAAATATTGGAGAGAAAGACGGATTAATTTCTAATCAGGTTTATTTTTTAGTGTTTGATGATAAAAACCGGTTATGGGTTGGAACCAACAAAGGCATAGATGCTATGCAGGTAAACGATTTTATAACAAATAAAAAAGTAACGGTAAAACACTTTGGTAAAGAAGAAGGTTTAAAAGGTTTAGAGTGTAATTTTAATTCAGCCATTAAAGATGATGAAGGAAAATTGTGGTTTGGTACCGTAAAAGGTGTTACCATGTTTAACCCACATTTTGAAAAAACAAATTATCAAGAGCCATCTTGTTTAATTACCGACATAAAAATATTTTTCGAAAAAACCGACCTTACGCCTTATGCTAAAAGTTTAGATTCTTTATCGGGCTTACCCATTGATTTAAAACTGCCATATAGTAAAAACCACGTAACCTTTGATTTTATTGGTATATCGCAAACAAACCCTAATAAGGTGCTGTATCAGTTTAAATTAGATGGGGTTGATGGAGATTGGGTGCCTGTAACATCAAAAACAGAAGTAACTTACTCATCATTGCAACCGGGTGATTATACTTTTCATTTAAAGGCGATGAATAATGATGGTTTTTGGAATAAAGAGCCCCTTCAATATAGTTTTAAAGTGTTGCCACCTTGGTATCGTACTTGGTGGGCCTATACATTGTATGTCATTATAATTGGGGCTTCGGCATATGGTTACAACTATTATAAAACAAAAAAATTATATGCCGATAAAGTAAAACTTGAAAGACAGGTTGCGGCTCGTACACGAGAATTGCGCGAAGAAAAACAAAAAGTAGAACTCATTAATAAAGAGGTTATTGAGCAAAAAGCAACTATCGAGCACAAAAATTTAGAAATGACAGATAGTATAAAGTATGCTAAAAACATACAAGAGGCTTTACTTCCTGCCATTACTAATTTGCGAAAAGATTTCCCTGAGTCATTTGTACTATATATGCCTAAGGACATTGTGAGTGGCGATTTTTATTGGTTTGCTAACCGCGATGGCAAACATCTTTTTGCAGCTGCCGATTGTACAGGGCACGGTGTTCCGGGTGCGTTTATGAGTATCATAGGCAACTCCTTGTTAAATGAGATTATTGGTGAGCAACACATTTACCAACCGGCTGAAATTTTAAACAACCTGCATGTGGGGGTTAAAACAGCCCTTAATCATAACAAAGGCGAGTTTGAGCGACGTGATGGAATGGACATAGCCCTATGTTCATTTAATAAAGCAAATATGACGCTTGAGTATGCGGGCGCAAACCGTGCACTTTGGTTATATAGAAAAGACACAGTTGATAAAGCCGAAATTATAAAACCTGATAAATTCCCAATTGGTGGTTTAGAGTTTGATTTTGAAGTTAAACGTCAGTTTACTAATCACACCATTCAGCTACAAAAAGACGATTGCATTTATATTTTTAGTGATGGTTATGCCGATCAGTTTGGTGGCGAAAAAGGCAAAAAATTTATGGTGGCAAACCTGCAACGTACTTTTGCTGAAATTACTGATAAACCAATGGAAGAGCAGTATCAACATTTACGCAAAGTGTTTACCGATTGGCGTGGCGCTTACGAACAAATTGATGACGTGTTAGTTATTGGTGTTAGAGTTTAAATTGTAGAAGAAAAACATCAATTCTGTGCAATTTCAGAACTTCAAGCAAAAAATCTAATCTTAAAAAATCTATAAATTGTCTAATAAAATTAGCTTTAATCAAATGAGATGCTAAATTTGTGTGCGCATTTTAAACTTGTAAATAATGAATAGCACACCTCTTGACTATCTGCCTATTATTTTAATGTTTATTGTAGCCGCAGGCTTTGTGGCTTTTACCATGTTTTTAACCCACGCCATTGGGCCAAAACGCAAAACAAAAATTAAGTTAGACACCTTTGAGTGTGGTATAGAATCGGAAGGAAACGCTCGTTTGCCTTTTTCAATCAAGTATTTTTTGGTAGCTATCTTATTTGTATTGTTTGATGTTGAGGTAATTTTTATGTACCCATGGGCTGTAAACTTTAAAGAATTAGGCCTTGTTGGCATTATAGAAATGTTTTCTTTTGTGGCACTGTTATTAGTTGGCTTTTACTACATGATTGCCAAAAAAGCGCTTACCTGGGAAGATTAAAATATTTACAATTTAAAAGATTTTAAATGAGTAAAGAAATTCAAAGAACAAAACTAGAAATAGCCAAAAGCCCTGAAGGACTTGAAGGGCCTGGTTTTTTTGCCACCAAATTAGAAGATGTAATAGGTTTAGCTCGTGCTAACTCGCTTTGGCCATTGCCTTTTGCAACATCTTGTTGCGGTATTGAGTTTATGGCAACTATGGCATCGCACTATGATTTAGCTCGTTTTGGCATGGAACGTTTAAGTTTCTCTCCTCGTCAGGCTGATTTATTGATGGTTATGGGAACCATTGCTAAAAAAATGGGACCAACCTTACGCCAGGTTTACGAACAAATGGCCGAACCACGTTGGGTACTTTCAATGGGTGCATGTGCCAGCAGCGGCGGTATTTTTGATACTTATAGTGTTTTACAAGGCATAGATAGAATTATACCGGTTGATGTTTACATCCCAGGTTGCCCTCCGCGCCCCGAACAAGTTATAGAAGGCATTTTAAAAATACAGGAACTAGCCAAAAACGAATCATTACGCCGCAGAAATGCACCGGAGTATAAGCGTTTAATGAACAGCTACGGAATGGAATAACATTTTCTATATGAACGAAGAACTATTAAATAAAGTAAACCAAAAACTACACGAGCATTTTCATGGTAGTGTTGAAAAAGCGGAGTTGTTGTACGACTACCCTGTGTTTACAGTTAATAAAGAAAAAATTCACGATGTTTTAAAATTCTTAAAAGAAGATGAAGAACTTAACTTTCATTTTCTGACTGATTTAACCGGCATGCAAACCGAAGATGAAAAACATTTAGGTGCTATATACCATTTACACAACATGCAAAAAAATTACCGCATACGTGTAAAAACATTTTTCCCGATGAATAATCCTGAGATACCAACTGCTACCGATTTGTGGCCTGCGGCTAATTGGATGGAGCGCGAGACTTATGATTTTTACGGAATTAAATATATTGGACATCCTAACTTAAAACGTATTTTAAACGTAGATGAAATGGATATTTTTCCTTTGAGAAAAGAGTACCCCTTAGAAGATCAATCAAGAGAAGATAAGAGTGATAAATTGTTTGGACGTTAATTAGTATTTGATAAATGAGTAAGAAAGCAAATAAAAATACCGTTTCATCTGCAGATACCACACCAGTAGCAGATACTATGGAAAAAGAGTACTCTACGCTGAACCTTGGTCCAACGCATCCTGCAACACATGGAATTTTTCAGAACGTACTGAAAATGGATGGCGAGATTATTCATGATGCTGTTTCTACTATTGGATACATACATCGTGCATTTGAGAAACTGGCAGAACGCCGCCCTTACGCACAAATTACTACGCTTACTGATAGAATGAATTACTGCTCGTCGCCTATAAATAATATGGGTTGGCATATGACAGTAGAGAAATTGATTAAAGCAGAATTACCAAAACGTGCAGAGTACATGCGCGTTATTATAATGGAGCTTTCTCGTATTTCTGACCATATTATTTGCAACACTATTATTGGGCAGGATACGGGCGCTACAACTGGTTTCTTATATCTGTTTCAATGGAGAGAAAAAATTTACGACATATTTGAAGACATTTGCGGCGCGCGTTTAACTACTAACATTGGCCGCATTGGCGGTTTTGATAGAGATTTTCCTGCAAAAACTTGGGATAAAATTCGTGCTTTTGTAAAAGAGTATCCTAAAGCTTTGACAGAGTTTTCTAATCTGTTAGAGCGTAATAAAATATTTATGGACCGTACTATTAAGTGCGGGCCAATTTCGGCTGAAAGAGCTTTAGCTTATAGTTTTACCGGACCTAACCTGCGTGCTGCCGGTGTTGATTATGATGTACGTGTAATGAACCCGTATTCATCGTATCAGGATTTTGATTTTGTTGTTCCGGTTGGTACAGCAGGTGACACATACGATAGGTTTATGGTTCGTCAGGAAGAAATGTGGCAATCACTTCGCATTATCGAACAAGCATTGAAAAATATGCCTGATGGCGCTACACATGCTAACATCCCTGATTTTTTCCTTCCTCCAAAAGAAGAGGTATATAACAACATGGAAGCTTTAATCTATCACTTTAAAATTGTGATGGGTGAAATGGATGTACCTAAAGGAGAAGTATATCATTGTGTTGAAGGTGGTAATGGTGAGTTAGGATTTTATTTAATTAGCGATGGTGGCAGGACGCCATTCCGTTTACATTTCCGCAGACCATGTTTCATTTATTACCAAGCGTATCCTGAAATGATAAAAGGCGGCATGTTAAGCGACGCTATATTAACTATGAGCAGTATGAATGTAATTGCGGGCGAACTTGACGCATAAAATATTTGAGTAAAGAATTATAAAATGGGAGCACAAGTACACGGAACACAACATTTTGATAAAGCTAAACGTGCCGAAATAAAATTTAGCAACGAGGCTATGGCTACTGTACAGGAAATGATGACGCGTTATCCTGCGGGTAAACAAAAATCAGCCCTATTACCTGTTTTGCATATTGCACAAACTGAGTTTGGCGGTTGGCTTAGCCCTGAGGTGATGGATTATGTGGCTTCTGTTTTAAACATTAAACCTATCGAAGTATTTGAAGTAGCCTCTTTTTACAGCATGTACAATTTAAAACCGGTTGGCAAATGCACCTTAGAGGTTTGTCAAACAAGTTCTTGCTGGTTAAATGGTGCTGAAGACATTGTACGTTATATCGAGAAAAAATTAAACATAAAAGTAGGCGAAACTACTAAAGATGGCATGTTTACATTGAAGGTGGCTGAGTGTTTAGGTTCTTGTGGAACTGCACCTATGTTGCAGTGTGGGGCTTCGTATCACGAAAATCTTACCTTCGAAAAAGTAGATAACCTTATTGAAAAATATAAAAACGAAAATCGTTTAAGAAGTTATACGGATTTAGATTACCATAATACTATTTAAAAAATTATAATGGGAAAGAAACTTTTAATACATAACGATCACGTTCCTAACATTCATACGTATGAAGTGTATCGTGCACATGGTGGTTATGCTTCAGTTGAAAAAGCTTTAAGAACCATGAGTCCTGACCAAGTTACCGATGAGGTAAAAAAATCGGGTTTGCGTGGACGTGGTGGTGCTGGTTTTCCTACAGGATTAAAATGGAGTTTCTTGGCAAAGCCTGAGGGTGTTGCGCGTTACTTGGTTTGTAATGCCGATGAATCTGAACCGGGTACGTTTAAAGATCGTTATTTAATGGAAAGACATCCGCATGCGCTGATTGAAGGAATGATTACTTCATCTTACGCATTGGGTGCAAAAACTTGTTACATCTATATCCGTGGGGAGTATTTTTATGTAGCCCGTATTTTAGAAGCTGCTATTAAAGAAACCTACGCAGCAGGCATGTTGGGTCAAAATATTTTAGGAACTGAGTACTCGTTAGATATGTATGTGCAGGTTGGTGCCGGCGCTTACATTTGCGGAGAAGAAACTGCTTTATTAGAGTCGTTAGAAGGCAAACGTGGTAACCCACGCATTAAGCCACCATTTCCTGCTGTAGCTGGTTTGTATGGTTGCCCTACTGTGGTAAATAATGTTGAAACTATTGCGGCTGTTGTACCTATTGTAAATATGGGTGGCGAAGAGTACGCAAAAATCGGTATTGGAAAATCTACCGGTACAAAATTAATTTCTGCATCAGGGCACATTAATAAACCGGGTGTGTATGAAATTGAATTAGGCATTACAGTTGAAGATTTTATTTATTCGGAAGAATATTGTGGAGGCATTCGTAACGGTAAAAAAATGAAAGCGGTTGTAGCGGGAGGTTCTTCGGTTCCTATTCTTCCAACCGATTTAATTTTAAAAACAGCTAAAGGCGAACCTCGTTTAATGACTTATGAAAGTTTGGGCGATGGTGGTTTTCAAACAGGAACCATGTTAGGCTCGGGCGGTTTTATTGTAATGGATGAAGATACCAGTATTGTAAAAAACTTATATACGTTTACTCGTTTTTATCATCACGAATCATGCGGACAATGTTCTCCGTGCCGTGAAGGAACAGGGTGGATGGAAAAAATATTGCAGAAATTTATTAATGGCACAGCTAACGAAAGTGATATTGAATTGCTATGGGACATTCAAAGTAAAATAGAAGGCAAAACTATTTGCCCGCTTGGCGAAGCTGCTGCATGGCCTGTAGCTGCTGCTATTCGTCATTTTAAACAAGAGTTTATTGATGTTGCCAAAAAGAAAGAATTTAAAGATGTGAAACATTATTTTCGTTTAAATAATTTAGTTGAAGTATAATTGAAAAAGGTAGCCTACATATTTTTATTTTTTGCTTTATTAAGTAATTGCTTTGGGCAAAGTACTTTAAGTAGTACAACTATAAACTTATTGAAACAAAGTGGCTATGCTTTAGACTCAAATAATCCAGACACCTCTGTAAAAGCTTTTGTTGGGTTTACGGTAGGAGAAAATGGCTATGTTCAAAATGTTAAAATATTAAAATCATGTGGTAGTGCTATATTGGATAACATTGCTGTAAGTTCGGTATATACAATGCCTCCTTTTAAACCTGCAACAAAAGATGGGAAAAATGTTGCTGCTCAATTTAATTTGCCAATAAAATTTCCTCTTGATAAAAAATCACATAATTTATATCGAAATGAAAAACAACAAGAAGACATCAATAAATTTTACAATGATGGGGTGAAAAATGTTTCTGAAAACAAAAATGAAGAAGCAGTAGAAAATTTTAAAAAATGTTTAACTCTTAATCCAAATGATATAGATGCTCTATATAATATAGGAGCTACATATTTAAAATTAAATGAAAAGAATAAAGCTTGTGAAAATTGGAATAAAATAAAATTGATGGGGAAACCAGATGCTGATGAACTAATTAAACAATATTGTAAAAATTAAATGCCTAAAGTAACGATAGACGGAATTGAAATTGAAGTACCAAAAGGTACCACCATTTTGCAGGCGGCTCGCATGATTGGTGCCGAAGTGGCGCCACCTGCTATGTGCTATTATACCAAGCTAAAAACAAGTGGCGGTTATTGCCGCACTTGTATTGTTAAGGTAACAAAAGGTAGCGCAGCTAACCCAACTCCTATGCCTAAACCCGTGGCAAGTTGCCGCACAGAGGTTATGGATGGCATGGAAGTGCAAAACTTTACATCTCCTGAAGTGTTAGAGGCACGTAAAGGTGTGGTTGAATTTTTATTAATTAACCACCCGCTTGATTGCCCTGTGTGCGACCAGGCAGGCGAATGTCATTTACAAGATTTAGGATATAACAACGGTGCTGAAAAAACTCGCTACGAATTTAAACGCAGAGAGTTTGATATGATTGATATTGGCAAAAACATTAAGTTACACATGACGCGTTGTATTATGTGTTTCCGTTGTGTAAAAGTTGCCGAGCAAATTACCGATGGACGAGTACATGGTGTAATTAACCGTGGCGACGCTGCAGAAATTTCTACTTATATAGAACAGGCAATTGATAATGATTTTTCGGGTAACGTAATTGATGTTTGTCCAGTGGGTGCTTTAACCGATAAAACATTCCGCTTTAAACAACGTGTTTGGTTTACCAAACCTGTTGAGGCACATCGTAACTGCCCGACTTGCAGTGGTAAAGTGCGTTTATGGTTTAAAGGTGAAGATGTGTTACGTGTAACAGCTCGTAAAGATCAGTGGGGCGAGGCAGAAGAATTTATTTGCAATTCGTGCCGTTTCGATCACAAGAAAAAATCAGATTGGGAAATTGAAGGGCCATCGCCAATTAGTCATCAATCGGTTATCTCTCAAAATCATTACGAACACCTTAATAAATTAAAGGTTGACATAATGAAGCACCAAAAGGCATTAGGTTTTATGAATATTGATAAACGACCATAGTATATGTTGACATTTGTAATTTATAAATCAGTTTTGTGTGTTGTTATTTTCGCTATTTCATTAGGCGTTGCAGCATACTCAACCTGGTGGGAGCGTAAGTTTGCTGCATTTTTGCAGGATAGAAAAGGTCCGAGTCGTGCGGGTCCTTTCGGACTTTTACAACCATTAGCCGATGGTGGAAAAATGTTTTTTAAAGAAGAAATTATTCCAAACGTTTCTAATAAATTTTTATTCATTTTAGGCCCGAGTTTATTTTTACTTACCTCAATGATGACTGGTGTAGTTATTCCCTGGGGCAAAGACGTAAGCATTGGCGGGCAAATTTTCCCGTTGCAAATAACCGACATTAATATTGGTATTTTATATGTGTTAGGTGTTACATCAATTGGTGTATATGGCATTATGATTGGTGGTTGGGCATCAAACAATAAATACTCTTTGCTTGGTGCAATTCGTGCATCATCGCAAATGATTAGTTACGAAATTGCCATGGGCATTTCTATTATTGCATTAGTAATTACGGCAGGCGGCACACTTAGCTTACACGAAATTATTGAGAAGCAAGACGCAGGCTGGTGTAATTTGGTTTACCAACCACTTGGCTTTTTAATATTTTTAATTTGTGCTTTTGCCGAAACTAATCGCGCACCTTTTGATTTATCGGAATGTGAAACCGAATTAATTGGGGGTTATAATACAGAGTACTCTGCGTTTAAATTAGGCGCCTTTTTGTTTGCTGAATACATCAATATGTTTATTTCTTCGGCGTTAATGGCGGGCTTATATTTTGGTGGATATAATTTTCCTTTTGCGCACGAGTTTTATAATGCACTTGGTTTGCAAGAAGGTTCATGGCTTATATCGTTTATTGGGTTTGGAGTTTACTTTTTGAAAACTTGCATTTTCATATCCGTATTTATGTGGATTCGTTGGACACTGCCTCGTTTCCGTTACGACCAATTAATGAACTTAGGCTGGAAAATTTTAATTCCTCTGTCGTTATTAAATTTAGTGATAACAGTAGTGGTAGAATATTTAAGAGGAAACATTATTTTATAGTATAAAAAAAATGGCTTTACAACTTACAAATAGAAGCAAAGTAGTTTCGAATAAAGAGCAGAGTTTTTCTGAAAAACTTTATCTGCCAGCTATTTTAAAAGGAATGGCAATTACATTTAGCCATCTATTTAAAAAAGCGCCTACTATAAAATATCCTGAAGAAAAACGCCCTATGGCACCTGTGTATCGTGGCCAGCACGTTTTAAAGCGTGATGAAAATGGGGCTGAGCGTTGCACATCATGCGGTATGTGTGCCGTTGCTTGTCCGGCTGAAGCCATCACCATGGAAAGCGGCGAGCGCAAAAAAAGAGAGGAACATTTATATCGTGAAGAAAAATATGCAACCAAATATGAAATAAATATGTTGCGTTGTATTTTTTGTGGTTTGTGCGAAGATGCCTGCCCTAAAGAAGCCATTTTTTTAACGGACAGAATTGTTGATACAGATTATGAGCGCGGAGATTTTATTTATGGAAAAGATAAATTAGTAGAGAAAGTAAATGAACGCATTGATATATCAAAACGTCAAACACCCGAAGTGCTAGCCTTTAAAAAAATACCGGGCTTAAAACACAACGAATTATTTGATGACAAAAAATTAAATAAAGGAAAACACTAAATTGAGATTATGTTAGGATATTCGGTTACTCAATGGCTTTTCGGGATACTATCCTTCTTAGCTATTATGTTTGCGCTAATGGTTGTGTTTACACGAAACCCAGTAAATAGCGTGTTATATTTAGTAATGACTTTTTTCTGCATAGCAGGGCATTACTTATTATTAAACGCACAATTTCTAGCCGTAGTACATATTGTGGTGTATGCAGGTGCCATTATGGTGCTGTTTTTGTTCGTTATCATGTTAATGAACTTAAACGAAGATACCGAGCCGCAAAAAACAATTGTAACAAAATTAATTGCAGGGTTGATTGGTGGGATATTATTAGCGGTAATGGTTGGTGTTTTAAAAGGTGCCGAGCAAATGCATTTATCTCAATCAGGTGCATCGCAAATAGGCATGGTAAAAACCTTAGGTGTTGTTTTATTTAAAGACTTTTTATTCCCGTTTGAAATAGCATCTGTTTTATTATTGGCTGCTATGGTTGGTGCAATTATGTTAGGTAAAAAAGAAATTAAATAGATATGATAAACACAATCCCCATTAACTATTACATTTTTTTAAGTGCCGTACTTTTTATCATTGGCGCTGTTGGTGTAATGGCCCGCAGAAACGCTATTATAGTTTTTATGTGCATTGAGCTTATGCTAAATGCCGTAAACCTTTTGTTGGTAGCATTTTCTACTTTACATAACGACCCAAGCGGACAAGTATTTGTATTCTTTATTATGGCGGTTGCTGCGGCTGAGGTGGCTGTTGGGCTTGCTATATTAAGTATGGTGTATCGTAACATAAAAAGCATTGACATTGATTTATTAAGCAAACTAAAGAATTAGAAATTTATGATTAAGCTAATAGGATTAGTTCCTTTATTTCCTTTGATTGGTTTTCTGATCAACGGGTTCTTCGGAAAAAAAATGAGCAAAGGTTTATCGGGCACTATTGCCTGTGTAAGTGTGTTGGCTTCGTTTATTGTTTCTGTTTTAATTTTTATGGAAGTAAGTGCTTCTCAGCAGAAATCATATGTTGTAGAAATCTTCTCTTGGATAAATTCAGACACCTTAAAAATTCCTTTCTCATTTTTGGTTGACCCGCTTTCTTGTTTATTCTTACTTAACATTACAGGTATCGGTTTTTTAATTCATGTTTATTCAACCAGCTATATGCATGATGATGAAGGCTTCTCTCGCTTCTTCACATACTTAAATTTATTTGTATTCTTTATGTTACTATTAGTGCTTGGCAACAACTACCTGATTATGTTTGTTGGTTGGGAAGGTGTAGGATTATGTTCTTACTTGTTGATTGGTTTCTGGTTTAAAAACGATGCGTATAACAGAGCAGCAAACAAAGCCTTTGTTATGAACCGTATTGGTGATTTAGGTTTTCTTTTAGGTATCATCTTAATCTTCATAAACTTTGGCAGTATTTCTTTTGGTGAGGTTTTTAATAAAGCATCATCGGTACCAACATATACCATAACAACGATTGCTCTTTTATTATTTGTAGGTGCTATGGGTAAAAGCGCTCAGTTACCATTATACACTTGGTTACCCGATGCTATGGCGGGTCCAACTCCGGTATCTGCATTAATACACGCGGCAACCATGGTTACGGCTGGTATATATATGGTAGTGCGTTCAAATATTTTTTATTCAATATCAGAAACTGCCAGTGAGTTTGTTGCGGTAGTTGGTGCCATTACAGCATTATTTGCTGCTATCATCGGTTTATTACAAACTGATATTAAAAAAGTACTGGCTTACTCAACCGTATCTCAATTAGGTTTAATGTTTTTAGCTTTGGGTGTTGGTGCTTATAGTAGTGCAGTGTTTCATGTTACAACACATGCCTTCTTTAAAGCATTATTATTCTTAGGAGCAGGTTCTGTTATTCATGCTATGGGTGGCGAACAAGATATTCGTAAAATGGGCGGCTTGAAAAAAGCTTTGCCAATTACTTTTATAACTATGTTGTTAGGAACAATTGCAATAAGTGGCGTTCCGCCGTTTGCAGGTTTCTTTTCTAAAGATGAAATTTTAGCGCACACGTATGAGCATAGTCAGTTGCTTTGGGTTGTTGGCAGCATAGCATCTTTATGCACTGCCTTTTATATGTTCCGTTTAATGTTTCTTACATTCTGGGGTTCTTTCCGCGGCACGCATGAGCAAGAACATCACTTACACGAATCGCCAAAAGCAATGACTATTCCATTAATCATCTTAGCTATACTTTCTGTATTTGGTGGCTTGTTAGGCCTGCCTGAATTTTGGGGTGCAAAAAACTGGATGAGCGAAAATTTAGATTCGGTAATTATCCGTAAAAACCCAAGCATTTTATCACACGATACAGAATGGACTTTAATGGCTATTGCAGTTTTAGTTGCAGGGTCAACTATTTATTTTGCTTATCAAATGTTTATTAAATACAAAGTGTTGCCGGCTGAAAAAGAAGTTGACATGAAACCATTTCAGCGAGTTATCTATAATAAATTTTATGTAGATGAATTTTACGATACCATTATTCGTAAACCACTAGATGCTATATCAGAAGTGTTTTATAAATTTTTTGATAAACAAATATTTGATGGAATTGTAAACGGAACAGGTGATGCCACAAAATGGTCGGCTGACACTTTACGTAAATTGCAAACTGGTCATATTGGATTTTACATTATGGCCATGGTGGTTGGAGTAATTACAATACTATTTTTTAGTTTAATTAAATAGAGAATATGCTAACAGGTTTTTTAATATTATTTCCTTTAATTGCGTCGCTGATTTTATTTTTGGTAAAAGGCGATGGTGCTAAGAAAATGGCTTTTGCCTTTGCTTTAGTAGAATTTGGCATTAGCTTATTGGCTTATGTTTGGTTTAGAGCCAATCCTGTAATGGATGCTTTAAGTCTTAACTGCACTTGGGTAGAATCGCTTGGAATTAAATTTGCCGTTGGTTTTGATGGCATTAGTTTGTTGTTGGTTTTATTAACTACGTTTTTAGTTCCGCTAATCATTCTTTCATCATTTCAAACAACCTACGATAAACCAAATACTTTTTACGCATTAATTTTATTCATGCAAAGTGCTTTGGTAGGCGTGTTTGTAGCTAACGATGGCTTCTTATTTTATGTGTTTTGGGAGTTGGCTCTTATTCCAATTTATTTTATTTGCTTATTGTGGGGAGGAGAAAATCGTGCAAAAATTACTTTCAAGTTTTTTGTGTACACCTTATTTGGTTCGTTGTTTATGCTAATTGGTTTAATCTTCTTATACAATCATACAGGTATAGATACGGGCATAAAATCATGGGCTATAAATGACTTGTATGCAGCAGGAAGAAGCATGACAGAAGCACAACAAACATTTGTTTTCTGGACAATATTTATTGCATTTGGAATTAAGATGCCGATATTCCCATTACACACTTGGCAACCCGATACTTATGTAACGGCACCAACACAAGGCACTATGATGCTATCAGGTATCATGCTAAAAATGGGAACTTTTGGTTTAATTAAATGGTTATTACCGGTTGTGCCTTTAGCTTTAGAGAAATGTGGCGGGGTAGCTATAGGTTTTGCAGTTGTGGGCATTATTTATGCATCGTGTATTGCTATTGTACAAAAAGATTATAAACGTTTAATCGCATACTCTTCTATCGCGCACGTTGGGTTAATTGCAGCGGGTATTTTATCGGCTAATCAACAAGGTGTACAAGGTGGCGTTATACAAATGATGAGCCACGGTATCAATGTTGTTGGTTTATTTTTAATTGCTGATATTTTAATGCGCCACACCGGCACACGCGATATTACTAAACTAGGCGGCATTCGTAGTATGAATGGGCAATTTGGTGTTTTGTTTTTAATTATCTTATTAGGCGCTGTTGCATTGCCTTTAACCAACGGTTTTGTTGGTGAGTTTTTATTAATTAACGGTGTGTTTCAGTTTAATGCATGGATGGGAGCTTTTGCAGCATTAACCATTATATTAGGTGCAGTATATATGTTACGCAGTTACCAGGCAATTATGTTGGGCGAGAAAAAATCGAGTGAAGTAACTTTTGGTTCTTTAGCCGATACTGATAAAGCGGTTTTAATTATTGTATGTATAGCTGTTATTGCATTTGGTGTTTATCCTAAACCGTTAAACGATTTAGCTGAACCTGCAGTAAAAGCATTATTAATGAATTTGAAATAAATTATGAAGGGACTTTTTATTATTAGCGGATTGGGAATTTTAGCCATGCTGGCTGAGATTTTTAAATTCAAACGCGCATTGTATCCAATAGTGCTGGTTGGAATTTTAGCTGCTTATGTGGCTAACTTTATGGAGTTTAATAACAACATGTCTATTGAGCAATTCAATAACATGATTCGTTTTGATAACGTAGCACTTGCTTTTAGCGGGGTAATTCTAATTACTGCTTTTTTCTGGTTTATTTTAGCCAACGATTATTTTAATTCTGAAACATCTTTAGCCGATCATTTCTCTTTAGTGTTGTTTGCTATTACAGGTGGATTAATGCTAACCTCTTTCACTAACATGACAACCTTATTTTTGGGCATCGAAATTTTATCCATCCCATTATATGTTCTTGCTGCCAGTAAAAAGAATGATGTTAGGTCTAACGAAGCGGGCTTTAAATATTTAATTATGGGCTCAATGGCTTCAGCCTTTTTACTATTTGGTATTGCTTTAATTTATGGTGCAACGGGTACGTTTGATATTATGCTTATGCGTTCTAAAATTGCAGACGGAAACTTACCAATGTTTTTTTATGCAGGCGTTATAATGATGTTGGTAGCTATGTGCTTTAAAGTAAGTGCAGCACCGTTTCACTTTTGGGCACCTGATGTATATCAGGGTTCGCCAACAGTAATTACAGCTTTAATGAGCACTATTGTAAAAACGGCAGCCTTTGCAGCTTTTATGCGTTTGTTCTTAATTGGCTTTGGTGGCATTTCAGAAACGTGGGGCTTGGCCTTAAGCATTGTTATTGCTTTATCGCTTGTTATATCAAACATTACGGCGGCGGCGCAAACAAATGTAAAACGTATGCTGGCCTATTCAAGCATTAGTCACGCGGCATTTATGTTAATGGCTATTTTAGCAGTTAATGCGAAGTTTTCGGTACCATCAATTTTGTATTACACCTTGGCTTATTCAATTGGTTCTATTAGCAGCTTTACGGTGTTGTATCATGTAAGTAAAAATGGCGATGAAAGTTTTGAAGCCTTTAATGGTTTGGCAAAACGTAATCCAATGATTGCTTTAGGAATGCTAATCGCTATGTTATCATTAGCAGGCATACCGGTAACGGCAGGTTTTTTTGCTAAGTATTTTGTGTTTACAACACTTATAGCTAGTTCGTATAAATGGTTATTGATATTGGCTATACTTACTTCTTGTGTGGGTGTTTATTATTACTTTAAAGTAATTATTGCTATGTACTTTAAAAAACCACATACCGAAGAGCCTGTAGCTTTTGAAAGCTCCCATGCTATGTTATTAGCTATAACAACTGCTATTACAATTGTATTAGGCTTATTGCCTGATTTGATTTTGAAGATGCTATAGGATCATAGATATCCAATTGATCGAAATTTGATTTTTTTAACTTCTCTCTAATAACCAAAGAGCAAGGGGGAAGTTTTTTGTTTTATATTTGATATAATGAAACGTTTATTACTGCTAACTATACTTCTGCTAAACAGTAATTTTTACGGACAAGTTAATCCTTCAAATAAAACAATGAGCTATTACGATTATATGGTAATGGCAGATTCTTTATATAGGGCAAAAAATTATGAGAGCTCGGCCCTTGCCTATTCTACAGCATTTAAAAGTATTGGAGGTAAAGGCATTAGTCACGACCGTTATAATGCGGCTTGTGCTTGGGCAAAGGCAGGGAATGCCGATAGCGCATTTGCACAACTTTTTCATATAGTAGAAAAAGCTTTTTATAAAGATTATGACAAGGTTGTTGACGAAGAAGATTTTGAATTGCTGCATAGTGATTACCGATGGGATAAATTACTTATGCTAATAAAGCAAAGCAATGATTTTAATTTGGGTTTTGAACGGGTAAACGATTTTGGTGCGCTGCCCGAACCCTGGTTTATATGGGGAACAGGAGATTATAGTTTTTCATTAGACTCCGAACAAAAACATAGTGGCAAGTATTCTATGCTTATACAGCCGACCAAAAGCATTGAAGTAAATTCTTTTGGCTGTATAGCTTGTGCCATTCCGTCTAACTACGAAGGAAAAGAAATAGAAGGAAAAGCTTTTATCAGGGTAAAAAACACAACAAAACCTATTGGGCTTTTATTGAGGATTGATAGTAAAATTCCGAATGACATACTTGCATTTGATAATATGATACCACAAGGTTATCAGGGTGATGATGAATGGACAGAGTATTCTGTTAAATTGCCTTTACCTAAAGAAGCGGGTACTATTTATATTGGCGCCATACTTTCAGGACATGGAAAATTATGGGCAGATGACTTTAAGGTTTTAATTGACGGTGTTGATATAAAATATGCTAGGCCTAAAGTAGTTGATAATGTTACTGATACTGTTGCAAAAACGCGTGTACAACAACTAACAGATATTTTTGCTTCTAAAAACTTTATTATTAGTGTGGAAAATGATAAGGGAAATGGAGAATACAGCTTTATTAAGCCAGAAGAAATGTGGAAAATAGAATATCGGTATAAATTAAAAAATTCTGATAAGCCCACCCAGTTAGTTGATGCGGCAAACCTTTCGTCTAATAAACTAGATGTACTTAAAAAAAATCTATTAGTAGTTGTACGTTATTATTTTAATACTCCCGACCCTTTTTACACGCATTATAAAATAACTAATGGAGTTTATACAGTGGAATTTTATTGCAAGTATTTTGATATATGGACTATACTAAGGTCTAACTGGAGAAAATAACTAAAGTATCGCTGCTCTCTTTACCAAGTAAGCGTAAAGCACTTTATCAAAACCTTCTGCAATATCAGCTTCAATAAAATCTATTTTAAACTGACCGCATTTGGTTTTTAAATTGCCAATGTAGTTATGTATGTGTTTTAAATAATTTTCTTTGGCTTGCTGCGGATTTAATTTTATTTCTTCGCCGCTTTCCATATCAATAAAATGATGCGGACGGTTTTCGAAATCAAAATTCAATTCACTTTTTTTATCGTGTACATGAAATAAAAGTACTTCATGTTTTTTGTGCTTTAAATGTTGCAGGGCCGAAAACAAAGCATCTTCTTTATCTGCATTATCAAACATATCGCTAAAAATAATAATGAGTGAACGCTTATGTGTTATCTCGGCAATTTGGTCTAATAAGGTGCCTGCAAATGTTTCGGTAGTAGTTTTTGGATTGTATTGTTGTTGCAGGTTTTCTAATTCGGTAAACACCATTTTTTTTTGCGCCGTACTTGAACGAGCCGGAGCATGAAAATTTAATTTGTCCGAAAAAACACTCAAGCCCACAGCATCGCGCTGACGAAGTAACAACTCAGATAAGGCTGCTGCACATTTTATAGAAAAATTAATTTTGTTGTTTTGATTTTCCGCATCAGCTTTTGCATCTACCGGATAGTACATAGATGAGGAAGCGTCTATAACTAACTGGCAACGTAAATTAGTTTCTTCTTCGTAACGCTTAATAAAAAGTTTATCGCTGCGTCCATATAATTTCCAATCTATATGTTTGGTGCTTTCTCCGGGGTTGTAAATGCGGTGCTCGGCAAACTCAACCGAAAAACCGTGAAACGGACTTTTATGCAAACCTGTTATAAAACCCTCTACCACCTGCTTAGCCAACATCTCTAAAGCAGAGTATTTTTGAATGTATTGAGGGTGTATAATTGGCATTTTTTTAAATTAAAATAGGCAACAATTATTAGATTACAACACCTAATAACTATTGCCTAATTTCTATTAACTAAAACTAAAGTTGTGCTTGTAATTTAGCAGCCAATTGTGCTTTTGGCACAGCACCTACTTGTTTGTCAACTACTTTACCGTTTTTAAAGAATAAAATAGTTGGAATGTTACGTACACCAAATTCCATTGATATGTTAGGGTTGTTATCTACATTTAATTTTCCAATAACTGCCTTACCTTCATATTCTTTTGCAAGTTCTTCTACTATAGGGCCTACCATGCGGCAAGGACCACACCATTCTGCCCAAAAATCTACCAATACTACTTTATCAGAGTTTTTTACTACTGATTCAAAATTGCCGTCTGTAATTTCAACTGCCATGATTTCTATTTTTTTAATTATCTAAAGTTAATGAATTGTTCTCTTCAATTATCAATTTTCTTTCCAATCTTATTATTCTGCCACTATGGCTTATAGTCGGGATTGTTAAGATTACTTTTTTTACGGCTGTATAAAAAGTAAACCGCAATGCCAATAGCGCCCCAAATTAAAAAGGCAACCCAGGTTTCAGGACGAACAAATTTCATTAAAAAGAGGTTAAAAGATACTCCTAAAGTACCCACCAAATAAACCGCAGGTGTTTTGTAAGGGCGCTCTAATTCGGGTTTTTTGTAACGTAAAATCATAACGGCAACGCAAACCATGCCAAAGGCAAGTAAAGTACCCATGCTACACATTTCAGATATTTTTTCGATAGGGGTAACCGAGGCAATAATAGAAATGATGGCACCCACTAAAATAGTACTTCTATAAGGGGTTTTAAATTTTGTGTGTAAGGTGCCAAACAAAGCTTTAGGCAATAAACCGTCTTTTGCCATGCCTAAAAAAATACGGGTTTGACCTAACATCATTACTAACATTACCGATGTTAAACCTGCCGTAGCTGCAATTGTGATGAAGAAAACGGCCCAATTTAAGCCAATGCCCGAAAATGCCGAAGCTACGGGAGCAGCTTTGTCTAATTGGCCGTATTTTACCATGCCTGTTAAAACCAAAGACACTAAAATGTATAAAATAGTACATACTACTAAAGATGCCACGATGGCAAATGGCACGTCTTTTTTAGGGTTGATAGCCTCGCCCGCCTGTGTAGATACGGCATCGAAACCTATATAAGCAAAGAATACAATAGTAGCAGCTGTTAAAACACCTCCAAAGCCAAATTTAACATGTTCAACACCATCGGTAACAGTTTTAACTTCATCCGGAATAAATGGATGCCAATTAGCTGTATTTACATAAAAAGCACCTACAATAATTACAAATAGCACAACAGCAATTTTTACAATTACAATAATATTATTAGTACTGGCAGCTTCTTTAATACCTTTTACTAAAATGGCGGTAACAATCCAGGTAATTATAAACGCAGGAAGGTTAAATGCAAAACTTGGAATGGCTAAGCCGGCAGCGGTACATTTTTCAGTTGCGGTAGCTAAATCGTTACACAACCAAATAGGGAAATCTATATGAAATAAGTGTAACAACTTTACAAAATATCCGCTCCAAGCAACAGCTACGGTAGTGGCTCCCATCATATACTCTAAAATCAAATTCCAACCAATAAACCAAGCGAATAACTCACCAATGGTACCATAAGCATATGAATAAGCAGAACCTTCAACGGGTAAAACCGAGGCAAACTCAGCATAACATAAGCTGGCAAACATACAACCTATACCAGCAATTACAAATGATAAGGCTAATGCGGGGCCCGCAAAATCATGGGCGGCTATACCGGTAAGGGTAAAAATCCCTCCACCAATAATGGCTCCTATACCCAAAGATGTTAAACCCCATCTGGTAAGTACACGATTTAAATCGCTTTTTTTCATCTCGGCCTGAAATGCCTCAATAGGTTTCTTTCTAAAAAGATTTGACATATAGTTTGAAAAAGTTAAGTAGTAAAACTACAATTTTTTTGCTTAATCCAACACCCCGGCAATATTAAGCAGGGTTAATTTATCTACCTTTGTTATAACTATATTAGCTTCTATCTATAACACCTATGTTATTAATAAACAAAAAATTAGTCTTTAAAAAAGCGTGGATTTTTAGTGCTTGCTTGTTTTTTTTGTATTCATGCGTTATACCCGCGCGTAAATTTGAAGCTACCAAAACGCCCGTAGCACCTAACTATGCAAACGATACTTGCTGGGCTGCTTTGCCTACAAAAAAAGATAGCGCAGATGTAAATATTTATGCTGCCGGTATAATAGATAGACAACAAACTGCGCCAATTGATGTGTTTTATGTACATCCAACTACTTATTTAATGGGCAATAAATGGAATGCCAGTTTAGATAACAAAGATGTAAATAAAAAAACCGATCAGTTAGCTGTGCGAAATCAAGCAAGTGTGTTCAACGAAATGTGTAGAGTTTATGCACCTCGTTACCGTCAGGCTGTTTTATTTTCTTACGCACCTTATGCCGAAAAAAAAGGAAATGCGTCTCAGGCATTTGATTTGGCTTATAGCGATGTAAAAACTGCTTTTGCTTATTATTTGAAAAATTACAACCAAGGTCGTCCTTTTATTATTGCATCGCACAGTCAGGGAACAGACCACACCATTAGATTACTTCACGATTTTATTGAGAATGATAGCTTACTAAAGAAGAAATTAGTAGCAGCTTATATTATTGGACGCCCGATACAAAAAGGAAGTATAAAAGCCATTCCACCTGCTGATTCAGCTAACCAAACAGGGTGTTATATTATTTGGAATACAGTGCTTTGGGGGCAAACTACTTTTTACGGATTTAAGGTAAGTGATTTAGAATGCGTAAACCCTTTAACCTGGAGAAGAGACACAGTTGATGCGTCATCATCACTTAATAAGGGAGGATTACCACAAACTTTTAATAGAGTAGATGCGGGCTTAAACGATGCAAAAATTTCTATGGCAGGTTTGTTATGGGCACACCGACCAAATGCTACTGTAAAGGATTATCCGTATTCTGATAAAAAAAGATTTCATGTGCTTGACTATAATTTGTTTTATATGAACATACGCCAAAACATAAAACTGCGAACAGAAACTTATCTTCGTTTAAATAGCAAACAATAATTTAATTAGAGAAATTATTTTCTGTATTTTACTTCCAGCGCGTGCAATTCAATTAGTGGTTTTAAAAACTCTTCTAAGTCGTACACACATAATTGAGAAGCTGCATCGCATAAAGCTTTTTCGGGTTCAGGATGTGTTTCAATAAAAACGCCATCAACACCGCTGGCAACTCCAGCTCTTGAAAGTACAGGTAAAAATTCTCTTGCCCCCCCTTTAGCATCTGAACTTGGAATGCCATACTTGCGTACACAATGTGTGATATCAAACACTACGGGATAACCTAAATTATTCAAGTGAAAAAACGCACGTGGGTCAACAATTAAATCGTTGTAACCAAATGTGTAACCACGCTCAGTAAGAATAACATTATCGTTTCCGGCTTCGATAACTTTTTGCAAAGGATGCTTCATGTTATCAGGCGCTAAAAACTGACCATGTTTAATGTTTACCACTTTACCTGTTTTTGCAGCAGCCACTAATAAAGTGGATTGCATACATAAGTAAGCCGGTATTTGTAAAACATCGCACACGGCACCTGCTGCTGCAGCTTGATCGGGATAATGTATATCAGTTAAAATAGGGAAACCAAATTGCTCTTTTACTTTAGCCAATAGTTTCACACCCTTATCTAAACCCGGACCATCGTAATATTTTAAACTACTACGGTTATCTTTTTGGAAAGATGATTTGTAGATGATTTTTATTTTCATGCGCTCAGAAACCTCTTTCAGTTTCTCGGCAGTTTTCATCATAATAGATTCTTCTTCTATTACACAAGGACCGGAGATTAAAAACAACTCATTGCTTCCGCACTCAATATTTCCAACTTTTACTATTTTTTTGTTTATCATAATCTTCTAAATAAGTCTTTAATATAATTTAAGGTAACTCGCTCTTGCCAGCTATCACCAAAGGCATGGTGCCACATAAAAGGCAAATTATAAGAAACCGTTGCCATAGCGGTTAAGGTTTCTTCATCCCAATCTTTACTTAAGTTTTGTGGCAATATAATTTTATGCTTTGCAATCATTTGCATAAACTCGCTATGCCCTTTTAAATAAATATCGCCAAGGTGCTGAAAGATTATACAGTTTGCATAACAGTGGCGTGTGCCCAATATTTTAGATAAACCATAACTTAATGCATGACAAACGCCAACTTCGCTATACGTTAAACTTAAGCCACCCATTAAAGATGCAACCATTAACTTATCATTATTCTCAGGGGTTTGACCCGCCTTATCCCCCAAATAAATTTCTCTACACAGCTTTAACGATTGTTCACCATAAGCTAAACTAAAAGCATTATTACGTATACCTGTTTCACTTTCTATACAATGTATGTATGTATCCATTCCGGTGTAAAACCACCAATCGGTTGGTACGCTGGCAATTAATTCGGGGTCTAAAATAACCTGATTAAAAACCGTCCAATCGCATTTTAAACCTAATTTTTTTTCAGGACCTGTAAGTACAGCTGTCATTGATACTTCAGCACCGGTGCCTGAAATTGTTGGTACGCCTAAATGATATACGCCTGCTTTTTTTATCAGGTTTAATCCTTGATATAAAGTGGATGAACCTGTGTTGGTTAACATCAACGATAACGCCTTAGCTATATCCATAATGCTACCACCACCAATGCCAATAACACCACTAGGTAAACCTTTTTTTGCTAAAATTTCATCGCGCAAAGTATCTATCTGCTCCGTAGTTGGCTCATGAGGGTCAACATCAATGTAATAAATTAAATCTTCAGGTTTGTTTTGTAATTTGGTTGATAAAGGCTTTCCTTTAAAATAATTGTCAACTACATAAACAAAATAATGATTGTTTTCTTTACGTACAGGCTCTACCGTTTCAGCAAGTTGTGCAAATGAGCCGCGGCCATAAGTAACCTTATCAATGTTCTTAAAATTTTTATGCATGAACAGGCTTCATAGCTTTAGTAACACATTCAGAAATTTTTGAAGCAAGTGTTTTCATGTCTTCTTCAGTCCATTTATATTTTATACCGAAAGAAATTAAACGCCCAATTACCTCTTGTGTTTTTGGTAATTGCAGATTTTTATAATCTTGTGGCGCACCTAACACTTCAATAGGAAGTTTAGAAACGGTACGCAGTTCTTTAATATGATCCCACTGATTAATAAAGTGGTACATGTTTTTAAACCAATAATCAAATCCTACAACTCCGGTTGCTTTCATTTCATCAACTACACGCTGTGCTGTTGCCGTATCAGGTAGTAATAAATTTAAACAAGTTGCCGAATCTCCATCCGGGTCGGCCAACTTTGCAAAAGATATGCCGGATGTTTTAGATAATAAATCTTGCATAAACTTTTTGTTTTTGCGATTTTTCTCTTTAATCAATGGCACTCTACGTGTTTGTGCTACGCCAACCGCTGCGTGTAATTCAGATATGCGATAGTTAAACCCTAAATAAGGATGTTGCTCCATGCCACGCACAGCACCAATGTGGTCGTGCCCGTGGTCGCTATATACATCTGCTTTTTTATAAGTGCTTTCATCGTTAGTAACAAGCACACCGCCTTCTCCGGCAGTTGCAATTTTAAAAAAGTCGAATGAGTAACATCCTGCTTTACCAAATAAACCTGTATAAGTTCCTTTGTACGATGATGCAAACGATTGCCCAGCGTCTTCTACTAAAATTAATTTATGATCGTTCACCACTTTCATAATGCTATCCATTTCAGCCATTCCGCCACACATGTGTACCAAGCAAACAGCTTTGGTTTTTGGTGTAATGGCTTTTTTAATTCCTTCGGCACTTAAGCAAAGTGTTTCATCAATCTCAGCAAACACAGGCAAGGCACCAATAAATAATACGGCTTCAATAGTTGCCATAAAAGTAAAAGGGGGTACTATAACTTCATCACCCGTTCCAATTCCGCTGGCAGCTAGTGCTGTTGCCACTGCAGTTGAACCACTACTCATTGCATGAGCAAACTTTGCTCCGGTTATTTTTTTTACTTCAGTTTCAAAATCTTTTGCTTTCCAATGGTTGTTACGCAATGCATCGTGGTTATAACGAAATAATACTCCGGTTGATAATACATCGTCTATCTCTTTACGCTCTTCGGCGCCAAATAATTCTGTTCCAGGCATGGTTAAAAATTTAGAGTACAAAGATAAGAAATTACCCCATGCCAAGGGGGCTAGATTTATTTCGGATTATTTAACGAAATTTTGTTTTTCAAGTTATGTTAAATAAAAAAGGCTTTTTGTTTTTGACAGAATTAACCCATATTTGTTATAGAAATCAATTATATGATAAAGAAATTTTACGTACTATTTTATTTGTTTAGTGCTGCTGTTTTGTTTGCCCAAACAGACCCTGCGGAGCCAGATACAGTAAAAAAAACGCATACGGTTCAATTTTCAGGATTTATAGATGCCTATTATTCATATGATTTTAATCAGCCACCAAATCACGAAGTATCAGCCCCCTTTATTTATAATTACAAACGCAATAATGAGTTTAACATTAATCTGGCTTTATTAAGTGCCTCGTATAGCGGAGATAAAATAAGGTCGAAAATTGGGCTAATGGCTGGCACTTATGCTCAGTATAATTATGCCAGCGAACAGGGCTTATTGAAAAACATATATGAAGCAAACGCAGGAATTAAATTGGTAAAAAACCTTTGGTTAGATGCCGGAATTTTTGCTTCGCATATTGGTAACGAGTCTGCTTTTTCACTTACTAATCCTACACTAACCCGTTCTATTATGGCTGAAAATACGCCATACTATCAAACGGGCGCTAAGTTAACTTACGATGCCGGAAAGAAATGGCTGTTTAGTTTATTGCTTTTAAATGGTTGGCAAAACATACAGGAAACGCCGGGGAATAGTAACAAACCGGTTTGCACTCAAATTTTATATAGACCAAATGATAAAACAGAAATTAATTACAGTACGTTTATAGGGAACGAAAAACCCGATTCGGCTAAACAATGGCGGTATTTTAGTCACTTTTATTTTACATCACATTTTAGTAAAAAAATTTATTTATCAGCGGCATTTGATTACGGCATTCAACAAAAATATAAAGACAAAGTGCATTATGATAAGTGGTTTGGGACCTCAGTCATTTTAAAATATAAACTCACCCGCAAGTTTTCTACCTCGTTACGAGGCGAATATTATAGCGACCCATCGCAGGTAATTGTAACCACTAATACACCTTACGGGACACAAGTTTTAGGCACTTCACTTAATCTTGATTTTTCTCCTTATCAAGGATCTTTGATTAGGCTTGAAGGTAAAATGTATAATGCACAGGATAATATTTTTTTAACCAAAACAGGGTACAATAGTCAAACGTATATTGTTACAATTGATTTTGTAGTCAGCTTTTAATTTTATTTATTTCTTGGGTGATGTTTTATAATGGCATCTTTTAAGGTGTGGTTACTTATATGCGTATAAATTTCGGTAGTTGTAATGCTCTCATGCCCAAGCATTTCTTGCACGGCTCGTAAATCTGCGCCATTTTCTAATAAGTGTGTAGCAAAACTATGTCTGAAAGTATGCGGAGAGATTGTTTTTTTTATGCCTGTTTTTTCTACCAATTGTTTAATGATGTAAAAAATCATCACCCTTGAAAGCATGCTGCCTCTACGGTTTAAAAATAAAACATCTTCGTTTCCTTTTTTTATCGAAACATGACTTCGAATATTTTTTAAATAAATATCTATGTGTTTAAGTGCCATGCCGTTTATGGGTACAAGCCTTTGTTTATTGCCTTTACCTATTACAATTAAAAATTCTTCTTCTTTATGTACTTCGCTTATTTTTAAATTTACTAATTCACTTACACGTAAGCCACAACCATAAAGCACTTCAAGTATAGCACGGTTTCTTTCACCATCATCTGTACTTCTGTCAATGGCATTTAAAACATCTTCAATTTCTTTTTCATTTAAAACATCAGGAAGTTTTCTGGCTGTTCGAGGCCATTCAAGTAGGGTGGTAGGATTGTTATCAATTTCTTTTTCGACTACCAAAAATTTAAAAAAAGCCCGTATGCCTGATAAAATACGACCTTGTGATGAAGCGCTTAATCCAAATTCGTTAATTTGTTTAATGTAAGTTTGTAAGTGTTTAAGCTCAGTTTTTTGTGGTGTTACCTTAGGAAACTCTTCTTCCATAAAAGTTGCTAAACCTTTAATGTCTCGTAAATAAGCCTGCACCGAGTTTTTGCTGAACGAACGCTCGGCAGATAAGTACATCTCAAACGATTTTATAAAAAGATTCCAATTGCTCAAGCTGTTTTATTTACCACAAATTTACTGCTTAGTTTGTTATCTTTATAGAATGAATTTTTTGGCGCATTTATTTCTTTCGGGCGAACCTAGCGAGCTGATGGTGGGCAATTTTATAGCTGATTCGGTAAAAGGAAGTGCTACCGATAATTTTTCGGAAGAGATACAAAAAGGAATAAGGTTGCACCGTGCCATTGATACTTTTACGGATAGTCATGCAGAAATGCTAAAAAGCAAAGAGCGATTGCGGCCTCGTTACAAAAAATATGCACCCGTTATAACCGACATTTTTTACGATCATTTTTTAGCTACTCATTGGCAGGATTATTCGACGATTTCGTTTAGAGATTATACAAATCAGGTGTATAAATATTTAGAAAAGTATCACGCCATTTTCCCCGAGCGTTCTCAGCAGTTTTATAATTACATGATTAAGTACGATATACTTTTTGCTTATACAAAAATAGAGGGCATTGAAAAAGTAATGCAGGGCATGTCGCGCAGGGCGCATTTTATATCGGGCATGGAAACTGCAACCGAAGAATTAGTAAAGAGTTACGATGATTTTAAAGCAGAGTTCAAACTTTTTTTTCCTGACTTACAAAAACATGTTTATGAAATTAAACAACATTAACCGAAATTAGTATTTTTAACCCATGAAGATTTTAATTATAAACGGACCTAATTTAAACCTGCTTGGCACACGCGAGCCAACTGTTTACGGAAACCAAACTTTTGAAGAGTATCTAACCGAACTAAAAGCAAAATTTCCTGCCGTTCAATTTGATTGTTTTCAGAATAATGTAGAAGGGGAATTAATTAATGCCTTACATAAAGCAGATAAAAATGTTGATGGAATTATTTTAAACGCAGGTGCTTATACCCATACTTCAATTGCTCTTGCCGATGCAGTTGCCGGAATTTCTGTTCCGGTGGTTGAAGTACATATCAGCAATATTTTTGCAAGAGAAGATTATCGTCATGTTTCCTATTTAGGTAAACATTGTAAAGGTTCTATTTCGGGTTTTGGATTAATGAGTTATGATTTGGCTTTGCAGTATTTTATTTCGCAGCCTCACTCTTAGATTTACGCTTTCTTAAATATAAAACTGTTCCAACTTTTGGTTCTCCACTAGATGGCTTTAATCTATTCTTCTTATATAAAGAGCTTAGTTTAATGCCATGCAATTGCGAAATGCTTTCCATGGTTTCTCCTTTGGTTACTACATGGTAAGGTTCTAAAGCCTTTCTGCGCTTAGGCTCTACATACACTTTTTCGTAAGCAACTATGGCTTCGCCTTTATTAAAATCGTTGTATTTAAATAAATCACTTAACTCTAAATCAAAATCGCTGGCAATTTTGTAAAAAGAATCTCCGGGCTTTGCTATAATAAACTTAGTATGGTTAAATTTTAAAACTAGCCGTAAATTAAATTTTACTTGCGGTGTTTTCCCTTTCACGTTGCGCATGGT